>OBLW0100003176.1_pt1 | contig 12898 bp, 14 predicted proteins | sample 1520161 | NCBI WGS metagenome assembly OBLW01 (sample SAMEA3539309, study PRJEB22396) | soil metagenome | biome: tundra; feature: field; material: soil | place: USA | collected 2010-05 | depth 0.15 m
TGCGCTCGCCTGCCGCTGCCCGTCGAACGCTAATTACACTTTTGGGACAGGAGCCCCTTTTTGCGCGTGCTTTAACAATACGATATCTTCCCTGCTGGAGATCCTGAGGGGGTTTCCACGAATCAGAGATTTCGTGCCAAGGGGTCAGGATTGCAGGCCTACGCAACACCGGGATGTCCATAATTCACATTGGGTAACGTGTTGGCGAACTCCCGCGATTCGCGGGTGTGATGACATAAGCGCGATACCATTCGTCGAACACCAGAAGAGCGTAAATCTGATCGCTGCAGTCTCGGCGCTGGTGAGCACAGAGCACTTTCTCGACTTCCTGCCGTGGGAAGAAGGCGCATGCCCCGCCGCCGGAAGCGAGCAACGTTTCCCTCGCAAAGCCGGCGAGGTCCGTCCGGAACCAAGCCTTCTTGGGGACCGGGAAGCCCTTCTTCGCACGGTCAATGATCTTTCGTGGTAGATGAGGCGTCATGTAACGTTTGAGCAGGTACTTGTTTACATTTCCTCGGATTTTAAGATTGAGCGGGAGACGCGCTGCGAATTCCACCACCTTATGGTCAAGGAACGGGACACGCAGTTCCAATGAATTCGCCATGCTCATGCGATCGGCCTTAATCAGAATGTCATCCGGAAGCCAAGTTGTCAAATCCAAATACCCCATGCGGAGGAGCGCCGGCAGGTCCTTGCATCGTGAGTACGCTTCAGCCATGCTACCGAACGGATCAGTCATCTTGCCGGAGCGCGGCAGCAGGCGCGCTACTGTTTCGGTCGGGAATACTGTGCTGACGCCGCCATAACGGTGTTCCAAGGGAAGACCGAGCATCTGCGAATACTTCCGCGCCTTTCCGTCGGGTAGGAAGCGGGTCATCAGCGCCCCGGCGAGACGCGCCAGCGGCACCTTGTTGGCCTTTTCTAGCGCCAGCATGATATTGTAGATTCCATACCCAGAGAGGATCTCGTCGGCCCCCTCGCCCGAGAGCGCAACCGTCACCTTCTGGCGTGCAAACTGGGAAAGGTAGTAAAGCGGAATCGCAGGCGCCTCGGCCACGGGCTCATCCATATGCCAAACGATGCGTGGGAGAAAATCGCGAAACGCCGAAGGAGTGAGGTGCAACTCGTAATGGTCAGTGTGGTAGTAGTCAGCGACAAGTTTGGCATATCCCAGTTCGCTTTCCGGCGAATCGTAGCCGATGGAAAACGTCTTGATGTCGCGCACGCCGACACGGGCCATCAAAGCCACCACAGCGCTAGAATCGATTCCGCCGGAAAGGAATGTGCCCAAGGGCACGTCAGAAATCAGGTGCAAGCGCACGGTCTCTTCAAGGAGCGCCCCAAACTGTTCAATGGCATCGCGTTCGCTTGTTGGCGAAAGTGTCCCCAGGGGCACGTCCCAGTACCGCCGGACCGTGGCGCCTGAGTCCTGCACGCAAATGGTATGACCCGGGGGCAGCTTCATTACATCGCGCAGGATCGTATGGGGAGCGATGACGTAGCCGTGGTGTAGAAAACCAGCCAAGGCTTCGGTGCTGACTTCGCGCGGAATCCCAGGCAATTCCAGTAGGGATTTGATCTCCGAGGCAAAAGCGAACTGTTCGTGGTTCAGATAATAGTAGAACGGTTTGATCCCTACGCGATCGCGGGCGCCAAACAAGAGCTTGCGTCGACTGTCCCATATGGCGAATGCGAACATGCCGCGCAAATGGTCCACGCAGCTCTCGCCGAATTCCTCCCAAGCGTGCAGGATCACTTCGGTATCAGACTGCGTGTGAAATCGATAACCACGGGAGGCGAGATCACGGCGGACGTCCTGGAAATTGTAGATCTCGCCGTTGAAAACGAGCGTAACCGACCCATCCTCGTTCGACATGGGCTGATGGCCGCCCGACAGATCGATAATGCTAAGCCGATTGAATCCGAACCCCATGTTGCCGTCGAGGTAAAGACCGGAATCGTCGGGACCCCGGTGGTGGGTAACCGCCCGCATGCGTTCAACGGTCGACCTCGCGACCACCCGATTCGGATCAAAATATAGGAGCCCGTTAATTCCGCACATTCAATACCTGCTTGACCTCGTCGATCACTTCCTGAGCGACCTGTTTCCATGACCGCGATTGACCCCAAGCCGCAATGGACTCGCGATTCCATGGTCTCAACAGCGCGTTCTTCAGCGCCGCGGCTAGAGCAGGCTGATCGCCGACCCCAACGATGAAGCCATACTGCTCCGAGGGAATCAGGTCGGGTACTGCCCCGACCCTGGTGGCTACTACGGGAGTTCCGCAGCTCTGAGCTTCGTGAACCACGTTGGGCCATCCCTCGCTGGCACTCGCAAGACAGAACACATCGGCGGCGGACATAAACTCCGAGAGTTTGGCAGGTGCAACCCAGCCGAGCAAGCTCACTCTGGAGCCGAGACCCAAGTCCGCCACGACGCGCTGCAGCACGTGATCGAATCTCGGTCCGCCGCGAGTCGTGGCCCCAGCGATTAACACGTGAACATCGATGCCTTCTGCGGCCAATTGGTGGGCGGCACGAATGACGTGTTGATGGCCTTTCGCTTCGAGCAAGGCGCCAGCACACAGGATTACTCTGCTGTCAGGTGCTATACCATGCTGAACGCGGCAGATTGTCTTGTCCCGCGGAAAGAAGGTGTCCGTATCGACTCCATTCCCAATGGTCTTAACCCGCTCCGGCGCTGCCCCTAGCTCAAGCGCGAATCGTGCCAACTGCTCTGACACCGCTATGACACGGGCTGCGCGCGACAAGGCCCACTGCAAGCAGCGGCGCCGCAAGGGGGACTCGGCGAACATCGGCTCGTTGCCGCGTAGCGTCACAAAGAAAGGTACGCCAGTCACCGCTGCGGCAAGCGCCGCTGCAACGCCATCGGGGTAGCCGAAGTGCGCATCGATGATTTGGAAGTCGAACTCCCGTTTGATGCGTCTCAAATGCGGCAGCACCCCGAGGAACAGGCAAACAATGTTGGCAGGCGTCCCAAACGGCGGATAGGCCCACCGAGAATGGATCACCTCGAGACCTTCGTCCCGGCGTCGCAGCGGAATGGTCCCCGGACGAAGCCACGTGCGGTGAGGATCGGAATAGTCGAGTAGGGAGACAGGGGCTAAGACCTTGAGATCAGCCAGCGCGGCCATATGCTGGAGACGTGAGCGAACGAACAGGCCCAACCCTTGCTCAGCCGGATTGGGGTATTCGATGCTAAGGCTTAGGATCTTTGGCCGAAGCATGCCCGCAAAATGTGACACACGCCCAACACTTTCACGAGAAGCTACCTGATTTAGCATTAGTTTGCAGTCAAGGATTCAGCCAAGCCCAGAAAAGGCCACTGCACTAGCGTTGCGCCCCACGAGTACCCCACGCCGAAGCCCACCAGCATCACCAAGTTCCCGGGCCGCAGCTTACCGTCGTCAACCGCGTGCTTGAGCGCGATCGGAATGGTCGAGGACACGGTGTTACCGCAATTTCCTAGCCACACCAGGAACCTCTCTGGTAGAATCTTCATTTTCTTGCGCAGATGATCCAGCATGAATTGATTGGCCTGGTGGAATACATACAGGTCGACCTCCTCGGGCTGCACGCCAGTCCGCGCCAGCAGCCGGCCGACGCACTCCGGAATTGTCCGCAGAGTGAAGTTGAAGATCTCCGCGCCGTTCATGTACAGATTCTCCGGGCTGCGCGTGTTCCCGTCGTCGTCCGTCACCGCTCGCGCGGTCTCCGGCGCGGGGCGCTGCCGCAGTCCGCCAACAGGCACGATCAAGTTTGGCGCGCCCTTGCCATCCGTGCCGAACACGTACGCTGCGCCTCGACCGTTCTCTTGCGGAACCGCTTCCAGCAAAGTAGCCGCGGCCGCGTCGCCGAACAGTGTGCGTACGCTCTTGTCGCCAGGGTGTATGAATTTGCTATATGTTTCAGCCGTGATGAGCAGCACGCGGGAAGCCTGCCCCGTTTCGATCAAGCCCTGCGCCAATCCCAGCCCATATATATAGCCGGAACAGCCCAGGTTGAAATCCAGCGCCCCGGCGCTGGTGGGGATCCCTAGGCGGTCTTGCAACAGGCAAGCCGTGGTGGGCAAGAAATAGTCGGGGCTCTGGGTGCAGAGCAGCAGATAATCGATTTCGGCGGGCGTGGCCTTGCCTGAGGCGAACAGCTTCCGCGCCGCCTGAAACGCCAAGTCCGAAGAGCACTCTTCCGGGCAGGCGATGTGTCGCTCCCGAATCCCCGTTTTGCCTTGAATCTTTTCGACGGACCATCCCGGAAACTCTCGCGCCAAATCCTCGTTCGAAACCACCTGTTTTGGCAGATAATAGTCGATCGCTCTAATCGCGACACGCATGCGATGCCTCTTTCCTTTACTGCGCCGTGTATCCGCCGTCCACTGCTAGAACACTGCCGGTGATCCAGCGCCCGGTGTCGGCCAACAAAAAGGCGATAGCGTTGGCAACGTCGACGGGATCTCCCAAGCCCAGCGGCTGCGTGGCTTCGATCAGTTTTTCGAGCTGTTCCGGCGTCAGCGCGCTCAGGCTGCCCTCATACATTTCGGTCCTCACAAAAGCAGGCGCCACGCAGTTTATGCGCAGGCCGGTCTTGGCCATCTCAAGGGCTGCCGACCGCGCAAAGGCAATCAGCGCTCCTTTGCTAGCGCTGTAGGCGGATCGCGCCGGCACGCCCAGCAGACCTGCTACCGATGCCACCAGCACCACGCTCGCTCCCGCCTGGTGCATGGGCTTGCGGCAAAACGCCACGGTCAGCGCCACCGCCGCGTGAAAGTTCACCCGCATCACAGCATCCAAATGGGCCATCGTAAGCATCCGCAGTGGCATGAGCGATCCGACCCCCGCACAGTGCACCAGACCGTGAAGCGGGCCCGTTTGGTCGACCAACTCAGTCAACCGGCTGGAGATTCCATCGATCCCGCCCAGGTCAAAGACCGCAATCCGGTGTCCCGATCCCTCCAGCAAAGCGGCCGTCTGTTCGAGCTTGGCCTGGTTCCGCGCCAGCAGCACCACTTTCGCTCCCAGTTGGCTCAGCAGCACCGCCGTGCTCTTGCCAATGCCCGAAGAGGCGCCCGTGACCAGGATGGCCCGGCCGCTCAGTTGCAAGGGGTTGTGCATCAGTGGGTTGACGCGGGCACGTGCCGCGCCACCAAGTCCAACAAGTCGCTGACGCTGCGGCACGCGGCGATCTCTTTCGGCGGCAGCATGGCGCCAAATTCGCTATCTGCCATGGCGATGAAAGTGATTACCGCCACGGAGTCCCAGCCCTCCACTTCCTCCAGCGCCTCATTGCCCTTCAGCGTTCCCGGCGGCAGATCCAGCATTTCGTCCAGCTTCAAATAAAACTCGCTCGGATTCATCTCAAATACCCCCATCATCTTATGTAACAAATGGACAAGGCTTGCTGTACAGGAAGAAAGCGTCGGAGTCTATCGGCTGCACGTGCAACGGTGCTGCGTTCGCGAGCCGTGCGCCTGGATCGTAAAGCATTATCGGCTTCTCGCCGCGCCTGCGGAAGCCGTCCTGCTCCAGGATCTCAGACAACCAGGGCAAGGCGCTGGCTGCCGTGACTTCGCAGGTGGTTGCCAGTTCGGCTGCGGTGCGCGCGGCCGCGCGATAGGCCGGTCGCCAGTCTCGCCGATCCTCCGAATCGACCTGCACCGCGATGATCCGGCATTGCCCGCCAACGCGATTTAAGAGAAAATACCCCCGCGGAACGCCGTTTTTCACCAACCGGTAATACCGGCACGCCGCGGCGGGACAATCAAGGAGATAGTTCACCTGGTCCGCCGAATGCCGGCCCACACAAAACGTTTGAAGCGCTGCGGCCGGTAATTCGTCGGCGCGGCCAGCGGGTTCCGTGGACCATCCTCCCTCCGGTTCCGGCAATCCAGCGAGACTCCAGATCGCGTTTCGCCCCAGCCGCGCTGCCTCGCGCCAGGCAGCACCATGCGGCCTCGAAGTAAACTGCTTCCACGGGCGGATCACCCGGGCATACATGTCCAGCGTGCCGTAGGGCTTGAATCCGATCCTCGATAGGAGCTGACGCGCTTGTGGACTACCGCCGATCGCCAGGACCGTGCCGCTCAATCGCATCAGATGCTGGTATATCGTAATCCCCGCTCCCGGCGTCGATGGGTCGGCCAGCCAGTCGATCAGATGGCTCGCTCGCACTTCACCGAGATGAGAGTCGAACGCCGTCGGCCAGACGCAGGCGTGGGCCACGATGCGATCGCCGTCGCGAACGACGTAGCTGCGCGGACCATCCCAGTCCGGCCCCGGCGCAAAGAATTTCCAATCCAGAAAATCCGGCTGCAGAAACTCGATCGGCAGATCGTCGCCAAACACGGCCTCGATCAGCCGGGCGATTTCCGGAAGATTCTGCCGCCGCGCCGCGGTGACTTCAAGGGAGCCCCGCACATTCGGTATACTCGAACTGGAAGGCATGGGCAAAAAAGAACTACTGGCCAATCTACTCTACCATATAGGCCTGTGGGGCGGTGTCGCCAAACGGTAGTGGTGCTTTAGTGTGGAGATGAAGCCATCGGCAAAACATCGGGCCGTGGATTACTGAATACGGAATGGGCTGGGGCGGTATCCGCTTGGCGGGTTGACTCCCATGTCGGACAGTAACGCACAACCGCCAGTAGTCATAAAATTCCAGAATCGTGCGTAAGAGCTGGTGCCGTCGTATTCCGTGATGTGTAGAATTCCGACCTGCCGCTCGGGGCGAATCCTGAAGAAGTAGACGTGCGTTGTTTCGATGCTTCTTGTGAGCACCCATTCGAGTCCCTCTAAGAGGGGCTGGTCCAGATGAATATCCCCTGGGTCCATCAAAGAGCGGATGATGCTATTGACGCGCGTGAACCTTGCGGCTAGATCGGAGATAACTGGGGAGAAGGGATCGGCCTCAAACGTCCGTTCCCTAAGGTTGGAATAACTCTGTGCGGCTAATGGCATTAGCTGAATTCGATAGGCATCGTCCATGCCGATCTCCTCTCTCCACCCCCGAGCATCTAGGGTTTATTGATTTTTCTTAACTAGTTCTGGTGCAATTTCCGATAGATCCATTCCGCGCCCCTGAGCCGCGTCCCTGAGGGATGCGATTACAGTCTCCGCATCCGTTTTTCTCGTTAACAGTTCGACAGTCTTAAGGGCAGCCTCCAGCTTGTTCTGCATGACAAGGAATTGTTCGTACTTGAGAACTACTGCCAGAGGAACGTTATTGTCCCTAACTACCAGTGTTTTCTTTCCCTTGCGTAGCGCATCGGCATTCAACTTACGCAGTTGACTGACCCCAATGTCAGAAATCGACTGGTCAATGTATGGTACGCCAGTGGCCAACATCGCGTTTGCCTCCTTCCGTGAGATCCGGCTAAATTACGCCTTCTGGAACCGATTATATACGGTCTGAAACGGCAAGTCAATAGGCAATCTGCATTATCCTTGGTTGCCTTTCAGGATGTGCAAACATTTGCCCTATTGACAGGGCAAAGGCTTGATGTTATAATTGTATTATAGTCAGGAACACCATGAAAACAAAAGGCCAGCATCCCCGAGTCGCCAAACTGGAAATGCCGGCCTTTGTTCTTTTTTGCCCCTGTAGCTCAGCGGAAAAAGGCGTAAAGCCGGGTCCGTCCTCTAAAGTTGGTCCCGACTCCAGGCCCCAAGAGCGTCCGCCTGCTAAGCGGAATGTCGCCGGTTCGAATCCGGCCAGGGGTACCACATCAATCAGCCCCGCTGGCAGTTTCAGCTACCAACAGGGCCTAACCTCAGGCTTGCGCCAAAGGCAGGGTTGCTACACCCACTGTCATTTTGGCGCTTTCGCCCGAAGAAAGCAAGCCCAAAATCACGTGCCACAATTGCGCAATAGAAGCGGTGAAGGCCGGTTTCTACGGTTGGACGAAGATTCAGCGTTACAAGTGCCAACAGTGCGGCAAGCGCTTCGCGGAGCCGCAACAGAAGCCTTTCGGCGCTAACGGACGGCTACCCCAAGAGAAGGTCGAAATGATTCTACATTGCCTTGTAGAGGGCAATTCTGTGCGCTCCACGGCCCGCCTGTGCGACGTCGAGAAGCGGACGGTCCTGAACGTCCTGAAGCTGGCTGGAGAAAACTGCGAGCGCATCCTGACGGAGCGGATTCAGAACGTCCCAGTAAAGGATCTGCAAATGGACGAAATTTGGTCCTACGTGCAAAAGAAGGAAGCCCACAAGTTTCCGTTCGAGGCGCACGATGACAAAATTGGCGACGCCTATACGTTTATCGCACTAGAGCGGTCCAGCAAGCTGGTGGTTGCATGGCACATTGGCCGGCGGGATCGCGTCAACACCGAAGACTTCATTGCTAAGGTGCGGATGGCCACCGCACCGGGCCGGTTCGAGGTTTGCACTGACGGTTTCCAGCCCTACGTTAACGCCATCGCGGACGGCCTGTCAGATCGCGCCGATTACAGCCAGGTCGTGAAGGTCTACTCGAAGGATGAAGAGGGACGGGAGCGGTACAGCCCTGGGGAATTCGTATCGGTGGAAAAGACGGCCATCATGGGCCAGCCCGACCTGAAGCGTGCCAGCACATCGCATGTGGAGCGCCAGAACGGAACACTTCGCCAGTGGTGCAAGCGCCTCACCCGGCTAACGTATGCGTTCTCAAAATCTTGGGACAACCTGAAAGCGGCGCTCGCGCTGCACTTCGCGTATTACAACCTCTGCCGCGTTCATGGTTCGCTCCGCATTACGCCCGCAATGGCAGCGGGCGTTACGGATCACGTGTGGAGCGTGGCGGAACTGCTAGGATATACAGTACTCTAGCAGGCGCGTCTTCGGCGCAAGATCAGCCCAAGTCCTCCTGCCACAGTGACCAAGAACGCCAGACTGGATGGTTCGGGCACCTCGGATATAGAGGCACCGGGCACTAGGTTACCGTTGCTGTCAACGATGTTGGTATATGTGATATCCACATAGTGTTCGTAGCCCCAATTTTGATTTGAACTTATCGCCGAATCTCCACGGAACGTAAGGGTGTCCGCCAGCGTAAGCGTAAAAGGTACGCCAAAAGTGAAAGGAAGTGTGGTTGCTAGCCCAAAATCTGAAGTTAGGAAGTCGTCCACTTCCCCGTTCGAACCGTAGCCGTCTTCCCCAGAATAATCGAATCCGATGAGTTCGCCAGTGCCAGAGCCGCCCGAGACGACGAATTCGCCAGTGCTCGATGTGCTCGACTCACCTTGATAAATTATGTCCAATCCCGCCGGCGCTTCGATATCGACAATCAAGCTGGTGAAAAAGTCAACACTCAGAACACCCTCCGACAACCCGATGGAAGATTCAGACGTGTGCGAAAGGAGTCCGGGACTCAGAGGCGGGCACTGCCAAGGCTGCTGATTGCCTGAACTATCGATGGTAAATCCCGTGCACTCGTAGTCTGCGCGGACGGGAAGTGCGGCCAACGCGAGCGCGAAGGACAAGACGAGCAAGTGCTTCATAGTGTTGATGGTGTGCCGCACGCATAATTCCAAAACATAACCCGTTTACAATCAGTGGGCAAACTATAGATATTTAGGACTTATTGCTCTGTTTTAGGGTGAAAGCCGAATTTTGAGCCATTTGCGGATTCCCAGCTTCACGCGACTTTAGGACAGTACCGCGAGTTGGAAGAAACGGCGTTCCTTGAAAAACTTTAGCAAATTGCAATATCCACGCTAAAGCACCACTACCCGCCAAACGGCGCCGTCAAAACTCCAGGGCACTGCCTCCCAAGCCGTGAGAGAGGCTGCGCCGCCTAGCCATACAACAATCCACCCCAAATCTCCTGGCCGACTGTTAGAGCCGCCGCCAGATCGTAGAATCTGCGGCCAACTGGACCAGAACAGATTGAGAGATAAAGTAAAGTAGGCAAAGGTCAGACCACGCGAGAAAGCCCGATAAAGGCTATTGGCGTCGAGGGCGTCGAAGCGTTTGCGGCCAAAAGCCTTCGTCATGCGACTTCCTCGACAAAGGCTTCGTCAGCCCGGACCTTGCCAACTTGTACCGGGAACACTTCGACCGGACCACCCTCAAGCGGCGGTCCACGACCACCGCGCTCTACGCGATCACCATCTGACACTGTGTTTAGTTGCGGCGCTTCCGTTCGCGATCGTCAGAGGTCGACCTGAATTGGCAGATCAGGCGGGCGCACCGCGTAGCAGTTGACCACGCCGGAGCCGGACAACCCAGCCTCCTCCTCAACGGTTGTCTGGAATCCGCGCGCCTCCAACATTCTCAGTATCGGCGCGGCAACATTGCCTTCGCCGTCGTGGATTTCCATAACTATCTGCCGGATGGCCGACCAGTGCTCATCGCTGATACCGCTCAGAATATCCAGTTCACTTCCCTCCGCGTCAATTTTTAGAAGAGCGATCTCCTGAGTGCGAGTTTCCTCCATCAAATGCGAGATCGTCCGCAGGCGACAGACGATCTCCTGCTTTTGTCCGAGGGCTGAGTCGGCCATGTCATCCAGGAAGCGGTCCTCCAGGTTCGGCTCGTCGGGGTAGAGCTGGCTCCACTGGTGGGCGATCCCAGCCCGTAAAGAACGGCCATCGTGCTGGTCGTGGGCGTGAAATCCGCTCATAATGGAGTAGTGCGGATAGAAGGTAAACGCCGCCTCCCCCTCTTGTCCGGCGATCCCGCAGCAATGGGCCACCACCCGTTGGCCATACCGTGCAGTGTTGGCCGTAAGGATTTGGTAAAGCTGCGGAGAAGGCTCAAAGGCGTGGACCCGAATCTCCTCAAAATTCTCCTGGACGAATACCGTGAACAGCCCGATGTTCGCCCCGATGTCCCAAACGCAATCCCTTGCGCTAAGGGTTATTCCGTGACGAAAATAGACGCGGTCCTCAAAAATCTCCTTGTAGACAAATTTCGTTTCTGATGCGGCGTAGTGGAAGACTTCCAATCCGCGCCCATCCCGGAAGATTGGTAGGATTGGTAGGGCAATCCCTTCATTCTTGTTGTTCATGCGCTTCTATCATTATTATATGGCCCATGGGGCCGTAGTGATAGTGAGAGAGGTGTCCCTTTCGAAAGAATTGGTGCTGGACAGGCTGCTCGCGGCCGGGAAACTGAAATTCGCCCAGCGGCCGGTCGAGCAGGAACGCCATCGTGGTCAGTCTACCGTACAAGGACACCAGTTTGACCGAGTGTTCAAGCCGGCCCCGCCGCCTTGCCGGCGGTTCTCTTGGCTGGCGCCCAAGCGCGTTCGATACGCTTTCGCAGATCCAGGCACGGCTTCTCGATCAGATAGTAGGATGCCAGTGCGGCTCCGGCGGTCAGCATCAGGTTAATTGGAAACCAGCAGGCTGGCGAATTGGAGAGACGATTGAGAAACACCTGTTGCCATAAGTAAGTGGAATAACTCAATACCCCGACAAATGCGATCGGCCTCCAATTGAGGATCCTGCCTACAAGGTCGGACGGAAACCGGACGCAACGATCGATGATCAGCGCGATTCCAATATTCATCACCGGGAAGTTCCACGGCACGGACGACTCTTGCATCTTGAGGTAAAACGCCGGCACTAGCGAGGTTTCGAAATACGATCCCACGATTACCGCCGCAGGCACCGCCAGGAACCACGCCGAGCGCAGGAACCGGAGATACCAGGGCTGTGTCCCAAGCCATGGACGAATACCCGCCAGCACGCATCCTGCAGCCAGGACATCGGCGTTCGTATGAAAAGAAAAGCCGAGGGTCCAGGTCCATTTCGGAATCCACAGCGTGATGAGGGATCGAAGGGCGGGCGCCGCCAGCATGACCGCTGCCGCGATCTGCAGTCCGCGGCGGCGGCCTGAAAGCAGTAACACAGCGGGCCAAAGGAAGTAGAATTGCTCTTCAACGGATAGTGACCAAAGGTGAACGATATAAAATGACCGGATCTTCGCATAATTCACCGTATACGTCACCGCGTGCAACAGATCACCCCGGTTGAGTGCAATCACTCCGGCCGCGGTGCACAGACACATAACGGCGATATAGGCGTAAGCCGCGGGAAAGATCCGCAACGCTCTGCGAATGTAGAACCACTTCAGGGAGATACGCTTCGTCGCGTCCAACTCTTCCAGCAAGAGGCTGGTAATCAGAAACCCGGAAATGACGAAGAAGACGCGCACGCCTAGGTTGCCCAATTTGTATCTGGAAACCTCGAAACTCGGGAAGAATCGGGTCCCAGACGTGTGAGCAAAGAGCACCAGTCCAATGGAAAGAGCCCGAAGACCGTCGAGCGACGGGATGCGGCTCGACGTTTGCCGTTTGGTGACGTGCGGCGAACCTGTTGAAATCATAGGGTCATCTCCGCTGGATCGGGCCCACGGCGCAATTGTTAGCCATTAGGATGCACAATCACGCCGCTCGCTGGCAAGCACCCGAATTGGGCCTCCGAAGGTCTTGAGGGTTCTTAGAGAGCACGACAAGAAAGTGACACGAATCGGGGGCATGCTGCTTGGATTCACGCGCTGGTGTGGGCAATCGATCAACTTGTGAAGAGGTTGGGGGTCCGTCAGATCACGCGGATCAAGGCGGACTGGTCCCATTTCGTACATGTCGGGGAAGCAGCCGAACTTCTGGTTCAATCTGCAACTGATTCCCGGCTGCGAGCCCAGATCCCGGGTCGAGTCGCAACCGGTTGCGACCATGAGACTGTTTCTCGGCGCGAAGGTTCCCGCCGCGCCTGACAAGTCGACCGGCAACGCCGTCGTGCTGTCGCCCACGGTTCCTCTCAATCTGAGCCTGGATGCGCTCTCGGAACCAATCCGGCGTCCTCAGCTTCGCAAGATCGGCCGCGCAGGTAGCAGCCGCGTTGTATTTGTTTGCCGCGTCGCAAAGAGGATGACAACACAGGGACTTCGATTGCAGC
>OBLW0100003177.1_pt1 | contig 12898 bp, 15 predicted proteins | sample 1520161 | NCBI WGS metagenome assembly OBLW01 (sample SAMEA3539309, study PRJEB22396) | soil metagenome | biome: tundra; feature: field; material: soil | place: USA | collected 2010-05 | depth 0.15 m
CGTGTGCTCTTCCGATCTAAACTAGCACAGGACCAAGAGGGGTTCAATGGGCTGGATAGGCAAATTTTTGCGATTTTCGATGCTTTCCCAAAGTTGCACTAAATCTGGTGCGAAAACCTTCCCGCGCCAGCGTCAATCCACCGGGCGAAGCTCATACAAAATCGCATCCTCAATCGGCTCAATGTAATACCTACGCCGCCGTCCAACCTCACGAAAACCATATTTCTCGTAGAGCCATCGCGCCGCTGCATTCGATGCGCGAACTTCCAACAGAATTGCTGACGCGAGCGCGACCCGGGCGCGTCGAATCAACTCTGCTAATAGTTGGCCTCCCACGCCTCGGCGGGAGAATTCATTCGCCACCACGACATTCTCGATTTCCCACTCCCCCGCCGCGGCTTGGGCACAAATAAATCCACAAAGTACATCAGCATCTTCGGCCACCAACAGCACTCCGGCTTTTACCAACTTCTCGTATTGCTCCGCAGTCCAGTGAGCGGTGCCGGGGGCGCGCTGTTCGAGGGCGAGAATTGCGGACACGTCGTTTGATGTGGCCACTCGAAGGGCAATTGACATAGAAGGTTTTTACCGGGCGGGCTTAGAAAAGATTTCAGCGTCGGAGCGCCGCAGGTAGTTCGCTTCCAGTTCCTCGGGCGGAACCGCATCTCCGCGCTGAAGATGCGCCCATCCGACTTGCGCAAGCATACTGCTGTCAGGATATTCGATCAGCTCAACATCCAACCCGGCAGCTCGAATTTTTCGCGCAAGCAGAGCATCGGAGGTAACCAGAACTTCATGCGAAGTCCCCACTTCGGCAATCAACTGCTCCGAGCTCAAAAGCCGTTCGCTTTGCATCCCCGCAATCGGCTCCAGCCCTACTTCATAATCGCCAACGAATACATCGCCGCGGCCTGCATCGAGGATGGCGCGAACCCTGCCCTTCGCTGAGCTACTGCAAGCCACAACCTCCAAGAGCGACACCGCCACGATAGGTTTTTGCAAGGCTTCGCCCAGAGCTTTGATCGCAGCCAATCCCACGCGCAGCCCCGTGAAGGATCCCGGACCCGACGCGACTACAAGTGCCCCCAGATCGCTTTTTGTGTATTTATGCTTCTCCAGAAGTAAGGCGATCTGCGGAACCAGTTGTGCCGAAAATGCGCCCCCATCGAGTCGCGCAACGTCGAGTCGGTCGATCCCGCCAGTGACTCCGCGCGCCAGCGCTACGCTGCCGTTTTTACCCGAAGTGTCAACCGCAAGAACTAACTGAGACATTTTGTAATTTTGAAAATCGGGTAGTCACCGCTGGGGGTTCAAATTATCAAATCGCACGATTACGCAATTACCAAATCCTGCTCAGTGCCCGCCTTCGACCAACTCCAGAAGGACTCCGCCCGCGCTCTGCGGATGCACGAAAACATACCGATGGCCGCCCGCGCCCGTCTTGATCTCATTGGAGACGAGCCTCACTCCATCATTTTTCAACTTGGCGACCGTCGCCGCAAGATCCGGGACGCGCATGCAAATATGATGTAATCCCTCGCCATGCTTAGCGATAAAGCGCGCAATCGTCGAATCCTCAGAAGTGGCCTCTAGCAATTCGAGCCTGCTCTCGCCCACTGGCACCATCACCAGTCGAACCTTTTCCTGCGCAACGGTCTCTTCATGAGAAACGCTAAGCCCGAGCTTTTCGTAAATGGCCTTCGCTGCGGTCAGCGACTTAACGGCGATTCCAAGATGATCAATGCTGAATTCCATAATCTCGCTTTCAATTTCCGGTAGAGACCTGGCTTGGTGCGTCTCGCGCCGTAAGCAACAAGAGACAGGGCCGTCTCTACAGGGTCACATTCCCGCTATTTATGTTTTATGCCGCCAACGATCTCCTCCACCAGCGAATACGGGTCGCGCTTATGCTCGGCGATCTCGGCCGCGTAGCGCTCGAGGTTTCCGCCGTCCATCTGAGCTCGAGCCTTTTCTAACATCGCGTCGCGCAGCATCTCGACTAGCCGCTCTTGCCAGTTCTGCACGTTCTTCTTAAACGCAAGATTTTCTTTTTTCAAGAACGTTTCGTAGTCTGCAATCGCCTTGGCCAGCTCTGCAATTCCAGTCCCTTCGCTAGCGACGGTCTTTACGATCGATGGAGTCCAGTGATCTCCGCGGGTGGCGAGCGATTGCATGGCGCGAATCTCACGCTCCACGCGTTCCGCGCCATCGCGATCACTCTTATTGATCACGAAAATGTCGGCAATCTCCATTATTCCTGCTTTGATCGTCTGCACATCGTCGCCCATGCCAGGCACGAGAATCACAATCGTGACATCGGCCAACCGCACGATGTCCACTTCATCCTGGCCGACGCCGACCGTCTCAATCATCACCACATCGCGCCCCGACGCATCGAGCACAGTAGCGGCATCCGCCGTGGCACGAGCCAATCCTCCGAGCGAGCCCCGAGTCGCCATGCTGCGAATGTAAATTCCCGGATCGCTGTAGTGATCCTGCATGCGAATGCGGTCGCCGAGAATCGCGCCGCCGGTGTAAGGGCTGGTCGGATCGACGGCGATAATTCCAACCGTCTGACTTTCCTTCCGATAGTATTTGGCCAGTTGGTCAACCAGCGTGCTCTTCCCTGCTCCCGGAGGCCCGGTCATTCCAATCACGCGCGCTTTGCCGGTATGCGGAAACAGGGCTTTAAGCATCTCCGCCCAGCCCGCGCTGCGATTCTCAACCGTAGAAATTGCGCGAGCTAGCGCCCTGGCATCGCCCGAGCGGAGGCGTTCAACCCATGCATTGGTCAATTGATTCAACCAGCCAGTGTATAACGCACGCGTTCGTATTCAGCAACTGCGAATCGCCGCAGGATGGTTAGGCTGATAGAGTCCGATTTTTCCGCCGCCGGGAAGAGCAATCGTCGTGACTGTTCCCCATCGCTCTTCTTTAATCGCCCCACACTCAACATTCTTCTGCCTTAACGATTCCATCGTCGATTTGAGGTTATCGCACATGAAGTAAAGTTCGTGGCGATCATTCTTCTCCGCCGGATGAAACGCCGCTTCCGCCGGAGGCAAGGCAAAAATCAGCCAGCCGTGACCCGCATCGACCGCGCTAAAGCCAAGCACGTCGCGAAAAAAAGCGCGGTCGCTTTCCGCATCGGTGCTGTAAATTATTACGTGGGCTCCGTTAATCATTTCTGACCCTCCGTTATTACGCCCTCGTCACGCTGACGAGAAGCGATTTATTTATAATCACTTCCTTCCAGACTTACTACTGGAGCACAAGGACACTCATTGTCACTCGACGAAAATATTTATGAGATCCGCCGCGAGAAGCTCAAAAAGATCGAGGCTCTTGGCCATCCCGCTTACCCGCGCAAATATAATTTCAGCCACACGGTCGCGCAGATCCGCGACCAATACGACGGCCAGACCGGCGAAGAACTCGAATCGCCTCGCGTAACGGTGCGGGTCGCTGGACGCATCATGACGATCCGCCTCATGGGCAAGGCCGGATTTGCCCACCTGCAACAAGACGGGCAACGCCTGCAGATCTACGTAAAAAAAGATGCGATCGGCGACGCTGGATACGAACTCTGGAAGCTTCTCGACCTCGGCGATCACATCGGAGTGCGCGGATATCTTTTTCGCACTCGTACCGGCGAACTCAGCATCCACGCCGAAGAATTGACTTTTCTGTCGAAAGATCTACTTCCGCTTCCTGAAAAATTTCACGGACTCACCGACGTCGAATTGCGCTACCGCCAGCGTTATCTCGATCTGGTGATGAATCCTGAGGTGCGCGAGGTCTTCCTCAAGCGCAGCAAACTGGTGCAATCTCTGCGCCGCTATTTCGATGCGCAGAACTTCATGGAGGTCGAAACGCCGATGATGCATCCCATCGCCGGCGGAGCGGTGGCGCGTCCGTTTAAGACGCATCACAACACGCTCGACATGGATCTTTTTCTCCGCATTGCTCCTGAACTTTATCTCAAGCGCCTGACCGTGGGAGGATTCGATCGCGTCTATGAAATCAACCGCAACTTCCGCAACGAAGGCCTTGGTTGGAGATGGAATCCGGAGTTCACCATGCTCGAAGCCTACCAGGCCTATACGGATTATCTCGGCATCCTCGACACGACGCAGGGCGCGGTGGAACAGGCCGTGAAGGACGTAACTGGAGGAATGAAGACGAAGTGGGGCGACTCCGAGATTGACTGGTCGCATGCGAACTGGCGTCGCATGACGATGCGCGAGGCGATCTCGAAGTTCTGGCCCGAAAAAGCTGGCGCAGCTCCGTCGCGCGAAAACTTTGCCACGCACGATTCTGTACAGGAACTTGTGAACCGTGTGCGTGCAGCCGGGGTTAACGTTTCCTACGACTCGCAAGAACCCGTGGGCAAGACGATTGCTAACTTATTCGAGGCTGTCGCGGAAGAACATCTCATGCAGCCGACCATCATCTACGAATTTCCGACTGCGATCTCGCCGCTTTCAAAGCAGAAGCCGGACGAACCAGATTGGACTGAGCGCTTCGAAATTTTCGTTGGAAAAATGGAAATCGCAAACGGCTTCAGCGAACTCAATGATCCAGAAGATCAGCGCCAGCGCTTCGAATCGCAACTGAAAGAGCGTGAGCGCGGAGACGAAGAAGCGCACCAGATGGACGAAAATTACATCAATGCGCTGAGCTACGGCATGCCTCCGGCGGGAGGAGTGGGATTGGGCGTCGATCGCTTGGCGATGCTATTCACCGACTCGCACACCATTCGGGATGTAATTTTGTTTCCGCTGTTGCGCCCGGAAAAAACTTCCGTCGCAGAAAACAACGAGGCCGCTACGAGCGCAGAGAGCACCGAGAAGAAATAGCGCACCGAGTTAGTCGAGCCCTGCGTTAGCGGACCAAACACTAAAGTGGCAACGAATTGCCGCCGAATGCATCCACTATAGGTGCCCGAACGCGTGAACGACCCAGGACTCCCAGCGGACGCCGCCCCGAGCCGCAATTCTCATTGGCCAGACATCCACGACTACGGAATCATCGGCGATTGCCGGTCAGCCGCGCTCATATCGCGCGAGGGTTCTATCGACTGGCTCTGTTGGCCAAGGTTCGATAAGCCCTCTATCTTTGCGGCGTTGCTCGACCGCGAATGCGGCGGGTATTGGAGCATTTCGCCTGTGGCCCCCGCCACCATCGAGCGCCGATATGTGCCGGAATCCAACGTGCTCGAGACTTGCTTCACTACCGACTCGGGATGCGTAACTTTGACCGACGCAATGCCAAGCGTTACGCATGCTTTTCAGTTCAGTACCATGGTGCCCGATCACGAGATTATCCGGCGAGTAACATGTGCGGCGGGTGAAATGGAACTCGAAATCATATTCTCGCCACGAGCAGACTATGGAGAACGTGGCGTCAAGATCTCTGAGCGAGGGAAGCTCGGGCTGAGTTTCGTCGTGGGTATAGGCGCTTACTGGTTGAGAACCAGCGTCGCCCTTTCAGTAAGCGATGGCGTGGCGCAAGCCCGACTGATACTGCACGCGGGCGAAATTCTGCGCTTTTCGTTTTCTTACTCGGAAGAAGCACCAGCAGTGTTGCCTCCGCTCGACGCTTCCCAGGATGAGCGTATCAAACGCTCAGTCGGCAACTGGCAACAGTGGGCTGAACACGCCACCTACGACGGCGCTTATCGAGACGTGGTGGTTCGCAGCACGCTCGCGCTCAAGTTGCTCAGTTACGTTCCGTCGGGCGCAATTATCGCTGCGCCGACGACTTCGCTGCCCGAGCGATTAGGCGGAAGTCTCAACTGGGATTATCGCTACTGCTGGCTGCGCGACGCGTCGTTCACGATACGGGCCTTGCTCGAGCTCGACTACTGGGACGAGGCCGAAGATTTTCTCGACTGGTTGCTTCAGGCCACGCGTCTCACGCAACCCAAGCTGCACATTATGTATTCGCTCTATGGCGATAAGGTTCCGGTTGAGCGCGAATTAAAATTCTTGTGCGGATATCGAGGCTCGCGACCCGTACGAATCGGCAATGCGGCACGCGATCAACTGCAACTCGACGTCTACGGTGAAGTGATTGATGCGGCCGCACAGTTCGCCTTCCATGGAGGAAATCTCGACCGCGACATGCAGCGGGCACTACTCGGTTTCGGAAACTACGTAGCAAATAATTGGGATCAGCCCGATGAGGGCATATGGGAGCCGCGTTGTGGACGCAGGAATCATACCCATTCGCGTCTGTTGTGCTGGACTGCGCTCGACCGGCTCGTGCGGCTTTCCGAACGCGGAATGCTGCGCGGCGCCCCCGTCGAGCGCTACAAAGAATTGAGCGATGTAATTCGTCACCAGATCGAACAACGCGCCTGGAACGAGCAGATGCAGAGCTACGTCAGCGTTCTCGATAGCGATCAGCTTGACTCCAGCTTGTTGCTCCTATCGTGGTATGGCTTTGAAGAGGCGGATTCACCCCGAATGCGTGAAACCTATCGAGCGATCCGTAAAAACTTGGCGACCCCCGAGGGGTTGCTCTTCCGTTACGGCGGCGCCTCTGAAGGAACATTTGCCATCTGCAGCTTTTGGGAGGCAGAATACCTCGCGCTTGGCGGAGGTTCGTTGGCCGAGGCTAAAGAGCTATTTGAGCAACTAACAAAATATGCAAACGATCTGGGTTTGTACGGAGAGGAAATCGACGCCACAAGCGGGGCGGCATTGGGAAATTTCCCACAAGCTTTTACGCACGTGGGGCTGATCGGCGCGGCGTTGTCGATTTTGCAGCGCGAAAAAGGGGAGCAGCAACTGGCTCACCGTCCGCCGGAAGCAGAAAAGCAGACGCCATCGGAGACTCGCCCGTGAACTGGACAAGTTGGCTTCTCTCAGGATTTATCGCGACTTTGGCATTGTCGACGTTGTTGGCAACCAGCCAGGGCTTCGGCATCACGCGCATGAATTTGCCCTATTTGCTCGGCACATTTGTTACGCCGAGACGACAGCGCGCGAAAGTCTACGGGTTCTTAATTCATCTCGTAAACGGCTGGTTGTTTTCCATCTTCTACGTATTAATTTTTGAAGCGCGGCACACGGCCACTTGGTGGTTCGGAACGCTCATCGGACTAGCGCATGCTCTGCTCATCTTGACTCTGGGAATGTCGCTCATGCCGGGATTGCATCCGAGAATGGCAAGTGAGCAACACGGGCTGAACTCCAATCGTCAACTCGAGCCGCCGGGATTTATGGCATTGAACTATGGCATTCGCACGCCGATTTCAGTTTTTGTCGCACACGCCGCGTTCGGCGCAATCCTAGGGTCGCTTTATCGGTTGGTTGGATCGTAGTGCCCGTCAGGCGGCGATATTCGCATAATTTTTGCTAAATTGTTTTGCGGCGCACTCCGACTTCACGAACTCTAAATTGTTTTAGGAACCACAATTCACAGCGGAGGTTTCTCTTGTTCCAAAGAATTTATGCCGCGAGCCTTCTTTTAGTATGCGTCCTCTTAACATGCGTCGCTTTGGCAGCCGCACAAGCGCCGACCGCCCCTGGCAAGCCGCTTCCACCAGGCCCGATGCAACCAAAGATCAAAGCTGCATGCACCCAATGTCACAATGCCGGCCGCATCTCTGAACAACATTTCTCGCGCCAGCAATGGTCTGAACAACTCGACAAAATGGAGGGCTTGGGCGCGGTGATTCCCGACGCTGATCGTGATGCATTTCTAGATTATTTGACCAAGAATTTTGGTCCGGCTAAGGGCGCATCTCACTCGGCAGCGAAATAGTCCGCGACGAAATCAACTCTAGCGCTGATCGAGCATGTGAATGGTTTCCATGATGGTGTCGCCGACAATTTCCAGACTTTTGGCGCTAACTTTGTCCATCATATCTTGCGGTGTGTGATGGAACACATTGTTGTAACCGTAATCAAGGTCGATCACGTCGGCGCTGGGTACTCCGCGTTGCACAAACGGTAGGTGATCATCTTCAATCGGACCCTCACGGGCGTAGAAGTGTGACTGATAGCCTTCGCGCTCGGCAGCGCTATGAATCAGATCGAGTAACCAGGCAGTGCTATTCGTGTCGCGATCGATGTTGAGATCTGCGTCGCCAATCATGTCCATTACCATTAAAGCTTTGATTTTTTTGAGCGTACCGTCTTTTTCCCACTTCTCGGCCAGATGACGCGCGCCGTAGAGACTGTCGGTGGCGGTCCAATTTTTCACTGCTTCTTCACCGTCGGTCCAAACTAGCCAAACGCTGTAACCAGCGCGCTTTTTGCCCCCAGCGCGCAACTGGTTTGCAAATTCCAACAAGATCGCGGTGGACGATCCTCCGTCATTGGCACCTACGTAGCCCGTTCCTCGCAACGGATAATTCGTATCGTAGTGACCCATGATGACGATGATGCCATCTTTCGAGCCGGGGAATTTAGCGATGATATTGCGGATTGGAAACTTTCCTTTGACGGTGTCGGCGGTAAAGGCATTGTCTTCAACCTCGTCGCCTTTGATGTGGTCGACGATGTAGCGCTCGAGTTTCTTGTGATTTTCGTTACCGATATAGCGCTCGCCAAATGCAGTCACTTCGCGCGTGTACTGAAAGGCGCGTTTCGAATCAATGTGCGAGTCGGCGTGCGCGGGCGGAGTGTTACCGGATTTGACGTCGAGTGGTTCAAGCGCACTTCGCAGTACACTTTGTGACTGGACTGTTGGCTGCTTATCCGTAGCACGCGAGCAGGAGGAAAAAAGAATCACCGTTCCGAGCAGACACAGCAAACACATCAACCACCGACAACCGCCTTCGACCACACATCGTGCAAATAGCCGTCGAAAAGGGGTAATTGCCAGATTTCCGCCCGTGAACTTGTGCGTGCTTTGTAGTTCCATAGTTTTCGTTGCGATGAACTTCGGTTAGGAATTCTTCTTCTCTGCGCGTTTTTTTCGTTGCGAAGGATGCACCATCCACGCGATGCCCGTGCTCAAAACATAAAGGCCGATCATCGGTGCCGCAAAGATACACATGTTTAGAATGTCAGGCGTGGGTGACACGACGGCCGCGACCACAAATATGCCGAGAACGGAGTAGCGAATGTTGTGCCACATCCAACCCGCGCTAACAATCCCCATCAGCGCAAGGAAAAATACCAGGATCGGCATTTCAAAAATTACGCCCATGCCGACAATCAGCGTCAGGAACAGAGAACTGTATTCGCCGAGGGTAATCATCGGCTGAAAGTCCTTGCCATAGCCGATCAAAAATACGAGTGCCTGCGGCAGAACAACTTTGTAACCAAAGTATCCGCCCGCGATAAACAGGCCTATGGTCGAAACCATAAACGGCAACACGTACCGCTTCTCATTGCGGTACAGACCCGGCGAGATAAAACACCAGAGTTGATAGAGCACGAATGGCGAGGAGACGAACAGTCCCGCCATCATTCCAACTTTCAGATAAAGATTAAAAGGCTCGGTTGGATTGACGTAGACCAACTTTGCAGTGAGTCCATTGCGCGCCAGCGCGTCCATAATCGGGCGCTGCATCACTCCGTAAATGCGCTCGGCGTATCCCCAACAGGCGAAGAAGCCAATCGCAACCGCGATGGCGGAATAAACGATGCGCTTGCGCAATTCCTCGAGGTGATCGAGGAAGCCCATCGCGGGCATTTGATCCTTATCGGCGACAGATCCGTTCAAGCGTGAAGAGGCAGCCGCTTCAGGCATCGGGCGCTGCTTTCCGAACAATTTCCCGAACGACAGGGACCGCACCGGCCGAAGGATCGGGAAGAGTCACGACATTAGCAGCATCTTTGGCTCTGGTGGATTCTTCCGCCGCGGCTTTTACCGAAGCGGCTTCTTGATTCGCGTCTTCAACCGCGGCGAGTTGTTCCGGAGCAGGAGGATTAAAAATGCGACTGGCGAGCGACCCCAACGGGACCTGAAAAGAAGGAAGCATCTGCCGTTGGGGATTGTTAGCTTTCCCCAACTCGAGCGAATTGACTTCAGACTCGATCTGCGAGCGGAACTCATTCGAAGCACGCCGGAACTCGCCTAAAATGCGCGCGACCTGGCGTCCAATCTCCGGCATTTTCTTTGGGCCAAAAAGAATCAGGGCCAAAAGAAAAAGAAAGATCATCTCGCCTGAGAAGCCAAAATTCATAGCTCTATCATAATGCGGGACACTGAAAACAGGAAACAGGAGCGTTGGCGGCACTCGAGGTTCGACCCGCGCCTAAGAAGCAAAGAACCCGCTGTCGGCTGGATTGCCCCACAGCGGGTCCTAATTCCTAAAGATAATCCCTGACTCTAGTGGCGTCCGAAGGTATAACCGATCGACACGCCGTAGCGGACAAATCGGTCAGAACTGAAGTTCAAGTTATTGTTGACCAAATACAGACGTGCCTCAGGACGGACAAAAAACCCTCCGAACGGATACAACTTTATACCTCCGCCGAAGTCTGCCATGAAGTGCTTGTCGGTGCAGTAGTTTGTATTATATCCATTGCCGCATCCGCTAGCATAGACGCGAGTATCGAGGGCACCGATGCCGCCGACAAGTTCAAGATAAGCATGGCGCGCTAGTTTAGGCGAATACACAGCGTTGAAATCGAAAATAACAGGCCTGAACGGCTGAGTGGGGTCGCCAGCGTAATCGCGCTGGTTCGCCTTCCAAAAAACTTCAGATCCGATACCAACATTGTGCCAGAAAAGCACATCGCCGCTGAAGCCAGGATAGGCGCCGCCAGTGAGTGATACGGGTGTGTGACTGCTGTCGGCAGAACTAGGTCCTGGCGCGTCCAACGTACTGACACCGAATGCTAAGTCAATCTTCTGTGCCCGTGCCACACCCGAGAAAATGACCGTCGCAGCACAAGTCAAAGTAAAGAGAATGGCAACACGCAATGTCTGTCTCAAAGTAATCCTCCATTTAAATTAGTGGGTTTCAAAAACGTTGGATGCAAACAATGTGCACCACGCTGCCGAAAGTCCTGCAATTTAAAAGAAATTACGTGCCCTAAGCTCATGTACTGACGCGTGATAGCGATCTTTTCTGGGTGGCGAGAAACTGCACGATCTCGCCCCAACTGTGAACGCTACCGCACATACCTAACAGGCAGTGACGACACGCCACTTAGAACTAAGGTTCAATAAGAAAGTAGGATGCGCAAGTCGCGAAGATTGTTTCCTGTGGGACCGGTCTCGACAACATCACCAATGGCGCTGAGTAGCGGGTACGCGTTGAATGACGACAGCGAATGCTGTATCGCTTCAGCGCCATCATTGTTGGAATTCGAAACCTTACCCGCACGAAACATCGTGCTGCCGTCTACCACCGCCCCGGCAGCGGGACTGTTGCCATCGATACCATCTGTGCCGGCACTGAGCACCGTGATGTCGTCACCCGCAATCTGTTCTGCGCAAGCCAGCGCAAACTGCTGGTTGCGTCCCCCGATTCCGCCGTTCCGAACCGTCACAGTGACCTCGCCGCCTGAAATCAGGCAAACGCGGGAGACGTTGCTTCGCAATTCGCGCAGACGTTTTAGTAAGTACGCCGCTGCTTCTTCGTAGGGCCAGTCATCGCAAGAGTTGTCGACTTCGACGGCAAATCCAGCGCGGCTCGCTGCTATTGCGGCTTGATCAATGGCAACCTGGTTTGATAGTACCGTCCACCATCGCGCTCGAATAAAGGCCGGGTCATCGGATTTAGGAGTCTCCTCAAGCGCACGCTGCCGTAAGAGATCTGCGACAGATTTTGGAAACTGTTCGATAAGGTCGTATTGCAAGGCGATTCGCTCGCAGTCGTGTATAGAAGTCGAGTCGGGCATCGTCGGCCCCGAAGCCAGCGCGTCGGGCGTCGCATCCGGCACATCTGACACAAGAATCGAAACCTGTTGCGCCGGATAAGCAGCGCGCGCCAGTCGGCCTCCCTTAACTGCGGATAGGTGTTTGCGGATGGCATTGATCTCCGCGATCGGCGCGCCGGAATGCACCAGCGTCCGATAAGTGGCGGCGAGATCGACCAGAGGGATGTCCGCTTCTACTGGCTTTTCGACAATCGAAGAGCCGCCTCCTGAGATCATGAAAATTACGAGCGCGGTCGCGTCGAGTGTAACCAGCGACTTCAAGATCGCGACGGCGGCGTCAATCGACTCTGCGGTCGGAGTGGGATGTCCTCCGCGAAAGTACCGGAAGCCGCGCACTTGACTGGTCGCGTCGACAGACGACGCAACGATTCCCTCGAAGTTGCTGCCTGCCTGTGCCGCAAGCGCGGCCACCATGGTATGAGCGGCCTTGCCAATCGAAACGACCAAAATCCGCTGGTAAGAATCCAGGTCGTGGAGATCGTCGCCGATACGCAAAATCCGCCGCTCGCAGTGGACGTTGCGAGCGAAGGCGCTTTCAATGGAGGCGTTCTTGAGCGCGGAGGCGAATATTTCGCGGGCCGTTTCGCGCATCCGCCGGAACTGCTGATCACGCTGGGGAGAAATTTTCTTCAAATCGCAAATCACCAATCAACAATTACAAATCGAACGTTTCTCTCACCCACGCTTCGATCGTATCTCGCATCTCGCGCAGGCGCCCTTCAAAAAAATGATCTCCCGCTTCAATGCGAACCAGCTTTTTCGGTTCACTGAAAGTGTTCACTAACGCTTCAAGCTTCCCCGCTGGAGCGAACTCATCGCGCGATCCACTAACAAATAATTTCGGCTTGGTCGATTCACGCAAGAATTCGAAATCGTACACGCGATCTTCAACGGCAACCGCAGGCAGGCCCAAGGCAATCAGCCCGCGCACACGGTCATCTGCATACGCAGCACGCACTCCAACCGCGGCGCCGAAAGAAAAACCTGCAAAAATAATTGGCAGCTTAGATCGGAAGAGCACACGTCTGAACTCCAGTCACTTAGGC
>OBLW0100003179.1_pt1 | contig 12897 bp, 12 predicted proteins | sample 1520161 | NCBI WGS metagenome assembly OBLW01 (sample SAMEA3539309, study PRJEB22396) | soil metagenome | biome: tundra; feature: field; material: soil | place: USA | collected 2010-05 | depth 0.15 m
AGTATTAGACATTTAATACAAGTCCCAAAGGGTTTATAATTAACAACTTAATGTTTATTATTACTATATTAGCTTTTACAGCTACATATTTATCTATCAATGATCAAATTCAAATAATTATTTTAATTTTATTATTCTTCATTTCCAATTTTATAATTGGATTTCATCCTTTTTCATTTAAATGAAATATTATTAGATTAGTTTCTATAATATTAATTTTATATTTATCATATAAAAATTTAGATCAAAATATTTATTCAATATCTTTACTAATACCATTTAGTCAAAATAAAATAAGTTTTGTTCATGAATTTGAAATTAATTCATTAAGTATCTATAAAGTACGACATACTGTTTTATATATAAATGATTTAACTTGAGATTTAACTGAATTTATTAATCATTTAAATGAAGATGATAGTTATTGAATTAGTTTATCTTTTTATCCTACTATAACTGGTTATAATATAGATGACGGAATGCAATTGTTCATTTCGGACCCTATTTTAATTAATAAAGAAAGCAACCCTTTATTATTAACTCAGTTTATCATGGATAGATTACATAAAATGATTGATTTCTATTATTTAGATGATTCCATTATTAATAATAATGATGCCATCATTATTATAAAATTTACGGAAATTGATTTAAAATAACTATATACTTTTAACAATTATATAGTTATTATTACTGTATTACCCCCCTTCTATAAAAACAAAATATATTTTGTAATTAGCAACTAATATTTCTCTGAAATATTGAACATTTAATACCAATCCTAAAGGATTATTGCAATCACACATATTTAAAAACAACAATGGATTTAACAATTTATAATATATCTTTTTTAAAAGATATTGATTCTAGTATAAAAGTTGACATGAGAACAGGATGAAGACATCATTATTTTGATGGATTAAGTATAGATGAATTATCATATTTCCTAAAATCAATTGGAGATCATAAAATTTATTTATTAATCCCATTATTTGCTGGTTCTAAATCCTTTTCAAATGCTACATTAAATTTATCTGAACCTTTTTTAGTAAATAATAAAAGCAATTCAGTTTTAATTACTAATTTTATAATGGATCAATGAGATTCTTCAGGCTTCAATATTCATAAAGATACATTGATTACATTTTCATTTAAATTCAAAAGAGTATGATTTTCTTCATCCTTTTAATAGAATTTAAGTTATAACGGTTCTTTAAAATTTTAATAATAATTCTAAATTTTAAAAAATCTGTAATTAACATTTTATATCTCACTAATATTCCTAAACAATTGAAAGTTATACTAATTCGAATATTAGGAAATATTCTTAGTGGAGGGAGATGAGAATCGATATAAATAAACTAATCTCGCACTCATAATCGGCTAGAACCTTAACAATTTAAAACACACAAACAATGATAAAATACCAAATATACTCACATTATAAATTACCAATTACAATGGATCCATTAAAATATGGAAAATTATTAGATCAAACTAATAACAAATTTATAATACAATTAACTACAAAAAATGTAGCTGTAATTACTCACTATGAAAAAGAAAATTTCATAAGAATCTTCAAAAATGGAGATTTAGTTTTAGAATTTAGAGATAAATTCATAAATGAAAATTCTTTTATTAGAACTTTAAATGATACAAAATTTTTATTTGAAAATGATAAATTAATATCAACTCAAATTTTAAGTGCGTTAGGTGCATTTACAATCTTTAATTCTGATAATATTAACCCCCTTAAAAACCCAATTGAATATTTTTATAAAACAAATATTTTCAAAAATTATCAAGCTGAATTGTTTATTTTAATGGAAGTGGTTCTTATATTATTAGTAATATTATTTTGTATATTAACTGAAGATTCTGATCCAATACAAAAGATAATGGCAGGAAATATTATTAAATTAAGAAAAGTTGCTCCTAAATATAAATGAAATGAATTAATTTTCAATGTAAATAATAAAGTTTTCTCTGAAAGTTTATTAGAAGATATATTAGATAAGTTCTGAAATAAAATAGAAATTGAATTTACAGAAAACAATCATATGTTTATCTTATTCAAAATTAAATACTTAAACAGTGAATTTTCATCTATTGGTACTGTTCAAAGATTAAATTTGGTTGATAAAAATTGATATAGAGATTTTATACTTGAAACTATGAAATTTAAATCTGAATATTATAATGAAACTCAGATAGATTCAATTATAATGAGTTTTGGTTTTAAACAAGGAAAAGTAGCGAACAAAGAAAATTTTGTGTTAAATGTAACATTTCAAAATTATAAAAATTTTAATTTACCTGTTTCTATGAACCCTAATGATTATGGAAGAGTAATTATAAAAAATGAATTAAAAAATAGTATAAATTATATTTTACAAAATGAAAAAGGTCAAACTATTAATTTCAATCAGTTTGAAAAACATAACGAAGTCGAATTCTTTAATAGAGGAATATCTTTAATAAAATTTGTTGATAGTATTTTTACAACAAATAAATTCATAAGAGTTTTAGATGATAAAAAATACATTTTTGAAAACGGGGCTCAAGTTTTATTTACAAAATTAATAAAAACTAAGTTTATAGCTAAAACAAATAAACATACAAAATTAATAGATAATTTTATTACTTTAGATATAGAAACATTTATAAATGAAAATGGTTTAACTCCTTATTTAATTAGTTTCTGTGATGGTAAAAATTCATATTCGTTTGGTTTATGAAATTATAATAACTCTGAGGAAATGATTTTAGATTGTTTAAATTCTGTAATGAGTAGAAAATATAACGGTTATAAAGTTTATGTTCATAACTTAGCTAAATTTGATATAATATTTCTATTAAAATATTTAGTGAAAGTTGGAAATTTACAACCTGTAATACATAATGATAGAATTATTTCATTAACAGTAAAATACGGTAAAAACAATAAATATCAAATTCAATTTAAAGATAGCTACTTAATATTACTTGCTTCTTTATCTAAATTAAGTAGTGCTTTTCAAGTAGAAAATGAAAAATCTGTATTTCCTCATTTCTTCGTTAATGAAAATAACTTGAATTATGTTGGTGAAATTCCAGAATTAAAATTTTTTAAAAATATTTCTGAAAAAGATTATCAAAGTTATAAATCTAATTTTCTAATAATTGAAATCTTAAAAATGAAGCAATTAAATATTGTAATTTAGATTGTATTTCTCTTTATCAAATCTTATTTAAATTTAATGAATTAATTTTCAATCTGTTTGGTAAAAACATACATTATTACCCTACTCTACCTAGTTTAGCATTTGCTATATTCAGAAGTAATTTTATGAAAGAAGAAAATATTCCACAATTATCTGGTCAAGTTGCTAATGATATTAGAAAAGGTTATACTGGAGGAGCTGTTGATATGTATATACCTAAATCTAAAGTTGGGGTTAAAATTAAATGTTATGATGTTAATTCATTATATCCTTCTCAGATGCAATCAAAAGAAATGCCGATAGGGACACCTACTTATTTTAAAGGTGATATATTAAAAATTGATCCTAATGCATTTGGATTCTTTTATTGTAAAATAATTGCTCCTGATAATATTAAACATCCTATATTACAAACTCATGTTAAAACTAATCCGTTTTTTTTAAATATCTCTTTTATGTGATTAAATGTAATACATAATTTAAAATATTATAAATCCTTCTAATAAAAATTGAGAATCTACTAAGTGTTTCTCACAAATCGCGTATAAAATATATTATTATTTTCTGATATTTTGGTTTTACTTTCATGCAAAGGGGGTAATTCTAATTAAAAATGTTTAATTAAAGGGGGTAAATATTATTTAATAATAAATAAGAAAGAGAATACCACTAGCAAGATTAAACATGTTAGACATAATAAACCATCTATGATTAGAAAAGTTAAAGTTATTCCTTTAAAGGAATTAATTATCCTTTTAAATTTCGGATATCTATTTTCATAATTACCTTTTTCAACCAGATAATATGCGATAATATAACCTAATACGCTTATAAAACAGAATAGAGAAACTAAACTTAATAAGAATACTCCATAAGCTAATTGAGTGATCATAGGGTCAGAATCATTAACATTTACATTTAAATTAGTTAGAACTAATGGAAATGAGAATAAATATCTTATATTATTTTTCATTGGCGTTATTATGTTGTACAGGTTTATCTTTTTTATTTTCATCTTTTTTATTATTTTTATCATCGTCACTGGATCCAGAAGATTGACCTCTAATTCAATTAGTATATAGAAAGACATTTAATTATGTATTATAGCCTACACATACTAAAAAATTTAACCTCAGTATCCAACTTCAGGAAAAACAAGACTTTTAAACCCTCCTCAAAACCAGCTACATAAAACAGTCCCTATTCTATATACTATTATTATTTCATAATATATTTTCATTTTAAAACTATCCTAAAAACACAAAATAATATGAATTATTTTAAAACACCGAATATTTTTAATGCATTTACGAAAAATTTCGATAATTTAGAATTTAGCAGAATCGAACCACAATTACAATTCACTCTTAAATTGTAGATAATACCAATTATCAATAAATCCTTTATACGGGGGTAATTAGAAAGAATGGGACTCAATAGTAACTTTTTTAATTTTAAAGTATAAAATACCTCTTTTGTCACCTTCAATAGATAAATCAGAGTTATATCATTGCTCATCTAAAAATTTTGAAATTAATTCAGGATTACTCTTATTTGTAACTAAAAAATATTCAGATAATCTCAAATAAGGATCCTTTAGTAGACAAGTAATAGAAACAAAAGGAAATAGAATTAAAGTTTCATCATGTTTTATACAATTAAGAAATTGTTCAATATTTTCAATATTTCACTCATAAATTTTAATATAATAAAATTTTTCAGTACTATTAATAGAAATAGATTTATCGATATTATGTAAAAAATCGATTTTAGTTGTTTTAAAATTATTGTCCATTATTTATTTAAGGGGGTGAGATAATAAAATTAATTTAATATATATTATAAAAAACTTTAAATATCTTTTTATTGAATAAATAAAGAATTCTTTAAAATTTAGAATAAATATTTTTAAATAAAATAATTTATATTTAATTATTTAATAAGGTGAGATATCAAATGCTATTAAAATACTAGGTACTAAAATAATAAAAGCTACACAAACAGGTAATAAATTTAATCAACATAATTCAATTAAAGCATCATATCTCATTCTAGGTAAAGTAGCTCTAAATCACACAAACATAAAACAGAATAAACATGTTTTTAATCCAAGTATGATAGATTGTAAATTAATTAAAGAATCATTAATAAATAATTCTGGCATATGATATCCTCCTAAAAATAAAATAGAAGTAATACAACTAAATAAAACTATTGAAGCATATTCAGCTAAGAAAAAGAAAACAAAAGGTACACTAGAATGTTCAGTAAAGAAACCAGCTACTAATTCAGATTCAGCTTCTTGTAAATCAAAAGGTGTCCGAGATGTTTCAGCTAATATAGAAATAAAATAAAATATAAATACTGGAAATAATGGTATTATATATCAAATAGCTTGTTGATTTTCAATTATAATTGTAAAATTAAATGAACCTGTTAATATTATTATAATTAATATAGCTGAACTTAAAATTAATTCATAACTAATCATAGCTGCTGTACTTCTTAAAGAACCTAAAAAGGCATAAGTAGAATTTGCTGATCAACCTGCAAATAATACTCCATATACTCCTAAAGAAGATAAAGCTAAAGTATATAATATTCCTAATGTAAAATCAGATAAAGTTAAACCTTGTCCAAAAGGAATTATTCCTCATCCTAATAAACTAAATATTAAAGAAAACACAGGCGCTAAATAAAATAATATTTTATTAGATTGAGAAGGTATAACAGTTTCTTTAACTATTAATTTAAGAGCATCACTAAAAGGTTGTAATAAACCAAAATATCCTGTAGTATTAGGACCCACTCTTCTTTGATGAGCAGCTAATTGTTTTCTTTCTATTATAGTCATAAAGGCTACAGATAATAATATAGGTAATATCACTAATAATACATCTAATAAATTTATTATTATATTTAACAGAGTTAAAATTAAATTATTTGTATCCATAGATAAATATATTTCTCATCTTTATTTATATCTATATTTTTATTTTATAATTGACTATCCATTTTTAAATTTATACTTTAGTCTTTAAATTCTCTTATTTAAATTTCTTAAAAAATAATTTAAATATATAATTTTTTTAATATAATCTTATATTACATTTTCATAAAATTGAAATAGATATAAATATTGATCTATAGTTAATTAAAATTAACAACATAACTTTATAAATTAATTTAAATTCTTTTTAATTAATAATTTAAATATTTATAAGTAAAATAAATAATTAATTAAATTTAATTAGAGATAATTTTTTATAAATATATTGTAAAAAAATATATAAAGTAAAAGATACTGTAACAATAATTTATTTTTATATTAACAACCTAATTAATAGGTTCTAAATGATTTGTACAAACATTATTTGTAAATTAATTCTCTAAAGAATTATTATGAAAAATATTTAACTATTCTATTTAACTTTAGAAATATAATTTTATTTAAATAGTTTAATATATTCTTATTCTCTTTTGGATTCGAACCAAAATTAACACTTTAGAAGAATGCAGTTCTACCATTGAACTAAGAGAATTTATAATATATATTTTAATTATATTAATTTCATCAAATTAATAGATTTCTTTTAATTATAATAATTTAATTTATTATTAAATTAAAATTTCATGATTATAGAGTTAAGAGGGAATCGAACCCTAATATTTATAGATTTTGCAGATCTATTACAGAAACCATCTGTAAACTTAACTCTAATTTATTAAAACACAAATAAATTAAACATTATGATGTGAAATTAGATAAAAAGGGGGTAAATAAATAATAATTGAATAAATAAGATAAATTTATTTTTTATTTAATGATATAAAAATAGGTGCTATCATAGATAATAATAAAATAATACTACATATAATTAATAATATAGCACCATAAGTGTAAATTAATTGTCCTATAGCTTCTATTTGACTAAATGAAATAAATGTAGTATCAGCAATATTAGATTGATAAGTAGTATGAATATTATTAACAAAATTTAATTTCTCATTATTTCAAATAAATAAATTAAAATTAGTAATAGTATCAAAAATTAAATTTAAACCAGATACATTATTAAAACTAAATGGTAAAATGTTAAACATTTCAAATAAGAATAATGAACCTACTACAAAAACTAAAGGTAAATTTTTAGTATATTGTTTTCCTGTATCTATAATATCTGTTAATGAAATATTAATCATCATAATTACAAATAAAAATAATACAGTTATAGCACCTACATATACAATAATATATGATAAACCAAGAAAACCTATACCAGATAATATTAAATAACCTGCTGCATTTATAAATACAGAAATTAAATATACTACTGATATCACAGGATTTTTTGATGTTATAACTAATACACTTGATATTATTGTTGTAAAACTTAATATATTTATTAATAAGAATTTCATTTTTAACTTTAATTTAAGCCTATTTATAAAAATTATATTTTTTTAATGTTCGATCTAAAATTTATTCTTTTATATTAAAATAAAAATTTAACGATTAAGGCTGTAAACATTTAATTTCTATCAATCATTTAATTTAATAAAAATTTTAATGTAGGTTTAACCTAAAAATATAATATTCTAATTAAAGAATATTTTTGAAATATTATTATAATATTTTATAATAATTCTTTTTAAATCGTAAAATTAATATGATTAATCAACGAATACTGAATATTTAATATTCTCTTTTATATAATTTAGTCTTTTAATTTATACTAATTCTTTTAGCAATACAAGAGTATGTTGATAATCTTGATAATGTAGACATATTTAAAACAATATAGACTAGCGAAATTCTCTTCCATAGTGGAAGTATTATAAAAATGAATTTACAAAAATTTACAAAAGCTGAATTAATCAGCCAAATTTATTCAACCTTTAGTAAGATCGGAGACAATAACTAATAAATTTATTACAATGGATATTGAAACATTTATCAAAGATAATATTCATGTTCCTTATGCTATTAGTTGACATGATGGTGTAAATAGTTTTTCATATTATTTAACTGATTTCAAAAATTCTGATAGTATGATTACTCTAGCTATTAAAGATTTAATGATTAAAAAATATGATAATTATAAAGTTTATATTCATAATTTAGCTAGATTTGATGGTATATTTTTATTAAGAATATTAGCTAATTTAGGTGAATGTAATCCAATTATTCATAATGATAAAATTATTTCTATTGGTTTTAGATATAAAGATTATGATGTTTCATTTAGAGACTCACTTCAATTATTAATCAGTCCTTTAAGAAATTTAGCCAAATCATTTGGTGTAGATACTCAAAAATCTATATTCCCTTATACATTTGTTAATGAAAATAACTTAAATTATATTGGAGATGTACCGGAATTAAAATATTTCGATATTTCAGAAACTGAATATTTAAATTATTCTAATGAATTTGAAGGTACTAGCTGAAATCTTAAAGATGAAACTATTAAATACTGTGAAATCGATTGTATCTCTTTACATCAAATCGTTTCTAAATTTAATGAATTAATTTTTGAAAGATTTAAAATTAATATTTTTAAATATCCTACACTTTCTTCTTTAGCATTTGCAATCTTTAGAACTAAATTCTTGTTAGCAGATACTATTTCTCAGTTATCAGGACAAACTGCTAATGAAATTAGAGAAGGTTACACTGGAGGAGCTGTTGATATGTACATTCCTGAAAATCCTGATGGTACTAAAATTCATGCTTATGATGTTAATTCATTATATCCATTTACTATGGATGAATTTGATATGCCTGTTGGTAAACCTGTTTTATTTGAAGGCGATATTAGAAAAATTGATCCTAATGCATTCGGATTCTTTTATTGTAAAATAATTGCTCCTGATGATATTAAACATCCTATAATTCAAACTCATGTTAAAACTAATGGGATGAGAACTATCAGTCCAATTGGTACTTGAGAAGATATGATCTTTTCTGTGGAAATGGACAATGCTAAAAAATATGGTTATAAGTTTGAAATTTTATGAGGTTATACATTTGAAATAAAAAATATTTTCAAAGATTATGTAGATTATTTATACAACTTTAGGTTAAATTATCCTAAAAGTGATCCAATGAACTTTATAGCTAAAATTCTGTTAAATAGTTTATATGGAAGATTTGGAATGAATGATAATTTCTTAGAAATAGATATAATTCATAAAGATTTTTATGCTGATTTTGAAAATATATTCTTTGATAATATAGTAGAATCTCAAGATTTAGGAGATTATAAATTAGTGCAATATAAAATTGTTGATGAATTGGAAAATGATGATGCTATTCATAATACTTCTATAGCTATTGCTGCAGCAATTACTGCTTACTCTAGAATTCATATGAGTCAATTCAAAAATGATCCTAAAATCAATCTTTATTATACTGATACAGATTCAATTTATACTGATTCCAATATTGATGATTCATTTTTAAGTGAAACTGTATTAGGTAAATTAAAATTAGAAAATACTTGTAATAAAGCTATATTTTTAGCTCCTAAAGTATATTGTTTGGAAACTGATGATGGTAAAGTAATTTATAAAGTAAAAGGCTTGAAACATGAAGTAGAATTAACTATGAATGATTTTGAACAATTACTTTATAAACAATCTTTTTTAAGAAAAACTCAACTTAAATTTATGAGAAATCTTCAATCCGGTAATATTGAAGTTTTAGATCAAATGTATACAATTAAAGTTACTGAAAATAAAATAAAATTAATTTATGATGAAAACGGCAAATTAACAGGAACAATGCCTTTCATCATAGACAGTAAGAAAACAATTTTAAATAAATAACCCCTTATAATTAGATTATTTACATCTAACTCTTTTAATGATATGAATTATTTTAAAACTATCATATTGATAAAAATAGTTTAACCGGCTTTGTCTTGCAATTAATATAAAATAAAAATTTAACAAAGACAGGACCTCTCATCTAAAAAATCAAGCTCGAAGTTGTTTAACAGACGTCTTTTATTTTGTTAGGACGTTAAATAATAAACAATTTATTGAAATGCAATCAAATGACTCATACAATAACATTAATAGACAATTTAATAGATAACAATTATGTTATCTATGGTTTATGCACAACTACAGCCTGTTTCATTGGTTATTTAGTTATAAAATCTTATTTTTATTCTACAATAATTGAAACTCCTAATTCCCCTCCAACATTTAATTTAAGTGGTGATCAAATGAACACTCTTAATAAAATAATTGAAAAATGAGAGGAATTAGAAAATGTAAATGAAGATATTCAAAATATTATTGGTGAAGAAGTTTTTGAGAGAATGGATCTTAAATTTAAAAATCTTGAGAACGACTTAGAAGACAGATTTGAAGAATTAGAAGAGGAATTATTAGATACTTTCAGATATCCAATGGAAGATTTAATAAATTCACCTTTTGAAGAATTTAATTTCTTTTATGATTTAACAAATTTTCAATTTTGCTTGTTAGCTTTAATAATGGTATTTTTACCAATATTATTTTTAAAAATTATTAAAAAATAATTCTTATACTTTACCCCCCTTTATCACGTCTTTTTTTCTTGTTAGGACGTTAAATAATAAACAACTTATTGCAATCACACATATATTTTAAAAAAAAATGAATTTTATATTCGAATTAATAATTTCTTTCATCTTAGGTTTCCTATTTTTCTTTATTATTGATATTATCAGTTTTAAATACTTTGAAACTTATGAAAACATTATTTTAACAAAAGGTATTTCCATTGATGAAATTACTTATACAAATGATTATATAGAACTTTTATCTGTTAGATTAGATTATGATGCCAGTTATCATGTAACATATGGAAAATCAGATTGTCATATCCTACTTCATTATTGAAGCATATTCGATATTAAAAATTGAATTGAATCTTTAAGTGAACAAGATTATGCTGTTACATTTGAACTTATTCCAAAAGATAAACCAGGTTTATATTTAAACAATCCAAGAGTTATTCTTACTAGAGAATTCATGGTAAATAGATATAGCGACTTTACTTTAATTTCCTCTCTACTTGCTTCACAATTACTAAATTTCAATAAGATGTTTAGTATTGAAAATGAAGTAGATCATTATATAGTTATACATTATAAATTATTAACTGCAATAAAATAAAGTTTCATTTGATGAAAAAACCCGCTAAACATAATATTATATGTTTTGTAATTAGCAACTAATATTTTAAATATTAGACATTTAATACAAGTCCCAAAGGATTATTGCAATCACATATATATTCAAAATGAATTTAACAACTAATAATATATCTTTTTTAAAAGATATCCATCCTAGTATAAAAGTTGATATGAGATCGGGTTGAAGACCTTATTATTTTGATGGATTTAGTATAGATGAAATATCATCTTTCATAAAATTAATCGGAGACGATAAAATTTATTTATTAATCCCATTATTTGCAGGTTCTAAATCTATTTCAAAAGCAACTTTAAATTTATCTGAACCTTTTTTAATAAACAACAAAAGTAATTCACTTTTAATTATTGATTTTATCTTAGATCAGTGACACTCTTCAGGATTTAACTTGGAACAAGATACCAGAATTTCTTTTTCTTTCAAATTCAAAAGAGTATGATTTAATTATACTTAAAATATCACTATACTTATACTGATTATTCAGTATAATATCTTATTTACAATATAAATTACCCCCTTAAATATAAGGGATCTTAGCTTAATTGGTAAAGTTTCTAATTGTCATTTAGAAGGATTCCAGTTCGAATCTGGAAGGTCTCGTTTTATATATAAATTTATATCTAACCAATATTCTCACACGTGAATCTCGGATCTTAAACTATAAAATCAGATATTGGGACATATTCTTAGTGGAGGGAGAAAAGAATCGATATAATTAAATTAATCTCGCACTCATAATCGGCTTGCACCTTAACATTTTAAAAATAAAAACAATGACAAAATACCAAAATTATTCACATTACAAATTACCAATCACTATTAATCCATTAAATTATGGTAAATTAATAGAACAAATCGGTAATAAATATATAATCCAAATAAATACTACTAATGTAGTTATTATTATTCAAAAAGATAATACAAATTTCGTAAAATTATTCAGAAAAGGAGAATTAATGTTCGAATATAAAGATATTATAATATCTGATATTAGCTTTTCAAGAACTATATCAGATCAAAAATATACATTTGAAAAAAATAAATTAATTTCAACTGAAATATTAAATGCGTCAGGTAATGTAATTATCTACCCATTGTATGAAGATACAGACTCTGTAAAACTTAACCCCTTTAATAGTGGTTCTATATTTGATTGAATAGATAAATCAAAAGATCCATTAAAAGCTTTTCTAATTTGAGAATTATGTTTAATATTAGTGATTATAATATTTTTATTTTTACTTGATCAATTCTTAAATATAGATAATAATTTAACGGGGGCTACTATGTCCATGGGAAGTATTATTCGATTAAGAAAAAGAAAAAGTATTCATAATTGAAACGCCATGGAATTTAAGATAGATAATTTACGTTTTACCAAAGATCTTTTTAAAAGCAAATTCAAGTTATTTTGAGATAGAATTGATCCTAAATTTACAATAAATAATCACATGTTCATTTTATTTAAAGTTAAATATCA
>OBLW0100003180.1_pt1 | contig 12895 bp, 13 predicted proteins | sample 1520161 | NCBI WGS metagenome assembly OBLW01 (sample SAMEA3539309, study PRJEB22396) | soil metagenome | biome: tundra; feature: field; material: soil | place: USA | collected 2010-05 | depth 0.15 m
TTCTGCCCGCCGCAAAACCGCATGACCCTCGGAACTCCGATCGCTCGTAATCGGCGCTATGCGTGTCTGCGAACGCGTAGGTCATTGCACCTGCTGTCATTCCAGGTAATGACGGTAACCGTCCCTGGCCGTGTGTCTCAGCGGCCGGCTTGACATGTTGCGCGGGCGGCAAGAGTCACCCGCAAAACCGCGCCGCCGCGGAGCCAGCAGGGTCCGCAAAACTGACGCGAGGCAAGTGTCACAGGCAGCGAAGAACGGATATTCTGCCTGGTCAGGAGGCTCTGCGCGGTCTCAGCGCCCGGGGCGCGACAGGCCATGCCAGCAGCCCTCATCGGTGGCGGAGCCTTATCCGAATTGGCGTACGAGACCTCACGCCGCTGCCGTTGCGGTACTTTGCTGCTGTACCGGGTCCCTGAACTATGGGGCTCAGGATTTCGAATTACGGCTGTGAACTGCAGTGGAGCTATGGGGATTCGAACCCCAGACCTCTTGCATGCCATCCAGCGGCAACCCGTCCACCAGAGTGTATAGGCGCAGGTCACCGTCCCAGGACGTCCGCACGAGTCCACCGGAATCCAGGCCTGTTGCGGTACTTTCCTGCTGTACGACCCGATGCCCCCTCCCCCATGAGCTGAGCGCCCGGACGCCCACTGCCAGCACCGCGTCTCGCAGCGCCGAGTTGTGCCCAGGCCAGCGCCCTGAGATGCCCTGTCCTCATGCTCCGATCCTACTCATCTGCCGATGTGAGTGCGATACATCTAATGCCCAAGGCGATATAACTAATCCCAGCTACAGCATGTCCCGCTACGGCCAGATCGGAACCCTCGATGCGCCGCGCTTGCTCGTCTCGCCCGTCATTGATTGTCAAATATTCTGAGCCGCCCCACGATCAGGATGAAAAAGAGTCAGTGACATTCTTCTGCTAAGCGGCCAGACTGACCATTCCACTGCCGCACTTGCCCGAGACGTGCCGCCGATCCCGAGCGAAAGACCGCCCGACCGCTGCTCGTACCGTTCTTGCGCAAAGATCACTGATGGCGCTCCGTGTCATCGGGCAGCCTGCGCATTAGTCGCGTGGCCATTCTCCGGCGCCGTCAATGCGGGCTGTTATTTCTCATTGTCTCGATCCTTCAGTCTGGTGTCCACCGTGTGGCCGGTCGCGGCCACTATGTATGCGCGAGGGTGGTCTGTCAGACTGCTATCTGTGATGCGGAAGGTTCCCGGTTGGTTGCTGTTCGCGGCGATCGTGGTGATTGCCGTGGGCTTGCTTTGGTTCGCGTTGTTGGTCTGGAGGTCTCCGCACCGGAGCGATCTTGCCACATTCTGGTCGTTCGTCGCGGCGATCGTTGCGATCGCGCTTGGCCTGATTGGCAGCGCTGGGAGTCTTAGGCGGCGTGATGGTGGGGACCGCGGGCGGGCTCTTGAGAGCGTGGCTGACCTGCTCGCGGGGATGATTAAGGATCAGTGGACTCGCGCCGCCGCGGACCGGCGACTGCAGCCGGAACCGATTCTGGTGCGATGGGGAAGACCGTCCAGGCCGTTGGCCGGGCCCGTGCTGGCCGCGGCCGCCTCGCAGCAGTTCCCGCCTCTGCCCGGGCTATCCACGGTGGTTGAGGAACAGCTACTAGAGGGTTGGCTGCCGGACCTTCACGCCGTGTACGGGGGGCTTGGTTCTGGCCGGATGGTAGTCGCTGGTGGCCCGGGATCAGGGAAGAGCAGCGCGGCCATCCTGTTGCTTCTGGCCGCTTTGAAGCACAGGGAGCAAGTACCCGTTAAAGACCGGCCACTGGTGCCCGTACCAGTGATGTTTACCTTGAACGGCTGGAACCCGGTCACTCAGCGGTTCCAGGATTGGCTCGCTTTCCGGCTCCAGCAAACCTATCCGCTCCTCGCAGGCAGGCGTGGCGGTGCTGATGCCGTGGCCCTGGTCAGCGGGAACAAGATCGCGGTGATCCTGGACGGGCTCGATGAGATCTCGGACGAGCTGCGCCCGGTTGCCCTGGAAGCCCTTAGCCGACAGGCTGCCTTCCGTCTGGTCGTCCTGACCCGCAGCGCCGAGATGGCAGCGGCTGCCCAGCAGAGCCTGCTGGAAGGCGCGGTAGCGCTCGAACTGCAAGCGGTTGATCCCCAGGCAGCGGCGGACTATCTAACACGCATCCAGCTCGACCCGGCACCGGGCGCGTGGCGTGAACTGATTGACCGCCTGCGCCTGGAAGCAGACAGTCCCCTCGCCAGCGCGTTGAGCAGCCCGCTGACGCTGACCCTGGTCCGGGATACCTACCGCAGCGCCGACGACGTCCGCGAGCTCCTCGAATTCTGTGATGCCAGCGTTCGCGCCCCGTCGCGGGAAAGGATCGAGGACCACCTCCTCGACCGGGTGCTGCCTGCGGCCTACGAGCCGGTCCCTGGGGAAGCGCGACCCCGATACGAACTCCACGTAGCCCAGCGTGCCTTGGGCTACATCGCCGCGCAGATGAACCAGGATGGCACGCGGGATCTCGCATGGTGGCGCATTCCTGCGTGGGTGTCCCGCGGCCCTCGCGCTATCGTGACCGGCCTCGTGATCGGGTCCCTCACTGGGCTCATGACCGGGCTCGCAATCGGGAAGGTGGCTGGGCGCAGGGCCGGGATCATCGCCGGGATCGTGGCTGGGCATGGGACGGGGCTCGTGGTCGGGCTCGTGGTCGGGCTCGGGGCCGGGTTAGTGGCCGGGCCCGGAGTCGAGTTCCTAGCCGGAGCCAGACGCCGGAGGGCCAGCGGATCACCCCAGCAACTAACTCCCCTACGGTGGCGGCGGCTCTTCAGCCGCGTCGCACTCGGGACTGGGCTTGTGGCCGGGCTCGGGGTCGGGCTCGGCTTCGGGGTGGGCTTCGGCCCAGGGTTCGGGCTTGTGGCCGGGCTCGGGTTCGCGCTCGGATCCTGGCTCGTGGCGGGGCTCGTGGAAGCTCTCTCCCAGCCTGTGGCGGGCAACGCCAATCCTCACGATCCGCTTGCCTCATGGCGGTCCGATAAGGCCTTCGGGCGCCTGGCCGGGCTGCTGGCCGGGCTGCTGGCCGGGCTCTTAACTGGGGTAGTGGTCGGGACCGTTATTGGGTTCGGGGCGCGGGTCGTGGCCGGGGCAGGTGCCGGGTCGGGGCTGGTAGACGGGCTGGTAGACGGCCTAGTGGCCGGGCTCGGAGCTGGGCTCGGGGTAGGGCTCGGGGTAGGGCTCACATATCCCGAAACCTGGTCGGCTTCTCTGGCGTTTGCGCAGCTTGCCAGCCGTCGGCATGCTCCTTTTCGACTTATGCGATTCCTTGAGGATGCCCATCAGCGCGATGTTCTGCGCACTGTCGGGCCCATCTACCAGTTCCGCCATGCCCGCTTGCAGGATCGCCTTGCCTGCCAGGCAAGGACAGCGGGGAATCCGGAGAGGCTGGCTATCCAGCCGGAAACCCCGCAGCAAGAAGCATCGGGCCAGGCGCCACAACGTGACCACCTACGACGCTTGGCATGGGTCTGGGTGACCGGGGGCCTGATCGCGGTGTCTCTCGCACCGGTGGTCGTGCTGGTTCCGACAGCCCCAAGGACCGTCTCCGCGACTGCGCTGAGTGAGTACCGAATCCTGGTCACGTGGGCGGCCGTCCCGGGTGCCACGGGGTACAACGTCGATAACGGGTGCCCCATTGGCTCGTGCCGCCCTGGTGCGTCGTTGGCCAAGACGACCGGCTCAGTCACCACAGCTGACTTCGCAGTGACGCCTGGCACGTATCAGTGCTTCGAGGCGCAGGCTTTCAACAGCCTCGGCACATCAGGATGGTCGAACTATGGGTGCACGTCGACGCCTGGCCTTTTCGTGCCCGGCACGAGTGCCTGGACAGATACCGGGGTCAACGTTCCGGCTGGGATCACGCTGGGCATCATGGCAAGCGGCACGGTGTACATACACACGGGACATCCGGTGAGCGCGGCCGGCGACCACTCATGCATTCCGGAGAGGGATCACCCCGGGGGAAGCTTTCCAGCGCCAACCCTGTATTGCTGGTCGCTCATCGCCCGCATCGGCAACGGCGCACCGTTCGAGGTCGGGACCTCCACCACTGTCACCACGACATCCGGGCGCCTGTACCTAGGCGTGAACGATGACAACTTCTCTCGTAACTCCGGAGGCTGGACCGCGAACATCAAGGAGGGAGGCTCCTCCGCAGCCCCAGTCATAGTACCGACCCAATCAGGCAGCCGAGTGGCGGCGCTGCGGGCGCCGCATATAACTCGCGTAGAGACATACCAGGAAGGAGTACTGGTATATTTCAGAATCTATTACACCGACCCGTATCATGATGCGGATGGCTTCGGGTTTGTCGGCGTTGATGGGACTTTCTTGTCGGAAGAGAACCATCCATTCTCCAGTCCCTCCTTCGGCCTCGTCGGACCGGGAAGAATCGACTATCCGTTCAATCTGGCATGCGGGACCGACCAAGAGGACCAGAACGACGTGGAAGCCTGGATCTACGACACCGCAGGCACCCGTAGCCAACCCGTGGTCATCCATCTCGCCTGCACGAACTAACGAATTCCGCCAGCGTGAGGGGGCAAGCGTGTCGTTCAACAAGATCGTCAGCCCCCCGCTGCAGCGCCACGAACACGTGGGACCAGCGACTCTTCCACACTTACGAGACCCAACGCAGCGGGCGCACCACGTGCACTCTTCTGCCGCGTGGCGTGCTCGATCCGCGGGCACGTCCTGGTGGCGGCACAGGCGTTACCCCGATCCGACCTGACCGGCGCGTCGGTACTCGAGCCAGCGCTCACTGGTATCGGTCCAGACCCCCTGAATACGTTCGAAGAATGGGTCAAGATCGTCAAATTTGACGTCGGGAGAGGGGGTCTTGAGGAGTAGGTACTCCAGCTCGTCCCGGATCCGCTGGAGCCGGTACTGGGCTTCCTCCATCAAGATCCACCGGGATCGCCAGTTGAAGAACGGTTCCACGGCATTGACCAGCGTGCCAACGGCGACCAGTGAGAACGCCAGGCCGGTCCACAAGTTGAGATGCTGCAGACCCAGGATGATGGTTGACCCGGCAGCGAGGGCAAGGCTCAAGACCCGGATAGCTGACGCGGACCTGCGGAACCGTGCTTTACGGTGCCGTGCCCAGGTGATCCCATCGCCGACCTGGCCTTGGAGCCGAAGCGCCACGTCGTGAGGGGCAGGAGCGCCGTCCGGTATCCGAGCCTTATCCATATCCCATTCCTGACGCCGCAACCGAATGTATTCCAGCTGTCACGGTAGACCTCGCATGGATGCGACCAGATTTTCTCGGGCCTCGCGACAGCGGCCAGAACCGCCCACGCTTCGGTCCAGCCTCCAAGATGCGCGCTCCAACGTCCGCGTAGCCGCGATGAGGTAGGTCTGGACTACCGCTTCCCATGCTGGCGGCGTTCGGCTTCGAGCATGCCGCCGATGATCGCAGAGCGTGGTCGGCACCCCGGCCAGCAGGCGCGCGCGTACCCGCCGTTCTGGCGCGGGTCATTGCTGCTCGGAATGGATGATTCGGCCGCGGAGATCTGGATGTTCTGCGCGCTCTACGTGTGGGGTTGGCAGGTGGACCAGCACCCGGATCCGCCTGCTCGCTGGCGAGCGTGCAGCAGATGACCGCGGAACTCCCGGGGGCGCGGTGGCCGTCGCCCGGATGGCGGCGCGCACCGACTCTGGCCGTGCTCATCAACTGCTGGCTCAGTCTGCATAGCCTGCCCGGCAGGTCACCGACAGCTCCAGCAGAGAAGAGGTGATCGTCGACATCGCTGAGGTAACCACTGGCCTCGACCCAGCTGGTGCGGCGCTGATCGCCTGGAGCATCACCAGGGACCAGAAGAGGGACAGGCTGTAGTAGCGGGCCCGGAGCTATCCGGCGGCGACAGTCGGCAGCGTGGCCAGGTCTCTCGGTAGGCAGGCTCTCATCCAGGTGGCGGGTGCCCCTTGGAACAGCCCTCCGAAGATCGTGGTACGGCTCCAGCAGCGGCCGGATCCCGCCGTATAACGAACGCGTCACCACTTACCGCTTACGCTAGAACTCGGAGACGCGGTGATCGTCGGACCGACGACAGGCGGAAAGCGCCGTCCGAGTCCCAATCGAGTGGCAGGGGAAGCGACATGGCTAGCCTAGAAGACAGGGCGCGGGCAAACGTAGCTGCGCAGAGGGCGGCAGACGAGGAGCATGCGAGGAACGCGCAACGCCAGGCTTTCGATGCTGCACAACAGAGGCAACAGCAGGTGGAGCTTGAGACGCCTCTGCGCGCGCGCAGTGTTTCCGCGCTGACCGAGCTTGTTCAGATCGCGAACAACCACCGAGTCCCAGCCTTTGAACTGCGGCGGGCGCAGTTAAGCCAGCAGCGAGTTCGGCGGGGAACCTACACCCGTATGACGTACGAACTCGTCACGCGGGCATGGGTTATGGCCCCGAGAGCGAGGAATTGGGGTTCTTACACGACTTCCCTTGCAGTGACAGAGGACGCGCGGATTTTCGAGTTCATTGGATGCCTAGATAGGCTGGGCGGCGGGAGAAAACAACGCACTCTCTATCTGATCTACAACGAATGTGCGAAGGAGTTTCACCTAGGACATTGGTTCGATGGTAGATCAGCCGTGGATGAATCCCTTCGCGCCGATAGCAAGTCTTCCCTTAGCGCTTGGGAGATAAATCCGCTCAATGGACTGGCAACGTTTGAGTACTATCTACGCCCATGGGATCCCGATGACCTCTTGGCAACGCTACTTTCGGACATCGGCGCCCATACCGGTATGGTCGCACAGCGGTCTCGCGATAGCAGTTATACGTGGGCTGAGGCTATGGCAGAAGCTGCGGCCACTGCGATACTGTCCGGAATGTATAGCCTTCCGCCAGCTGAAGGGGGTGGCGACAGCAAGGCGATCGCCGAGCAATAGGCATGAAACGGATCAGGCTGTGCTCACAGGAATCGCGGAGAGCGCCTAAAAGATCGCAGCCGCCGCGTCAGCCTAAAGCGGCTTAAGGCGCCCGCAGTCGCGTCAAGCCGCAAAACGTATGGGTCATGGAGTGCCGCCGTAGGACCGCCAGATCCGGGCAATCGTAATGGTCGAATTTAGCGCCGTGCTGACGGCGATTGTGTAGGAAAGGACGAGCAATGTCATGACCATGAAGGTCCAGCCATAACCTGGCATCCTGTACGAATGGTTGGTGAGCCAGTGCAACGCGAAGTTGAGAAGCGACACGAGTGATCCAAGAACCGTCAATAGACCCCACGGAAGTAACAGCGGAAGAGTCAGCAGAACGACACCACCGCCGACTGGATCCTTTCTGTCGCCAAAAGCGAAGATATAGCATTTTACGAGAATGCCTACCGAGGCCAGCATGTACAATGTAGCGATCCAGCCCCAATTAGTATAGCTGACTAGCCCACTCCACTCGGGGTTTCCGCGCCCGAAGGGCGCATTCCATAGATACGACAGGCCGTTTGAGATCCGCGATGCGCTCCAGAGCCATGCAATCTGCAAGAAAAGCATAAATACGGTGATCAGCGATCCGATCGCAACGGCGGCGGGACGCATTCCCATGACCCTTGTATGCGCCTGCGAAGCGGCGACCACTGATCGCCGACCGAGCCGGACTCCGGACTTGGCGACACCGAACCACGATAATGCAAAGTTGGCAATCGTGAATATGGCCACGATCGCCGCGCTGGGACCGAAAACGCCAATGAGCAGCTCCTTGATGACGCCGCCAGGGCTGGGAAGGTTGGAGAAGTTCATCGGTGTCCATTCACGGGTGAAGGCCAGCTGTCACGAAGAGGCGCATTTCCCGCTGCTCGAGACCGTTGGGGCCGGTACCGCGCCTTCTTGATTGGCACGACGCTACCGGGCTTTACATGATCAGAGTGCATCTTATCACCTTTATGATAACTCTTATCGGTGAGTTTGCTAATCACGCCTTGAAACCCTCGATCTAACGAGGCCAAGATTATTTGCGAATTCCGGGTAAGTGGAATCCGCTCGCCACGATTCCAGATATCCAGGATTGCCTCCAAGAACTTCCGTGGCGCAGGAGCAACTTCGACGTCGTACTGCACCTCGACCCCATCCAAGCTCCGGCAACCGCCTAAGGAGTCACGGTACCCTTATCTTTGGCATTCGAGAAGTCACGCTGAGCGGACGTATAAGTCAAAGCCTCGGGCGCAACCGGAGCAGTCCCATGTTCCAGGCCTTCAACCCGCTACCGTCACTGGCGGCCAGGGCGTGGCCAAGCGCTGAACTGCAGATTGTGTCATGCCGGTGCTGATGGATCTGCGTCAGATAGCGGATCCTGATCTGCTCCTTTCAGGCTGCCGCAGATCGCCGGTCGGTCTGGTCGAGTGGAGGCAATCGGGACCGTTAGAGCTTAGGTGTGGACACCATGATCACTACGCTGACCGACGGACGCGAAGTCCCCACGGCCCAACGTCAGTTCGGTAGGCAATGCGACAGCCGCGGCGGGGAGCTAGTGCCGTAGCAGATTTCGTTTGCCCCGGCCGGGGCTTTCCTCGCGAGTGCTGATCCTCGAGGCTGGCTCGGTGAGCGAACGGCTGCGGGTGCGTGAGATCGATGATGATGAGGGCGGGCGGCTGGTGCGGATCATCCGCCGGGGCAGCGGGTCGGTGGTGACCTGGCGGCGGGCGCAGATGGTGCTGCTGTCCGCTCAGGGCATGGACGTCCCCGCGATCGCGAAGGTGGCCTTCACCAGCGAGGACCGGATCCGCGATGTGATCGGCAACTTTAACGCCGACGGGTTCAGCTCCCTTTACCCGAAGTACAAGGGCGGCCATCCGCCGAAGTTCACGCTGGGCCAGCGGCGGGAGATCAAGAAGATCGCCAAGTCCAAGCCGGCCGAGCATGACCTGCCGTTCTCCACCTGGAGCCTGGCCAAGCTGGCCGATTTCGTGGTGGCTGAGGGGGTGGTCAACGACATCAGCCACGAGGGCCTGCGGGTCCTGCTCCGAGAGGAAGGCGCCACCTTTCAGCGCCTGAAAACCTGGAAAGCCTCCAAGGACCCGGACTACGCGGAGAAGAAGGCCCGGGTCGAGGAGCTGCATGCCATCGCCGACCGGGAAGCGGCCCCGGAGGACAGCGATCCGGAAGTGATCTTCTGCGTCGATGAGTTCGGGCCGCTGAACCTGCAGCCGCGACCCGGGCGGCACTGGGCCGCGGTCAGCGGGAAGGGCAAAGAGCCCGGCCGGGCGCCGCGTCCGCGGATGCGCGCCACCTACACCCGCACCGAGGGGGTCCGGCATCTATTCGCCGCTTACGAGCTGGGCGAGGACAAGCTGTTCGGGCATGTCAAGCCGCGCAAGACCCGGGCCCCGTTCCTGGAGTTCTGCCGCTACCTGCGAACCCTCTATCCGCCTGCTACCAGGATTGCGATCATCTGCGACAACTTCAGCCCGCACCTGACCACCACGCGGGACAGCCGGGTCGGCGCCTGGGCGAAGGCGAACAACGTCGAGATCGCCTATACGCCGACGAACTCGTCCTGGTTAAACCGCATAGAAGCGCAGTTCACCGCGCTGCGGTACTTCGCGCTTGACGGCACCGACCACGCCAGCCACAAAGAACAAGGCAGCATGATCCGCCGGTACATCATCTGGCGCAACAACCACGCTTACGACGAACGACTCCGCCGAATCGTCGACCGGGCGAACGTAGCCTGATGCGGCCCTAGCAGGCAGCTATGTCAGGCCACTTACTGGCGAAAGTGGTGTGCCGGGCTCGCCTCGGCACACCACTTTAGGCTGTGGCCTACGTTATTAGGCATGGACCTTAGGACTTTCCAGGGCTCAGGGCAAGCTCAACGGTTGACACATCCAGGCCGCCCAAACCCGGCCAATAAATCCCGCAACAGTCTGGCCAGCTCAGCCCGCCGTCTGGCGATCGAGGTCACATACCGGGAATCTTGGTGAACTGGTCCGTGCGCGGCCTGCCGGTGTGCGACTGCGGTCACCATGGGAGGGGACCGTCCTCATTGGAGAACGTGCCCGTTGGTCCGTCCGGCCCGATGAGTGCGAGGCGCACCGGCTCGCGCGCGCCCTGCTCGACGGTGCGGGTACCTCGAAAGAAATTGAGGTCGGTCCCAGTGAAGCCGGGGCATGCCGCATTGACCTTGATGCCGTCCGCTTCAAGGTCGGCGGCGAAGGCGACCGTGACCGCGTTGGCGGCCGCCTTGGATGCGGAATAGGTCCCGAACATCGCGCGGTGCGGGTTGGTCGGATCGGAGTTCAGCGTCAGGGAACCGCCGCTGCTTGAGACATTGACGACGCGCCCGGCTGGCGCCTCTCGTAGCAGTGGGAGCATCGCCTGGGTGACGGCGATGACGCCGAACACGTTGGTCTCGAACACGGAGCGGATCTCGTCGAGCGATGCGGCGCTCAGACGGCCAGCCTGCACGATCTCCTCCATCGATCGGCCCGGTGCGGCTGCGTGGGAGATGCCGGCATTGTTGACAAGCACGTCGAGACGGCCGAATTCATCCCGGATGCGTTCTGCCGCAGCAGCAATCGAGGACTGGTCGGTGACGTCGAGCTGGACAGCGCGAGCATCGCCCTCGATTGACTTCGCCGCCGCCTCTCCACGATCAAGCTCGCGCGATCCGACAAGGACGGTGAGATCGTGCGCAGCGAGGTCCTTGGCGATTTGCAGGCCGATGCCTTTGTTGGCTCCGGTGACCAGAGCGACAGGTGTTGCGGGCACGATGTTCTCCTAGCACTTACGGATAGGCTGTCCGGCAACGTTAGCACGGATTCCGGATAGACTGTCCGGCAATGACTCCCGTTACCCCCGGTGCACCCTCCTTCCCGACCAGGCGGGCGAAGGCCGAGCGCAACCGTGACAAGATCCTCACCGTCGCCCGCACTGCTTTCGCCGAGCAGGACGCTGAGGTCTCGATGGCAGAGATCTCCAGGCGCGCCGGTGTTGGGATGGCGACGCTCTACCGCAACTTCCCAAGTCGCCGCGAGCTGCTCGAAGCGCTGTATCTCGATGAGATCGACGTCGTCTGTGAGGCCGCCGAGACCATCGACGGGGAGACGCCCGGTCAGCGATTCGAGGCGTGGCTGCGGCGATTCTGCGAGTCCCTCGACAACAAGCACCACCTCGTTGAGCTCCTCGACCAAACCGACGCCGCAGGCCCGTCCCATGCCGCAAACAAGGCTCGCGTGCTCGCCGCTGGGCGACCCCTACTGCTCGCCGCTCAGCAGACGCACGAGATCCGTGACGATCTCACCCTTGAGCAGATCCTCCGCCTGGTCATGGCGATCACCATGATCCATCCCGACTCCGGCTACATCGCACCGATCCTGCGAACAGCACTCGATGGCCTACGCACCCCGCCCGTTCCCTCCGACCCAACCGAGCGGTAAGTCCGCGCGGCGACGAGTGTTCGCAATGCCCGTGTAAATGGAGCTTGTTCATGTCCACGGGCTCGATGTCGGCTACTCGGGCATGAGAATGGGCCACCCAGGACTGCGCTGCCTGCTCGGCCACGTAGCCGCGCATCAGCTCGGCAACTACGTCGTCGGCACCGTGGATCGACATCCGCGCCGGTCCGAGGACGCCGCCGCCACCGGCCAAGCCACTGACCGCCGCGCTGGTCGTCATCGTGGTGGCCGCCGACCGCGCGGCCGGGTCGTTAGCGTCGTCGAGCCCGCTGGCCTCGACCGCTCGCAGCAGGAGCTGTTCGGGATGGCAGGCCGTTGGCTTCGGCGCGGCAGAACTGGACGATCAGCGTCCCGAACGACTCTCCGCCCACGACCGCTGCGGCGGGGTCGCTGTCGAGTCCGCTGGCGGGCAAACCCAACCTGCCGCAGCACTAGGTCCGCTGGCGGCCAGTCGGCACTGGGGTGGCTTCCGGCCCGGAGCCCCGGTCGGCATTTGGAGTGTTGGCATCCGACTCTTGGTGCTGCGATAGCGATCACGATCTGACCGTGGCACCTACGATCATTGGCACCGCCTTGTTCAGGAACAGTGAACTGAATGACTGCGCCTTCCGTCTCATGCGCTGTGTCGGGAACCGATCTGAGCTATCGAGCCCGTATCTAGTGGCCGGGCGAAGGGTCACAGATCACGAACTGCCGCACGCTTGAGACGCCGACTGTCAACGCCGACCGAAGATCCAGCTCACGGCAGGTCGGCGTCGGCCGAGAGCAAAGCCGAGGACCGACGATGAAGGATGACATCGGGCGGCCGCGCACAGAACTGGCGGATCTGGCCATCCGGCTATAGCCAATCTGGCCGGCTGGTCACTCGCGCCTATTCGGCGTTCGGCGCGGCCAGGGGCTGATCGCGCTCCGATTCATGCTCACTTCAAGTAGTCAGCAAGATTACTGCCCGACGGTTGCCCGGGATCAGATCGCGAAGGCCGTCCTCGATCAGGACGGCCACCCTCCCCCATGGCGGCCGGGACGCCATAACCGGTCACTGGGGCTGCCATACGCTGCCTGTCGTCCACGGGCACCAAGGCCCCTGGCCGCGCCGGCCGGGGCGCATCCCTGCGCCCGCCGCCGCGTAACGCTTCCGCAGCACGGCTGCCCCGCGCCCAGGTGCGCCGCGGCGCACAGGAAGCGCACTCCGACAGCAAGGTTGCCCGCGCCAGGCGCGAACCGGCGCCGTGCCCGCGCCACAGGCTCAAGCCAACGGCGCACAGCCGCGCCGCGCACCGGCACCATGCCGCCACACCCACACTCCACGACCCGGGCGCCGACCGGATGACAGGCCCTGCTGACCGCCTGCACTGGCGCCAGGAGTCAATGCTGGAACTGCCTGGCCAGCACGGCCGCGCGACTGTGCGGCAAGAGTCAAAGGAGGCTCCCCTGCCGGTTCCGTGGGTCGCTGGGATAGGGGCAGCGGCTGGGATGC
>OBLW0100003181.1_pt1 | contig 12889 bp, 10 predicted proteins | sample 1520161 | NCBI WGS metagenome assembly OBLW01 (sample SAMEA3539309, study PRJEB22396) | soil metagenome | biome: tundra; feature: field; material: soil | place: USA | collected 2010-05 | depth 0.15 m
GTGGGTGAGCGTCGCCTCCCGGATCCCCACGGCGTCGGCCAGTTCCCGCTGGTTGTCGGGCTGCTGGCTCTTGAGCGAGAGGAGAACGAGCCAGACCGGAAGGGACCCGCCGGCCTGGGCGAGCGCGTCATCGAACGCGCGGCTCACCGACCTGGCCGCTCGGGTCAACTGGAGGCCGATCGGCGGTCGCGCGGGCCGGGGCATGGGCCAAGGCTATCAATAGCCGACTAAACCTTCGATATCAAATGGTCGGTGGACGGGGCAGACTGAAGGCATGCACGAGCGCGTGATCGCGGTAGTCGGGCCCACTGCGGCAGGTAAGTCTGACCTGGCGCTCGGGCTCGCGCTCGCCCTGGGCGGCGAGATCGTGAACGCGGACTCCATGCAGTTGTATGCCGGCATGGACATCGGCACCGCCAAGCTCACCGTCGAGCAGCGCCGGGGGGTGCCGCATCATCTGCTCGATGTCTGGGACGTGCGGCGCACCGCGAATGTGGCCGACTACCAGCGCATGGCGCGCGACGCGATCGCCGATGTCGTTGCCCGGGGCCGGGTGCCGGTGCTGGTCGGCGGATCGGGCCTGTACGTCCGGGCCGCGCTCGACGATCTCGACTTCCCCGGTACCGACCCGCGGATCCGGGAGCGGCTGGAGGCTGAGCTTGCGGACGGCGGACCCGGGCCCTTGCACGCGCGGCTGGCCGTGATCGACCCGGGCGCCGCGGCGGCGATCCTGCCTTCGAACGGGCGCAGGATCGTCCGCGCGCTGGAGGTGATCGAGGTGTCCGGCCAGCCGTTCACCGCGGTGCTGCCCCGGTACGAGTACCTGCAGGCGGCCGTGCAGATCGGGGTGCGGGTGGCCAGGGCCGAGCTGGACGGCCGGATCGCCGAGCGGGCATCGCTGATGTGGGAAGCCGGCTTCGTGCCCGAGGTGGCCCGGCTCGAAGGGGCCGGCCTGCGGGAGGGAAAGACGGCGAGCCGGGCGCTCGGCTACGCGCAGGTGCTCAGGTTCCTCGCCGGAGAGTGCTCGCAGGACGACGCCAGGGCCGATACCGTCCAGGCCACCAGGCGGTTCGCCCGGCGGCAGGAATCGTGGTTCCGCCGGGATCCCCGGGTGACCTGGCTGGACGCGGGTGATGGCCCCGGGGGCGGCGCGGACCTGCTGCGCCAGGCGATGGCTACGATCAGCGCATGCGGTTCGCGAAAGGACATGGCACAGAGAACGACTTCGTGATCCTTCCGGATCCCGGCGATCTCGCCAGCCTGCCTGCCACGCTCGTGGCACGGCTGTGCGACCGCCACGCCGGGCTGGGCGCGGACGGGGTGCTGCGCGTGGTGCGCACCGCCGCCCTCGCGGCCGGCCCCACCGGGGGATCCGCGGATGCTGCTGCCGCGCTTGCCGCGACGGGCGCGCCGGATTCGGCTGAGTGGTTCATGGACTACCGGAACGCGGACGGCAGCGTGGCCGAGATGTGCGGCAACGGCCTTCGCGTGTTCGCCCGCTACCTGCTCGACCACGGCATGGCCGAGGGCCCGGCCTTCACGGTGGCCACCCGGGCGGGCCTGCGGCGGGTCAGGGTGGAGCCGGGCGGCAGCATCACCGCGGACATGGGCCCGGTCACCGTGCTCGGCCCAGGGAGCGCCGCGTCCGGCGGTACGGTCTTCGACGGGCTGCGGGTATCCGTCGGCAACCCGCACCTGGCGTGCCTGGTGGACGCCCCGCTGGATAAGTTCGATCTCTCCGCGCCGCCCGAGCTTGATCCCGAGCAGTTCCCGGACGGGGCGAACCTCGAACTGGTCCAGCTGACCGGGCCGGGGTCGCTCGCTATGCGGGTGCGCGAGCGCGGATCCGGCGAGACGCGGTCCTGCGGGACCGGCGCCGTGGCGGCTGCAGCGGCTGCTACTGCGGCGGCCGCGGGGCAGGCGGCCGGAACGGGCGCACGCGGCAGCACGTCCTGGCAGGTGAGCGTCCCCGGCGGGCAGCTCACCGTGACGCTGGACGCCACCACCAGCTGGCTGACCGGCCCGGCCGTGATCGTGGCCGAGGGCGAGCTCGCCCCGTCCTGGCTCGCCGGGGGCTAGCCGCCGGTCAGGTCCGCCACCGAGAGGCCGCGGAAGGACGCGTCAAGCACTTCCGCGATGTGCACAATCGCCGGGGCCGCGGAGCCGGGTGCGTCAGCCGCTGAATCGACCGCGCCGAGCGCCGAGGCGATCTGCAGGCTGCAGCCGGGATTGGCGGAGATGACCAGGGTCGCCCCGGTGGCGCGGATGGCCGTGGCCTTCCGCGCGCCAAGCTCACCCGCGGCCTCTGGCTGCAGCAGGTTGTACACGCCCGCCGAGCCGCAGCAGGTCCCGCCGTCACCGACCTCGGCCAGATCCAGCCCGGGGATGGTTCGCAGCAGCTCCCGGGGCTGGCGCCGGATGCCCTGGGCATTCCCGAGGTGGCACGCTTCGTGGTAGACCGCTTTCACCGGCAACGGATGCCGCACGGCTACCTGGCCGCCACTGCCATCGGCGAGCTCGCTGAGAAACTCGCTCAGGTCGCGGACCTTGGCCGCGGCCCGGGCCGCCCGCTGTGGCCAGTCCTGCCCCTGCTCCCGGTCATGCTTGAGCAGTTCGGCGTACTCCTTCATGGCCGAACCGCAGCCCGCCGAGTTGACCACGATGACCTCGACGCCCGCGTCCTCGAACGCGGCGATGGTCCGCTTGGCGAACATGGCGGCCTCGGCGGCCCGGCCGGTGTGCAGCGAGAGGGCGCCGCAGCAGCCCTGGCCGGGCGGGATGACCACGTCGCAGCCCTCCGCCGCGAGCACCCGCGCCGTCGCGGCGTTGACTTCGGGGAAGAATACCTGCTGGACGCAGCCGGTGAGCATGCCGACGACAGCGCGCCGCGGCCAGTGCGCCGGACTGTGCTCGGGCGGCGGCGCATGGCGGGCGGCTGGTGGCGCCACCTGCAAGGCGGCGGCCAGTTCCGGGGCGACCTTGCGCACCATCGGCGAGCCGCGCAGCCGCCGGTCCAGGCCGGCCCGCTGGGCCAGGCGCAGCGGGCCGGCCAGCAGCCGGAGCCTCCGTGGGTAAGGGAAGGTGGCGAAGATCGCGGCGCGGACCGCGCGCTCGCGCACCGTCCGGGCCGGCATGGGCGCCGCACCGGCCTGGGGCTCCTCCGTCCAGGTGCGGGCCGCCTCGATGAGCCGGTCATAACGGACCCCGGACGGGCACGCGGGCAGGCAGGCCATGCAGCCCAGGCAACGATCGAGGTGGCTGACCGCTGCCTCGCTGGCCGGCGCGCCGTCCAGCATCTGGCTGATCAGGTGGATGCGGCCCCTCGGGGAGTCCATCTCCTGGCCCCACAGCTGGTAGGTCGGGCAGGCGGGCAGGCAGAACCCGCAATGCACGCAGTCGTCGGCCGCCGAGCGCAGGTCGCCCGTGGGGTCGAGAACGCTGGCCTGGTCGGTCGGCTTCGGCGCGATCGCGGGCCGGGTGCCGCCGCTGGCTGGCTCGTCCATCAGATCCCCCCAGCGAAGCGGCCGGGTGACATCAGGCGCCCTGGATCGAACTGCTCCTTTACCGCGCGCATCAGGTCCAGCCCGGGCACCGGGCCCCACAGGTCGACCACCTCGCGCACGTCGCCGGGCGCGTGCAGCACGACCGCGCTGCCCCGCGTCGGCGGTCCTTCGCCCGCCGCCGCGCCCGGCTTCCCCCGGGCCAGTGCCTCGCGCAGGCCGCCCAGGAACGCCGCGACCGCACCAGGCGGCGCGTCCCGCCGCACGCTTGCGTGCAGCACCCCCGCGGCCGCGGAGCCGGCGACGGCCGGGTCGAGGCCCGCGGCCCCCGCAGCGGCGTCGATGGCCTCCAGCACGCTGCACAGCGCGGCCGCCCAGAACGCGATCCTGATCAGGGTGCCACCCTGCCCGCCACCACCGGGGCCGGCGCCGCCCGGAGCGGCGCCCCACCACGGTGGCTCGTTCCGCGTCGCGACCGAGCCGGCCCCGAGCACGCCGCGCATCTGCCCGGCGCGTTCTTCCACCCCGCCCGGATCGCCCTCGAGCAGCACGCCGACCCGGACCGGGCCACCGCGCGCGGGCCGGTCGATTTCCACGGCCGAGGGCGCGAGGTCCGACCCGGCGGCGGCGGCCACCGCCTGAGCCACGGCCGCCGCCCCGTACACGTCGTCGGTCACGAACGCCGTCGCCGCAGGCAGCGGGTGCAGCCGGAACACCGCCTCCACGATCAGGCCGAGCGTCCCGTAGCTGCCGGCGAAGAGCTTGCCCAGGTCGTAGCCGGCGACGTTCTTGACTACCTTGCCCCCTGATCGCGTGACGGCCCCGTCGGCCCGGATCGCCGTCACCCCGATGACCAGGTCGCGCGGTGTCCCGTAGCGAAGCCGCCGCGGCCCGGCCACCCCGGTGGCCAGCACTCCGCCGACGGTCGGCGAGCCATTGCGGGCCGGGCCGCCAGTCTCGGGCACGTCGAGCGCGAGTTGCTGCCCGGCACCGCCGAGCACCCCGGCGAGGTGCGCCATGGTCACCCCGGCCTGCACCCGGGCGACCAGATCACCGGCCGCGTGCTCGAGCACGCGGTCCATCCGGAGCATGTCGATCACTACGTCGCAGCGGCGCGGCGGCTCGCCCCAGCCCAGCTTGGTCCCGCCACCCCTCGGCACCACGGCCAGGTCGTGATCGGCGGCGGCCCGCAGTACCGCGCTGGCCTCCTCGACACTGGCCGGGGACGCCACCCACGACGGCATCACCCCGGCGACCGCGTCTCGCGGCGCGGCCGGGGTGACCGCGCGGCAGGCCAGGGCGAGCGCCCCGGGGATGGTGTCAGTGGTCATCGGGCACCAGCCAGGTGCGAACGGTCAGACCCGTCATCAGAACTGCTCCGCCTGCCCGGCGGCGACCAGGGGATGCACCCCGCGGTGCACGCCTGGCACCTCGCCGCACAGCCGCGGGGTCGGGAACACCTTGCCCGGGTTGCACAGACCCGCGGGATCGAACGCGCACCGCAGCAGCTGCATGGTCTCAAGGTCATCGGCTCCGAACATCTTCGGCATGTACTTGGACTTGTCCACGCCGACGCCGTGCTCGCCGGTGATCGATCCGCCGTGCTCGATGCACAGGTCCAGGATGGCGCCGGACAACTTCTCCGCGGCCTCGCACTCCTGTGGCGAGGCGTCGTTGTAGAGCACGAGCGGGTGCAGGTTGCCGTCCCCGGCGTGGAACACGTTGGCGACCCGGATGCCGGATTCCGCCGACAGTTCGGCGATCCGGTCGAGCACCCGGGATAGCGCGGTGCGCGGTACCACGCCGTCCTGGACGATGTACGCAGTGCAGATCCGGCCCACGGCAGCGAACGCGGACTTGCGGCCCGCCCAGATGACGGCCCGCTCCGCCGGGTCGGCGGCCTCCCGTATCTCGCCGCAGCCCGCCTCCTCGCACAGCGCGCGGACCGCGGCGCTGTCCCGCCGGACGTCCGCCTCAGGGCCGTCCAGTTCGACGATCAGCACGGCGCCGGCCCCCGCCGGGTACTGGCAGTGCACGGCGGCCTCGGCGGCCTCGATGGCCAGCGCGTCCATCATCTCGATGGCGGCGGGCACGATCCCCGCCCCGATGATCGCGGAGACCGCGGCGCCGCCCGCCCCGGTTGTCCTGAAGGCGGCCAGCAGCGTGGTGACGGCCTGCGGGATCCTGGTCAGCTTCACAACGACCTTGGTGACGATGCCGAGGGTGCCCTCGGAACCGGTGAACGCGCCGAGCAGGTCGTACCCGGCCGCCGCACCGGTGCCGTCGCCCAGCCAGGTCAGCTCGCCGGCTGGGGTGACGATCTGCAGGCCGGTGACGTGGTGCACGGTGAAACCGTGCTTCAGGCAGTGCGCGCCGCCGGAGTTCTCCGCCACGTTCCCGCCGATCGAGCAGACGATCTGGCTCGACGGGTCCGGGGCGTAGAAATAGCCGAACGGGCGCGCTGCGGTGCTCACGGCCAGATTGGTGACTCCCGGCTCCACGATTGCCCGCTGGCTGATGGGGTCGACCGCGATGATCCGGCGCATCTTCGACATGACGATCAGCACGCCGTCGGTGCGCGGCAGCGCGCCGCCGGACAGGCCGGTGCCGGATCCCCGGGCCACGAACGGGACCTTGGCCGCCGCGCAGGCCTTCACCACGGCCGCGACCTGCTCGGCGGTCTCCGGGAGGACGGCCAGCGCCGGGGCGGCGCGGTGCGACGTGAGGCCGTCACATTCGTAGGTACGCAGTTCCAGCGGGTCGCTCACGACCCCGCTGGACCCGCAGATTTCCACCATGCGGGGGATCAGCGTCTCGATCATCCCGTTGCCTCCGGCCTTTGACTCTCACTGCCCAGAGTGCCACTCCAGGCCGCTATGCAGGTAGCCCAACTCGCGGCCATGGGCACCCGGGCACGCCGATGTGGCCGGCGGGATCGGGATCAATAAGGAAATCAGGGCATCCGCTCGTAGGCAGGCAGGGTGAGGAACTCGACGTAGTCGTCGGCCAGAGCGACCTCGGTGAACAGGGCCACGGCCTGGTCGTACCGCGGGGCGTCGAACGCGGCGCCCGCGCTCTCCCGGATCGTGGCCAGTTCCTCCTTGATGATCCGCTCGGTCAGGTCCCTGGTCACCTTCGGGCCATCATCCAGGGCGATGTCGTTGTGCAGCCATTGCCAGATCTGGGACCGGGAGATCTCGGCCGTGGCCGCGTCCTCCATCAGGTTGAAGATCCCCACCGCGCCGTTCCCGCCCAGCCAGTTGGCCAGGTACTGCAGCCCCACGCTGACGTTGTTGCGCAGCCCGGCCTCGGTGATCACGCCGGGTGTCTCGGCCACCGCCAGCAGGTCCGCCGCGGTCACGCTGACGTCGTCGCGCTGCCGGTCCAGCTGGTTGGGCCGGTCGCCGAGCGCCGCGTCGAACACCTCACGGCAGAGCGCCACCAGGTCCGGGTGGGCCACCCAGGAGCCGTCGAAACCGTCCCCGGACTCCCGCGTCTTGTCCTCGCGGACCTTGGCCATCGCGACGGCGTTCACCTCGGGGTCACGCCTGCTCGGAATGAATGCGGCCATGCCGCCCATGGCATGGGCGCCGCGCTGGTGACAGGTTTTCACCAGCAGTTCGCTGTAGGCCCGCATGAACGGCGCGGTCATGGTGACCGAGTTCCGCTCGGGGAGGACGAACTCGCGCCCGCGGCTCCGGAACTTCTTGATCACGCTGAACAGGTAGTCCCAGCGGCCCGCATTCAGCCCGGCGCTGTGGTCGCGAAGTTCGTAGAGGATCTCTTCCATCTCGAACGCCGCGGGGATGGTCTCAATGAGCACCGTCGCCCTGATCGTCCCGCGCGGGATTCCCAGCGTGTCCTGCGCCAGGTTGAACGCGTCGTTCCAGAGCCGCGCCTCAAGGTGGCTCTCGATCTTGGGCAGGTAAAAGTACGGCCCGGATCCGGCCTCAAGCTGGCGTCGCGCGCAGTGGCAGAAATACAGGGCGAAGTCGAACAGGCTGCCGGACACCCGCTGGCCGTCCACCAGCAGGTGCTTCTCATCCAGGTGCCAGCCGCGGGGCCGGACGACGATCGTGGCCAGCTCATCGGCCGGGCGCAGCCGGTAGGACTTGCCCTCTTCGCTCGTGAAGTCGATGGTGCGGTCCAGCGCGTCCTTGAGGTTGAGCTGGCCGATGATCATGTTCTCCCAGAACGGCGTGTTCGCGTCCTCGAAGTCGGCCAGCCAGACATTCGCCCCGGAATTCAGCGCGTTGATCGTCATCTTCCGCTCGGTGGGACCGGTGATTTCCACCCGGCGGTCGACCAGCCCAGGCGCTGGCGGCGTCACCCGCCACGAGGTGTCCTCCCTGATCGACCGGGTGCCCGGCAGGAAGTCGAGCATGGCGCCGGCGGAAAGCTCCTCCTGCCGGGCCGCACGGGCGGCGAGCAGTTCGCCGCGCCGGCCGCCGAACTCCCGCTCCAGCGCGGCGATGAGGTCAAGTGCCACGGGGGTGAGGATTTCGTCGTACCGATCTCCGTGCGGACCGGTGATCTCCACGCCCTCGCTCGCCGCCATATCGCGCTCCTCCCGTGTTACGTCACATTGTGGAAGCACATATCCAGACCGCGGAACAGACGCTAGCCTCGCGCCGCAGCACCGGTCAAAGTGTTCCCTGCCACCCTGGGGGCACAACCAGCGGGGCGCCGGTGTTTATTCAGGTGAGGCTAAGTGAGGAGGCATGACAGCATTGACAGATCACCGCACTGCGGTCCACACCACCCATCCCGATGAGCTGGACATGACATTTCCCGCACAGCAACGACCTCCGTCCGCTGGTGAGCCCGCCCGTCCAGACGAGTTGGCCCGGCCTGACGAGCTCGCCGGTCTGGATGAGCTGGCCCGGCCTGACGAGCTCGCCCGGCCTGGCACCAGGGCCCGGACGGTGACCGGCGACCCCCACGCGGCGGACACCGGCGAGCTCAACCGGCTTGACCGGCAGGCGCTGCGCCGGGTGGCGGGACTGTCCACGGAACTCGAGGATGTCAGCGAGGTCGAGTACCGGGCCCTCCGGCTGGAGCGCGTGATCCTGGTCGGTGTCTGGACCGAAGGCACGCTGGCCAGCGCCGAGAACTCGATGCGCGAGCTGTCCCGGCTGGCCGAGACCGCGGGATCCGTGGTCCTCGACGCCCTGGTGCAGCGGCGCGGCCGGCCCGACCAGGCGACCTACATCGGATCGGGCAAGGCGGCCGAGATCGCCGCGCTGGTGGCCTCCACCGGCGCCGACACGGTGATCTGCGACGGTGAGCTCACCCCCAGCCAGTTGCGCCGGCTTGAGGGCGTGGTGAAGGTGAAGGTCATCGACCGCACCGCGCTGATCCTGGACATCTTCGCTCAGCACGCCCGGAGCAAGGAGGGCAAGGCCCAGGTGGAGCTGGCCCAGCTCGAGTACCTGCTGCCGCGCCTGCGTGGCTGGGGTGAGTCACTCTCGCGGCAGGCGGGTGGCCGGGTCGCCGGAGGCGGCGGGATCGGCACCAGGGGCCCTGGTGAGACGAAGATCGAGACGGACCGGCGCCGGATCCGGGCCCGCACCACGAAGCTGCGCCGCCAGATCGCGGAGATGTCGGTGGGCCGGGAGGTCCAGCGCCGGCAGCGGCACCGCAGGGACGTTCCCGCGGTGGCGATCGCCGGTTATACCAACGCGGGGAAGTCAAGCCTGCTCAACCTGCTGACCGGGGCCGGGGTCCTGGTCGATGACTCGCTATTCGCCACGCTCGACCCGGCGGTACGCCGGGCCCGGACCCCGTCCGGGCGGTGGTTCACCCTCACCGACACGGTCGGCTTCGTCAGGCACCTACCGCACCAGCTGGTGGATGCGTTCCGCTCGACGCTTGAAGAGGTGGCGGAGGCGGATCTGATCCTGCATGTCGTCGACGGCAGCGACGCCGACCCGTACTCGCAGCTCGCGGCGGTCCGCGACGTGCTCGGTCAGATCGGCGCCCGGCACGTCCGCGAGCTCGTGGTGATCAACAAGGCCGACGTAGCGGACCCGATCGAGGTGGAGGGGCTGCGGCTGAAGGAGCGCGGCTCCGTGGTCATCGCCGCGCGCACCGGTGCTGGGCTGGAGGATCTGTCCGCCGCTCTGGAGCAGGCCCTGCCGCAGCGCGACCGGGAGGTCACCGCGGTAGTGCCGTACGGCCGAGGCGACCTCGTGGCCCGGGCCCACCAGGAAGGTGAGGTGCTCACCGTGCGGCACCGGGCGGACGGCACCGAGTTGACCGCCCGCGTTCCGCCGGGCCTCGCTGCCGAGATCGACGGCATCGCCGCTCCGGCTCGGTGAGGTCGGCATCGCGGCTCCGGCTCGGTAACGATTAAATTTCCGTTTCGGGCACCGACTGGAATTGTGCGCGCGCCCACTTCCGCTTAACGGGTTATGCAATGGATTGCATCGGTATTTGCTGGCATGTTGATTGCCCATTCAGGCAGCGTCGGTAGAGCCTACAGTCACGCTACGGAATCGTTGTGTTATGTATCGTGATGTATTTCGGACAGCAGTCCGATGGGCGCCCGCAGGTCTCTTCGTGCGGCGTGCGGCCATGCTGAGACTGGCATTTGCGTGCGTGAGGCCGGTGCCCGGGGCGATTGCGGCGGCCCGGGAGGGCCCAGTAGTGGTCACGCTGCGGAGCCGAAGCGGCCCTGAGTAGATACGGACGGTAGATCCTGGGGAAAGGTCCGCGATTTCGGGCCTGAGTTCTCCGGATACAACCTGTACAGGGACCCTGTAGTGCAATACCGTGACTGAACCGATATGTTGGTTGCCGCATCCTCGCAGGACCCATAGCCAAGCCACGTTGCGGGCGGGAGATGGGGGGGACCTGACGAGGCCTATCCGGTAAGCACGAGCTATGGCAGGTGACCGCGCAATGAGAACCGTGAGCATGGCTCGGCGCACGCCTGTGAGAAGGAGAGCCCGGCGGTGACAGTCCGCCTGCTTACCAACATTGGCCGCCTCTGGACAGGGTCCGAGGTGTGGAGCAACGCGGCCATCCTGACCCACAACGAGCGCATCGCGTGGGTTGGGCGCGCCTCTGAACTGCCTGCTGGCCTGCCGGGCGTGGTCGAGGACATCGTCGATGTCGACCATGTGGAGAACCTCGGCGGCTGCCTGGTCACCCCGGGCCTGATCGACGCCCACACGCACCCGGTCTACGCGGGCAACCGCTGGGCTGAGCTCGCCATGCGGTCCGGCGGGTCCTCAGATAACGAGATCAACGCCGCGGGCGGCGGCATGGCATCGACCGTCACCGTCACCCGCGGGACCGACCCATGGACGCTCTGCAACGGCGTCCGGGAGCGGCTGCGCGAGTGGCTGATGACGGGGACCACGACCATCGAGGCGAAGACCGGTTACCACCTCACTCGCGACGGGGAACTTGCGGACGTCCGGCTGCTGCGGTCGCTGGAGGGCGAGCCGAACATGCCACGGGTGCATGTGACGTTCCTCGCTGCGCACGCGGTTCCGCCTGAGTACTTCGGCCGCCGCCACGACTACGTGGACGCGGTCGGCGCCTGGTGCGCTGACGCGGCCGCGGCCGGCGCGGACAGCGTGGATGTCTACTGCGAAGAGGGACGGTTCAGCGAGCGTGAGGCGCGCTGGGTGCTGCACGCCGGTCGGCAGGTCGGACTGCTGCCCAGGCTGCACGCCTGCGGTGAGTCCCGCACCGGGGCGGCGCGGCTCGCCGCGGAAATCGGCTGTGCGTCCGCGGACGTGCTGCTTGAGGCCTCAGATGACGACGTGGCGGCGCTGGCCCAGGCAGGCGTGGCAGCGGTCGTCTGTCCCGGCACCTCGCTGCAAACGGGCAAGACACCGCCGGTCCGTGCCCTGCTCGACAAGGGGGTGGCGGTCGCCCTCGGCTCCGATCACACGCCGGGCGGGAACGGGATCACCTCGATGCCGCTCGTCATTGCCCTTGCGATCACGCAGTTCGGGATGAGCGTGACCGAGGCGCTTCGGGCGGCCACCCTGGGCGGAGCGCAGGCGCTGCGCGCGCCCGATCGCGGCGCCATGGTGCGCGGCAGGCTGGCCGACATCGTCGCCTGGGACGCAGACCACGAAGGCGCGTTCACTTGGTCATACGGGCTCAAGCCGAGCCGCGTGTGGCGGGGCGGCGAGCCGGTGCAGATCAACTGAGACGGCATCTGAGCTTGGCTGGGCAGTCACCGCGCCACCGAGGTGACCGCGCCGCGGCAGCTAGTCATGGGATTCGGCCACGTCAGCGGAGGGGCCATCGAGGCGGGTGCTGCCGCCGTTGCAGGCCTGGGGACGGGCATGACCATCGCGCCCAACCAAGACCGGCGGCCGTCAGCCGTCGGCGTCCCAGGGGTTGATGAGGCCGATCCCGGTATCCGTGAAATCGCCGATGTTACGGGTGGCCAGCGTTGCGCTGTACACGCGGCAGATGGCGGCGATCTGAGCATCCGCCGTGCTAATGGGTCGCCCCTTTTTCTCTCTGCCGACGACGACGGCAGCGTACTGCTCAGCGGCCAGGCCGTCGAAAGGCTCCAGGCGGCCGCGGAAATCCTCGTTGATCAGCACATCGATAGTTTCCGCGAGTGCGGCCCTCCGTCGCCCGTCCGGCAGGCGGGCGACGCCGTAAAGCAATTCCGCGGCCGTGATCGCAGTGGTGGCGACTTCGGCGGCGGGCAGCGAGTCAAGCCAGGTCACCACGCCCGGCTCGGGATCGATGCGGGCAAGTTCGGAGATGACGTTCGTGTCGAGGATGATCACGCGTCGCGGTGCTCACCCAGTGGCGCCGCGCGTGGCAGCTCGTTGCGCGCAGGAAGGTCAAGGTCTGCGCCGCCCAGGCCGGCGAACCGCGCGTGAATATGACTCCCGAGGCCGAAGTTCGGCGTCGGGGAGGCCAGGCGTTCGGCGAGGATGGCCCGCACTTCGGCTTCCATCGATCGTCCGTGCTGTGCGGCAAGGACGCGGAGCCGCGCGTGTGTCTCGTCATCAAGACCGCGGATCGTCAACGTCGCCATTGTCAACCCTCCTACGCAGGCAATGCTTACAACGCTATCACTGCATCACCAGGTCCGGGGCGCCCACATCCAAGACCGGGCCGACGCGTGTGCGGGTGACCTCGTGCTGTTCCACCCGGGACCGCGTCGCACGTGCGGCTGTCTGTCGCGCACAGTCATGCGCGCATCGTCGCACATCGCCATACCGCCATGATGATCGTTTAGGTGCCCGGGGTGACCAGGCCGGACTCGTAGGCGAGCACCACGGCCTGGACGCGATCGCGCAGGGCCAGCTTGGCCAGGATGCGCGCCACGTGCGTCTTCACTGTCGCTTCGCTGAGCGTCAGCGCCGCGGCCAGCTCGGCGTTGCTCAGCCCGCTTCCGACCA
>OBLW0100003186.1_pt1 | contig 12879 bp, 13 predicted proteins | sample 1520161 | NCBI WGS metagenome assembly OBLW01 (sample SAMEA3539309, study PRJEB22396) | soil metagenome | biome: tundra; feature: field; material: soil | place: USA | collected 2010-05 | depth 0.15 m
AATGGGCTGAATCCTGGCTGCCAGGCCGGTGCCTTCGGAAACCTGCAGGCTGCGGGAAACGGTGATGCCAAGGATGAAGACCAAAGCGAGCGCGGCGGCGATGACGAGAATAATGGCCAGAGTCATGGGTGTACTAGACGCTCCAGTTCCCGGTTCCAGACCTCGAGATCTTCCTCGGGCGTTGGACCTATTGGTGGACCAGCAGATGGGCCCTTTGGTGGAATCGTATTTTTTCTAGATACTTTTGGGGAAACGAGGAGGTAGTAAAACCAGATCACGACGCAGACGTGATAAGTGGCCATGTTGACGAAATCAAAAATGCCTCGCCTGGAGGTAGGAAGACCGCCATTCGCGAGAACGGCCCAGGTGGCAAGATGCACGCAAGCCGAAATACCCAGTCCGAGAGCAATCCCGAAGGCGGCTCGGGTCGGCTTGAGCCGAAAATATCCTGAGAAAGCAAAGATGAAAACCAAGAGTCCGGACTCAACCAGGTAGATTGTCTGCTCAAGGAGGTGAGCACCCGAGACGATGCCGAAAAAGCTGTCTTTGGGTGCGTAAGCTGCCGCCACCGCAGCTGCCAGGACCAAAACGATGCCGCACCCTCGGATCAAGAATTTGCCCGGCTTCGCCAGCGAAGGATACGGATTAAAGAGATGAGCGAAAATCTCTCCGATCAACGCGAACTTCAATATGCCTTCGATCCCCAATCCAACCCAGAAGATTAGCCACCATGTTCCGGGAGCCACTGAGGGTATTATGTCTGCCGCATAGACGACGAGTTGCTCGATGCCCTCCACGATTGCGAAAGCAAGAAAAATTGGATATCGCTGGCGAAAATGGCTCCGCCACAAGAGCAATGCCAGGACGAGCAGAAGGATATTGGGCGCGATCCAGAGGTAGTGCCAGAGAATTGAGTGCGCCTGCAGCATAGCGATAGCCAGACACTATACCGCGACTCGCTGCTCGTAGCAACGTCGGCATGATCCTTGTTCCGTTTTCGTAAGAAGGTAAGCGAAAATCTACGGCTTGCACAAAACTTTGCCACAATCAGTACCACCTGCTCCACCGTCGGCATGAACCACGGTTGGAACCACCAAACTGCTGAGGAACAGGACGGCAGCGCCTACGACGAGTAGCACACGTTTCACGGTTGTTTTCTCCTTGTGACTGCGAAGTGGACCGTGATAGTTTCATGGGCGCAAGCAGGCACGCAATAGGTCTGAAAACCTTTGAGCGTTCGGAATTCGTAACAAGATGACCCTCAAATCCGCATTACAGGACGTGAAAGAAACCACGCTGGCGGCCGTTTCGGGGCTGCTGGGGAAACTGGCGTATCTGGCGTCCCTGCGCCGGGCTCAGGGCCGGTACGAACATTGGGGGATGGAACTGGTGCACGGACCGGAATCTTCCGAGCGCGCCCTCAAGGCCGCCCACGCTGAGATTGTGGCTGGAGTCTTAAGGACGCCGATTGCGTCTCTGGTCGAGGACTTGGACGAATCGAGCCGTGGCAGCGGGGTTGCCGCACACGCTTACGTCGAGGGCATGCGGGCTCACGTGGCAGATCTACTGCCGGGCGAACGCCAGGACTCCCCGGCCGCCAGCCACCTTAGTTCAGTGTTGCTGGCGCTTTCGAGCCTGGCGAAGCATCGAGGGCGTGCCACTCGGTCAACTTCATAGCCACTCCCACAACCTGCCCGAGCACCTCAGCTTCCTGCGGGTGCCGCAGGATTCGAACCGGAACCGGAGACAAGGGATGGGGTTGCAGAATCACTTCTTCGCGACGCATGCTGCACCAGCAGCAAGTGTGGCCCTCGCGGGTTTCTACAAAATAGATGGGACGCTCATATTCCGAGCGCCAGGAGCCTTCCACCACCTTGTTCCTGGCCTCATCCACCTGTATAAAACTGCCGGGCGGAAGAATCGGATACATGGTGAAATCCTGGGTGCCGACATAGCCATAAGTGAAATCGGTGTTGGCAAATTGCGCGAGGTAGGCGATCGGAACCAGTCCCCACTGCTCGACCATGCGGCCCAGGTTCGTGGTGCGGCGTTCGTCAAAGCCGGGATCCATGCGCACGGGAATCTGCACTGCCGACAGGCCCGCCAGCGCATCGGAAACGTGCGATTTCGGCGGAGAAACCAATCCCAGGTCCGAAGCAATGTTGTTCAAATCCACGCCGTACCACGACATCAGTTCGCGCAGGTCGCGGCGGTAGATCACGGAAAGTGTATAAAGTCGGTAAATGCTGGGGAGGATGCCTTTGGTTTCGATATCCGACAGGCGGCTCGGAGGCATGGAGAACTCCTCGTTCCGATACTTGTCGGCAATGCGCGCGCTCGAGTTCTCCACGTCCCGCATGGTGAGGCCGAGTTTTTCGCGCAGCGTGCGAAGGCTTTTTCCCGCCGGTAACATGGGTGCGCCCCCTAGGAAAGTTGGGGAATCATATCAAAGGATCGATGGATTGTGAATGCGCTTTTGTGCAAAAATTTGAGCGGTCGCATCTTGTTACGAAATCCGAACACGCGCTAAGCCTTGTCTACGTGCAAAATCGAGGGGTCGCCGCATGCAACCACCAGCACTCCCAGCACGCTCACGGCTGGTGAATTTCCCGTGTTTGTTCGGAATTCGTAACAGCGCGGCAGCAAAGTAAGCGTCTCTCGTGCCCTATCCGGGCAGTCCAGCCCATCGTGATTCGCGATTCTTGAAATCGCACCCTAGAACTGAAGGTGATTGCGGATGACATTTGTCACGCCTGCCGCGTGATGGATGGCACTGGTGCGTTCTTTTCCCTTCCGCGATGATGCAAGCACTGGATGGGAAGAGTGAATCCACTCCCGCCGCAGGGGCGCCAAGCGCGCCGGAAGGACCGAAAATGATCGCAACCTTAGAGACGCCCGGCCGCACCGAGACTTCGAACCTGGCGGCCATCGTCGCCAGTCTGGAAGGTGTGAACAAGAATTACGGCAGCATTCGGGCGTTGCGCGGCGTCGATTTCCGCGTGCGCGCGGGAGAGGTGGTAGCCCTGCTCGGCCCGAACGGCGCAGGCAAAACCACCGCCGTAAAGTTGCTTCTGGGATTAATGCAGCCCAATGCGGGAAGAGCGCGTGTTTTCGGCGGCGATCCCACGAATCCTGAAAACCGGATGAGAACGGGCGCCATGTTGCAAGTCGGACGAGTTCCCGAAACCTTGCGCGTCCGCGAGCACATCGACCTGTTTTCCAGCTATTACCAGAAACCGATGGCGCCGGCGGAAATTCTGGCCGCGGCCGGGCTCGAGAAGCTGAGCGACCGCAAATTTGGCGAACTCTCGGGCGGCCAGAAGCAACGCGTTCTGTTCGCTCTGGCTATTTGCGGTAATCCCGATCTGCTTTTTCTCGATGAGCCTACCGTCGGACTCGACGTGGAAGCGCGCCGCATGTTGTGGGACGAAATTCGCCGGATGGTCACGCGCGGCAAAACCGTGCTGCTTACCACTCACTATCTGGAGGAGGCCGATGCGCTTGCCGATCGCGTGGCCGTCATCAATCAGGGCGAAATCATCGCCCAGGGAACGCCGTCGGAGATCAAGGCGAAAACCGCGGGCAAGCGGATTCGCTGCATCACGAGCCTCAGCGTCGAGACTCTGCGCCAGATTGCTGGAGTGACTGAGGTGAAGGAAGATCGCGAGGCGGTCGAGATTCACGGCGTCGAGGCCGAACCCATCGTCCGCGAATTGTTGTCGCGCGATGCGCATCTCTCGGGTCTTGAAATCGCCAGCGCAGGGTTGGAAGAAGCATTCCTGGCACTCACTCAGGACAACGGGCAAAACGAAAGTCATCAGAGCTAGTGGTAGCGGAAGGATCTTCCATGGGCGCGTATGCAAGCGAGAAGTCGGTCGGGACACCGGGGATCCTGGGAGCCAAGGCGAACCTGTCTCTGCCCTGGTGGCTGTCGACCAGCGTCATCCTGGGAGCACTTTTGATGGCGGCGGGAGGAATGATTGCGCTGATCCGGCCGGCCATGCTGGTTTCACCGGACGCCGAGATCAACGGTGCCGCGCGGGTTTATGCGAGCTATCTGGTTTCTCGCAATCTGGCGCTGGCGGCCATGCTTCTTGCGATGCTGGGAATGCGGGCGCGACGAACCCTCAGCAGTCTGATGGTGCTTACGGCATTCGTTCAGTTGCTCGATGCTGGCATGGATTGCATGGAAGGACGTTGGGCCCTGATTCCCGGTGTGCTGGTATTTGCCATTGTGTTTTTTCTGGGCGCGTCCCGGCTCTCTGGGCAGCCATTCTGGAAGGTCGCGGCATGGCGTGACGGGGTTTAGCAACTTTCGAAGGATCGCGACACGACCGTTTACAGTTCACGATTTCAAGCGCAAGGGCGCGGAGGCAATCACAATGAGTACTGCTACGGTGGCATTGAGCAACACAAAAATTCAGCGCTCGCCAGGTCACACGACGACCATCTATCTGAAAGAAGCGAAGTACGAGTTCCTGAAGAACCTTCGTCTTCGTATGTACACGGCGTCGGTGCTGAGCTTCCCGATCATGTTCTATGTTCTGTTCGGGCTGGTGCTGAATTCGAAGCAGGCCATTGGTGGCACCAGCATACCCACGTATCTGATCGCGACCTACGGCACGTTCGGCGTGATGGGCGCGTCGCTGTTTGGAACCGCGGCGGGCCTGGCTTCCGACCGCGGCCTCGGATGGTTGCAGGTGAAGCGCGCCAGTCCCATGCCGCCGTTTGCGTACTTCGCAGCCAAGGTAGTCACGAGCATGATTTTCAGCACGATCATCGTGCTCGCACTTTTCACCCTCGGATTTACTCTTGGCGGCGTGCGCATGCCACTCGTCACTTTTGCCAAGCTGCTGGGAACTTTGGCGGCCGGTTCGCTGCCATTCTCTGCCATGGGACTGGCCGTCGGATACTTCACCGGACCAAACTCGGCGCCTCCAACGATCAACCTGATTTATTTGCCCATGTCGTTCTGCAGCGGGCTGTGGGTGCCCTTCATGTTTTTGCCGAAGGTTGTGCGCCAGATCGCGCTGGCGCTGCCTCCCTACCACTTGTCACAACTGGCGTTGGGAGTCGTGGGTGCAGGGCGCCATGAATCGAATGCAACGCACTGGGAAGTGCTGGCGGCTTTTACCATGATCTGCCTGGGCGCAGCCCGCATTGGATTTCAGCGCGACCAGGAAAAAATGTACGGCTAGGTTTGCTTCAGATATTGGCTCAGTGCCGAGGACACCGCTATGAGTGCGAGTTCAAAAAAATCGATCGGCGGGACGGCCGTTCTGATACTTTTCGGTCTGGTCGCTTTGTTCGGCGGGGAAAGATGGCTGGTGGGCTTGATTCCGGCGGCTATGTTGGTGTGGTATGGAACTGGATCCGCCTTGAGGCGGAACCGGAATTGACCACAGGGGTGACAATAGGCGTATGCCACTGATCGCACTTGATCCAGGACCAGTTTGTGGAACCGGCAGTCCGCTGAAACTGAAGCCCTGGAGAGCGATATTCCGGGACAAGGATCACGGATGGAGTCCTCTGCTCTGGGTGGTCTATCTCGGCTTCTTTTTCATGGACCCGGTAATCGGTCACGCGAGCCTCAGAGTGTGGCTCCTCGACCTTACTGGCGCCGTTGTATTCCTTTGTCTTTATTTCGGACTATTTGTCCTCCAGAACCCTCGGGGTATTTTTCACATCGCCGGGATGGTGCTGCTGGGCCTGCTGTTTCAACCTATCAATTCAGGAGCGTGCACGTTCTTCATCTTCGCGGCGGCCATGCTGCCGTTCTGCGTCGAGACCCAAACTGCTGCGGTGATCGGATTGGGCACGATTGGCGCCATTGGCGCCATCGCGCCGATCTGGCGCCGCGACAACGGCTGGGTTCTTTTCTACTCCTCACTTTTTCCGATGATCATCGGTGCGGGCAATACGTTCTTCGCCGAACGCAACCGCATGAATCGCAAATTGCGCAAGGCGAACGAAGAGATCGAGAACCTCGCCAAGGTCGCCGAGCGCGAGCGCATTGCGCGCGACTTGCACGACGTTCTGGGACACACGCTATCGGTGATCACCCTGAAATCAGAACTTGCTGGCAAGTTGATCGACCGCGATCCGCAACGGGCGGGCAAAGAAATCCGAGAGGTCGAGCAGATCTCGCGGCAGGCCCTGTCCGATGTGCGCGACGCGATTCGCGGGTACCGTTCCCAGGGTCTGGCAGCGGAACTGGTCCAGGCCAAGTCCACGCTGGAAACCGCCGGACTTACGGTGCAGTGCGATGCCGCGACCACGGTCAAACTCCCCGCCATACAGGAGAGCGTGCTGTCCCTTGCCGTTCGCGAGGCTGTGACCAACGTGGTGCGCCACGCGCAGGCTCGCAGTTGTCGCATGCGCCTGGAACAACAGAACGGTACTTGCCGCCTGGAAATTCACGACGACGGCCTCGGCAGCTCCAACGGCGAAGGCAATGGATTGCGCGGCATGCGCGAACGGGTTGAAATGATTGGCGGAACGCTGAATCGCAATACAGAGGCGGGCACGACTTTGACCATTACCCTGCCCCTGAAAGAAATCGCGCTGCAGAACGAAGGCAGTGGCGATTGAATCCCTCCAGCAAAGAAGGTCGCAAGACCATCCGCGTGGTGCTAGCCGAAGACCAGGGCATGGTGCTGGGCGCGCTCGCCGCTCTGCTCGAAATTGAGGGCGACATTTCCGTCGTCGCCAAGGCGCGCAACGGCAGGGAAGCGCTGGAGGCCGTACTCGCCCACAAGCCCGACGTATTCATCACCGACATCGAAATGCCGCACATGAGCGGCCTGGACGTGGCTGCGGAGTTGAAACGCCGACGGACGGGGACGCGCGTCGTCATCGTCACGACGTTTGCGCGCTCGGGATACTTGCGGCGCGCGCTTGAATCCGGGGCCTTGGGGTATCTGCTGAAAGACATGCGAGCTGAAGAACTGGCGGACGCCGTGCGCCGTGTCCATCAAGGCTTGCGAGTCATCCATCCCGAACTCGCAACCGAAGCATGGGGCGAAATGGATCCGCTCACCGACCGCGAACGCCAGGTGCTGCGACTGGCCGGTGAAGGCATGGCCAGCGGAGATATCGCCGGTGAGTTGGGCCTTTCCGACGGCACAGTGCGGAATTATCTTTCCGAAGCGATCAGCAAACTGGGCGCGAGCAACCGGGTGGAAGCCGCGCGCATCGCACGTACCAAGGGGTGGCTGTAGCTTCTTGGGGGCAGAAAATCAGTCGTTGTCGAATACCCGGTCCGTGGTAAGGTCCCCGCGTCGCCTTTCTGTCCCTCCCCCCAAGCCTACCTGACAAGGAGCGTATCCCATGACGCATCTCACCTGCACACTGTTCTCCAGAACGTTCACCGTGGCCGTTCTGGCTTTGACGGTGGCGACTGGAGCCTGGGCCCAGACAGAGAAGATTCTCCACTCTTTCACCAACGGCAGCGATGGAGGTTTCCCCGTCGGCAGCCTGATTCTCGACGGCAAGGGCAACCTCTATGGCACGACAGCCACCGGGGGGAATGGCGTGAATTGCCCGTGCGGCACGGTCTTCCAGTTAGTGCCCGCCTCAAACGGCACCTGGACCAAGAACATTCTCTATTCGTTCAGCTCCAGCAGCACCCTGGCCGACGGGATTGTTCCCGAAGGGCCTTTAGTGTTTGACAGCAAAGGCAATCTTTACGGCACAGCGACCGCTGGCGGGACCAACTTCTCGGGGGTTGTATTTGAACTGACGCCGGCGTCGGGTGGGACCTGGACGGAGACGACGTTATACAGCTTCACCAACGGCAGTGATGGCCGCGATCCCTTTGCAGGGGTTGTGTTCGATAGCGCGGGGAATCTCTACGGTGGCGCGAGTGGGGGCACTTCCGGGTTTGGGTTGATCTTCGAACTGGTGAAGGGAACGAATGGGACCTGGACGCAAAAGACGCTGTACAACTTCTCCGGCGGGAATGACGGCGCCAATCCGAGCGGGACGCTGAGTTTCGATAAAGCTGGAAATATCTACGGCGTCGCACAAACCTCAGGGGCGCACGATTATGGCGCCGTATTTGAACTGTCTCCTTCCTCCAGCGGGAACTGGACCGAGAAAGTGCTGTACTCGTTCCCGGGGGGGTACGGCGGAAGCTATCCGCAGGGCGGCCTGTTGTGGGGTTCGGCAGGACAGCTGTACGGCATAGCAACCTTCAATCTTTTCGAGCTCCTTCCGGACCTGAGCGGCGGCTGGACCGAGAAAACACTGCACAGCTTTACGGGCGGTAAGGACGGCGCGGATGCCCTGGGAGCGCTGATTTTCGACAAATCCGGCAATCTCTATGGAACGACATTCTTCGGCGGTTCGCACCGCGGCAGCGTTTTCGAGTTGTCGCCCAGTTCGAGCGGCACGTGGACCGAAAAGATCCTGCACCGCTTCAGCTCCAACGGCACGGATGGAATCAATCCTGGGGTAGCGGTGACGCTCGATTCGGCTGGGAATTTGTACGGTACGACCGGTCAGGGCGGAACCTCGAACGGTGGCGTGGTCTTCGAAGTCATGCCATAGATGTCGCGCGGATGACTGCATTCGATCGACGCGGGCGGATGATAGGAATGTGCCGATCAATTACGGCGCGTTTTTTTCGACGCCCGCTTCTTCTTTCTTCACGGTCTTGTACGCCCAGGCCATGCGCGGGGTGTTGTGGGAGATGCCGATGTGGCCTGCGGGGTTCAGGACGATGATTCCGCCGTGGCCGTTCAGGCGCTGTTTCAGATAGTTCATGGCTTCCTGCGCGGACCACTCGGGCAAGTTGCCAGCCTGAATGCGGTCGGCGGTCCATTTCGCCAGCACTAACTTCATGATGGGCTCGCCCCATCCAGTGGTGGAGACGGCGGCGCTCTCGTTGTTCGCGTAGCAGCCGCAGCCGATCAGCGAGGAATCGCCGAGGCGTCCGGGAGCCTTGTTCAGCGTGCCTCCGGTCGAAGTGGCGGCGGCGATATTGCCGTTGCGGTCGAGGGCGATCGCGCCGACGGTGTCGTGCGAGATCGTCATATCGTCCGAGCTCGGCGCGAATAGATCGTTGCCATCTTGCGACGAAGGACGACGCGCGGCTTCTGCCTGGTACTCGCGCAACCGCTCGACTTCGCGCGGGATGACGAGGTCTTCGTTATTGCACAGCGCGATGCCGTGCTCGGCGGCGAAACGTTCGGCGCCTTCTGCCACGAAATAGACGTGCGGACTCTCGCTGAGAATCTTGCGGGCGGCGCGCACGGGATTGCGCAGACGCTCGACGCATCCGACGCCGCCGGCGCGAAGCGTGGCGCCGTCCATGATGAGGGCGTCGAGTTGGACTTTGCCGTCGCGGTTGAGGAAGCTGCCGCGTCCGGCGTCGAAGGTCTCGTCGTCTTCCATGATGACGACGGCTTCCTCGACGGCGTCGAGCGCCGCGCCGCCGCGCTCGAGCACGCGCCATCCCGCAGCCAGCGCGTTCATCACGCCATGAATGTGGGCATCGACCATGTCATCGGGCATGGCCCACGCGCCACCATGAACGACCAGAACGGGATCCGTTGGCAAAAGTTTCCCCAGGACTTCGGACGTCGGACCTTGGACTTCGGACGTCCGATTTCAAATGCGACCGGATAGTCTAGCAGGAAGGCAGTGGCCAGTACCGAGCTCTACGCTCTCCAGATATGATACTTGGGGATGAGTCTTGGATCTCAGTGACCTGGGTCCCCTCCCCCTTCGGTCTATTAGAATCATTGGATTAGTGGATAATCTGGCCTCGCCTTTCGGCTGCTGCCATGATCGGACGGCGAGGCTGTGGAAGGCAAGGTCAGATGTCACAAGGTTGACTCCGGGCGACTGTGGATAACTTCAAGCAGCGAGGTGCGAGTTCGCATTCGCGTGGGCCGGTTTATAGAGTTCACCTGCGGCGCTCTCGCGTCGCTCAGAAGGACAGACTCTGAGTGGAGATTGGGCGGGACAGCGGATTCCTCACTTCGTTCGGAATGACAGGGCTGTTTTCTTTACAGAGAGTCTTATCGTCGGCAGTCCGACTTTGTTGGGCGCGCGTGCCGTAGAGCGCGGCCGATGGCCAACCACAGGGGCTGAAGCCCGGTTTCTGTCGGTCTTTTACGGCACGGCTGAAGCCGTGCTCTTCCACGAACCCCACTGCGAGCCCTTCCATGACTCCACTCGCATGCCTTTCCCCGAACCCCACTGCGATGCCCTTCCATGAAGCCACTGATATGAACGGAGCGTGGTGGATGTGCCACGCTCCGTTCGGAAGCTTCGACTTCTGTGGGGGCCCTTAGTCCTTGGTGGTGGGAATGCGGATGCGTTCGGCTTCGGCGGTCGTCGCGACGCCGGGATCGGTCACCATGTCGTGGATGGTGTTGCCCGATTGGGCGACGATCATCTGCAGGTGCACGGGGGCCTGGCTGCCGTTGGTGACGGTGAAGGTTCCGGTGCAGTCTGGGTTCACAGCGTAAGTGCCGGTGTTCGAGGCCCATCCTGGGGCGACGTTGCCGTTGATGGCTACCGCGTCGAGCTGGGTGAGATTTCCTTTGCCATCGAAGGTGGTCTTGGCGAGGCCGTCTACAAGGAGCGTGGATCCGTCGGGGTTGAGAATCGTCCCGTGGATGGTGAAGGCGTAGGTGCCCTGGATGGTGGCATTAGTGCAACCGGCGTGGGCAGTCAAGGCTGACGACGCAGCCAAAGCAAGAGTCAAAAGCAACAGGGAGATGCGAGAGTTCATGGTGCCTCCAGATTATTCTTGGAAGGCTCGGTGGCCCACCCAAGTGATGAGGTATCTTGCCGCCGAACCCAGGGGGACACAATGGAGGGCATCTGTAGATTGCCTGTAGGTACGGAAAACAAGAATCGCCAACAGGTCGTAGAATGGCGCAGATTGTTCGCACGAATTTAGATGCCTTCCGAGAGAGTGCAATTCGGACCGTTCGTCCTGGATGCAGACCAGTACGCACTGACGCGCGCCGGGAAGCCGGTGCGATTGGAACGCATTCCGATGGATCTGCTCATCCTGCTGGTGCGGGAAAAGGGGAGGCTGATCAGCCGCGAAGAGATCATTGAGCGACTCTGGGGGAAGAACCTTTACTTCGACACGGATAACAGCATTAACACCGCGATCCGAAAGATCCGCAATGCTTTGGGCGATGACGCCGGCAACCCGCAGTACGTGGAGACCGTGTTGGGCAAGGGGTATCGCTTCAGGGGGCAGACAGTTGTGTCGCCTGTTGTCGAGCTGGCGCCGATTGAACGGGCGCGCATCATGCTGGCCATTCTTCCGTTTGAAAATCTGAGCGGCGATCCTGCGCAGGAATATTTCAGTGATGGCCTGAGCGAGGAAACGATCATGCGGTTGGGACAGATGTCTCCGCATCGCATGGGAGTGATCGCGCGGACTTCGTCGATGGCGTACAAACAGACGGATAAGTCGGTGGCGCAGATTGGGCAGGAACTGGGCGTGGACTATGTGCTTGAGGGGAGCGTGCGGCGGGATGGGGAGCGGGTTCGGATCACGGCGCAGCTGATTCGGGTGCAGGATCAGATCCACTTGTGGGCGGAGAATTACGACCGGCAACTGCCGGGGATTCTCGATATTCATGGGGAGATTGGGGCCGCATTGCGGATCAGGTGAAATTGAAGTTGATGGCGGAGGAGAAGCGTCAGCTCACGAGGAATGCTCCGCGGGATGCGGAGTCGCACGATCAGTATTTGCGGGGGCGATATCACTACGCGAGATTTAACCTCTTCGATGCGCAAAAAGCCGTAGCGTATTTTCAGCAGGCAAGAGAGCGTGATCCCTTTTGGTCTGGCGCATTCGGGACTGGCCGATGCCCTCATGGTGTTTGCGCTCTCGGGCGACATCGCTACGAAGGAGGTGACCGCAAGAGCAAAGAGTGCGATTGCGCAGGCGCTTCTCTGGGATCCTGAATCCGCGGAAGCCCATGCTTCCGACGCATCGATAAAATTCTGGTTTGACTGGGATTTCAAGGGATCGGAGTTGGCGGCGCGACGGGCCATCCAACTGAACGAAAACTATTCCCTCGCTCACGTCTATCTCGCTCACATGTACTCGAACACCGGACGATACGATGAAGCCATGGCGGCGATTCAACGGGCGATGGTGCTCGATCCACTCTCTCTGTTCGTTGGGGCCATGCGCGGGCAATTCCTTTACCACGCCGGGCGGGATGCGGAGTCGGTAGAGCAATTCAATACAACCTTGGGGATGGAGCCGCGATTCTGGATCGGGCAGATTTGTGCGGCGAAGGTGTACGAGAAGCTGGGGATGTATTCAGAGGCGCTGGTCGCGTGTGATCTCGCAGGGCAGTTCTCCGGAGGGAACTCGGAGGCGTTGTCAATCGCGGGTTATGTGCATGCCGTCACCGGAGACAGGGGGAAGGCGGAAGGGTACATTCAGCAGATGATGGAGCGGAAGAAGGAACGGTACGTGTCTCCTTATAATCTTGCGCTGGTGTTTGCGGGATTGGGTGAGCGGGAAACGGCGCTGCAATGGCTGGGCGCGGCGTTGGAAGAGCGTGACGTACATATGCCGTTTTTGCTGGATCACAAGTGGGATGGGATGCGGGGCGATGGGCGATTTCGGGAGATTGTTTCAAGGGCGGGGTTTGGGGGTGGAGAGTCGTGATGGGGAGCGCTCGCTGCGCTTCGCTGGACGGACGAGTGCGTCCGTCCCTACGCGAGCCGGTTAGGCAGCTTGGTTTGGCGTTAATGTTATTGGGGGGTCTTGGGTGCGCGTCCAGGTGTAGCGCATGCGGTGGATGACAGTGATCGTGCTCAGGACTGCGATGACCCACAACACTGGGGCGATGCGGTTGAAGAGGGCTCCGAGGATGACCAGGACGA
>OBLW0100003187.1_pt1 | contig 12877 bp, 10 predicted proteins | sample 1520161 | NCBI WGS metagenome assembly OBLW01 (sample SAMEA3539309, study PRJEB22396) | soil metagenome | biome: tundra; feature: field; material: soil | place: USA | collected 2010-05 | depth 0.15 m
CTTGTAAAGTGTCGCAAGTTGTTGTAACCAATGGTTGAAAACTCAATGAAATGAGTGGTGGCAGAGACGAGTCCTACCTCTGGAGCCATTTAACGGAATCCTTTGTTTTCAAGGATTTTTTCTCCATCGGCAGGTCTTCGAGGGTCAGGTTGACAGCGGAAACGACAGCAAATCTTAAAAAGCACAACATTTCGTGCATGCTGAAGGCTGCTCTGAAAGAGGAAAGCCACGCCTGCATTATTCCATGTTACCAAGTCGCTGGATACTTGCATTTCGTCATTTATGCCGGGCGAGAGGTTTGAACATGTCGGCCTTGTTATCCGTCCGCATGGTTAGCTCTTTGCTCATGCACCGATAACCCCAAACGGTTCAGATTGTGTCAAATCTGGTTAAACGATTCTCCTTAAAACCCATTTATCGCTTACTTTTGGCGATTAAATGGTTATTAATTCAAGGTTTTGCCGGCTGTCTAGGTATGAAACTTGCGGCATTTGACAGAAATGGCACGCAAACAACAATTCTATGAAACTGCACTAACTGAAGCTGTAATAGGTTTTGCAGCACTCGTGCTTTTTCTATGCTTTTTTAAGCAAGGGATTCCGCATTATTCACAAATTCTTTTGGCGATTCTTGTCATCGTTTTGCTGATTTGGCTCGCCTACAGGGCAACCAAGCCTCCTTCGTCTTCGCCAACTTTCAGCCTGTTTGCCTTTGACCGTGATCAAACTGAAAAGCCAGTCCGAAAAAAGGCACCGGCAGTTTTTGGAGAAGATATAAAGAATGCACGGCAAGTGCCAGAGCCGATAATTTCTGAAAAACTGCGAAAAGTAGATTGGTTTCAATTTGAAAAACTCATCGAACTGATTTATCGGCATCACGGTTTTTCGGTGAAACGATTTGGCGGGGCGAAGGCTGACGGCAGTGTGGAATTAATTGTCGAATCACCGACCGAAGAATTCGTCGTGCAATGCAACCCTTGCCGAAAATCGAAAGTAGGCGTGCGAAATGTCCGGGAATTTGCCGGAACCTTGACCGACAACAAAATTCCGAAGGGCATTTTGATTACCATGGCGGACTATTCAGGAGATGCCAGACTTTTGGCCAGCCAACACGATATTCAAATCTTGAACGAATTAAATTTAATTGAAACATTGGAGCAATCTGGACTCATATTTTCCGATCAACTTTCCAGCCTGTTTTCCGATAAACGGATATTTTGTCCACAATGCGAAAACGAAATGGTGCTAAGAATGGCTCACTTGAAAGGAAACCAATTTTGGGAATGCTCAAATTTTCCGCGCTGCAAATACACCATAATCCGTGAGTCTTAGGATGGAGGCTGAAAAACCATGTCCTTATCTGCAGGTCAGCTTGTCGGTATGAAACTTGCAGCAGCTGAGCGGAATGGCACGAAGGCAACAATCCAAAGAAGCTGCAATATTTAAATCCGTGACGGGTTTGGCGGCGCTGGTCCTATTTCTTTGGTTTTTTTCCCCGGATTTTCGCGCCGGAATTCAAATTCTCTTTGCCTTTGTCGTTATCGCTTTCCTCGTTTGGCTCGCCTACGAAATCATCAAACCAGAATCACCTTCACCTACTTTCAAGACGTTTACGCTCGACCCCTATCAAACCGAAGCATCCGTCGGCAAAAAACCACCGACGGTGATGGTTGAAGAATTAAAAATTTCCCCGCATGCCTCGAAATTGAATATTTCAGAAAAGTTGCGAAAAATTGACTGGTTTCAATTTGAGAAACTGATTGAACTAATTTACAAAAATCGCGGGTTTACAGTAGAACGGTTTGGCGGCGCCAAACCCGACGGCGGGGTGGATTTAATCGTAAGTTCGCAGACGGAACGTTTTGCCATTCAATGCAAGCATTGGCGAAAGTCCACCGTGGGGGTTAAGGAGATTCGAGAATTTCTTGGGGCATTAATGGACAGCAGAGTTCCGATGGGAATTTATATTACGTTGGTCGGATATTCTGGTGAGGTAAAACAGTTGGCGGACAAACACGGAATCCGAATATTAAGCGAGACGGAATTAATTAAGATGCTGGAAGAATCTGCCCCCATGGGTTCAGAAGATATTTCCAAGCTGTTCTCCGATGAACGGAAATTTTGTCCAAAGTGCGAAAAAGAGATGGTTTTGAGAACCAATCGTCTGAAAGGAAACAAGTTTTGGGGCTGCTCAAATTTTCCCGGTTGCAAATGCATTCTGAATTGTGGGGTTTAATAAAATGGAAACACTAGAAGTATGAGACGAAAATATTCAAAGGAGGTAAGAAGGGTGTGGAACAAACGATTCTACGCAAAGCATCGAAAATTGGGATGGATTACTTGTTCATTCCTTGTACCCGAGAGCATCAGTAAAAAAGTTCAACGATTGAAGCGGGAACTAATGGCAGAATATAAAAAGGCGCACGCCAGGGCGGAGTCTAAACGTAAAGCGGGAACCAGCGAATTTCGTTATTAATCCATGGTTTTGCCAGGTCCAGAATCATCCATCCCGCCGGCGTTGGTAAACCGTGCCGGCTCGCGCTGACGCGCAGCTTCTCAGCTTTTGTGAATGGTGGCGGGCGGGGGAATGACCTGCGCAATTTCACCAGTTTTGACCCCACCTGCTTGATCTGCGTGATTCCGGATGAGCGCGAAGGCTCCATGCACTTGCTGCAGCGTAACGTCTCCACCAGCCTGCAACTTGAATGACCGGCCAACGAAGGGAAGTCCTTCACTCCATACTTGTGCCCCCGGGGAAAGCTGTCTATTCATAATTCATGGCACCAACTCTGGATAATGCCTTTCCATGGCACCTGCATGTAAGGCGAGCAGGAATGAGTTTGCGCGTTGGCATGCGCGAGCATTGCCGCAGTTTGACCGTCGGGCTGATGGCCTTGGTACTTGTGGCCTGGACGGATACGAGCCGGGCGGTTCTTTTGTGGAGCGATTTGGGGACCACTCAACTCCATGAGACCGGGTCTGGCACTGACATTCTAGGCGGGGTTTTGCGGCGCGACGATTCATCCACGGATACGCTCTATTTCAAGTTTCATGTGGATCCGTTGTCGGACGCCTCGACCGAGATTTACTTTGCGGCGTTCCAGTTGTTTGAAGGAAACCACGAACGACTGGCCGTGGGGAATGCCCTGAATGCTTTTGCCTACAGCGCCTTTGCTATGGGACCAACCGGGCAGTCCAACCCGGTGGTCGAGTATTTTGACCTGAAGTCCTCTAATCCTGAGCCGTCCGGCATCGGGACCTTTCACACCTATGAGCTCGTCCATTCGGCCATCGAACGAACCATTGTTTTCAAAGTTCAATACGTGGCGGGCGGCGATGACCTGGTGACAGTATGGCTGGACCCGGACCTGCGCCCGGGTGCCACGGAAACCAATCAACTCGAAAGCCTCACCACCAGATTCAAAGCCAAAGCCGCTTTCGATCAGATTCACCTTCGCCACGGTGGTGGCGGCGACGGGTGGATCTTCAGCGAAATGGCCATCGCCACTTCGTTCAACGACTTTGCCAACGCGAATGGATCGGGAGCCGGCGAGGGAACCCCGTTTACGTTCCGTTCGTGGCAGCGGGAGCAGGGGTTGCCGGAGAACTACGTGCGTGCCTTGGCCCAAACGCGCGATGGCTACGTCTGGATGGGCAGCGACGACGGTGTGAGCCGGTTTGACGGCGTGAATTTTTTCCCCCTCGGTCTTCAGGAGGGATTTCAAGGCGGGCCCGTGCAGGTCCTGTTCGGTGACCGGCGCGGCGCACTATGGATTGGCAGTGTGGGCGGTGGTTTGAGCCGTTGGCAGGGAGAAAAGCTCAGCAAGTTCACGATGAGCGATGGATTGCCATCCGAATCGATCACCGCATTGGCTGAAGACAGTGATGGGCGAATCTGGGTGGGAACGCAGGCCGGTTTGGTCGTCTTGCAGGACGGGCACTCGGTCTCGTTAAGTGGCGCAGAAATCTTTTCGGGCAAACCCATCGCGACGCTCTGCTGTGACCACAAAGGCACGATGTGGGTGGGGGCGACCGGAGTTGGGGTTTTCGCTTATCAGGGAGACAAGTTTGATCAACTCCGGGACGTCGCATTGGATAACCTGCTTCAAGACCCGCACTGCCTGCTGGTGGACCAGCATGGGCGGATCTGGATTGGGGCGGGCGACGCCATTGTTTTGTGCCGGGACGGTGACCAGTGGCGGCGTTTTGGAATCCCCCGGCATCTGGCCACGCACTACATCAGCGCCTTGGCAGAACAGCCGGATGGGACGGTCTGGGCGGGGTCGGTGGGCGAGGGCTTGCTTGAGTTCAAGGCCGGCAAATTGGTGGTGGTCAACGCCAGCAGCGGATTATCCGACAACCTCGTCGAGTCGCTACTGGTTGACCGGGAAGGAAAACTTTGGGTTGGCACGCATGGAGGACTGAACCGTATCTGCCTCAAAAAGGTGTCAGTTCTGAGCCACAACGAGGGATTGGATTACGGCGCAGTGCAGGGTTTGGTGGAAGTCCAGCCGGCCGTGATTTGGGCCGCCCAGCCAAACGGGGTGTATCAATGGGATGGCCGCATGTTCAGGCGGCTGGCGCTCAGCGGATTGTCACCGCCGGAGCCCTCTGCCGCTGTCCTATTGGCGGATCGCGATGGCAGTTGCTGGGCGGCGGGAGAACGCGGATTGCTCCATTTCAAAAATTCGCAGTCCGCCGAGGAGGCGGGCGGAGTGCCAGCCTTGACAAATTTGAGCGTCAGTGCGCTGAGGCCGGACCTTAAAAACGGGATTTGGGCGGGCACGCGCGTTGGTGAACTTTGGCATTTTGCGGATGATAAATGGCAGGTTCAGACCAATTGCCCGCGCGGCCATGCGATTACGGCAATCGTGCCCGAGGCGGACGGAGTCTTGTGGGTTGGCACGGAAGGCGACGGGCTGTATCGGTTTGAAGGCGACGCACATTTCCGGTGTGAGAAAATACCCGACCTGCCCAGCAATTGGATCAGAACATTATACTTGGATGCCCAGGACACCCTCTGGATTGGAACCGCTGGCGGCGGCTTGAGCCGGCTACAGAACGGTCACATCGCCACTTTCACCATGCGCGATGGGCTGCCCGATAATACGATCTCACAGGTCCTGGAAGATGACGACGGCAACCTGTGGTTGGGCGACAACCGGGGCATCGCCCGGATAAAGAAAAGCGATCTTACCGATCTGGCGATGCACAAAATTCTGGCTGTCTATCCGCAGGTTTACGGTCGTGCCGATGGGATGTTGTCCGAGGAATGTTCGGGAGGATTTTCCCCCGCGGGTTTGAAAAGCAAGTCGGGTTTGCTGTGGTTTTCGACGCTCAAGGGCATTGTGGTGATTGACCCGCATCATATCGTCAGTTCGCCGGCTCCCGTGGTGATTCTGGAACAGACGTTGGTGGACGGAGTGCCTGCTCCCCACCATTCCGCCCAGACAAGCCGCGATGCGAACAACGATCACGCGCTGAAAGAGCCAGCTGCGGAATCGCTTCGTCTCGCTCCCGGCAAACATATCGTTGAATTTCAGTACACCGGACTGAATTTTGATGCGCCAGACCGGGTGCGTTTCCGCTATCGGCTGGCAGGGCTGGATCAGAATTGGGTTGAGGCGGGAACCCGGCGCGTTGCCTTTTACAGCTCCGTGCCGCCGGGTAGCTACCATTTTCAGGTGGTTGCCTGCAATGGTGATGGGGTCTGGAACGAAACCGGAGCCAGCCTCGCGTTGACGGTGCTTCCGCAGTTCTGGCAGACGTGGTGGTTCATCGGGGCGCTGGCTCTGGGAATGACCACGGTGGTCACTGGAGGCGTGCGGGTGATCGAAAAACGCAGATTGCACCAACACCTAAAACGTCTGGAACAGGAACGGATTCTGGAACAGGAGCGCACGCGCATCGCCCAGGACCTGCACGACATCATGGGTGCAAAATTGTGTCGAATCTCCTTTTTGAGTGAACACGCCCGGCGTTGCGAAGTGGTTACGGTTGAACACCAGGAGGAGATGCGTTCCATATCCGACGATTCCCGCGAAGTGCTTCAGTCGCTTGACGAAATGGTCTGGGCGGTCAACCCGCAAAATGACACCCTCGACCACCTGATGTCCTACCTCGGGCAGTATGCCCAGGAATATTTCCGGAAAACCGGCATCGAATGTGACCTGAAGATTCCTGAACAAGTACCCGTTCAGCCGCTCTCGTCGCAGTCGCGCCACCATCTGTTTTTGGCTGTCCACGAGGCGCTCGCCAACATTCTCAAGCACTCGGGAGCTACGCGGGCTGCCATCACCATGGTTTGCCGCGCCGCCGGTTTCGAAATTGTCATTTCGGACAACGGCCGCGGTTTTGATCCGGAGTCCAGCGAATCCAACTCGCCGAGTTCAGCCGCCGGGTTTTGTAATGGCCTGGGCAACATGCGACGGCGCCTGGCGGGGTTGGGCGGCCGTTGCGTGATTGAATCCCGGATCGGGCAGGGGACGACGATCCAGTTTTTGCTTTTTTTCGATAAACCGATATAAATGGGGATAACCAAATGATTTCGATTTCCATCGTCGATGACGAAAAAAAACTTTGTAAATCCATCGCTACTTTTCTGAACGGCTCAGCGGGATTTCGCTGCGCCAGCATTTATGGGAGCGCCGAGGCCGCGTTGCAGTACTTGCCGGCGGACCAGCCGGACGTGGTGCTGATGGATATCAATATGGCCGGCATGGACGGGATTGAATGTGTGCGGCGGCTCAAAACCTTGGCACCGCAAATTCAGATATTGATGCTCACGGTCTATGAGGATACCGAGCAGATTTTCAGGGCCTTGGCGGCCGGGGCCACGGGCTATCTCCTAAAAAGGCTGGAGCCGGAGGAGTTGCTGCAAGCCATTCGGGATGTTCACACGGGCGGTTCCCCCATGTCCAACTCCATCGCCCGCAAAGTGGTGGCTTCATTTCAGAAAGCGAATGGGGCCGGCGAGAAACAGAACCTGCTTACAACGCGCGAACAGGCGGTGCTGGATTGCCTCGCTCAGGGACTGGCCTACAAACAAATCGGCGACCAGCTCAACATCAGCATCAACACCATCCGCACCCACCTCCGGCACATTTATGAGAAGCTGCACGTCCAGTCACGGACAGAAGCGGTCGCGAAATACCTCCGCCGCTGATCGGCGAGTCGTTGGGATCACTTTTGAAATCGGCCTTGTGAATCCAATAGCTCATTGAGGTCTTTCGCTTGAAGTCCCGATGGCAGGAACTGGCCCGCCCGCAGACAACGAGGCAAGGAAGGGCTGTCATTTTCGTCGAGACCACTTGTGGGCTCCGCACAATTCATGCGATGTCATCGCCACAATTCATGCGATAGCCGCCCGAATGATTCCGAGGTAATATTCTTCCGATGACCCCATTGGCGATGAATCGGCCAAAGTAGTCCGCAGATCGCGGTGAGGGCGCTATTAAGAACAACCTGACCAAAATCGAACCGAGTAACTTATGAAACGAAACCTGTTAACCTGCGTCTGGGCCTGGCTCCTGCTTTGCACGGCCGGAATCATGACTGTTCAAGCTTCGAGTACGCTCATCTTCAGTGTGGACATGTCCACGAACCTCGCCAACGGAAGCTTCAACCCGCCACCGCCAGCAGGAACCGGAACTGACGTTGTTGATGTGCGTGGCGCTTTTAACGGCTGGGCTCCGTATCCGTTGATCCAGCAAGGCACCAGCACAGTGTGGACGAACAGCGCGATTGACACCGCCAACGGCGTGACTTTTGATTACAAATTTTACCTCAATGGCAATGGTGAAACAACGGCCTGCAAAGATAACCGGACAGCCTTGCTACCTGCCACCAATGGCGCGAGTCTCGTGTTGCCAACTCACTATTTTGGAGATGTGGGACCCGGTGTTACCGTCAACGTGACTTTTCAGGTTGACATGTCCGAAGAGATCGAACTTGGACATTTTCACCCGCTCAGTGGCGACACCCTGGTCATTGCCGGTGCCTTTGACGGTTGGAGCACCACGCCTGGAGCCCAGTTTACGTTGACCAACGACCCCACAATTTTGGTGACGAATAACAATTTCAGCCCGGCATTGGTCGAGTCCAACGTTTATACCATGACTGCCCCCATCACCCAATGCTCGGCCTATGCAGGACTGCCGGCCACCAATTCATCCCAAGATTTTAAATATGTGGAGATGCCGGGAGGTTCCTGGGAAAGCTCCAGCCCTGCCACTTCTAATGATAACGGCAACCGGTGGTTCTCTGAAACCGGCAACCTGACCCTGCCAATGGTAAGCTTTAGTGATGCACCCTATGCTCCGCTTGCCATAGTAACCTTTAATATAGATATGTCGGGCGTAGCTCTTTATGATGCCAACTACGTCCCCAATAGCGTGACCGCATGGGGAAGTTTTAATGGCTGGGCTGGTGGCGTGAATCTGACCAACAATCCCACCGCCGCCAACACCAATCTCTACAGTGCGACTGTGAGCATGGGCGAGGGTACGGCGTATGTTTTACAATATCGGTATACCAACGCATTTTTAGGTGGCTGGGTGTATGACTATGCCCAGGATGGCGGCCCAAATTCTGCCAATAACAATAATTATCGGCGCATCATTAATTTGCCAATTACTTCCACGCTCCTCACGACAAACTTGCCGGTTGTTTACTTTAACGACCTCGCCCCTGACGACATGTTGCCCGGAGCCACCCCGGTGCTTTTCAGCGTGGACATGAATGGTGCGGTCGGAACGGATGGACATGTGTTCGTTCCGCTCGTAGATTCTGTATACATCAACGGCATGTTCGCCGGTGCAACGCCTTCTGAGCCCACCGGCGGTATTGCTCAAAGTTGGTATGCTTGGTCGGGCGGTGTCAATATCGTATCAGCTCCGGCGGGCTTTCAAATGATTCAGGATGGCTCAACCACAATTTATACCAATACTATCATCCTCCCCGCCGGAACGCCGGTGGCGTTGAGCTACCAGTATGGCATAGATCCGAGCAGTTTTTATGGCGGACCCGTAGAGAACGAGGCGGCTTCAGGCTCGGTTCACTATCGCGGAGTGCGTTCAACCGGGTTTAATCCGTATGTGATGCCTACGGATACGTTCAGCAGTCAGCCATATGTTGAGCCGTTTTTCAGCACTGGCAACATTGGTGCCAATGGCAGCTTGGCCGGCGGTAATCTGACCGTGGGAACCCCGGTCGCCGGCACCGTTCCGGTGTCATGGCTTGGTCGTCCGGGTGCCCATCTGCAATCCGCGAGCAGCCTTCATGGTGTTTGGCAGAACGTCCTGGCAACTGACGGCACTACTTGGACTTCAGGCTTCAGTTCAACCAATGGTTTCGTGAGCGTCACCAATTGGCCCTCCAGCGGTAATACATTCTTCCGCTTGGTTAAGCCTTAAGCTGGTTAGGTAGGGGTTGTCAGTGCCCGCTCAACCGTGCTCCGGGACGGTTGAGCGGGTTTAATTTAAGGTGCGGCCATAAAATTTGTAACAGATAATATATGAAAAATCGTCGCGCGGGATTCACGTTGATTGAATTGCTGGTGGTCATCGCCATCATCGCCATTCTGGCCGCCATGTTGATGCCCGCCTTGAGCAAGGCCAAGATGAAAGCCGTGGCCGCGGCGTGCATGAGCAACCACAAACAGCTCGGTCTGGCTTGGATCATGTATGCCGGGGACAACAACGAATATCTGGCCATGAACATGGATGTGCGTAATAATACCCAGATTCCGCCAACGCTTTATAATGGCGCTCCGGCATGGATTACCGGAGTAATTGACTGGAGCACACAGCCATATAATACAAACACCGATGAGGTGATAAATTCTAAATTTTCGTTGTTCGGGCAGTATCTGGGTAATTCGGCAAAGGTGTTTGCGTGTCCGGCGGCGAATTATTTAAGTTCTGCCCAACGGGGGCGTGGTTGGAATAATCGCGTGCGCAGCGTAACCATGAACGCTGCCGTGGGTAACGGTCCCAAATACCCCATATCCAATTTCGGCTGGACTCAAAGCTCATGGTATGTCGCTAATAAATCAACGGATTTCCGCACTCCCGGGCCCAGTGACGTCTGGGTGTTCTCCGATGAGCATCCCGACAGCATTGACGACGCGCTAATGTATACTGCCAACTATCCCGTCACCACGTTCATAGAATTACCCGGCAGTCAACACGGCGGTGCCTGCGGAATGGCCTTTGCCGACGGCCACGCGGAAATTCACAAGTGGCAGGGACCGGCGGCTAACGTGCCAATTATCTATGGCAACACCCAAGGGGCGGCCATTGCAAGCGGCGGCAGACAGCGAGTTCCTTGTCTGATTAACGATCCAGACATGCTTTATCTCGCTGCGCACACACCGCGAAATTGATTTGCTCAACCTGCTTCATATCCGGTCCTTGATTATTTTTGCATATTCGTGCGGTGGCAAATGCGCGGATTTGCGCCGTTAATTTTTAGCCATGAGCTTTCAATTTTTAAAAAGGACTTTTGTCCGGTTTGTCGCCGCGCTCATTTTGGTTTCACCGCGTGTTTGGGCCGACGTAGATGTTTCCGGCGTTACCGCCCGCCCTTCGCCCGACTGGCTCCGCAGCGGCACCCTTTACGAAATTTTTCCGCGCGATTTTTCCGAGGCTGGCAACCTCGACGGGGTCACCGCCAAACTCGACGAATTGCAAAGCCTTGGCGTGAACATCCTCTGGACGATGCCGATTCATCCCATCGGTGTAAAATTTCGCAAAGGCGATTATGGCAGCCCCTATTCCATAAAAGATTATTACGCCGTTGATCCAAATTATGGTAAGGTGGACGATTACCAGCGGCTGGTTTCCGAGGCGCACAAACGCGGTATGAAAGTCATCATGGATCTCGTCGCGGACCACACCGCATGGGACAGTGTGATGATGCCGCATCCGGAATTTTACAAACATGACGCCCAGGGCAGGATAATTTCACCGGTGCCGGAATGGAAGGACGTGGCCGCGCTGAATTATGACAGCCTGGCATTGCGCCAGTATATGATTGCGATGCCCAAATACTGGATACAAACCTGCGATGTGGACGGATTCCGCTGCGACGCCGCGGCCATGGTGCCGACGGTTTTCTGGGAACAAGTCCGCACTGAACTCATCAAGGTCAAGCCGGATATTATGATGCTCGCCGAGGCCAGCAAACCGGAATTGCTTACGAACGCGTTTGATATTGATTATTCCTGGCCATTGCTTTCAACCGTGAATGACGTTTTTATCCACAACGCGCCGGCATCAAACATCCGGCGCTCTTGGGAAGACAGCCGCGCGCAGTTTCCCGAGGCCGCACTGCACCTGCGGATTTCCGACGATCACGACGAAGCCCGCGCCGTCACCCGCTACGGTATCAACGGGGCGCTCGCCGCGTCGGCGCTCATGTTCACGCTCGACGGGGTGCCGCTGATTTACAACGGCATGGAAGCCGGCGATACCAACCAGTCCAATGGCGGCGCGCTATTTGGCAAGCGGAACATTTCGTGGCATTCGAAGGCACACCCGGAGTTGCGCAGCATCTACCACGACTTGATTCAACTCCGCCACCAATACGCCGCCCTCCGCAATTCGCGCGTGGATTGGCTGCCTAACTCGGACGAGACCAAGCTCGTCACCTTTCTGCGCTCGGACGACAAGGATGAACTGCTCGTCGTCATCAATTTTTCGGCCCGCCCGATCACCGGCAAGGTGGACTTGAAAAATTTGGAAGGCTTTGCGCTGTTGAAAATTGCGGGCATGCGTAGTTCTTCCGATGGTGAATCGCTGCCGATGTTTCAACTGAACGGCTATGGCTGGCGCATCTATCATCGCGCGGCCAAGTCCGTGTCCGCCGTGTCCGCCAGCAGGAATTAAAGTGTGATAATGCAAAAATCCCAAGTGCTTCCGGCTTTGATCCGGCTCCTGATCATTGGCGGCTGGGCGGCAACGGCTGAGGCGCAAATCACCGTTGACGGTGCGTTGAGTGGATCAGAGGGGTATGGTGCGGCCCTTGCCACGCAAACGATCAACACTGGTTTTGGTGACAACACCTCGTCCGGTGGTACGTCCAGCGGTGGTTCGGAACTGGATGCCATTTATTCCCTGGCGAACAATGGGTATCTCTACCTTTTTATTGCCGGCAACCTGGAAGCCAATGGCAACAACATAGAAATCTTCATCGCCGATGGCCAGGCCGGGGGCCAGCAGGTTCTGCAAATCGGCGGTTCGCCGGGCGAGGCGGCCATGAACGGCTCGACCTTCAGTCCAGGCTTCACTCCCAATCTGATATACACGTTCACCAATAGCTCCACAATATTGGCGGTTTCCCAGATCATTTTATCCGGCGGTTCGGGCACCAGGACCCTGCTTGGCAATGTGACTTTAAGCGGCGGGGTCGGCAACCACCAGAACCTCGGCGGCACCGGCCTGGCCGTCGGCTTTAACAATCAGAACACGGCGGGTGTGAACGGAACCAGCGGGACCGCCACCAGTCCGGCGGCCGCAAACGCCGTGACGACGGGTCTTGAACTTGGCATTCCGCTTTCGGCGCTGGGTAACCCGACCGGCCCCGTTCAGGTGCTGGTTTGTATCAACGGAAACGGCTACGTTTACCTGTCGAATCAATTCATTCCCGGTTTGGCGGTCGGAACCGGCAACCTGGGTGCGGGAGGGACAGGTTACGGTACCGGCGGCGGCGTGTTCAATTTTGGATCGACTGCGGGCGAATATTTGACCGTGCCGGTTTCGGGATCCGGCGGGGCACTGGCACCGGTTCTGACTGTCAATGGGGCAAACGCTGATTATGGCACGACGCATGTCTTCGTCAATGAAGTGTCCGATGAGATCGGAAGAGCACACGTCTGA
>OBLW0100003188.1_pt1 | contig 12871 bp, 11 predicted proteins | sample 1520161 | NCBI WGS metagenome assembly OBLW01 (sample SAMEA3539309, study PRJEB22396) | soil metagenome | biome: tundra; feature: field; material: soil | place: USA | collected 2010-05 | depth 0.15 m
CACTAAAAACGGCGGACTTTGGCTTTTTGGGCAAACCTTCCCTCCGGGATATGCCCGCAAGTACGAGTATGCCGAGTGGAAAGCGTATTCCGTGCTCTGCGCCCCGGTTTGGAACCCGCATTGCTAACGAAAGGTGAGTGGAACCAGGACATCTCATGGCAAGCAGTGCAACTATCCAAAGCGTGAAACGAAATGCGAAATCGCTTGCCCCCATTGAGGCGCAGATTCAGCGCGCAATCGCCCGCATTGCCGAGAGCGACTGCCCGATCCTGATTGCGGGCGAGCCCGGTGTTGGAAAGCGCTCCATTGCCGCGCAAATCCACGCCCATTCCCATAGGTCTCGCAGCATCTATACTGAGATTCACGGCGCAGACGCGGACGCGCAGGCAATCCGGTCAGCATTTTCCTCCAAGGGTACGATCTATTTGTCGGAAATCGGCGACCTGAATCTTGCCATGCAGGAGCTGATCGTCGAGAGCTATTTTCACGCTGAGCAGCCGCAAAGCAGCCGTCTTCTTTGCGGTACGAGCCGCGAACTGCTGGAGGAAGTGAAAACCTGGCGCATGAGAGAGGATTTCTACTATCTGGTCTCAACCGTTACGCTCCGGATTTCACCGCTGCGCTGCAGGAGGTCAGAAATCCTCATGATCGCCGACAACCTTCTGACGCAGTACTCCAAGCAGTTTGACCGTCCCAAGCCAATTTTACGAGAAGGGATTATTGAGTTTCTGATGGAGCACAGCTGGCCCGACAATCTGACTGAGCTTCAGACCGCGATCAAGACCTTTGTCGCCATTGGAGACCAGTCGATCTCACTTGCCGCGCTCAAGGCAGCCGCGCCCGCCGTCAAGTCCAATGGACATCGCAAGCCGCTCTCTCTGAAGGAAGCCACGCGGGCCGCGTCCACGCAGATCGAGCGTCAGTTGATCTCCGAGGTTCTTGTTGCCACCGGCGGCAACCGCAAGCGCGCCGCGGACGAACTGCGGATCAGCTACAAGGCACTGCTGTACAAGCTCAAGCAGATTGGGATGCAAGACCAACATGCATCCAACGGAAACGGAGTCGCATGATGAACACATGGAAGCTTTTCATTCTGGCCTGCTTTGTGCCAGCTATCTTTTGCCAAGCCCAGGACAAAGAGTCCGCCAGCAAGCCCGTCCAGCCCGCGGCGCTGCCATTAACCGCTCCAGACGCTGCCACGCCGGTGCTGGCAGCCGGAGCAGCGGCCGATTCCTATGTCATCGGCCCATCCGACGAAATTTCCGTCAATGTGTGGAAGGAGCCGACCCTTTCAGGCAGTCTTCTTGTTCGGCCGGACGGTATGATCTCGCTGCCTCTGCTCGGCGATGTGCAGGCCTCGGGCATGACGCCGCTCCAGTTAGCAGATCGGATCGCGACAATGCTCAAGAAATATGTCCAGGATCCGAACGTCACTGTCGTTGTCGGCCAGGTCCGCAGCAAAGTCGTCTACCTTCTAGGCGAGGTTGGCAAGAAGGGGCCGATCGAAATGACGCCCGGCATGACCTTGCTGGAGGCCATCGGCAGCGCCGGCGGACTGACGGATTATGCCAACGCGAAGAAGATTTACATTCTGCGCGACGAGGCAGGAAAGCACGACAAGATTCTCGTGCATTACAAGGAAGCGTTGAAAGGCGACAGCGCGCTTAATCTCGTTCTGAAGCCAGGCGACACGATTGTTGTTCCTTAAGGCGCATAAATGAAGACGACTTTCAAACTCCTGGCGTTCTTAATCACCGTTTGCGCCGCAGTAGCTGCGCAGGTGGTTCCCGAGGCGACGGCTGGGCGTGGGCTGCCTGTCAGCGGCACTTTGCATTATGATTTGCGCTACTCGCAGTCCGCCGATTTCGGTAGTACCCTGGGAGACTGGCAGACCGCCAACGCCTCTGCCGATGCAAATTATGCAAACGGCAAAGCGAATCTTCCGTTCAGTCTGAACTATGGCGGCGGCTACACCTGGACGTTAGCCGGGCCCGGCTATTCAACCGGATTCTTTCAGCATCTGACGCTGTCGCAGGGCTTTGTCCGGCGCAAATGGAACGTCACCCTAACCGACAGCGTATCCTGCCTGCCGCAGTCTCCAACCACGGGCTTTTCGGGAATCCCGGGAACAGGCGAACCGATCGGCGGATCCGGTTCGACGACCCCGCCCGACCAAACGATCCTTACTGTGAACACGCATACCGTCGACAACTCTGCGAATGGAGAATTTCAGCGTACTCTCAACTCCGCCACGACCCTGAACGCTGGCGGCGGTTCGACTATGTTGCGCTACACGGATGGCAATGGCCTGGATACGGACTCGTGGAACCTGAGCACTGGCTTTACCCGGCGCCTGACTAAACGCAATTCACTCACCGGCCAATACAGTTTCTCTCAGAACTCTTATCCCGGTTTCGGTGAGATGATCAAGACCAACACCGTGCTTGCGACCTATCAGCGCCAGTGGACACGGAGGCTGACCACCAATGTAGGCGCAGGGCCGGAGTGGGTGAGTATTTTGAATAGCACCAGTGCGGCTTCATCGACCGGCGGCGATACCACCACAACCCCGAGTTCGCCCAATTCCACCAGAGTCTCGGGAAACGCCGGAGTTACCTATAACATGCGGTTTGGGTCAGCCGGCGTCAACTACAGCCATGGAACCAATGGTGGCGCGGGATACACGTTCGGAGCGGAGAACGATACCGCCAGCGCAAACTTCTCACGGGAGTTTAACAAGACCCTGACAATCGGGTTTACGGGCAGCTACATGCGCACCGTCGGGCTTCAGGCAAACGGGGTCACCAACGCAAAATACGGCGGGGTGCAGGCATCCAGGCGTATAGGCCGGTATTTCAACGCCTTCGCAAATTACACCGCCATGGACCAATCGACCAGTGCCGCGCTGAACCCCAACGTCCACATCCTCAGCGGGCTGACGCAGGTGTTCGGCTTTGGCATCGGGTATTCGCCTCGGGAGACACATCTCAGGCACTAAATCTTAAGGAGTCGTATGCTCGGGCATCGTGATCTGACAATGGAAGACTACGCCGGTATTTTGAAGCGGCGATTCTGGCTGATTCTGATCTGCTCAATAGCGGTCCTCGCTATTGGCGTAGTGATCAGCCGCATTATTCCACCTCAGTATGAGTCGCAGACGCTTGTGCTTATTGAGCAGCAAAAAGTTCCTGAAGACTATGTAAAGCCGGTCGTCGATGAGAATCTGGGAGCGCGCCTGGCTTCAATGAAGGAACAAATACTGAGCCGCTCGCGCATTGAGCCGATCATTGAGCGATTCAACCTGTACGCCGGAAGCCAGACCACCCTGGACGATCGCATCGCAATGACGCAGAAGGCGATCGGCATCAAACCCATTCCCTCCACGAGTGGCGGCATGCCGGGTTTCTTTATCACCTTCAAGGCGCAAGATGCCCACACGGCACAGCAGGTATGCGGTGAGATCACGTCGCTTTTCGTTAGCGAGAATTTGAGCGCGCGCGAGCAGTCTGCCGAAGGCACCACCGACTTTCTCAAGCAGCAGCTTGAAGACTCAAAGAGGAATCTCGACGAGCAAGATGCGAAGCTCGCGGCCTTTGAGCAAAAGAATATCGGCAAGCTTCCCGGGCAGACGATGCATCTCGGGGATATGAGCCTGGCCATGGGAAGCCCCAACGAAAGCACGCTTCAGGCGCTGACCACCCAGCTTGACGCCACCACGCAGTCGCTGGGGCGCATGCAGCAGAATGAGACCTTCCTACAAGCGCTGGTCTCGCAGCAGACGCATGACCTGGAAAGTACCGATTCGGGAGCCGGCATTTCGACGGATGAGCGCAGGAAGGAACTCAAGGACCTGATTGCGCAGAAGCAAGCGCTGGAGGCGCTCTACACGCCAGACCACCCCGACGTGCTTGCGGTTTCGCGCAAGATTACCGAACTGCAGAAAGAAATCGCGCACGCCCCAGTTGAGACGGCCCCTGCTTCCACCTCCACTCGCGAGGATCCGCCGCAGCTTCTGCAGCTCAAATTTCAACTGAAGGGCGTGCAGCAGTCCATTACTTCGACAAAGCTGGAGCAGACTCGTATCCAGCAGCAGATTCGAAGCTATGAAGCGAAAATTGAAGCCAGCCCCCTAATCGAGGAGGAGTACAAGCAGGTCACTCGCGACCACGAGACGGCATTGGAGTTTTACAACACCCTGCTGAAGAAGATGAACGAATCGTCGATGGCGACCGCTCTTGAGCATCGCCAGCAAGGCGAGCAGTTCCGCGTCATGGACGCTCCGAATCTTCCCGACGCGCCCAGCTTCCCGAACCGCAAGATTTTCGCCGGCGGCGGGCTAGCGGCGGGCTTCGTTCTCGGTCTGCTCATTGCGGCATTGCTTGAGTATCGCGATACGTCCCTGCGCAATGAGAGGGATATTTGGGCATTCACCAAACTGCCGACTCTTGCCGTCGTGGCTCACATCGAAGGCATTCCCAACCTCGCTAAAGAAAGCAGCCGCTGGAAACCATTTGCACGAGGGCCGAAGCCCATTGAAAGCGCGGGCGGTTAACCATGTATAAGTCCTACTTCGGGCTTCGCGCCCTACCTTTCGGAGCCAGCCCAGATCCGCGGTTTCTCTATATGATGCCGCAGATTCGGGAGGCGCTTGCCTGCCTGCAATACGGCATCGCGACGCGGAAGGGTTTTGTCGTCATGACAGGGGAAGTGGGCACGGGGAAAACGACACTTCTCAAGACTGTTCTCAGCACGTTCTCCAGCGAGCGCGTTTCATCGGCTTTTGTCTTCAATCCACGTCTCGACGTGCTCGACTTTTTTGAATTTGTACTTACCGATTTCGGCATTCCCCCAAAAACGCGGACAAAGTCCGGCATGTTGCTACAACTGAATCGTTGGCTTGTTGAGCGCTTTCGCGAGCGCGGGTTGTGCGTCATTGTTGTGGATGAAGCACAGAATCTCTCCTGGGAACTGCTGGAAGAGATTCGTCTGTTGACCAATCTCGAGACCTCATCGGAGAAGCTATTGCAGATTGTGCTTTCCGGTCAGCCGGAACTCGAGGATAAGCTGCGCGACCCCAGTGTGCGCCAGCTCCGCCAGCGCGTCGCCGTGTGGTGCAGAACCCGCGCGCTGACCGGCGAGGAGACCGAAGCGTACATCGCCGAACGACTCCGCATCGCCGGGGCAACCCAGCTGGTGCTGGCGCCCGATGCGGTGCAGCTTGTCCACCACTACTCGAAGGGGATTCCACGCCTTATCAATCTCATCTGCGAGCATTCCCTGATCACCGCTTACGTTGAGCAGATGAAGCCCATCCCGGCCTGCATCGTAGAGTCGGTCTGCATCGATCTCGACCTGCATCTGCAGCCCTTTCTGGTTTCGCCCATGGCCCTCTCGGGGTCGCCGGGCAATGCCTTGCCGACTGCCATGTTCAGTACCCCCAAGCCCGTCCTGAATGCCACAGATCCCCTGAAGGAACGTGAGATATGAGCCGCATATACGAAGCACTCCAAAGAGCAGATCGCGAGCGGAAGGCCGCGCTGGGATCGGGTGTCCCACAGGATGCCCCACAGTTTGCCGAGCCGGCAGTTGTTCCTGACACTGAGGAGCCTCCACCAGCCAGGGCCAATGTCGTCATTGAGAACATCGCGCAGTATCCGTGGCAGCCATCCATCGCGTCCTTCCCCACGCTTGCGGATCGCGGCGTCGGCGTCGAGCAGTTTCGAAGCCTGCGCTCACGCATCTACCAGGCTCGCTATGAGGCGCCGTTGAAGACAATCCTTGTCTCAAGCGGGATGCCTTCAGAGGGCAAGAGCTTCGTTACGGCAAATCTCGCCATGAGCCTCGCACGCAACAGCGTGAATAACATTCTGCTCATCGATGCCGACCTGCGCCGTCCCTCGCTCCACAAATTGCTGGGCGCTCCAAGTTCTCCGGGGTTATCGGACTATCTGGCCGGGAATGTGGAATTGAATGCCATTATGCAGCGCGACCAGGGTTCAGAAAACCCTTCGAACGCCAGCCAGCGCAGCATCTCCAACCTCACTTTCATCCCCGCTGGCAACTGCGATGACGACTCTTCTGAATTGGTGGCCAATCACCGCATAGAAGAGCTAGTCGCCACCCTTTCCCCGTGCTTCGACTGGATATTGATCGACTCGCCGCCGGTGTTGGCAGTTACGGATGCCGTGGAACTTGCCCGCGCTGCCGATGCGGTCCTGCTCGTTGCGCGCGGAGGAAAGACTCCTTATAACGTTGCACAGCGCGCACAGGCCACTTTCAGCAAGTCGCGCATCCTCGGTTTTGTACTCAACGACATCAAAGACGCGCCGCGCCGCGGATATTATTACTACTACTACGGCGCGCCTGAAGCCGGCGCCCCTCCCAAGGGGCGAAAGGATAGCGGGCACAAGGGATGATCAGGTTTCTCAATGTCTATTATCCGACCCGGACCTTGGTGCTGCTCCTCTGCGAAGCGCTCCTAGTAAGTGGCGCATTTCTGCTGGCCACTGCGTACCTGATGGGGCCGGATACATACATCGCGCTTGTCTACGAGAACGGACTCCTGAAGATCGCGGGCATCACCGTTCTAACCTTGCTGCTCTCTTACTACTTCGACCTGTATGAGCCGCAACGCATCTCAGGCCGATGGGAGATATACTTTCGGCTTCTTCTGCTTTTGAGCGTTCTTTCCTTTCTTCTCGCAGGGCTCGTCTATTTCTCCCCTGAGCTGGACATTGGCCCGAATGTTCTTGTCGCTGGCGCAACGATCCTTGCTATTGCCCTCGTCATCTGGCGATGGGTCTATGCGTGGATCACAGGCCTCTCAGTGTTCCGCGAACGCGTCTATGTACTCGGGGGCGGCGAGCGAGCGCGCAAGGTCGTCCAGACTCTGCGCACTCGGCGCGATGCGGGCATGGAAGTTGTCGCAGGCTGCGATGAAGCTGCTGCCGGCGGGGACATCGAGCGTTTTGCGGCAGACCTTCGCGCTTTCTGTAAACCGAAGATTCAAATCGAGCGTGTCATCGTTGCCATGGAAGACCGTCGCAAGTCGATGCCGGTTCGGGAACTGCTCGATCTTCGGCTCCGCGGCGTTGTGATTGAAGATGCGGGCGCTGTTATGGAAAGGCTGTTGGGCAAGCTGCCGCTGGACGGACTCAACCCCAGCTCTCTTATCTTCACCGAGGGTTTCAACGTGAAGACATCGCAGCAGATTCTTCGGCGTCTTGTTTCCATCACCGTCTCCTTCATTGGACTGGCAATCTGCCTGCCGTTCATCCCGTTCATTATTTTGGCAGTGCGCCTTTCTTCACCAGGCTCCATCTTTTTCCGTCAGACGCGCGTGGGACTGCGCGGGCGTCCCTTTTCCGTCATTAAATTCCGGACAATGCGCCAGGACGCCGAAGCCCAGGGAGCCGTGTGGGCCAGCAGAAACGACCCGCGCGTCACTCCACTGGGCAGATTCATGCGGAAGACTCGCATCGACGAGATCCCACAGCTCTGGAACGTCCTTCGTGGAGAAATGGGATTTGTCGGTCCTCGCCCGGAGCGCCCCGAGTTTGTGCAGTGGCTCTCGAACGAAATCCCTTTCTATGAACTGCGGCATATGATCCGCCCGGGAATCACGGGCTGGGCGCAAGTGCGCTATCAATACGGCGCCAGCCTTGAGGAAACAAAGCAAAAGCTGGAATACGATCTCTACTACATCAAGCACCTGTCGCTCGGCCTGGACCTTCTCATCATGTTTGAGACGATCAAGACGATCGTGCTGCGAAGAGGCGCGCAGTGAGGATCGTCTTCTGGTTGTCGCTGACAGGAATTCTCTATACCTATGCGGGATATCCGGTGGCGATGTGGATGCTTTCGTGGCTGCGGCCACGGCCCTGGAAGTCCGCTAGTATCACCCCAAGCGTGAGTATTGTACTCGCCGTGCATAACGGCGCCGCTCTGCTGCCTGACAAGATGCACCATCTCCTTGATCTCGATTACCCCAACATCAAAGAGATTGTCCTTGTCTCAGACGGCTCAAACGACGGGACAGAAGAGTTACTTGCTCGCCAGCAGCATCCTTTGTTCAAGACCATTGTCCTGAAAGAACACGCTGGCAAGGCTGTTGCCGTCAATGCCGGAGTGGCGGCGGCTACCGCGGACGTGATCCTCTTTGTGGACATTCGGCCAGAGATTGCTCCAGGCGCAATTCAGCAATTGGTCGGCAACTTTGCCGATCCCAAGGTCGGCTGTGCGTGCGGCAATCTCGCACTGCGCCAGGAAGGCCACGACGCAGCATCATCGGCTGTAGGCGGGTTTTACTGGCGGTACGAGCAATGGATCAGGAGATGTGAGGCGCTCACAGACTCTCCAGTTGGTGTGTATGGAGGCTTTTACGCCATTCGCCGTGAACTTGCCGTGCGGCTGCCAAACGGCGCCATCCTCGATGACATGTTACAGCCGCTCTCGATTATCCGCCAAGGCTACAGATCCATTCTCGACCCTGATGCCTATGTCTACGACACATGGCCGAAGCGAGTTCAAGGCGAATTTCATCGCAAGGTGCGAACCCTGGCAGGAAACTTTCAGCTCCTGCAGCTTGCGCCCTGGACCCTGACTTTTCAGAATCGAGTTGTCTTTCAACTTGTCTCGCACAAGGTAATGCGCCTCGCTGTTCCGTATCTTCTTGTCCTGCTGTTTGTCTCGAACCTGGCACTCGCTGCCGGATCGCGAGTCTTCGCGGCATTCGCTGTTTTTCAGATATTGGGCTGCGCGCTTTCTCTCGCGGGCCTGCGCTTCAGGATCCCGGTGCTGCATCGCATTGCGGCTCCGGCCAGCGCGCTGCTCGTGCTCAATGCCGCCGCCGTCGTCGGGCTCTACAAGTTCCTGGCCACGCGCGGTCCGCTCTGGAAGATATGGAATTCGAGCAAGACGATGCCGAGAGATTCAACTCCTATACAGTAGAACACGACGCCGTCGAACTCCACCGCTGCCGGGGTAAAGTAATTGACATCGGCAAGTGCTTTTGCAATGATTCACATGAACTAAAGGAGCATAGGACAGCCATGACATTTCGCAAAAGAGCGCTTTTCATTGCCATACTGGGAATTGGCGCCTCGGCCGGCTACTTTGGATATCACACCCACATCGATAACGTCAGGGCCGCAAAACTGGAGCACCTCGTTGCCCCTAAGCCATTCTTTCCTGCCGGTTCGCCTTGGACACAGGACGTAAGCCATGCTCCGGTCGATCCCCAGTCTTCCACCATCATCGCCTGGCTCGCGGATGCGGGTGGATGGGGTACCGGAAAGATGCGTGTTGATTTCGCCCTCAGAGTGTTGCAGGCAGACGGCACAACGCCGTCTGTTCCCTTCCACCCAGGTCCGACGTTTTATGCGGCCGATTCGGACAAAGTATCGGCCTTTCCGCTCCCAGCCGGGGGCGGCTTGGAACTTGAAGACGCGTCCAGCTATAAGTGCCCTACCGATCAAGACGACTGCCATCTCATCGTAGTCGACCGTAGCCACGGTAAACTCTACGAAGCCTATCAGGCCAACTACGCAGATAATGTTCTCACTGCAACTCTTGTCGCAGTATGGGACCTCAACCGAGTCTATCCGCCGTCGGGGCGTGGAGATCAATGCACCAGTACCGACGCCGCTGGCTTCCCCATTGCTCCTCTGCTCTTCAATGCCGACGAACTCGCATTGGGACGCATCGACCACGCCATCCGCTTCACTCTTCCCAACCCCAGAATTCGCGCACACGTTTTTGTACACCCTGCCACTCACGCAGGCGCTCCCCGCGGGCCGGTTACCGCTCCGCCGATGGGCGCACGCTTCCGCTTAAAGGCTTCCTACGACATGTCGCAACTCACTCCAGCGGCACAGGTCGTCGCGCGCGCCATGCAGAAATACGGCATGTTTCTGTCTGACGGCGGGAATATCGCCCTTACAGCGCAGAACGACAGAGACACCAAAGCAAAATACGCCGACATGGATTTTGGACCTCATGATCTATTCGATGTGAAGGTAACCGATTTTGAGATCCTCGACATGGGAACGCCAATCCGGTTGACGGATAATTGTGTGCGGAACCCGTGACGCATAGTCACCTTTCCTGGTTCAACCTTAGGGCACTGCTTGTCTAAGCGAGAATTGTTTAGTCTTCTCGATTGATGCAATCAGTGCGGCCTGCCCGAATTTTTGTACAACGAGATTGTGAACGGATGTCTCGAATGAACACTCCAGCCGACAACCGGCCTCTCCTTTCAATCGTCGTTCCGGCCTACAACGAAGAAGGCACTCTATCCGAGATTGTCGCGCGCCTGCTGGCTGTTTCTGAAGCCGGCGAGATCGTTGTCGTCGACGATTGCTCCACCGACAGGACAGGGGCGATCGCGGACATGCTGGCGGCGGACAATCCGAGGATCAAAGTCGCCCACCACAGGCTGAATGCGGGTAAGACCGAGGCGCTCAAGACGGGCTTTGCGTTGACGACGGGCCAGATCGTCATCGTGCAGGATGCCGATCTGGAATACGACCCGGCGGAGATCGGCGAGGTGATTGCCCCGATTTTGGAAGGTCACGCGGATGTGGTTTACGGCTCGCGCTTTCTGGTGCGCAAGGCGTCGCGCGTGCTGTACTTCTACCACTACATCGCCAACAAAGGGCTGACGTTTCTTTCAAACCTCTGCACGAACGTCAACATGACCGATGTCGAAACTTGTTATAAGGCATTTCGCGGCGAGATTATCCGCAACATGACGATTACCAGCAGCGGATTCGGCTTCGAGATTGAAGTAACGGCGAAAGTGGCCAAACTCGGAGTCTCCATCTACGAGGTGCCGATTTCCTACCATGGGCGGACTTATGAGCAGGGCAAGAAGATCGGGATGAAGGACGGCATCGCGGCGCTCTGGTACATTTTTCGATTCAACTTCTTGTGCAGCCTCGAAGATTCCTTCCGCGCTCTTCCAGAGGCCGGCAGTGCGCAGCGCGCCGCAAGACAGAAGGGGCGCTAGCTAAGCGCCATGCCAAACGTTCCCGGCTCGAATGGAGTGCAAGAGCGCCCCATATAACACTACTTCACAATTGGAGAAGCTCTACCTCAATCTCGAAGCCAAATACCGCGCTGGTTATCATCTTGCAGTGGGGTCGTATCGCTTGCATCCCGATAGTTTAATGCGCGATCGGCACTGGTAAGTTGGCATATCTAAAACGTGGGTTTCCCCAAAGTTATGAGGCCCAATGAAGGCTCTCGGCGCACACGGGTCTTTTGAATTTGGAACGAACGCAAATAACATCGCAAGAGGACACGACTGGGGTATACTGGCCCTTATATCCGAAAAGGGAGAATCGAAATCCGGGTTGTAGCGACTCGGAGCCGACGAACCTGAGGTCTTTATGTTCTTCGTTCCGCTTTTCTAGCCGCGTTGCGCTAACTATAAAATGGGGGTCTCACTCGACCATGAACAATAACAATGAAATTCAGTCCAACGATGGCTCCAGGAGTCGCAATTCGAGGCGGTTGTGTTCGCGAGTCCTGCTTGTGCTGCTGATAGTGGGGCTGGCATCTCGCATTGCAATAACGATTCATGGAGGATTGGCCACGCCGCCAGTGCCTGGCTCGGATGCCTCCGAATACGACTCGTATGCTTGGAATTTGGCCCAAGGACGGGGATTTAGCGGAATCAGCCCTGACGTGATAAAACCCGATGGGCAATTGCTTGAGCATCCGACGGCCTACCGGGCTCCTGGAACCTCCGTGTTATGGGCGGGTCTGTATTCGATATTTGGTCATCGATACAGCGTTGTGCGGATTTCCCAGTGCGTTCTGGGCGCGCTCACAATCTTGCTTATTTACGGAATTGGACGTAAGTGCTTCGGTGAGACGGTCGCACTACTGGCAGCTGCAATCTACGCAGTGTGGCCGGCCGCGCTGCTGTACTCGAGTCAGTTGCAATCTGAACCGCTGTACACGTTTCTATTCTGCTGCTTTATCTTGATCTCGCTGCAATTTGCGGAGCGCCCTAGTTGGCCGCGTTCTGCTGCCGCAGGCATTCTTCTCGGTCTTGCCATGCTGACGCGAGGAAATGCGGTTTTGATGGTCGCGCTGATAGTCCCGTGGTCGGTTTGGCAATTTCGGAGAACACCGCGACTGGTAGTCCGCGGGTTGGCCATTTCACTTCTGGCCTTCGTAATGCTTGTGCCTTGGACGATCCGCAACTATGGAATATTTCACTCATTTATTCCGTTCGAGACAGGGGGAGGAGATGTTTTGCTCGGCAGTTATAACCGGGTAATCGCATCCGACCCGCTCTACTATGGCTACTGGATATATCCGACTTCCGACCTTCCGGAGTACCGGGACCAGATCACCGCTCCAAACAACGAATTGATCCGCGATCATGTTGAAACCCAGCTGGCCATAAAATGGATACGCAACCATCCTGAGACTTGGTGGTACCTCGCCGAATCGCGGTTTCGCCGCTCGTGGACGCCCGTTCTGCAATCGCAAAGCCCCAAGCTTTACCGGGTCGGCACGCTGCTATCATGGGGACCGATTCTGGTTCTCTTCGCTCTTGGCTTCTTTCCTAGCGCAATCTATTTCCTGAGGACGAACAATCCGGGCTGGATTCTCCACTTGGGAGTGTTCCACTTTGTTTTAACCGCGATCGTCTTCTGGGGATCGTCGCGATTCCGTTACCCGGTCGAAGGCCTTTGCATCATCCTGGCAAGCGCAACATTTGTCTGGTTCTGCGGGATCATTGGCAGACGCATTAAAATCGCCGCGTGGCGTACAAACTAGATGGATTCCAGGGCCGATGCAACTTAATTCCCAGGAGCTTGAGAGCCGACTCTCTTGAACCGTCTCATTGCCTCAT
>OBLW0100003189.1_pt1 | contig 12868 bp, 10 predicted proteins | sample 1520161 | NCBI WGS metagenome assembly OBLW01 (sample SAMEA3539309, study PRJEB22396) | soil metagenome | biome: tundra; feature: field; material: soil | place: USA | collected 2010-05 | depth 0.15 m
ACATCTCGCCGCCGAAGACCTCCCGGTAGTATTCGCTCGGCATCACGGTCTCCGGGCCTGCGATGAGGGCGCGAAGAATCCGTCGAGTTGCTCGACGTTCATCGCCCCGCCGCCCTTGCAGCTTTTGAGGAAGTCGCCGAGGCGGTCAAGTTCGGCGTCGGTCAGCGGCTCGTGTTGGGTGAAGTTTCTCACGGGAATTCCAGACGCTCTCGGCAACCGTTCACGATACCACCGCTCCTTGCTCGTCTGGTGAAGAGGCGACACACTTATATAATCAGGTTCTACACACGGTACACCGCAATGCCGAATGCAGCACAAATAAAGACCTATAACTTTATCCGCGCCGGGATCGAGCAACTGCGCGGGCCAAAATCGTACGTGCCACTCACACCGAGTGAAGTAACGCCGCTTACCGACGACGGTAATCGCGCCACCTTCCGAGTAAAGGACGCACGAGTGCTCATAGAGAATTCCGGCAAGCTCGTTGACGCCGGACTGCCTGACTGCCCCCGATATGCCGACCGGTTGATGAAATATCTCCTGCCTGCGGTTGCTGCGGATTTGCTCACGGAAGGCAACCCGCACAAACCTTTTCTGGACCTCAATTCACATACGCCAGAGTCGTTTGAATCGTACCTACAGACAGGTATTCCCCTCCAAAGGGAGCTTCCGTTTCCAATCGCAATTGTGTCTCGAAAGATGGGAAGCGAAGCCAATGGGCTACGGAGTTTCCTTCTGCTCCGAGACCTCTTTGAGGTCATCATTCGTTTTATCGTGCTTGTACTGATTGCCGACAGTTTGACTCGGCAAAACCCAAAGGAGGTGCTCGCCAAGAACGAAAGATTGGGCGAGCTTTGGAAAGGACTGCCCTTGGGAAAATGGGTCGATCTGTTTTGTTCACTGCGTCAGTTTCCGAGCGAGAATCGCTTCCTAGTTGAAGTTGAGCGGCTGATGGACATTGACGAAAGTGTGCTTCGCCACTTCGTGCACTTGAGGAATATCACGATAGGCCACGGACCCACCCAAGGGGACGCTTTCTATAAATCGATTTTTGAGAAAAACATTGGGGAAATGGAGAAGTTGCTTGGCAAGGTGAGTTTCCTGAAGAACTACTGGCTCATAAAGCCTATCTCCATATTGGACAGTGGCGATCCTTGCGAATTCTCAGCACGGACTCGGCGAGAAATTGCCCGAGGGCGCGTCGATTGATACGTGGCTCCGGGCGGCGCGGCTTGAGTGGGAGCTGAAGAGGCTACCGGTGCAATACCTCGTGGATGGAAGAGTACGAACCATGGATGACCGCTTTGTGCTCGTGCGAAGCGACACTCATACGGCGCTTTCCGTCGTTTCGGGTGATTATCAAATAGGTGCGTGCAGATTCCATTGACGCCAGGAGCCATTACTCCACCCGACGTGCGGGGATGGATCGACACCGTTACATGGCTGCGGAAGTACACCGTTCGCTGGTCCCAGCTCAGACGGAATTCGTTTCCTCACATAGTCCTTCCACAAGAGGCATCAGGTATGGAACGTATCTGGTCCTTCGAACATTGCTGCGATGCACTCCGCTGCCACAATTGGAAGAAGCGTTTTGTTTTTGGCCCCCAAGTCGTGGTGAACCTTCATAGCTTTACCACGCACAGGTTGCGACGCCCACCCATGCCCATACCTCCATAAAATCACTTCTTGAGATTCGACGTAGCCAGACTGGCAACAGCTTCGCTTCAGACTTCTGGCTGTGCGGGACGCTCGAACCGGCTCGCGTCAAGGGCAGGTTCTTGTCGAGCCGCTTCGCTTTGACTCCGATTCACTTCCTCCATCCGTTTCACCAGAGAGGTGCCAGCTTCGATTATGTGCTTTCTGACAATTTCCTCCGCAGCGATCGGATCTCGGGCTCGTATTCCCTCTAGGATCAGCCGATGCGAAACCGAGTCTGGCACCCTGTCCGACCGATAGAACTTTGTGTTGAAGACCAACGCGAGGGTTTGAGATTGCAGATTTCTCACGAGTCCCAGCAAAAGTTGGTGATTGCAGTGGCGGGTGGTCACTCGATGGAATTCGAGGTCCGTCTCGATCAGTTCGGAATTGTTTCCTGCCTTCTCAAGTTCATCAATCCGCTGGACTAGGCCCTCCAACTCCAAAAGGTCCTCTTCATTGCAGGCCTTATGTTCCATGGCGAGGCGGACGGCGTGGGGTTCGAGCAGGGCGCGCAGAGTATAGATCTCCCTTGCTCGCTCCAACGAAAGCTTGGTCACGAACGCGCCGCGATGGGGAATAATTTCGACGGGATCTCCCGCCTGATGAAGCACCCGAAGAGCTTCGCGAACAGTCCCGCGAGAGACTTCGAGCCTCTTGCTGAGTTCGATCTCAGGCAGTGGATCTCCTGGAGCGAAGTCTCCGCGAAGGATGGCGTCGCGGATGTTCTTGGCCGTTGCATCAGTTAAGGTTGGAGGGCGGCTGACGCGGATCATAACGTGTAACCTTCTATGATTATTTATAATTTACCCCGCCCGCTTTTGCAAAGCAAGGGGCATTTGTCAATAGTTTAATGTGCCGACAATCAATTGTAGAGAAGTTGCTTGACATACAATCATCTGTAGCGGTATAAAGTTTCAGTCTAGGCTCTGGTTGCGAGAACCCGCCCTTGACGCGAGCCGGTTCGAGCGTCCCGCACAGCCAGGAGTCTGCAGCGAAGGTTTTGCCGAGTTGCGCTACGTTGGCAGTTCGATCATTTTTCTGTTTCGTTCATTGAGGAGGCCAAGTTGGTGACTGCATTTGAAGACCGAGTGTTGCAAGAGCGCGCAAGAATGTGCGCTTCTGAAGCTGCCCTGCGGGAGCGCGTTGAGCAATACTCTCGCGGCTCAAAGAGCAAAGCCGTTTTGATGAAGACGTTGACATACGAATCCACCGGCCACCTGGATTTTGCCCTCTTCACCTGCCCCCCAGTGCTTGACCACGGCAAAGGAGCCAAGCTGTATGACGTCGATGGCAACGAATACATCGACCTACACGCGGGTTTTACTGTGAATGTCCTCGGGCATGCGAATGACGAAGTGAACGGCGCGATGAAAGCCCAGATGGACAAGCTGAACCACTTCGCCGAACTGCCTACAGACGTCCGCGCCGAACTGGCGCGTCTTCTGTCCGAGCGGCATCCCGGAGATTTCGAGAAGAAGATAATGTGGGCTGTCACGGGCGGAGAAGCTGTCGAAATCGCGATGAAGCTCGCTCGCTGGTACACGGGAAAGCCCATCATCATGACGCACTGGGGCGACTATCACGGACGCACCGCCGGGGCCATGGCCTTAACTGGCAAGGCTTCGATGATGGCGTATAGCTATCCCATTCCCCCCGCGGACTCGGCGGTCGTTCGTATGCCGTTTCCGTATTGCTACCGGTGTCCCTACGGAAAAGAGTACCCATCGTGCGATTTGTTTTGCGCGGATCAACTTGCGAATATGTTCAAGAGCAAAGAGACCTGGCTGAATAACCCAAAGGCTAAGGTCACTAACGTTGCCGCTATGCTGATAGAACCTTTTCAAAGTTCAGCCGGATACATCCTGGCGCCTCTGCCTTATTTGAAGCGTCTCAAGGAGATTTCGGAAGAGTACGACTTCATGTTCATCAGCGACGAAGTGCAAAACGGAATGGGCCGCACCGGAAAGTTTTGGGCAATCGAACACGCGGATGTCGCTCCGGACTTGATTACGATGAGCAAATGCTTGTCCAATGGCTTACCGCTCGGTGCGGTCACCGGCCGAAAAGAAATCATGGACTCCTGGGGACCCGGGGGTCACTCCTCGACCTTCACTGCATATCCAACCGCGTGCGCCGGCGGCGTTAAGGTACTGGAGATCTTCGAGCGCGATCACATAGTCGAAAATGCCGCGACAAAGGGGAAATATTTCCTGGACGGCCTCGAAGAGTTGGGCAGGCGTCATCCCTCGATTGGACACATAAATGGCTTGGGCCTCTATTTGAGCATCGAACTGGTTAAGGACCGCAAGACCAAGGAACCCGCGGACGAGGCCACGGCGTGGGCTTCCGTTGAGCTGGTGAATGAAGGCATTCTGTGTATGACGTCCGGCTACTTCTTCAACCGTCTGTGCTTCGCGCCGCCGTTGGTCATCCAAAGGTCTGAAATCGAACAGGCCATAGGCATTCTTGATCGCGTTTTGACTAGGATGGAAGTGAAGTTCGATATCCGGTCATGATCGGATTCATGACACGGGGGTCTGCGGCGCTTATCCATAATATTACCGGTGTATTATTACCGCTGTCCCAGGCCAGCGAACGCCAGCTTGAAATTCCGGCCTAGTCAAGCTGCCGTACTTACTTTGCGATGAGGTGAACGAATGAAGCCAGCGTGGCACTCAGCGGTTGAACTGGATGCGCTTCGTAAACTTACGGTTCCGACCCTTGCGAACGCCCTAGAAACATTTGGAATCGCACCTACCTCGGGCTTCTGTAACTCCACAATCAAATGCCATTTCCCCGAGTTGCCATTGATGGTGGGTTATGCGGTCACGGCTCGCGTGTCGACCGACCAGCCGCCCAGTAAGGTTCGCCCTCCAGTCCACGAGCCCGATTATTGGCGGTTCATTGCCGAGCAACCCGGCCCCAAGGTCGCGGTGGTTCAGGATATCGACGTTCCGCCCGTCGGCGCCATGTGGGGCGAATGGAATTCCAACGTGCACAAGGCGTTGGGCTGCGTCGGAATGGTCACCGAGGGTGGCGCACGGGATTTAGACGCGGTTCGACGTTTCGGTTTTCATTATTTCTCCACGGAAATTATCGTCTCGCATGGATACGGCGCTTTTATCGACTATGGTGGTTCCGTTCGCGTAGGGGGATTGGTGGTGAATACCGGCGATCTCCTGGTTGGGGATATGCATGGCGTATTAGCAATTCGTCCGGAGATTCCTCTGTTGGATCTTGCCAAAGTCGCTCATGAAATCGACCGGCTCGAGAGCGAGATCTTCGCGTTTTGCCAGTCCCCCAAGTTCAACATCGACGATCTAGCGAAACTAGATGCGTCCGTTCAGAGCCGGTGGCCCCGGCCGCTAGGAAAGGACAAGCGAATCATCCAAACGGTTTAACTGTCCGAAAGAATGAGGAGTCTTATGCCCGGGAAGCGAGTTGCATTCATTCACACAGTCACCACACTGCCAGAAGTTTTCAAGAAACTGGTAAGCGAACTGGTTCCCCAGATCGACATGTATCACATTGTCGACGAAAGTCTTTTGCAGAATACGATCCGAGGTGGCGAGTTGTCCAAAACGACGATCCATCGCCTCGTGAGCTACTTGGTGTTGGCGCAGCGAGCCGGGGCTGATTTGGTCATGGTTACGTGCTCCTCGATTGGAGCGGCTGCGGAAATTGGCAGGTCGCTGGTGGATATACCTGTGTTGCGCGTTGACGAGCCGATGGCTGATAAAGCTCTGGCAATCGGCGCCCGAATCGGCGTCGCTGCAACCGTGCACACCACTCTGACGCCTACCGTCTCTTTGATCGAGCGCAAAGCCGCTGCCGCCGGCAAGAACGTGAGTGTCATTTCCAAGTTATGCGAGGGAGCCTTCGGCGCTCTTCTCGCAGGAGACACCGCCAAACACGATGCTCTGGTTAGAGAAGGCCTGCAGGAGCTATTCCCACAGGTGGACGTGGTCGTCTTGGCACAAGCTTCTATGGCGAGAATCGTAGAATCTCTGCCGGAATCGGACCGAGTCCTCCCGATTTTCTCGAGCCCTCGGCTCGCGGTGGAGCATCTCGCCCAAACCTTGGCAGCTCGATGACCAGAGAACATGCGGCAGACGTGACGGGCCAACGCCAATGATCAGGTACTGTGTCAATCTCAGCATGCTTTACACGGAGCACTCGTTCCTGGAACGCTTCGCCCTTGCCGCTCGCGCTGGTTTCTCGGCAATCGAGTATCACTTTCCTTACGAATTCGGCGCAAAGGACATAAAAAGTCGCCTAGAGAATCTAGCTCTCACCCAGGTTCTCTTCAACTTACGCCCGGGAGACACAAGCGCCGGGGAATGGGGCACTCTCAGCAACCCGCAACGGCGCGATTATTTTCACAGGTGCTTGACTGAAGCTCTCGAACTCGCGGCGTTTCTCAACTGCACCCGATTAAATACAATGTTTGGCAACAGGGTCTTGGGCATTGAACGCAAAGAGCAAATAAGTTGTGCGGTTGAGAACTTATCCTGGGCGGCTCCGCTGGCAGCCCAGGCTGGCGTAACGCTCCTGATCGAGCCGCTCAATCATACGGACTTCCCCGATTGCCTGCTGCGTCGCACAAGCGAGGCCCTCGAAATCATTCGACAAGTCGATCATCCCCACGTCAAGTTGCAGTACGACGTTTATCACGCGCAGATGATGGAAGGGAATCTCATCAACACCATTACAACTTCTCTACCCGTCATCGAACATATCCAAATCGCCGATGTACCCGGTCGCCATCAGCCCGGCACCGGAGAAATCAATTATCCCGCGGTCCTGGGCGCGCTGGAAAAACTTAGCTATTCCGGTTGTGTGGGCCTCGAGTACCGACCTTCAAACGACACCGAATCGTCTTTAGCGTGGCTGGCCAGCGGTGATCGAGGTTGTCGATCGGGCGATCCGTTATGCAACTGACGACGGCGACACTTTTGGATTCACTGCCTCCGGAGTGGCCGGATGCCTTGCTGCCAGAAATCGCCGTTGAGGTGCGTGGCTCACGCGAGAAGATTATCGTCTTGGATGACGATCCGACCGGCACGCAGACCGTGTACGGCGTGCCTGTGCTGACTGAGTGGTCGGTGCCTTCGCTAACTAGCTTGCTCCTCGAACCAGGAGCCATCGCATACTTACTTACGAACTCCCGCAGCGTGAGTGCGGAAGAAGCGTATGAGCTGAATCGCGCAATCGCCAGGAATTTGGTGTTGGCCGGAAACGTCACGGGGCGTGCATTCGTGATGATTAGCCGCAGCGACTCAACTCTTCGGGGTCACTACCCGACTGAGGTGAACGGACTGATCAAAGGGTCGGGCCAGGTTTTCGATGGCACTCTGATCATCCCATGTTTTTTCGAGGGTGGGCGCCTCACAATCTCCGATACCCACTATGTTCAGGAAGGCGATCGGCTGACTCCCGTTGCTAAAACTGAATACGCTCGGGATGCCACCTTCGGTTACACAAATTCAAACTTACGCGCGTGGGTGAGCGAGAAGCATAGTGGGCGGATCTCACCGGATGACGTTCTGTCCATTTCGATCGAAGAGCAGCGCCGTGGCGGCCCGTCAGCAGTCGCCGGCCGGCTCGAAGGAATTACTGGCGGACAGGTGTGCGTAGTGAATGCTGCCAGTTACCGGGACCTTGAGGTGTTCGTCACTGGATTACTGAGGGCCGAGGCTCAAGGGAAGCGTTTTATCTATCGGACAGCGGCATCCTTTGTACGGGTGCGTGGCGGCCTGGAACCCCGGCCCCTGATCAACTCGCATGAACTGTCGAATATCGGTTTCAACGGAGCCGGTTCCAGCGGGCTCGTCATAGCCGGTTCGTACATTCAGAAGAGTAGCGCGCAAATTGCGGCCGCGCGGGCGCTGCCAGGAGTCTGCAGCGTGGAAGTTGTGGTCGAGAGGCTGCTCAGCGCCAATGATCGTGACATCGAAGTCCACAGGGTTGCCGCCGCGGCAAATGAAGCGCTCGCCGACGGGAAGGACACAATGGTCTTCACCAGCCGCAATTTTGCTGCGGGCGATGCTGACGAGGCCCTGAAGATCGGGAGCATTATCTCGGATTCCCTGGTTGCCATCGTGCGACGCATCGACAAGCGTCCCGCCTGGATGATCGCGAAGGGCGGCATCACCGCCTCTGACGTAGCCGTCAAGGGATTGGGAATTAAGCGCGCCGAGGTGATGGGTCAAGCGTTCCCCGGCGTACCGATCTGGCTGACTGGTGATGACAGCCGATGGCCTGGGCTGCTCTATGCCGTGTTCCCCGGCAACGTGGGAGACACGTGTACCTTGGCAGATATGATCGAGACTCTGCGCAACGGAAGGCGAGTCTGAATATGCTTGCATCTGCCAAAGAGCTTCTACTCACGGCGCAACGACACGGGTACGCATTGGGCGCGTTCAACGTCTATAACCTCGAGGGAGTGTGCGCAGTGGTGCGAGCTGCGGAAAGCGAATGCAGTCCCGTCATCCTGCAAGTCCATCCGGCCGCAATTCGAGTTGTCGGCAAACCATTGGTTGCTCTGTGCCTGGCCGCGGCTCGGATGTCGCAAGTCCCGGTAGGAGTCCACCTGGACCACTCAACGTCAGACGCCGATATTCGCGGGGCCCTGGACCTTGGCGTGCCCTCCATTATGGCCGATGGGTCCCATCTCCCGTACTCGGAGAATGTCGCTTTTGCCCGCGAAATGGCCGCGATCGCCCATGCCTCAGGCGCGATCGCCGAGGTGGAACTGGGTCGCCTCACCGGCACTGAGGATGGCTTGACGGTGTCTGAGCGAAACGCCAAGCTCACGGACCCGGCGCAAGCGACGGAGTTCGTTCGGGAAACTGGAGCCGACTCTCTGGCGGTTTGCATAGGCAATGTCCACGGCCATTACCACGGTGAGCCAAACCTTGACATGGAACGACTGTCTAGAATTCGCAGTGCGGTCGATGTCCCTTTGGTATTGCACGGGGCCTCCGGTCTTCCTACCGCCATGGTGCGCAACGCCATCGGCTTGGGGGTTTGCAAGTTCAATGTCAATACAGAACTTCGAGAAGCCTTTTTAGGCGTCCTGTCGAGCAGCGCCGGCTCGGAAGGGAAGCGTGACTTACTCGATGTGATGAAAGATGGGATCGCGGCGATGCAGTCAGTGGCTTGTTCTAAGATTCGTGACTTTGGCTCCAATGGAAAATGTTCGTTAGCCGCGTGAGAGATCTTGCAAGGCTTTTAGTACCTAATCCACATATTGAGCGAGGGGAATATGGATACCAGAAAAAATTGGATCGATGGTAAATGGACCGACGATGTAGGTGGCCAGAAGACCGCTATTGAGAATCCTGCCACCCGCGAGAGAATTGCAGAGGTCGCAAATTCCAGTCGCGAAGATGTTGACCGTGCAGTGCAATCGGCCAAGAAAGCCTACTATGACGGCCGCTGGACCGGATTACCACGCGGCGACAGGCAGAACATGATCTGGAAATTGGGTGAACTCGTGGAGAAGAGGGCGGAAGAATTCGCGCGGGTTGAATCGCAAAATACGGGAAAGCCCTTCAAGTACCTCAGTCTGGGCATGGATCTTCCCGCAGTGATCGACCACTTGCGATTTTTTGCGGCCTGTGTACGTGACACGTACGGCGACGAAGCGGGCGATTATTTGCCGAACTCCACCTCCATCTTTCGAAGTGAACCCGTCGGCGTCGTGGGTCAGATTGCGCCTTGGAATTACCCACTGCTGCTGGCCGTCTGGAAAATCGGTCCTGCATTGGCGGCGGGTTGCACGCTGGTGCTGAAGCCTGCCCCTTCGACGCCCTTGACGACCTTGATGCTGGCCGAGTTAACAGCGGAAGCGGGCTTCCCTCCTGGAGTCGTCAACGTCATTACGGGAGGCAATGAGACCGGCCAATGCATCGTGGAGCACCCGGACATTCGGCTCGTTAGTTTCACAGGATCAAGCGCAGCCGGAAGAAAAGTGATGAGCACGGCTTCCGCTACGCTGAAGCGCGTGCATTTGGAACTTGGGGGCAAGGCGCCCTTTATCGTGTTCGACGACGCCGATCCCGCAGTGGTGGCTGAAAAAGCAACATTTGCGGCGTGTCTAAACACCGGGCAGGATTGTACCGCCGCCACACGTGTCTATGTCTCGCACGACCGAGCCAAGATCGTCACGGACGCTCTAGTCGAAGCAATGCGTGGCGTAGCAATAGGAGATCCTTTTGACGACAGCGTGAAGATGGGTCCTCTCATCTCCGGAGTTCAACGTGACCGAGTTCACGACTTGGTGCAAAAGGCGCGCTCTCAGAATGCCAAAGTACTCACGGGTGGGGCCTTTCCGAAACACTGGGGCGATCGCGGCTACTACTATGAGCCCACCGTGATCACGAACGCGCCGCAGAACGCTGAGATAATCCAATCCGAAGTCTTCGGGCCTGTCCTCACAGTCAGCACTTTCAAGGATGAAGCCGAGGCATTGCGCCTTGGAAATGACGTTCCTTACGGGCTCGCAGCCTCGGTGTGGACTAAAGATGTCGGCCGCGCCATGCGACTCAGTAAGCAACTGGAGTTCGGCACCGTCTGGATTAACGATCACATGCCCCTCGCTTCGGAGACGCCGCATGGCGGGTTCAAGCAATCGGGATTCGGTAAAGACTTATCCCACGAATCCGTGAAGAACTACAAGATCACCAAGCATGTCACGATCGCGGACAGTTAGGTGAGTTCGTCACAACCCAAGTAAAGAGTTCTGAATGCTTTTTCATGTGAACGGTTGTACACCTTTGAGGACGCTTGCGTTTGAATATGACGACTCCATTGTTGTCTTGCGGTGCGGGCTCTTTTGGGATGGCGGAATATCGTGCCAGTTCTGAGTGCGGCTGTGCGGCTGTTCAGCTTGCAGAAGAAATGTGTCTCTCTGCCATTCGGAGGACCCGTACCGTTGGTCCGCTCGAGGAATCTGTTTGGCGGGACATTCAAAGCACCAGATCCCCCGCTCGGTATGACCATAAACAAACACTTCTTGCGCGCCTCGTTAGCCGCCGCGGTCGGACGCTTCCGATTCGCAGGAGCCAATGAAAACCCGCGATGAAGCACTGCAGAGCGTCGAAGGGAAAACTTTCGACGTCTGCGTGATCGGGGGAGGCGCAACTGGTTCGGGCTGTGCTCTTGATGCTCAACTCCGCGGTCTAAGAACGGTGATGCTCGACGCCGGGGATTTTGCGGGAGCAACTTCGAGCACATCGACAAAAATCATCCACGGCGGCGTCCGGTATCTTCAAGCCGCTATCAAAGATTTAGATCGCTCCCAATTCCATGTCGTCTATCGGGCTCTCCACGAACGCAGTCTCATGTTGAAGAACGGCCTGTATCTGGCCCGACCTGTTGAATTTCTGATTCCATGTTTCCGTTGGACAGACGTCGTCTATTACAGCGTGGGGATGAAACTTTACGACTGGATGGCAGGTCGGGCTAGCCTTTCGCCCAGCCACTTTCTGTCGAGGGAAGAAACCCTTCGCAGGATGCCAGCCGTCAAGTCAGACCATCTCGTGGGCTCCGTGGCCTATTCCGATGGTCAATTCGACGACGCGAGGTACAACATCGCGCTTTGCCTCACATTTACGGGGGCAGGCGGCGAGGCTCTGAATTATGCCAGGGTCACGGCTCTCACGAAAGATACAAAGGGAAGGTTAGATTCCGCACAGGTCGAAGACCGCTTCACGCGAAGGAAGTTCATCGTTCGAGCTCGCTGCTTCGTAAATGCCACGGGACCGTTCTCTGACACCGTCCGGCACCTTGCAACTCCCAGTGCCGCGCCGAGGATGAGGCTCAGCAAGGGTGCCCACATTGTGCTTCCTTTGGAGTCGATGCCGATTAGCGACCCCATGTTGATTCCAAACACGGGAGAAGGGACCGTACTATTTGCGATCCCTTGGATGGGACGACTCCTGGTTGGAACTAACGAGCGGGAGGTCAATGTCGAAGACGTCTTGTGCGTTACAAGCGAAGATGTACAATTTTTGCTGCGCCACCTCAATCAGTACTTGGCGCGTCCCATCACCCCGGATCTGGTTCTTAGTGGCGTTGCGGGGGCTCGGCCGCTTGTGAGTGCGGGAGACTCTCGCGACACAAAGAAGCTCTCTCGTGATGATGTGCTTGAAATCGATCGTCTCACCGGCCTGATCAGCATCATGGGCGGCAAGTGGACCACTTATCGCGCCATGGCTGAAGACGCAATCGACGCGGTCCAGAAATATCTGGGCGACCCCGTGACGCAGTGCCCGACACGCAATCATCCCCTCTCAGGTTCGGACGGATATGCACCTGATTATTGGCAGACACTAGTGGCCAGCCATACTATGTCCGAGCAAACAGCGCGTCACTTTGCCGCGAAGTTTGGCACCACTGCGCCGAAAGTCCTCGAGCTCCTGCAAGAAGATCCGGATCTAGCGAAGGCCGTACTCGATGATTTGGCACCCCTCCGTGCGGAAGTCGTCCACTGCATCCGATACGAAATGGCGATGACGATCGAAGACGTTCTCTTTCGCAGACTTGGAGTTCAACTCTATAGCTGGCGTTCGGCCATTCACGCGGCACCCGTCGTCGCCTCAATTCTCGCGGATGAGCTTGGTTGGTCCGATGAATTTGCGCGCTCGGCGACCCGCCAATACGTAGGCGAGATGAATCACTGTCTGCAGTCGGCAGGCCTGGCGCCAGAGCCTTTTTCCGATTGTTAGCGTGAATAGGGAGCGACCCACGCCTGACTTGAAAGGTAGGTGAAGCATGGCGAGCTACATTGGCGCGATCGATCAGGGCACGACGAGCACGCGCTTCATCGTGTTCGATCGCTTGGGCCGCGTGGTGGCCTTCGCGCAGAAGGAACACGAGCAGATCTATCCGCGTCCGGGCTGGGTCGAACACGATCCCGAAGAAATCTGGCGGAACACGCAAGAGGTGATCTCGGCGGCGATGGCGCAGCGTTCCCTGCAGCCCAGCGATCTCGCGGCGGTCGGAATTACCAATCAGCGTGAAACGACCGTTGTCTGGAATCGCAAGAGCGGCCAGGCCGTATGCAATGCGCTCGTGTGGCAGGACATGCGCGTGGCCGATGGCGTGACGGAATTTTCCCAGGCCGGCGGGCAAGACCGCTTCCGGCGCCAGACCGGCTTTTTTT
>OBLW0100003191.1_pt1 | contig 12862 bp, 6 predicted proteins | sample 1520161 | NCBI WGS metagenome assembly OBLW01 (sample SAMEA3539309, study PRJEB22396) | soil metagenome | biome: tundra; feature: field; material: soil | place: USA | collected 2010-05 | depth 0.15 m
TGTACACCCCTTGTGCATATGGACATTTAACGTTAACGTTGGCACCGTACTGGCGAGCGTTTTACTTGCAATTCTGCACAGGCTTTCGATCGTCCGAAACTCCTCTAACTGTGCCAAATTGGCACACTGATCAGGGATCACCAATTCGTTTCAAGGCGACTCCTCCATCCAATAGAACTGGATGGGGAGGGGAATCCCCCAGGGTCAGGCTGCGCTGGCGCGATGTGGTCGCACGTCACCAACACCCCGGCGGGAGCCAATGGCCAGTGGAGCGTAGCTTTGCCTGCTGGCTCTGGGGCGCGCTTCTTCCAGCTAAGAACTCCGTAGCGAAGGAGTTGCATCTAGGCTACACCACCGTAGTGGCGGGCTTCCAGCCTGCCAGTGAAGGCGGCATCCTGCCGCCGGGCCCCACAAGACCTTTGCTTTGAGGAGACGTCAACGTCTCTTCACGAACCAAGCCGCCAGGCTGGAAGCCACGGCTTACTGGCGGGCTGGAAGCCCACCGCCACATTCCTGGTCCGACTGCCGAGAGGTGCCCGGACGACGGCACCGTACAAACGTATGGTTGCCCCCAAGACAACACTCTGGCCACAGTGGTTAGTCAGACTGCAATCTAAAGTAACTAGAACATAGAACGTTAATTATGAAGACCTCCGCCCTTCACTCCTCGATCTCCCTGCTCAAAAGGTTGGCCTTGTGCGCGCTACTGAGCGCCTCGGTCGCGCAACTGCGGGCCACCAATTACACTTGGACGGGCGGCGGCTCGGCCACCGATCCTTCGTGGAACAACAGCGCCAACTGGTCGGGCAACGCCGTGCCGCCCAGTCCCGTGCCGTTCAGCGGGCAAAACGCGGACGGGGGCATCATTTTCAACAACAGCCCGGCCAGCCTTAGTTCCACCGTTCCCAGCGGTTGGAAGGTGGGGCGGCTGGTATTCAACAGCGGCTCGGGCAACTTTGTCTTGAGCGGGGGCACGCTCGCGCTGGCCGAAACGCAGACTGGCGGAAGCAATGGAAACATTGACGGCACCGCTAGCCCGAGCACAGTGATTACGATCGGCAACAACTTGATTATGGTGGCGAACGGCACGGCGGGTGGCAGCAACAACCGTCAGGCGATTATTGTTCCTTACATCCTCAACCTGGGGGGCATTTTGAGCATCACGAACGCCACCACGCCGCAGTTTACCTTGCGGGGCACCGGCCATATTAACTTCTTCGGCGGTTTCCAATATCCGAGCGTGGGCAGCCAGCAAGCCGCCATAACCGACGGCGTAACTGTGGGCCTCTACACCACCAACATTGTGTGCCCGCAGTGGCTGCTAAACTACGGCACCGTCCAATTGTGGACCAATAATGCGTTTTATACGGGCGGCACTCTGGCGCGTATTAATTTTAACCAGGCGATTGCCGTGGGCCAAACCGCCACCCTCGATCTGAACAACTTCAACCAAACGCTCGCCGCGGCCATCAACAACACGACCGCTAACAACAACCAATTCATTCAAACCGGCACCGGCGCCGGGGGCACATTGACGGTGCAGGATAACTCCCAGACTTACACCTGGCCGGCCAATGGGCTGGCAGTAATCGGCAACGGACAATTTGTCAAGAACGGCACCGGGCTGATGACCATCAACTCCTTCAACAACAGCGTAAAGACCTTCACCGTCAGCAATGGTGTTGTCACCGTCGGGACTGGCACGATCAACGGGCAGACGCTTAACGTCAACGGCGGCACCAACGCCATCAACAACAGCGGCAGCATCAGCAGCACCACCCTCAACGTGAATAACGGCGGCACCCTCCTGCCCAGCGCCGGCACCATCAGCAGCGCGACGCTGAATGTGAACAGCGGCGGCAAAGTGATTGCCAGCGGCAGCCCGGCCCTCACCAGCCCGCTCATCAATGTATTTAGCGGCTCAACCTTCGACGTCTCCGGGGTCGCGGGCGGTTACGCCATCGCCAACCAAACCCTCTCCGGCAACGGGGCCGTGACCGGCACGGTCACCGCTTCGAGCAATTCGAAGATCAACCCGGGCGGCGTCGGCGCCATCGGCGCGCTGACCCTGAACGATGACCTCGTTGCCACTGGCGGCGCGGTGCAGATTGACATGACCAACGCCCCGGTCGCGGCCTGCGACAACCTGGTCATCAACGGAAACCTGAGCTTGAACACGACGCTTTACGTGTCGCTGAACTTTCTCAGCCCCACGATGCCGGCGGGCACTTATACGCTGATGGCCTACAGCGGGATGAGCGGCGCGGGATCGGTGCAGTTCGATCAGCCCTATCCAAATATCACTCTCGACGTCGGCGCGAACGCTACGAGGATGACCATTGGTCCGGGCGGCTCTTCTTCCCTTATCATCGTGCAGCCCAACGTCACGAATGAGTTCCTATACGTCGGCGGCAGCGCCGGCTTGTCGGTGTCCGCCTCCGGCGCGGCGCCCTTGGCTTACCAGTGGAACTTCAACGGCGCGCCCATCGCGGGGGCCACCACAACCGGTTACGCGTTGAGCAACGCGCAGCTCACCAACGCCGGCAATTATACGTGCCGCGTCACCAATTTCCTGGGCGCAGCCACGAGCAGCGTCATCGCTGTAACCGTGCTGGCCACGCCAGCCGCGCCTTACCCGGCGGCGGTTCTGGCCGACCGCGCCATCAGTTATTGGCGCTTGAACGAACCGTATGACGCCGGCAACCCGAGCGCCAACGGAACGATGGCGCACGATTACTTGAGCGGCAACAACGGTCTCTACAACAACGCGCTGCTCGGCCAACCCGGCTACAGCGCCAGCGGCTCGGAGCCGGCCGAACCCGCCGCCGCTTTCGGCAGCCCGGCCGGGCAAACCGCCAACAGCTTCGTCGGCGGCATCCCGCTCGATTTTGCAACCAACGCCAACGCAGAGTTCTCCGTGGAAGTCTGGGTCAATGGAGGTTCCCAGGCGCCGAACGCGGGAATCTTTGGCAAGGGACCCTTCGCGGGGGAGGAGTTCTATCTCGATTGCGGCAGCACCAACAGCGGCGCTTTCCGCTTCTTCGTGCGCACCGCCCAGACCGGCACGCCCATTTACAGCGCCAACGGCACGGCTGTGCCTGATGGCACCTGGCACCACCTGGTCGCTGTATGTGACCAAGCCAGCAGCAACCTGTTCCTGTACGTGGACGGTAAGCTGAACGCCAAGGCGTCGGGGGTGACTGGCGGCATCCGGGCCTCGGCCAATGCCTTTATGAACCTCGGCGCTCGCCAATCGGGCGCCGCCGATTACGACCTGCAGTTCAACGGCAGCATGAGCGAAGCGGCCATCTATGGTTATGCGCTCAACGCTTCGCAAGTGCTGAGCCACTATTATGCGGCTGGCATCGCTCCCACACTGGTCCAGCAGCCAACCACCACGCTGGTTCAGGGCCAGAACTCGCTCGTCACGCTGGCAGCGAACGGCTCAATCACCGCGGGCGAGAATTCCAGCGTGACGCTCAGCGGCGCCCAGGCTGCCGGTACCCCGCCCTTGAGCTACCAGTGGACGCTGAACGGGAACGCTGTGGTCGGACAAACGAATCCCACACTGACACTGAACAATCTGCAAAGCGGGCAGGCGGGCGCCTATGTGCTCGTCGTGACGAATGCTTATGGCTCGGCAAACAGCCTGGGAAACATGCTGACGGTTGTTCCGGGCACTCCTCAGTTGGTCGCCGATGTCCAACCACTCGCGGTGATGCAGTTTGTCGGACAGGCATTCACTCTGATGGTGGATGCGCAAGGCACCGAGCCGGTCCTTTACCAATGGCAGCTTAACGGGGCAAATCTGGCCGACGGCGGGCGGATCACCGGCGCCCATTCCAATGTGTTAACCGTCGCCGACGCCCTGGTGAGCGATACCGGCAGCTACCAGGTCCTCGTGACCAACACCTCAGGCGGGATCGCCAGCGCCCTGGCCAGCGTCACAGTTACACCCATCGGCTTCGACAGCGGTGCGAACTGGCAGTTGAACAATGGCGCCACGATGGTCAGCAACGTGTTGACGCTGACGGATGGCAGCGGCAGCGAGAACCGCAGCAGCTTTGTTGATTATCCCCAGTATATCGGCGGCTTCCAAGCTTCCTGGATCTACCAGGATATTGGCGGGGGCGGGGCCGATGGAATGGTGTTTGTCCTGCAAAATTCGGCGGCGGGACTGGCGGCCCTGGGCGCGCCGGGCGGAGCACTGGGGTATTGGGCAATCGCTCCGAGCGTCGGCCTGGAGTTCAACATCTATTCGGGCAGTCGCGGCGGCGTGGGCATCGCCTTCGGCACCAATGGCGCGACGGCGCAGGATGGCGGTGGCTCTCCCTATGCGAGCACCCTGCCAGTCAATATCGCCAGCGGTAACCCAATCAACGTGGCCCTCCGGTATGCAGGAGGAATTATGTCGCTGACGTTGACCGACTCGGTGGCCGGCACCACCTTCAGCCTCAACCTCGCCGCGGATCTCCCCAGCATCCTGGGCGCCAATACCGCCTATGTTGGGTTTACCGGCGCCTCGGGCGGGAGCCCCTCTCACCAACAGGTCAGCGACTTCACATTTGTGAGCCTGCCTCAGTTGTCCCTTCAGCTCACCGGCGCCAATACAGCATTGCTCTCCTGGCCTTCCACGGCCGGAGGTTTTGTTCTGCAACAGAATGCGGACTTGAGCACCGCGAACTGGGTGACCGTAGCTCAGCCGGTCAACCAGGCGAATGGGCAAAACCAAGTCGTTGTTCCAGCGCCGGACGGCCCGCTCTTCTTCCGGCTGGTGGTTCCTTGAATAGGCTTTGGTTGACTAATGGACCGCCGGGATCCGTCGTAAGACGGCAGGGGTTCGTGTTGTTCAGGACGCGCAGAGGTGCGTGAGCCGGTCGTAGGCTGTATCCCAGGCGGTGGCGTAGGGGAGCAGGGTCTCCACCTTGAAGGAATTGCGCACAACCTCCCGCGCCTGTTCGAGTGACCCGATGTGCCCCAGGGCCAGCGCTTGCACGATCACATTGCCGATTGCCGTGGTGTCGGCGGGCGCCACGACCATGGGACGCCGCACGGCGTTAGCGGTGAAATGGTTCAACAGGTCATTGGCCGATCCGTTCAGAAGGTGGAGGCGCGCGACCTGGCGTCCGGTGACGCCCTCAATCTCGTGGAGCGTTTTGCGGCACTGCAACGCGAGACTCTCCAGGACACAACGAATGATCGGGCCGGGCTTGCGGGGCACGGGTTGGTGAGTTTCCCGGCAGAAGGCCTGTATTTTCAGCGGCATGTCGCCTGGCGTGGAGAACCGCGGATCAGCCGGGTTGATTAGCGAGTCAAAAGGGGGCGAGGCCCCGGCGATGTGCGAGAGCAAACTGTCCTCGATTTCACGGTCCTTTTCCTTCCAGAAGCGGCGGCACTCTTCCAGAATCCAGAGGCCGACCGTCTGCTTGGAAAACCGAATCGACCCGCCGTAGCCGGTTTCATTGGTAAAGCCCCGTTCACGGCTGGTATCCGTGATGATCGGCGTGGTGATCTCGGTGCCCATGGTAACCCGGGAGCCCAGGCGCAAATAAGCCCAGTCTTCTCCCGGACGGAGGGGCAACCCCACCAGCGCCGCCGCCGTTTCGTGTGAACAGGAGGCGATCACCCGTGCGTCTTCCAATCCAGTCCTCGTGGCAATTTCCGGACGGAGCGGTCCCAATTCGGTGCCAGCCGGAACGAGTGGTGGAAACAACTTCGGCAGCACCTGCGCGGCATCGAGCAGCCGATTCGACCAGGTTTGGGTGATCGGATTGTAAAGCTGTGTAGCGCCGGTCATGGACCGTTCAAAGCGCGGGACACCCGCCAGCAAGTAATTGAACGCATCGGCCACCGGCAAAAGGTGGTTGGCTCGGTGGAGACGTCGGGGCCGCTCCGCGCCCAATTGGAAGAGCGTGTTGGCCGGTATCGGGCACACGCCGGTTTCCTGGTAAATCGTGTCCCTCGCGACTATCGACAGAACCTTCTGCATGCCCTCCTTGGTGCGGGGATCTCGATAATGATAGGCCGGTGTAATCAGGGAGTTGTCGGCCTCGAAGAGCAAGTAATCCGCTGGCCATGAATCGCAACTGATGCTCTCAACGGCCTCTTCATATGTTCCGACGGCGTGCAGGCCGTCGAGGGTTTCTTGATATAACTGGGGGATGTTCCATTGGAGTGAGTCTTGTTCCCGGATCGGGAGGTTCTGGAACCGGCGGACTTCGCTGATCGTGAGCGAACCCTGGTTCAGGGTGCCCATCATCACGCGACCGTTTTCCGCGCCCAGATCACAAGCGACATAGAACTTACTCATCTATCCCCGGCACTGACGCAAATACCATGCCCTGTCCGTGGCGACAGGGTGGTGCGGTGCCAGCAACAGGCGGTCAAATAATGTTCGTGCGGTCCGCGCGCTCTTGGCGGCTGCTGGTCCAACAGGGTTCGGCGTGCGGGAAGGCGGGAGTGTCCCGAAATGGAACACAGTTGTGTGATTCTCGAGAACGAGGCGCTTTCGCCGGAAGAGGGGCAGGTGGCCAGCCGCGGGCGTGATTCACAACGCCCCGCATCCGCTCGAACCACCAATTGGCGAGTCTTGAACGGCCCCGGCTTCGGCCTGCCGGTCTAAGCCCGGGCTGGTTCTCAAAGCCCAACTCCATTTGGCGACTGATCATAGCTCACCTTTCTGTTTGCCCGGGAGCAGCGTGAGAGGAACTGGCCTGGGACAGGCCGGAGCGACCGGGGCAAATTGGGCGCTCTGCCGGGAGATTGGACCACGCCTCGGCATCCGAGCATGAGACCATGCACAACACTAATCTCATGCAGCAGCATAGCATAAATTCCGAGACAAGTGAAGCGGCTTTGGCTAACCTGTGAACATGAAACCAAAGGCAACGGTTCCGGGCGGCAGACGGATCATTTGCGGCCAGCCTTCCTGGCGCCTCGCTTCAACTGTAGTGGAAGCCTTCGTCACCGAAATGGGCGGGCAGTTGGGGCCGGTTACTTTTGATCGCAAGGGTCGGAAACTCCAGCCCTACTCGGTGGCGCCGTGGGCCGAAGAGCAGACTGATCCCTCCCTGCCGCCCATTATCAAGGCCCTGCGCGGCGACTTCTTCTGCCTGCCGTTTGGCGGCAACGCCACGCCATTTGGCGGTGAAAAACACCCGGTTCACGGCGAGACCGCCAATGCCCGCTGGCAGTTTCGGTCCCTGGAAACCTCGGAGGGTCGAACCTGCCTCCACCTGAGCCTTAAAACAAAGGTTCGGCCGGGACAAGTGGACAAGCGGATTTGGCTCGTGGACGGCCAGAACACCGTTTATTCCCAGGACGTGGTGACTGGAATGAGCGGCCCGATGAACCTTGGACACCATGCCATGCTCAAGTTTCCTGATGCGCCAGGCAGCGGGTTGGTATCGACCAGCCGGTTTGTGTATGGACAGGTTTTTCCCGAAGCCTTTGAACTCCCCGAGAAACGGGGTTACTCCTGGCTGAAACGGGGTGCAGAGTTCAGGTCACTAGAGAGGGTCCCCACGCTGAGTGGGGAAACCGCCGACCTGACCCGCTACCCAGCCCGACGCGGTTTCGAGGATTTGGTTATGCTGGTGAGTAACGCGGAGGCGGCATTTGCCTGGACCGCAGTGACTTTTCCCAAAGAGCGGTATGTTTGGTTTGCGCTGAAGGACCCTCGCGTCTTGCGCGAGACTATCTTGTGGCTCTCAAACGGGGGACGGCACTATCCGCCGTGGAACAGCCGGCACGTCAATGTGATGGGGTTGGAAGAAGTGACCTCATATTTCCACTTTGGTTTAGCCGAGTCTGCCCGCAAGAACCCCATCTCTCGAAAGGGCTTCCCAACCTGCCTCGCCCTGAACCCCAAGAAGCCGCTCGTGGTGCCATACATCATGGGGGTGGCGGCTATCCCGGCGGGGTTTGACCGGGTGGTTTCGATCCAGGCGATCGGGGGGAACCGAGCCATCCTTCTGAAATCGGCTAGCGGCAGGCAGGCCCAGGCGGCGGTTGATATCGATTTCTTGCAGGCTGGAGCGGGATGGTGAACTGGTATCTCGTCAAGCCGCACTCCATGACAGAGCTCACCGAGTTGGTGGGACGCTTCAAGAAACTCTGGCTGGAAGGGGAAAACGACCGCGGCCGCAAGGCCGCGTGACCGCAACGCCGCGTTTCTGCGCCGGGGTGCGCCCGTCCCCACCGTCACGGAAGTGTCTCTCTTTGGGATTGAATTGCGGGCTTCGACCCCGTTGGTGCGCGCCGCCGCGCCTTTGCGTCAAACTCGCCCTTGAGGGCGGGGAATTGCCGAGTGCGGAGTGGGGGATGTGGGGTGCGAAATTGGACCCTGATCACCTGTGGGAGAGCCTCAGGGTTGATTGTTGGCGCTGGTCGTCGTTGCCGCGTTCAGGCTGACCGTATTTCCGCAAAGCATGTTTCCCAGAACCATTACCCGCTGAGTCGTCGGACTGACGCTAATAGCGATGCCAATGTTGTCGGTGAAATAATTGTTCTGAAGGATGGCGCGTCCGCTGGAAATGCGGATGCAAGGCAAGGCAGCACTCCAGGGAGAAAGGAAACGCGCGTTCGAAAGCGTGAGCAAGCCGCTATTGGCCCAGGAAACCGGCTGATAAATCGATCCCCAGAAGCTGGCGCCATTGACATTGAGGCCGGCGTTGCCCGCCAAACCTTGAATGCCAATGTGCCGGGTCCCGCCGCCAGCATTGGCGATATTCAGGTTGGAAATGTGGACTGCGAACAGTTGAGTATCAATCAATTGGAGGCCGACATCCACGTTGTCGAAGTTCACATTGCTCATTTGCCCGTTCATCGAACCGCTGGCCGAGGCGCGGAATCGCGCCCCAATGGAATATCCCCACGAAAAGACGTCTTGGACCACCTCCCAATCGGTTCGCATAAAGTCGAATGTCACGGCGTTGGTGGACTGAAACGCCTCAATGTTCGCGTTCTGCGACCAGAATGGCCAGAAGTGGATTTCCATGATCCGGCCGATGTCGTAGCATTGGTCAACCGCAATGCCTACCAGGAGCGGCTGACCGTACACGCCCCGCACCAGGTGGCGGCCGGAGGTATGAGTCGCCAGATCGATTCCAAGATATGGATTGGCGAGGAGAACGTTTTGGATCGTCGCGTTGTCGCCGCCTCCGCCCTGGATGGCCCACGGGTAGGGTGTCGGCGGGTTGCTGGCCACCTGGTTTGGATAGTAAATCGTCACGCCTTCCAAAGTGGCATTATTGCCTTGCAGCGTGATAAAGGGATTGCCGTTGGTGGCGCCGGCGCCGGCGACCGCGAGCAAAGTTGTGCCCAGGTATTGCGAGGAGGCGGTCGGTGCGCGCCAGACACCGACCAGACTGGTTTGGGCCGGGACCACGAGAGATGAGTTAATGAGATAGTTGCCTCGGGGAAGAAATACAATACCGCCGCCATTGGTGGCAATGTTGTTGAGCGCCGATTGGATCGCCGCCGTGTCATCGTTGGTGCCATCGCCCACAGCGCCAAAGGGAGGATTACGGGCATTGATGAAGCCCGGCTGGAAGTTGAGTTTGGACTGGCTGATCGTGCCGTCAGCAATGGCCGAGGCCGTCACGGCGTTGGGCGCCAAATCGGCGGCGGTAATGGCGCCATTGGCGATGGCGGGAGTCGTGACGGACGCCAGCGCGAGATTGGCGGAGGTGACGGCGCCCTGGGCGAGGGCCGGCGAAGTGACCGCTTGCGGGGCGAGTTTGGCGGCGGTGACGGAGCCGTTGGCCAGGGCAGGCGTGATGACCGCGTTCACCGCCAATTGAGCGCTCGTGATGGCGCCAGCGGCAATGCTCGGAGTGGAGACGGCCCCGGCGGCCAGGTTGTTGCTGGTCACGGCGCCATTGGGCACACTGGCGGCCATCATCGCAAACCCGGAAGAATTCAGGCGTTGGTCCGGGGACAGCCCGGCAAAGCCGTTGGTGCCATCGTTAAACCAGATTCGCAGCCGCACGTCGGAATTGGTAAAAACAGCCGAACTCACAGGCTGCATGTTGGGATCGCCGAGGACAACCGTGAAGAGACCTCGAGTGACGAGGTTGGTGATCGCCTGATTGGGCTGGCCTCCTCCGACGCTGGAGCCGTCATTGCTCCAAAACGAGGCCGTGCCATTGCTGTTAACCAGCGCGAATTTGAAGAGGCCGGCGCCGCTATAAGGCACGGCGCCGGCACTGAGGGACCCTTGATAAGTTATCGCCTGTGGAACCTGTGCCTGCGCGGCTGGCAGGGCAGCCGCCAGCCACGCAGCAATCCACAAATATCTGGATGCGCTCAACGACACAAGCACTCCAGAATTGCTTCGAACCGAGCCGCTCCGGGCGTGCTCAGAAGGAAGGATAAGGCGGATATTGCAGTCGGAAGAACTGCGCTGGTTTGATTGTCGGCGGCGCATAACTGTTGGTCAAGGCGTTCGTGACGCTTAGGACGTTGGTGTATAGTCCGCCGACGGCAGGCGCGGATTGGAGCGTGGCCGATCCGAACCAGCTCACCTTGGGGACCTGATTGGTCTGCTGAATTCCGATAGACTGGAGCATGTTGATGCCCTGGAAAGGACCGCACGGGCGGATGACATCATATCGAATGCGTGAGACAAAGATAACCCCACTGTCCAGATTGGTGGAGACGGCGCGACTTGTTGTGATACGACACACGGATTGCGGTCCCTGATTGACACCAATGAAGTCCACATTGGGAAGGTAAAAATAGGCGTCCACCCAATTGCCGGTTCCCTTCAAAGTGACGCGGGCATTGTAGGGAGCCGGCGGAGCGCCGATGATCGTCGCAATTCCATTCACATAGCTGTTGTAAGCGTTTAGGCCTATGCGAGCGCCCACGAGGTTCGGATCGTCGTAATAAGTGAGCTGGATGGAGACATTGGCGTTGTCCTGCAGGCTGGGCCCAAAGACATTATTCAGCAGCGCGAACTGGATATTGACGCTGCCCGAGCCCGGCGCCGGGGCCTCCGCCAGACGCTGGTCGTTCGTGGGACCGGCCAACTGCACCACCATTGGCTGGTCGCCGACTGAGGTGCCGACGTTCACGTTGTTCGTAATGCCATTGTGGGGGTCCCATTCGGCGAAATAGCCATAGTTCGTAGTGCAAATGAGAGGATTCATAAAATAATCCGGTGCTGGGTCCTGCCCGGCCAAGGCATTGGTTCCAGCGCGGAATATGCCCAGTTCAATGCGGTCAATAAAGGGGTAGCCACCATTGACGAAAGACAGCGTCGGACCGCCGGAAAGTGGCGCCGTTCCGACCCCTACCAAGTCCACCGCCGGGACCAAAAAAGCGAGTTTCAACCACTTGCCGGTGCCAGTCAGCGTGTAAGCCGAGCCGGCATAAGTGCCCAAATCACCTTGCGCATCGGTGGCGAATTGAAACGGCTTGATCTGCGTGCCAATCAAATTGGGGTCATCGTAAACCTCGATGCCGAGCTTCATGGTTCTGGGCGTGTTGCAAGGCAGTCCCAGATAGTTGCTCAGAATGCCAAAATTCATGAGACCGCTGGTGGTTTGTATCGCGGTGCGGAGATCCTCAGCCGGGCCCACGCCGCTTTGCACGGTGAAGGTGTAGCCCTGGTTGGGGTCATTGATCGCGGTAAGATGATTGGTCACCCCTTGATTGAAGTCAACGTAGGTCAAATTGAGCGGCGGTTCCGCCGGGCAGGTGGCAGGGGGGGTGAACACATTAACTTGATTGCTGGTCCCGAATGCGCCTTGGGGGCCCAACGCAACGGCGCGGACCGTCAATCCGGCGCCGATGCCCTGGAGGCGCAGCGTTCCGCTATTGACTCCGCCATATTGGCCACCGGTTTGCGGAGGGTAGGAGGTGTCGCCCACATAGCGAAAGCCCGTGGCGGGATCGATGGGGTTGGTCACTGTTAACAACATCCAGTTCCAGACCGCGTTGTTGGCTCCCGGGGGCACGATGCCGGCGCTCGGAGTTGTCAGGTAATTCAACTGGCCCTCCAGAACGCCCACGCTTTTCCCGCTGCCATCGGCATTGTAAAGTGAGGAATTCCCATAGACCTGCAGCAGGATGTCAATGACGGGCGTGTTGGCAAACATGGTGTAGTTTGGGTCGGCAATGTTGAGGTTGTCGCTCGTCATCTGGTCGCCGAACAGGCCATTCAGTGTAATGCCGATGTAGGTCTGGTCACCGCCGTTCGCCAAGATTAAATTGGCATTCCAGCCGGCGGGCGTATTGAACACGGCGTTCGGGTCTATGATGACATAATCCACCGTGATGTTGGTGTTGATGGTCGGTGGCCAGTCGGACGGACTGAAAGGGCCGATCTGAGCCTGTGTTGGAGCGGGTGACAGGGCCCAGATGGCAGCCGCGACCCAGGCGAAGCGCGCCGCCATTGCGACGCCGGGGATTTCGATGGGTGATTGTACAAGCTTGCAGAATGTTAGTCGAATGAATTTCATATATGTGGACTCCTTCCTGTTTATTGGAGAATGATTCTCCAGGTTGGGGGTATGGTTTTTAGTATTCAGGCCCGAGGATAGAATCCGGCTGAACATCCAGCCGACGATTGGCTGTTCACGACGTGCTGCTCTCTCGAGCCGCCTCGTCCACCCTATCGTTGCCGAAAAATTCATACCAGCTTTCCTCGAAAGGACCAGGAAAACTACCGTACAATCGCTAATCTAGTCAACTTATAGTTTTATGTGGGTTGGATAACGTGCGCAGCTCAGATTTTTTCAGGTTGGAAGCGGGCGTAAGCATCGACCGGGTGATGCTGGGTAGTTAGCGTGTCAATTGAGGCTAGGGGAGGCGAGTTTGGCGTGTGGATATAGTTCGTGCCAGCGGCCGTTGCGCC
>OBLW0100003192.1_pt1 | contig 12857 bp, 9 predicted proteins | sample 1520161 | NCBI WGS metagenome assembly OBLW01 (sample SAMEA3539309, study PRJEB22396) | soil metagenome | biome: tundra; feature: field; material: soil | place: USA | collected 2010-05 | depth 0.15 m
TACGACCGCCGGACGCCGCAGAACTCATCGCGGCTCGCGGGACAGGGCAAACGTTTGCCGGTTACGGCACTAGCGGGCTCGACCTCCCAGAAACGGACATAACGCGCGTGAGTGTTATGCGGCTGTGGAAAGCGACCGTATCCGCGGTGGAGCGTCAATCTCCCCCGGGCCGGGCGTGCAACTCTTAATGCAATTTTCTGCGCAATTAGACGCGTTTCCCGGCCGGGAAAGCCCGGCGCTTACGGGTGATACCGGGGCATACGAGCAAGCATTGCGCAAACACGGGGGGCGACGATTTTGGATGGGTTCAGCGCAGGTATCTGATGCTGATGTCCGGGGCGCATAATTGATGATGTACCTGGGTAACCCCTGGCATATCAAGGATCAATTGTATTGACACCACCGCCGCAACCGGCCATGGCCCCGGGCCAGCGCTCAGGTGCTGCCGTGGAAGGGGGACCTGACATGCACTGGCAGGTGAGGGTGAGTCTGCGGGCTGACGAACTCGGCCGGCTGGCCATGGCGCGGCCGGGCCAGCACTCATGCTGAAGGTCCAGCAGCCCGCTGCTGTCCCGGTCCTGACCTTCGCGGCCGAACCGCGCGGCGCACCACCGCCGGTACTGTGCACCGGTGCCGACGGTGACCTCGCGCTTCGACCCGCCAGCGGCGATCCGATGCTCGTCCTGCGCCGGTGCCGCGACGTGATGGCCTCCCTGACTGACACCGCCCATTTCGGCATGGCAGGCGTCACCGGCGCGGGGGACGTGCGCGGCTGCCCGCTGACAGGCGCGGAAATGCAGTCACCAGACGGCGGTCTGCTGAACATGAACCCGCCGCAGCTGCGCGTCTACCGGCAGCGGATCAATGGCCTGTTCACGCACCGCGCTGCCGCCGCGAGCCGCCCGGCCATCCAGGCGCTCACCGCCCACCTCACGGCAGCGCTCGCCGCACACCACACCACTGACGCACTGGCCGCGTTCGCGGAACCGTTCACCGCCGGGGCGGTCTGCGAAGCCATGGGCATCCCCCGCGGGGACTGGGAGCAGATCCTGGAATACTCCCGGGTCGCGTTCGCGGTCGTGCCCAGCCCCGACGCGATAGCTGACGTGGCCGCCGCCTGGGATGACCTGTACCGCTATTACGAGCCGATGGTGGCCGCGAAACGCGCCCGGCCTGATGCGGCGTTAACGTCGCAGATGGCCGTGGCGCTAGACGGTTTCACCACCGGCCAGATCGTCCACACCATCGCCACCGTCTCCAACGGTTTCGGCGCGATCCTCCCCGTCCTCGCCGTCGCCCTCACCGAAGTAGCGCGCCGGCCACGGATCATCGCCGCATGCCTGCGGGGTGAGCAGTCCTGGGCCTCAGTCGCCGAGCAGCTGCTGCGCTCCCGGGCCATGTTCCCCGTCGCCCTGCCGCGCATCGCCCTGGCCGACACCTGGCTCGGCGGACGGCTCATCCGCGAAGGCACGACAGTGCTGCCGTCGCTCATCGCCGCCGCCCACGACCCCGCCGGGGCGCCGTGCAGCATCGCTTTCGGGGGCGGCCCTCATTTCTGCCCCGGTGCCGCGCTGACGCGAGTGTGGTTAGCGACCGCGCTCGAGGGGTTCTTCGGGAGGTTCCCGGCCGCGCGGCTGGCGGACAGCAGTCTGGACTGGCAGCAGGGAACGCTGTCGGTCCCGCGGGAGATAACGCTGGCGCTGCACTGACAGGCGCGTCATTCGCCGATGGCGACGGCGTAGCCGGCGATGGCGGCGTAGTCGGTGACGGCGGCCCTGATCGCCGCGACCATCGCAGCGCGGTCTCTCGGGAACGGGTACTTCCCGTCCGCATCAGCGAACGTCGTGTCGTACAGCAAGTGAGCGGCGGCCTCGGTCCAGCCGGGGCTGTTCAGGAACACCGCACCCGAGTATTCGTGCCGGTTGATCCCGAACCCCGGCCTGGTATTCACGGCCACGACATCGGAGCCAGTGAGCCGGCCTTTGCTGAACTCGGCGGACACCGGGCCGAGGCGGGTGATGAGGTCCACGGTGTGCTCGTTCATGGGCGCTCCCAGTGGCAAGCCCCCCGGACATCTCTTGCATAGAGGTACCCATGGACATCCGCGGTAATCGCACGGCCATCCAGGGGCATATCAAGAATGTACTGGAATAGCCCCGGCGGTCCAAGGTTGCGCTAAGGTCCCGCGACATGACGACGATGATCGACTTGGATGCGGACGCTCCCGCCTAAACTGCAATTCGCGGCGATACTCCCGGGGAAAGATTCATTCAGGCGAGATTCCGCCGCGCCGGGCGATCCCCAGTAAGCGCACCCTTTCACGTCGGCGGTTCACCGGAACACCAGCTTCCCCACGGAGATCGTGTTGGTGATCATCCCGGTGCCGTACATGAGATCGGCCACCCGCTGGACCTGCCCGACACTCAGAAATGTCGGGTACTGCCCGATCGTGACGAGGGCGGCTTCCCGGGAGGACATCCCCGGCAGTGTCCGCAGAACTGTCCGCACGGTGCCGAGCTGGGCCGTACTGGCCGTCGCCGCATTGAGCGCGGACCGGAAGCCCGCCACGGCGGCCGCATGACCGCGAGCGAAGCCGGCCGTGGTGAAGTACCCCGATAGCGGCAGGCTGGCGGTAACGCCGCTGCATGCGTCGAGCAGTTCGACCGCCCCGAGCTCAGTTTCGGCCTGCAGGATGTAGGGCTGTGTGGTCACGATCGCGCTGACCGTGTGATCGCGCAGGGCACCGATCATGCTGCTCGGCGACATGGCCTTCCACTGGACGCTGGGGGGACTCACGCCGTCGCTCTGCAGAACCGCCTCGGTCGCCAGCGTCTCGCTGTTGTACGGGGCGTCATTTGAAAACGGGGCCAGTTCCGTCTGCGGGGTGGCGACAGCTTGGCCCTCCAGGTCCTGTGGGGCCTTGATAGTCGAGCCGGGCAGGGTGAGAACCTCCATCACGCCCGGCGCCGCGTCATACCCGTCCGCGATCAGCCTTAACCTGGCGTGGGCCGCAGGGGCTTGCATGTAGAGCAGCCCGGCGTAATCGCCGCTGATGACGTCCGCTTGACCGCTGGTCAACGCGGAATAAGCCTGCTGGAGGGTCTGGTACGTCCGCACTGTCACGTGCACGCCATGCTCGGTGAACAGGCCGTCCCTGACCGCCACCTGCAGCGGGGCGTTCCCAACGTTCGGCACGACCGCGACCGTGATCTGCTGGCTCCCCGCCGCCTGGCCCGACGAGGCCCATGGCGCCTGGCAGCCCGCCGCGAGTAATGCCAGTAAGGCAGACACCAGGGTTATGCCGGACCGGCGCATCATGTCGCCGCGCCCCACACGGGCACTAGCCCGAACGAGCCTCATGGAGCCTCCTTTATAGTCCTATATACTAACTAAACGGACAAAAGTGGCATTCTCGAAGTACGCAAGTAATGCCATGGCCCCGGCTCCCGCTTAGGTTAGCCCGCCCGGGGGAGCCGCGCCGGTAAAAACGACATCGGACAATAGTCACATGCGTCCTAAGAGCGAATTTTGACAACAGTAGTAACACTTGGCGCGGGATGGCCCGGCGGGAGCTAGAGTTGGCCCCTGATTGTGTTGAGGACGGCCGCGCGCTGAATGGTTGGCCGAAACGGTGCCGCTACCCGGCTCCGTATCGGCGCCCGCGGCTCAGTATGCGCCGGGGGGCGAGAGGTGCGATACTGTGCGGTCCAGGCAAGGGCGTACAAGCGCGGCCCATGACGCGATCCCCCGGTCATCGGTGCAGGTCGCCACGGCACCACCTGAGGTGGCTCCTGACCGGGGCCGGTCATCGCCCAATGGCAGCGCGCCAGGCGACACCGGCGCGGTGGACGGCGACGCCGCGCCCCGGAGCAGCCCATCCACGGCCCCAGCTCCAGTGCGGCAGGCCTTCCGCTATGCGCTGAAGAACTGGCGGGTGCGGTCCCGCCTCCGGCTGCTGGTCCTCCTGCCCGCGTTAGCGGCGGTGATCCTCGGTGGCGTCAGCGTGGTTTCCTCCGCGCGCAGTGCCGTGGCCTATCAGCGGGTGGAGCGGTTCTCGAGGCTGGGCGGCGAGATCACTGACTTGATCCAGGTGCTTCAGGCCGAACGCGAAGACACCATCAAGTACATAACGATCGGCCCGGGAGGAGGCGGTCGCGGCTCACAGGGCTCAGCGGCCGCACCCGAGCTAGCGGTCCTCGCCCAGGATCATCGCGCCACCGATCAGCTCGCGGCTCGGGTGCGGAGCCTGGCCGGGACCATCGGCACGTCCTACCCGGCAGTGGCGCAGCACGAGGCCCAGGGAGCGATCGTCGCGATCGATGGGCTCCAGGCCCTCCGCGGCGTCGCGACCGGCACCCAGATTCCCGCGGTGGTGGTGATCCAGGAGTACGCCAGCACGATTGACCAGTTGCTCGCGCTTGAGGATGAAATCGCAACGGGGAGCAATGACGCGGCGCTGGTCGACACTGTCCGGGTCGTGGGGCTGATCTCCGCCGCGAAGGAAGAGGTATCGCAAGAGCAGGCGATCCTCACCTCAGCCCTCACAACGGACCTAGTGGGCGCGACCCAGTTCCAGCCCGGCCAGCTTTCTGCCATCAACGCCGCGCAGGCGCAGCAGCAGGCTGACCTGGCCCAGTTCAGCCTCACCGCCACAGGCAGCCAGCGCCAGCTCTACGAAAACGCTCTATCCTCGGCTCCGGCCGACCACGCGCAGGCGCAGGTGCAGCAAGCAATCGCCCTGGCGCTGGGCGGTGGCTCCTCGGCGGAGAACCCAGCCTTCACCGATGCCGCCAGCGGTTCCGCGTACCTGGTGGCCAGTCTGCACACGGTCGAGCAAGGATTCATGTCCTCGGTCATCGGCCAGAGTGGCTCGCTGCGGGACCGGGCGATAACGTCGGCGCTCACTGAGGGCATCGCGGTGATGCTGGTGCTGGCCTTGGCGCTGATCTTCACCATCGCCGTAGGCCGCTCTATGACCCGCCCGCTGCACCGGTTGCGGACCGGTGCGCTTGAGGTGGCGGGGGTGCGGCTGCCGGAGACTGTTCGCTGGATGAGCGGGGGCGGCGGCGCAGGCGTGCCGCTGGAGGTCGAACCCATCGACGTGGACTCCACGGACGAGATCGGAGAGGTCGCCCGGGCGTTCGACCAGGTCCACCGGGAGGCGGTCCGGCTGGCGGCCAACGAGGCGGCGCTGCGCGGGAACGTCAACGCCATGTTCGTGAACCTCTCCCGCCGCAGCCAGTCCCTGGTCGAACGGCAGATCCGGCTGATCGACGACCTTGAGCAAGGTGAGCAGGACGCGGAACGCCTGTCGAACCTGTTCCAGATGGACCACCTCGCCACGCGGATGCGCCGTAACTCCGAGAACCTGCTGGTTCTGGCGGGCCACGAACTGTCCCGGCGATGGACCGCACCGGTGGCGCTGGTGGACGTGGTACGTGCGGCAGTGTCGGAGATCGAGCAGTACGAACGCATCGCACCGAACATCCAGCCGGGAATCTCGGTCCGCGGTCCGGCGGTCAGCGACGTTGTTCACCTACTGTCCGAGCTGGCCGAGAACGCAACGGCATTCTCCCCCTCGCAAACACCGGTGAGAGTGTCGGGTCACCTGCTCAGCAGCGGTGGTGCGCTGCTGGACATCATCGACCAGGGCGTTGGGATGGATGCCGAGAAGATGGCTCACGCCAACTGGCGGCTGGACAATCCCCCGGTCGTGGATGTCGCGGTCTCCCGCCGGATGGGCTTGTTCGTGGTCGCCCGGCTGGCCGCCAGGCACGGGATCCGCGTCCGGCTCCGGCCCGGGCCCGCTTCCATGGGGGGCCTGACTGCCCTCGTGTGGCTTCCCGACGAAGTGATCACGCGTGAAACCCTCGCTCCCACCCTGGGCATGCGCCAGTTCCAGCCACCCACGCCTGGTGCGGCGGCCAGGTGGAAGCAGACGGGGCAGGCCGTGGGCGAGGCGGATGAACATGCCGCTGCCGCGCGGGCGGTGTCCGCTGCGCGCATGCCGCGGTTTGAGCGGCCTGGGCCCGAGACCGGTGACGCGGCTGCGGAGGCCGGCGTCGGTCGGAACGGGAGTGCGGTACTCGCAGGACCGTCGGCGAACGCGGCGGTGACCGGGCCTGAGGCGCAGCGGCATCAGGCCGAGGCGCCTGAGGTGGCCTTGGCGGCTCATGACGTGACAGCGCCGCCTCCGGTGAGCAACGGGCAGGACAACCGGCTGCCTATTTTCGAATCGGTGGAGTCCGATTGGTTCCGGCGCGGCAAGCAAGTTGTTGACAGATCGGCTCCGGTAGCGGATTCGGCTGGCTGGTCGTCGCCCGCGGATGCGGGGTGGCGGGCGGCGGAGGTGGCGCAGGCGCCGGTGTCCGCAGGTTACACGGGGGCGGGACTGCCTAAGCGGGTGCCGAACGCGAACCTGGTGCCTGGCGGCGCTGCTCCGTCCGCGGCGCCACCGTCGCCCGGGCCCGCACGGTCCGCCTCGCAGGCGAGGCAGCGCCTGGCGAGCTACCAGCAGGGGATCAGGAAAGCACGCGCGGAGACACCCGGAGATGAGTCCGACACCAGCGGTGCGGCAGACGGTGTCCCGTAACGCGCGATTAAGCGACCATCTCCCCGTGATCACGCAGGTGGTCACCCTGGGGCCACACAGAGAGAGGAGAACTTGTGAGCCCGCTGACTTCTTCGGTGCAGGATCTGAATTGGCTCATCACGAATTTCGCCGGGCGGGTGCCGTCTGTAGCCCATGCGATCGTTGTTTCTGCTGATGGCTTGCCGCTGGCATTCTCGGATGAGTTCCCGAAGGACCGGGCGGACCAACTGGCCGCGGTGACCTCGGGGCTGACCAGCCTGACGCAGGGTGCGGCCCGGGTTTTTGAAGGCGGAGCCGTAACGCAGACGGTCGTCGAGATGCGGCGGGGGCTGTTGCTGGTGATGGCGATCAGCGATGGTGCCAGCCTGGCGGTGCTCGCATCGGCGGATTGTGACATGGGCCTGGTGGCTTATGAGATGGCGCTGCTCGTGGAGAGGGTAGGCCAGGCACTCACGCCGGATACGCGCGGCGGGCTCCGGTCGGGAAATGGCAGCTAATCCCTGGAGAGTGTGATGCCCAGACCTTAGCCTTTTCGAAAGGGTTACACAGTGGATTTCGCAAGATCGCAGGCCCTGCGGGGTAATCCGGAGGAAGCCGTGATGACGCCAGTCAAGATCGTCGTAGCGGGCGGCTTCGGCGTGGGAAAGACCACTTTCGTCGGGTCGGTCTCGGAGATCACGCCGCTTACCACCGAGGCGTTACTGACCGCGGCCAGCGGCGACGTTGATGATCTGGCCAGCGTGCCAGAAAAGACAACCACCACGGTGGCCATGGACTTCGGCCGGGTGACCCTGGACGCCGGGCTTATGCTGTATCTGTTCGGCACGCCCGGGCAGCACCGTTTCTGGTTCATGTGGGATGACCTCATCCAGGGTGCCATCGGTGCTGTGGTGCTCGTGGACACACGCCGACTGGCCGAGTCCTTTCCGGCGGTCGACTACTTCGAATCTGCTGGCCTGCCGTTCATTGTGGGCATCAACGGGTTCCACGGCGAGTTCTCGCACACCGTCATCAATATCCAGGAAGCATTGTCGGTGAGCCAGGGCGTGCCGGTCATCGAGTGCGACGCGCGAGAGCGGGAATCGGCCAAGATGACCTTGATCACCCTCGTCCAGCACGCGATGGCCACTCAGCTGGGCATCCACTAGCGTCCCCGCCGAGCCGGGTGGCCGCATTATTCAAACTACCCTCAGTGGTCACCGTGGGCCCGGCCTGCACCGGCCGCTCACCCGGACCCTACGGGCCCGGGTTCGACAGCCGGTTTTGAATAACGCTCTCAGGCTATGAAGGCGAAGTGCTCGAAGTTGAAGTTGGATAGCGGCTGGCCAACCTTTCCGGCCGAGTACCCGGTTATCTTGTCGCTGTAAGCGTCAAGCACATCGATGAAAGCCGGGATGATGTAACCGCCCTCGTTGAAGTCGAAAGCTTGCATCTCGTGCAGGATCTCTTTACGCAGCGACGGGTCGCCGGTAGCGTTCGCCTGGTTGTAGAGACTTGTGTAGCGGGCGTTGTTGGTGTGCGTCTCGTTGAACGGCGAGCCGTTCAGCATCGACTCCGCGACCTGAGCGAGGTAGGGATAATAGTTATAATAATCCTGGGCGAATGTCCATTGGAGGTATTTGGGGCCGAAGAAGACGCCGGAAGGGACATTGCTGAGATTGATCGTGACCCCGGCCACCTTGGCCTGAGCGGCCAGCACGGTCGCCATCGCGACCGTGCCGGTGGCCACCGCCGAGGTGGTGAGGCTCACCGTCAGGTTCTCTTGGCCGGCCTTCTTCAGCAAGAATTTTGCCTGCTGGATGTCGCCTTGTGCGGGCCGCACCAGTGAGTGGTCGAAGTCGAGGTCATAGGGGGAGAAGAGGTCGTTCGCGACCACCCCGTAACCGTCGAGCGCCGAGTCGATCAACTGCGGGCGGTCAACGAGCAGTCGCATCGCCTGACGGACATTGACGTCGTTAAACGGCGGCTGATCGACACGCATCGTAAATGGGATGATCTCCCCGGAATGCGACACGACTGTCTTGATGCCACTGGTGGTGGCCAGTGATGCGATCTGCGGCCCGTCAAGCGCGCCGGCGCCCTGGATAACGCCGGTGACCAGCGCATCCTGAAGGCTGGTGCTGTCGCTGAAATCGATGATTGTCAGGGTATCTACGTAGGGAAGCCCGGACTTCCAGTAATGCGGGTTGTGTGTGAACACACTGCGCTGGCCTGGCGTGAAGCTTTGATAGACGAACGCTCCCGTGCCCACCGGCTTGGCCGGGCTGAAACCGACGGGAGCGATGTACAGGTTGTACCAGAATGCTGCTAGCTGCTCGGCGAAGCTGGCGAAGGGCTTGGTCAGTTGCACCAGGACGGTGTGCTTGTCGAGTGCCTTCGTGCCTGTCATGTCGATCGGGCCGAGGCCGAACTTCCCCGTGAAATCGTTGGAGAAGACACGCTGGAACGTGAAGATGACATCGTCTGCGGTGAAGTCTTTTCCGTCGTGGAATGTGACGCCTGGCCGGAGACGGATGATCCACTCTGAAAGCGAGCCCTGATTCGCGGTGATCGATTCTGCCAGCACGTACTCGATCTGCGCCTGGGCGTTGAGCTGGACTAAGGGCTGATAGAGCGACTGCAGGCGGGAGGTGTCAATGTAGGTGAGGCTCTTGTGCGGGTCTACGGTATCCGAGCTGGAGCCGCCGGTGAGGCCCAATTTCAGGTTGCCGCCACGCCGCAGGGGATGGCTGGCCTGGGCCACCTGGTTGGCGTTGCCGGAACTGGATCCGCCGCAGGCGGCCAGTAAGCTCCCGGCGCCCGCCATGGCGCCGGTGGCGGCAATCCCACGGAGGAATTGGCGTCGTCCCAATCCTCCTGCCGACCGCGGCGTGCTGCTTTGATCCGATCGATCCACGGCACTTACCTCCACGCAGTTCAACCTATTGATGAAAGCCGTATCCAGGGCATGGTCAAGTCAGCGCGCCGCTACCCGGGTACGGCATCAGAGCGCCAATCCCCCCGGAAAACGGCGTGTACAGACTAACGCACCCATAATCTCACAAGGTGGATGGTCACGCCAGCCAGTTGGTGCAGCTACAGGTGGCAAGATAGTCCTTACTCATCAGCAAAGGAGCCGGCGGAAAAGACGCGAGCCCGCCGGCGACTGCTTACTCAGCAACCAGGAGCACTTTCCCGACGTGCTGGCGCTGTTCGAGGAAACGATGCGCCCCGGCGGCGTCACTGATGGGGAAGGTGGCGGCGATGGGCACCTTGACGGACCCGCGCCGGATGAGCTCCAGCGACGTCGCAAGGTCGTCGGGGGGCGCCAGCCGGAAGCCAACGATGCGCCAGCCGTTCCTGAACAGGGGAACCAGGTCAAGCGGGACAACCTCGCCGGCGTGCGCACCGCAGGTGACGAGGGTGCCTTCCTCGCGTAACACGGACAGATGGGCCCGGAAAAGGTCGCCACCCACGGTGTCGAGGACCGCGTCGAAACGGCGGCCACTGGTGGCGAGCATCAGGTCCGTGGCGATGTCGCCGTCGCCCCGGACGATGACCATGTCCGCGCCAAGTAAGGAGACAGGGTGGGCCTTGGCGGTCGCGCCGACCGTCGCGACCACGGTTGCCCCGGCCAGCTTGGCGCATTGAACAAGAGCGCCTGCCACGCCACCCGAAGCCGAAGGAACGAGTACGAGGTCGCCGGGCCGGACGAGTGCCAGCCGGTTCACCATGTGCCACGCGGTACTGACGACGCACTGCCCGGCGGCAACGGCAAATGGGTCGTCCGCCGGCTCGAGCGGGACTACCACCTCGGCCGGCACACAGACAAGCTCGCCGTACCCGCCCCAACGGGTGGTGCCGAAGATTTCGAAGGCCTCACAAAGATCCGGTCTCCACTTGGCACACTGAGCGCAGCGACCGCAGCTGTACTGCTGGAGAGCGGTCACCAGATCTCCGGTATGGATGGGCCCGGCCTGGTCGCCAACGCCGACGACCGTTCCGGTGAACTCGGCCCCGAGGACCATGGGCAGTTCGAACGGCCACCGGGACGTCCCGGCGCGTGAGTCAAGGTCTGAGTGGTTGACTCCGCATGCCTGCACCTGGACCAGGACGTCCCCTGGCCCGATCACGGGGTCAGGGATGTCCGCGTACTGCATCGCCTCCGCGGGGCCGTATTCGTAAAACGCTGCCGCTTTCACTGCCCGAGACCTCCGAGTATGAGTTGGAGTTGCCCCCCGGCAGCTTCACGTCCCACTTGCCGGCGGGGAGAAGCCTCGGTGGGCCCCAGCCGGCATCGACCATTAGGTTGATACTGCTGTTATGGGTGGCATCCTCCGGCCACCTGGCCCGGTGCGCCCGTCTCCCGTGACCGGAGGGCCCTCGGAAGACCCTGGGCCGCACGCGGGCATGCGAGGCCGCTTCGTCACATCCGTTCCGTTCGTCACATCCGTTCCGTTCGTCACTTGGTGAACGCAACGCTCGAAGTTGAAGTCGGACACCGGCTGCCCCAAACTCCACTGACATAAGGCCAGGGTTATCAGGCGGTTCGAAGGTGAATGCACACAGCCTTGGCCGGGCAGCCTGGACTGATGGTAGGGAGGCCGCTCAGAACTCAGGTTGGCGCTTCGAGGAGGATATCCCCGCGAAGGGCGGAATACGGGCCGATCCCGGCAAATGGTCCACTCGCCAAAACCAGCAGATATCAGTCTTTAGGCCTATATAATTGGTCAATAAGCCACAACTGGGGCAGCCATGAATGGCGCCCTGGCTCTCGCTGCGGGCCCGCCAGCACGTGGCGCCCTACGCCACAGCCGCAAGCTTCACGGCGCGGGCCATGTCAATGCCGTTGCCGTTGCCGTTGTCGTGCCGCAGCGGTCTGATTACGGTAGGTATGAAGGCTGGCGGGAGGGATCGACGACGTGGCAGGCGCCCGGGCCGCTCAGCGGCCGGAGACTAGCGGGGCGGCAGGCTCCCCGCCGACGGCCAGGCCGCGGCCTGGCCGTGCGGCGCATCCGGTTCTGCACCTCCTCGGCCAGCGGGCCGCTGTCGGCGTGTTCACGTTATTCGTGGTGTCCGTGCTGGTGTTCCTGGCCACTGAGGTCCTCCCGGGCAACGCGGCCAACGCGGTTCTTGGGCGCACCGCCGCCGCCAGCCCGGCGGCGCTGCACCGACTGGAGGCGGCGCTGCACCTCAACCGCGGGATGGCGGACCAGTACTGGCTCTGGCTCTCCGGCTTGTTTACCGGCAACCTCGGCCACTCACTGGTCAACGGCCAGCCGGTCTGGGGTTACGTCGAACCAAGGCTCATCAACTCCGCCGTCCTGATGCTGGTCAGCGGGGTGATCGGCGCGGTGGCCGGCGTCGCGCTCGGCGCGCTCGCCGCGCTCCGCAAGGACGGCTGGTTCGACCACATCACGTCGGTGACCGCGCTGGCCGTGACCGCGCTGCCGGAGTTCGTGGTCGCGATCGGCCTGGTCATCCTGTTCTCGACCGTGGTCACGCACCTGCTGCCTGCGGTGTCCCTGCTGCCGCCGGGCACCTATGCCTGGAATGCCCCGCAGTTACTGATCTTGCCCGTGGCCACCCTGGTCATCGTGATCGTGCCGTACATACAGCGGATGGCGCGGGCGGCGATGATCGAGGCCCTCGAGTCCGACTACGTGGAAATGGCCCGGCTCAAGGGCGTGCCGATGTGGCGGATCGTGCTCGTGCACGCGCTGCCCAACGCCACCGCGCCGACGATTCAGGTCATCGGGCTGAACTTCCTGTACCTGGCGGGCGGGGTGGTCATCGTGGAGTACGTCTTCGCCTTCCCCGGTATCGGCCAGGGGCTGGTCTACGCGGTCGAGAACCGGGATATCCCGGTCATCCAGTTCATCGTCGTGCTGCTCGCCGCGTTCTACGTGTTCATGAATATCGTCACCGATGTGATCGCGCTGCTGGCCACGCCGCGGCACAGGATTCCCAGGTAGGAGCGGAGGGTGAGGGTGTATGACCGTCGCTGATCCGGGCGCGGCCGCCGCGGCCCGGCCGCCAGCGGATCGGATCCGCCGGCACCAATGGCTGGTCACGGCGGGCCAGGCGGTGCGTACCCCGCGTGGCGCCACCGGGCTGGGGCTTGTCTCCTTCGTCGTGGCGATCGCCGTCATCGGCCCGTTCGTGGCGCCGGATTCGCCGGACGCGCTGCTCACTTTCCCCTTCGGGAAACCGTCCGGGCAGTTTCTCCTGGGCGCCGACTTCCTCGGCCGCGATGTCCTGTCCCGGGTCCTGGACGGTGGGTGGC
>OBLW0100003193.1_pt1 | contig 12857 bp, 12 predicted proteins | sample 1520161 | NCBI WGS metagenome assembly OBLW01 (sample SAMEA3539309, study PRJEB22396) | soil metagenome | biome: tundra; feature: field; material: soil | place: USA | collected 2010-05 | depth 0.15 m
ATCTCGCGCCAGACCACCGAACAGATTCTGAAGCACGTGCTGGCGCTGAAGCCGGAAGACCGCATCATGGTCATGGCGCCGGTGGTGCGTGGGCGCAAGGGCGAGTATAAGAAGGATCTCGAACAACTGGCGCGCCAGGGCTTCGTGAGGGCCCGCATCGATGGCGTGCTGCGGTCGCTCGACGAAGACATCGCGCTCGACAAGAGAAAGAACCACACCATTGAAGTGGTCGTGGATCGCCTGCTGGTCAAGACCGGCATCGAAAAGCGGTTGGAAGCTTCCATCGAAACAGCCACCAAGCTGGCCGGCGGCCTGGTGTTGATCGCCGTGGTGAACGGCGGCGAGCGCCTGTATTCCCAGAAGCTCGCCTGCACCGAGTGCGGCGCGAGCATCCCGCAATTGGAGCCGCGCTCGTTTTCCTTCAACAGCCCTTATGGCGCCTGCGAAGAGTGCCACGGCCTGGGCAGCCAGTGGGCGTTCGACCCCGCCAAGGTTGTGGCGGACCCCTCCAAGCCGCTTCCGGAGGGTCTCGGTCCCGCGGCGGGCTCCGCGCCAATGGAGCACCGCATCAAGGAGACCGCCAAGCAGCACCGCATCAACCTGGCCAAGCCCTTCGAGGAATTGCCGAAGAAGGCGCAAGGCTTGCTCTTGGATGCCGTGATTCGGCAATTGGACGATAGCTACCGGGCGGCGCCCGAAACCTACCGCGAGTGGCTGGAGGAGTATATGTCGCCGGCCGAATGCGGGGCCTGCCACGGCATGCGGCTGCGGCCGGCGAGCCTAGCCGTGCGCGTCAAGAACTTCTCCATCGCGGAGTTTACAAAGCTTTCCATCTCGCATGCGTTGATCGCGGCCCGGAACTGGGAGCTTAACGACCGCGAGTCGCAGATTGCCGGGCGCGTCCTCGATGAGATCCGCCGCCGCCTGGAGTTCCTCTCCGCCGTGGGTCTGGACTATCTGAGCCTGGAGCGTTCGGCCGCCAGCCTTTCGGGCGGGGAGGCCCAACGCGTGCGGCTCGCGACGCAGATCGGCTCCAAACTGCGCGGCGTTCTCTACGTGCTGGACGAGCCTTCCATCGGGCTGCATCCGCGGGATAACGGGCGGCTGCTCGAAACGCTGGCTCGGCTGCGCGACATGGGAAACACCGTGCTGGTGGTGGAGCACGACGCCGAAACCATCGAGCGCGCCGACTACGTGGTGGACCTGGGGCCCGGCGCCGGCCGCCTGGGCGGCGAGGTGGTGGCCGTGGGAGATCCAGCCGCCATCGCGGCCAATCCGGCTTCCCTTACCGGCCGCTATCTTTCCGGCGCGCTGCGAATCCCCGTTCCGGCCCAGCGACGGCCGCCTGGGGACAAGAAGCTGGTGGTGCTTGGCGCCCGCCAGCACAACCTGAAGAACATCGATGTGGAGATCCCCCTCGGCCTGCTCACCGTGGTGACGGGCGTGTCGGGGAGCGGCAAATCCACCCTCATCAACGAGACTCTTTACCGCTCGCTGGCGCGGGAAATCTACGGTTCGCACGACGAGCCGGGCGCTCACGACTCCATCCAGGGCATCGCCAATATCGACAAGGTGATCCGCATCGATCAGGGCGCCATTGGCCGCACGCCGCGTTCCAATCCCGCCACTTACACGGGTCTGTTTACGCCCATCCGCGACCTGTACGCCATGCTGCCGGAATCGCGCGAGCGCGGCTATAAGCCCGGCCGCTTCAGCTTCAACGTGAAGGGCGGCCGCTGCGAGGCGTGCCAGGGCGACGGGCTCAAGCGCATCGAGATGAACTTCCTGCCGGACGTCTACGTCACCTGCGACGTCTGCCGGGGCCGCCGCTACAATCGCGAAACCTTGCAGGTGAAGTTCAAGGGCCACTCCATCGCGGACATGCTGGACGCCACCGTGGAGGAAGCCCTCGACCTCATGGAGAACCTGCCGCAGATTCGAGCCAAATTGCAGACGCTCTACGACGTGGGCCTGGGCTACGTCCACCTGGGCCAGTCTTCCACCACGCTTTCCGGCGGCGAGGCTCAGCGCATCAAACTGGCCAAGGAGCTGAGCAAGCGGCAGACCGGCCGCACCTTTTACCTGCTGGACGAACCCACCACGGGGCTGCATTTCGCCGACGTCGGCAAGTTGCTGGACGTGCTGCGGCGGCTGGTGGACTTGGGCAACACCGTGGTGGTGATCGAGCACAACCTGGACGTGATCAAGACCGCGGACTATATTATCGACTTGGGTCCGGACGGCGGCGAATACGGAGGGCGCGTGGTGGCCTCCGGCACGCCCGAGCAGGTCATCCGCTCCAAGAAGAGTTACACGGCCGAGGCGTTGCGCAAAGCGCTCGGACGGGAAAAGAAAACATGAGCAAATACGCCAAGGGTCCGCTCGATTTTGCGCGCCTCAAGACCGTGAGTCTGCGGGAGCGCGGCGGCAAGGTGAAGATAGCCGATTTTGCATCGCCATACAGGAAAGGCTCGGGCCTCGCGGGCTGGCTCGACTCGCTGCCGCACATTCTGGCGGGCGATTCGTTCCGGGCGCTGGTAGAGGCGCTCGCCGGCGCGCGCGACAAGCGGCGCGCGATCGTCTGGGGGCTGGGCGGACACGTGATCAAATGCGGCCTCGCGCCGGTCCTGACCGACCTGGTGCGGCGGGGTTACGCCACCGCCTTCGCGCTCAACGGCGCGGCCGCCATCCACGACTTCGAAATCGCCCTCGCCGGCCACACCAGCGAAGACGTGGAAGCCGTGCTGCCCGACGGCCGCTTCGGCGCCGCCGAGGAGACCGGGCGAGAGATGAACCGCGCCATCCAGCAAGGCGATGCCGATGGACTCGGGATGGGGGAAGCTTTGGGAAGGTGGCTGGGGGCAAAAGAGAACGCCGCGCCGCACGGCGAGTATAGCTTGCTTGTGCAGGCGTACCAGCACGCCGTCCCCGTGACGGTTCACGTCGCGGTGGGCACGGATACGCCGCACACCCATCCAGCCGCGGATGGCGGCGCCATCGGAAGCGCGTCGCACCGCGATTTCCGCCTCCTCTGCGCTTATGTCGCGGACTTGAACGAGGGCGGCGCGTATCTGAACGTCGGCTCCGCCGTGCTGCTGCCGGAGGTATTCCTGAAGACCGTTTCAGCGGTGCGCAACCTGGGGTATCCCCTGGCCAACTTCACCACCGCCAACCTCGATTTCCTGCAGCACTACCGCCCGCGCGTGAACGTAGTGGATCGCCCCCACGCCCGCTCGGGAGGCGCCGGGTACGCCATCACGGGCCATCATGAACTGACCATTCCGCTACTCGCCGCCGCCCTCATCGAGAGAGATTCATGACGGACGATCAGCCGCCGTTACATCCGGAACTCGATTCCGAGGTGGGGCAGGCGATTCGCCTGCCAAGCCCGCCTGCGGGCGGTTCCCCCGCCCCCGATCCCTACCCATTCTGGACCTACGGCGACGTGTTCCTCTTCTGCGGCCTCGCGGTCCCTGCCATGCTTCTGGCCTGGGCCTTGGTCAAGGCTGTTTTCGCGGTGTTGCGGGTCCAAAGGGCCGCCCCCGCCGTGGAGCCGCTGGCGGAGCAAATCGTCTTGTACCTGATGCTGTTCGGCGCGCTGATGCTGATTTTCCGCCTGCAATACGACCGTCCGTTTTGGCGCTCCCTCGCCTGGACCGGCATGCGTATGCCGTTTTTCTGGGTGGTGATCGCCGGGATTTCGGCCGCGTATCTGGTGGCCCTTCTGGGTCAGTTTATCCACACTCCCACCACCAGGAACACCATCACGGACCTGATGCGGGACCGCGTATCCCTGCTGCTCATGACGGCCTTCGGAATCACGCTGGGACCTCTGTGCGAAGAACTGGCCTTTCGGGGCTTCCTTCAGCCGCTGCTGGTGCGAAGCCTGGGCGCGGTTCCGGGAATCCTTCTGGCGGCCGTTCCCTTCGGGCTGCTGCACTATCAGGAGTACGGCAATTCATGGCGGCACGCGGCCATTGTGGCGGCGGCGGGCGCGGCCTTCGGATGGATGCGGCAAGCCACCGGGTCCACCAGAGCATCCACGGTGATGCACGCTTCCTACAACGCCTTGTTCTTCGTGGCGGTGCTGTCGCAGAGAACCGATCTCCTGAGGTGAGGGGCGAGCCCGGAATCGCATTCGCGAAGTGATGAGTTGCCCCTCGCCTGGGCGCCGGAGCCAGCCCAAAACAGATGATGAACAGACTCAAATAGCGGATTTAATGTATTACAGTTTAACCTTAGGGTACGAATGACGCGACCTTAGGGAGCCTGCCTAATTGAGCCACATTCCTCCTTCCTTTATGCTGAAAGTTAGGTAGTTGTCCGGCGCGCCACTCGACGCATCCAGCCGGGAATACACTTGCTCGATCTGTCGCCAGTCGGTTGGCTTGACGGAGACTGGTTCGTGCGAGTTGTCCCTTCGCGAACGGCAAATTGTCATGCTGCTGCGCGAAGCCAAGGCCAACAAAGAAATCGCCGCCGAGTTGCGCCTCACGGAGGGCACGGTCAAGGAATACTTGCATCATATTTTCCGCAAACTCGGCGTCAGGAACAGAACTGAATTGGCCTTGCGGCCGGACGAACAGTTGATTTACGAGTATCGGCCCCCGGTGTCCCGCGTATTCTGTTGAGATGGGGCGCGCCGCCGGCAAAGAGGAGTCAATAGCCGTTATCGTTCCGGAGTTACTTGCAGACTTGCAAAGTAGCCATCCGTGCCCGGTCCGATCCACAGTCCAACCGCGCCCTTCGCCGGAGGCAGTTTCAAGAGAATGGTTCCGGCGTAGCTGATCTTGCTTCCTTTTAACCTCCAGTATAAGAAGTCCACATCGCGACCGCCGGCCGCCCTTTCATTTCGGCGCTGCCGGACAGAACGGATCTGCTAAGGTGAGAATGGCCTCATGGTAGAAACCATACAATGGACTCCCGGCGGCGTGGTCATGATCGACCAGACGCGGCTGCCGCTCGAAGAAGTCTATGTGACATGCCGGACCTACCAGGAGGTGGCCGCGGCGATACGCGATATGACCATTCGCGGCGCGCCCGCCATCGGCGTGGCAGCCGCCATGGGGGTGGCGTTGGGCGCGATGCATCCGGGCGAAGCGGATCTCGACCGTCACATGGCGACGGTTTGCCAAACTCTCGCCGGGACGCGGCCGACGGCGGTGAATCTCTTCTGGGCCATCGAGCGCATGCAACGGCTTTACGCTTCGCTGCGCGGCCGGCCCGCCGCGGAGATCCAGCGCGCGCTGGTGGAGGAGGCGCTTCGCGTGCGGGAAGAGGACATCGCTATCTGCCGCGCCATCGGCCGCAACGGCGCGCCGCTGGTCCCGGACCACAAGACCGTGCTCACCCACTGCAACGCCGGCGCGTTGGCCACCGCCGGCTACGGAACGGCGCTGGGCGTGATTCGCGCGGCCATCGAAAGCGGCAAGACCATCGACGTGTTCTCCGATGAGACTCGGCCTCTCCTGCAAGGCTCGCGCCTCACGGCCTGGGAGTTGCAACAGGAAGGCATTCCCTGCACCCAGATTACCGATAACATGGCCGGCCACTTTCTCAAGTCGGGCCGGATCGGCTGCGTGGTGGTGGGCGCCGACCGCATTGCGGCCAATGGCGACGTGGCGAACAAGATCGGCACTTATTCGGTAGCGGTGCTGGCCAAGGAAAACAACATTCCGTTTTACGTGGCCGCGCCGATTTCAACGCTCGACCTGACGCTGCCCTCCGGTGACAGCATCCCCATCGAGCAACGCGCGGCTTCCGAGGTGACCCACGCGTTCGGCCGCCAGGTGGCGCCGGACGGCATCGCGGTCCAGAACCCCGCCTTCGACGTCACGCCCGCCCGCTACGTAGCCGCCATCATTACGGAGCGCGGTGTGGCCCGTGCGCCGTACCAGGAATCTTTGCGAAAATTGGAAAAGGGATCTTAAAGAAACCGATGCGAACTCTCGTCTCTTTCTTGTTATGCGCAGCCGCGCTGATCGCCGGTGAACAAACTGGCCGCCGCGCGCCCGGCTTTGCGCTGCCGGACGTGAACATGAAGCTGTACGACCTGGCCGACTATCGCGGCAAGGTCGTCGTCCTGGAATTCACGCAGACCGACTGCCCGCATTGCGCGACCTTCGCGCCGGTGCTGAACCAGGTCCAGCAAAAATATGGCGCAAAAGTCGCGATCCTGGCGGTTGCCAACACTCCCCACGAAAATGCGAATACGGTGGGCCAGTACGTCAAGAGCCACGGAATCACGTACCCCGTGCTCTTCGACTCCGGCCAGATGGAATACTCCTACGTCCGCAAGATGTCCATCGACAACCCGTACGTATTCGTCATCGACGCCAACGGAGTCATCCGCGACGATTTCGGCTACAGCGCATTTACGAAAGACCTGTTCGAAGGCAGCGGCCTGTTCGCCGTAATCGACCGCGCGTTGAACCCCAACGCGTCGATGATTCCGAAGAAGTAATCGGCTATTCGGTAAATGTAAGCTTGTCGGAGGAGCCGCCCAAGTCGATTTCGTCGATCTGGTCGGTATCGCCCTTCTTGGTGGTCTCGATCACGGTCTTGCGATATGGTCCGCTGCCCTTTTCGATCTTCCCGGGCACCGAGTAGTGTTTCGCCGTTTCCTCGCTGGTGAAAACCACATTGGATCCTTGGACCTTTACCGTATATTCGCCCGCTTTCAGCAGCACAGTGCCTGCCTTCGTTGGAGCGGGAAGAATGATGTTATAGGACTTGGCGCTCGCAATGGTGAGGCTCGAAAGGGCTAGCGCGCCGGTAATAAGAAGGGACTTCAGAGTTGTTTGCATATACTTCAATAGACGCTCGTCGCCCGGCGAAGGTAACCGGAACAGGATATTCCGCTTCTCGGGTGACGCGCCTACAGAATCACCCGCGCGTCCCCGTCGCGGCGCGTGATGCGCTCCCTGTCCAGGTACTCCAGCAACGGGATGGCGTACTTGCGGGAGACGCCCGTCCAGTTCTTGAAGTCGCCCACCGTGAAGCGCACGGGCCTGCGCGCGGCAAGCATCGCCCTTAGCGTCCGAATCGCGCCTTGGTGGAAGACCAGGTCTTCGCCGATCCGCACCAGTTTCTTTTCGCGCAGCAGAATGGCCAGCAGCGAACGCGCCCGCGCCGGTTCCACGCCGGATTTCGCCAGCGTTTCGGCCAGCGCAGGGGTGGCCAGCCCGGCTTGCTCGAAGGCGCGCTCGATGGCGGCGCGCGCCTGCTCCTCGTCGTCCTTGAGCGCCACCTGGTGATCCGGCATGCGCACCAGGCTGCCTTCGACGATTGGCCTGCCCTGGGCCAGCAGCTCGTCCAACAGGAACGCGGGTGCGCCGGGCAGCTCGCGGGAACGCAGGTCTTCCTTGCCGATCCCCGGCGCCAAGGGGTTGGTCCGGTGGAACTGGCGGACCGTTTCCGCCAGGTGCTTGCGGGCAGCTTCGAACCAGGCGCGGTCCACGTACCAAGGCTGCGGCTGCGCCAGGAGAACCACCGGGGCGCGGGCGGCCGCATCGGTGATGGCGGTCTCCAGCATACCGGTGCGCGCCACCAGCTCGCGCATGCCGATTCCGAATTTCGCTTCCCACACCAGCAGCGCGATGCGCGCGGCGTCGTCGGCGGATGCCAGCACAGTCAGACGAGCGGAAGCGCCGGGTTGGCGTCCGGCCCCACTGTCCACTACCATGCCGCCGCCGATGGTGGTCACGGGCGAGAATCTGCGGATGATGAAGTGGTCGCGGGGCAGCAGCAGCGCCGCATCGCGCAGGACAATACGGACCCAGGCGCTGGAGCCGGGTTGCTGCGCCATGACTGGCGAATCGCCAAGGAGTCGCACCTGCGCTTCGATCTCCGCGGTTCCCAAATGAAAATGCACCGGCGCGCGTTGCTTCAGAGGCGTGGCTGAGCGCAGCAGGTCCAGCCGGCAATCGATCTGCTTGACCGCGCGGAATCGGCCCGGCTCTGAGAGCACGTCGCCGCGCGCCAATTCGGAGACCTCGACGTCCGCCAGGTTCAAGGCAGTCCTCTGCCCGGCGACGGCCCGCTCCGCCTTGGATCCGTGCACTTCCACGCCCCGCACGCGCAGCCGCCGGCCGGAAGGATAGACTTCCACCTCCTGCTCCCTCCTCACCGTTCCGGAGATCAGCGTGCCGGTGACCACCACCCCGGCGCCCCTCACGGAGAACACGCGGTCGATGGGCAGGCGGAACCAGCCCGCCGGGTCCCTGCCTGGCACGGAGCCGGCCACACGCGCCAGTTCCCTCCGCAGCTCGTCGAGACCCGCGCCCGTGACCGAACTCACCGGAACAATCGGTGCGCCCTCCAGGAACGAGCCGGCCACCAGTTCCTCCACCTCGGCCCGCGCCAGGGCGAGCGTGTCGTCATCCACCAGATCCGCTTTGGTCAGCGCGATGACGCCGCGCGGCACGCCCAGCAGGCGGCAGATATCGAAGTGCTCGCGCGTCTGCGGCTTGACGGACTCGCTGGCCGCCACCACCAACAGCGCCAGATCGATTCCGCCCGCGCCCGCCAGCATGTTCTTGACGAAGCGCTCGTGCCCCGGCACGTCCACGAACGCCAGGCGCAGCGACGGCGTCAACTGCATGTGTGCGAACCCCAGGTCGATGGTGATGCCGCGGCGCTTCTCTTCCTCCAGGCGGTCCGCATCGATGCCGGTCAGCGCCTTCACCAGCGCGGTCTTGCCGTGATCGATGTGCCCAGCCGTACCGGCGACGACGTTTTGCATGATTCCGCCTTCATGGTAAACCCGCCGGTGGGAGAACTCGTCTACACAGGCCGAGGAGTTAGATCGTGAAAATGACAAATCGCATACTCAAGGCTGTTGTACTTGCGGCGCTCATGGCGTCTCTGGTCTTCTCGCAAACTACCACCACGCCGCCAAGTCCCCCGACTATCGCCGACATCGTGGCGAACCAGGTCGCTCACCTCACCACTCTGCTCGATCTTACAAGCTCTCAGCAGGCTGCGGCGACGACTATCTTTACAACCCAGCAGACCGGTTTGCAGGCGCTGCAAACCGCTATCGAGACCGCTCAAACGGCGCTCCAAACCGCGGTAACGGGTAACAGTTCCTCGGGCCTGAGTGCCGCCGCCGCTCAAATCGGCGGCCTGACGGCGCAGCGGGTTTTGATTCAATCGACCGGCGACGCGGCGTTTTATGCCATCCTGACGGCGGATCAACAGACGAAATACGCCGAGTTGAAGAACCCCGGGCAAGGTGGTCCGGGGCAGGGTCCCGGCCAGGGCCCGGGCGGTCCTGGTGGGCCGGGCGGCCCGCCGCCGCCGCCGCGGCCGTGAGATTCCCGCGGCGCGTGTAAACCCGCGGCGCCGCGATACCGTCTACACTCGCAGATGGACGGTATGGCGGCGGCGCGGCTGACGGCGGACGGCATCGGTGAAATCGCCCCCGCTCGCGTCGAGGATTTCGACTCCGTCGTGATTGCATGCCGGCCGAAGGTCTTTCGATACGCGCTGGCTTCCCTGCGCGATCGCGACGCGGCGGAGACCGTGACGCAGGATTGTTTCGTCCGGGCTCACAACGGCTGGAATCGCTTCCGGCGGGATTGCAGCATCGAAACCTGGCTGATGCGGATCGCCGTGAATCTGGTTCGCGACCACTTGCGGAATCGGAAGATTCGGTTCTGGAAGCGGGTGCAATTGACGGCCACGCCCGTCGAAGCCATCGGCGGCTGCATCTCAGATGGCGCGGACTCGGCTGAAAGCCAGGTCCTGATGAAAGAACAAGTGGAGGCGGTTTGGGAGGCGGCTGGCAGCCTGCCGGAGAGGCAGCGCACGGTATTTCTGCTTCGCTTCGTGGAGGATATGGAATTGCTGGAAATCGCCGCCGCAACGGGAATGAAGGAGGGTACCGTCAAGACGCACCTGTTCCGCGCATTGAAAGCGGTCCGGGAGCGTTTGGGAGCACGAGCATGAATCGGCACTTGTCGGAACGGCAGATGTCCGAGTGGACTTTGGGCGAGCGCAGCCCCGAGATGGAACGGCACGTTGGCGATTGCCCGTCGTGCCGCGCGGAGCTGAATCGCGCCGGCCAGGCGCTGGCGGCATTCCGCCAATCGGCGCGCCAATGGAGTGAGCGGGAGCTTGTGGCCGGGGTTGCGGAAGCCTGGAAAACTGAAAGCGCGCGCCCGTGGATTACGTTCCGAAGCCTCCGCTGGGCGTGCGCGGTGATGCTGGTATTCCTTTTCGCGGGCGTGCCGTTAGTTTGGCGCAGCCATCGGCGCGCCGTGGCGGAAGCGGCCGCCGCGGATGCCATGCTGCTGAAGCAGATCGATACGGATGTCTCGCAGGCAGTCCCCGATTCCATGCAGCCTCTGATGCAACTGGTGTCGGAGCCGCGACCGTAAGAGAGCGGTTGGTGAGGTTATGCTGAAAATCCGAATACGAACGTCAATCTTCATCTTTGTGACGGCGCTCCTGGGCGCCGTGACTCTGGGAGCGCAACAACCGCCGGGCGGTGGACCGGGACCCGGACCAGGTGGACCAGGCCGCGGCCCGATGCAGCCGAACCGTCCGCCGGTCGAGCGCATGTTCGGCGCGGTTCCCCCGGGAAGATGGTGGACCGATCCGGCCATCGTACAGAATCTCGCTCTGACCCCTGAGCAGCAAAAACAAATGGACACGCTGTTTCAGGCGAACCGCGTGAAGTTGATCGACCTCAACGCTTCCTTGCAAAAGGAAGAGGTTCTTCTCGAACCTCTGCTCGACGTGGACCATCCCGACGAGGCCAAGGTCATGCCGCAAATCGACCGCATCGCTCAGGCCAGGGCCGAATTGGAAAAGGCCAACGCCAGGATGCTCCTCGGCTTCCGCAGCGTGCTGAACCAGGAGCAATGGAAGAAGCTCCAGACGAGCTCCCGGTCGGGACCGCCGCCGCAGCGCGACAATCCGCCGCCCCCGCGCAACGGCGGCCGGTAGTAAGCTGAAATCCATGGGTTGGGGAGGGAAACCATGCGACCTATGAGATTCGCTTGCTTGTCGTTCCTGGGCTTCTGCGCCGCGGCCCTTCATGCGGCCAGTACGCCCGCCAACGCTTTGCTGGTTCTCGAGAAAGCGCAAAACACTCTGGTCATCGTCGATCCGGCCAGCCTGACCATCGTGGCGCGCGTGCCCGTCGGCAACGATCCGCACGAAGTCGCCGTGTCGGACGACGGCAAGACCGCATACATTTCGAACTATAGCGGCGGCAATACCATCGCCGTGGTGGACCTGGTCGGCCAGAAGCCGCTGCCCCCCATCGATCTGGGCGCGTTGCGGCAGCCTCACGGACTGGCCTGGGCCGGCGGCAAATTGTACTTCACCGCCGAGGCCGCCAAGGTTGCCGGCCGTTACGATCCCGCCACCGGGAAGATCGACTGGGTCATGGGCACGGGTCAGAACCGCACCCATATGGTGCTCGTTTCGAAAGACCTCAAGACGGTTTTCACCTCCAACGTCAGCTCCGCGACAATCAGCATCATCGACCAGGGCCGGATGCCGGGGCCGGGAGACGGCCGCGGCCCCGGTGGACCGAACGGTCGCGGTGGCCCGCCTCCGGGTGGCGGCCCTGGCGGCGGGCAGGACTGGAACGTCACCAATATTCCAGTGGGCCATGGGTCCGAGGGTTTCGACCTGACGTCCGACGGCAAGGAACTGTGGGTCGCCAACGCGCAGGACAGCACCATTTCCATCATCGATGTCGCCAGCAAGAAGGTCGTGCAGACGATTCCGTCCACCACCGCCGCCAACCGCCTCAAGATCACGCCGGACGGCAAGTACGTTTTCGTATCGGATATGAACGGCAACGACTTGCTGGTGGTCGATGCGGCCACTCGCAAGGAGCATAAGCGAATCACGCTGCCGGCCAGCTCCGAGGGCCTGCTGATGTCGCCCGATGGCTCGCACGCCTACACTACGCTAAACGAGCGCGATGCCGTCGCCGTGATCGATCTGAAGACGATGACGATGACCGGCGAGGTCAAGACCGGCAGAGGCCCCGACGGCCTGGCGTGGGCCGCGCGCAAATAGTCCGCTACGTTTCCGCCGGGCACAGGTACGCCGTATACCATGCGATCGTTCTTTCCAACCCTTCTTCCAGGGTGAACAGCGGCGCCCATCCCAACAGATCCCGAGCCTTCGCGGCGCTCAGGTATTGATCGCGGATCTCATTCACGGCCTCATCGCGGATGTCGGGCAAGAGGCTCGACCCCATCGCTTTCAAAAGGCGATCGATAAGACCGAGGACGCCGATCCGGCTCTCGTTCGAAAAGTTGAAAGCCTGACCGCGCAGATCGTCGGCCGCCCCAAGCTTCTGCGCCAGCAGCATGTAAGCGGCGACGGCATCTTCCACATAAAGGTAGTCGCGCACGAATTTGCCGTCCGAGCGGATCACGGGACGCTCGCCGCGCAGTACCGATCGGATCGTGCCGGGAACGATCCGGTTCCAGTTCAGGTCGCCGCCGCCGTAAATGTTCCCGCAGCGCGTAATCGCCACCGGCAGCCGGTAGCTCACGGCGTATGCATGGGAGATGAGGTCCGCGCAGGATTTGCTTACGTCGTACGGATGTTGCCCCTGTAGCGGCGCGCTTTCCGAGTACGGAAGAACCGTCTGATCGCCATAGGCCTTGTCGGAAGAGGCCACAACAATCGATTTCACCGCGGTCGAGCGCCGGCAGGCTTCGAGCAGGTTCCACGTCCCCCGAATGTTGTCTTCAAATGTCTCGATTGGATTGCTGTGAGCGACGCCCACAATGGTCTGGGCAGCCAAATGGAAGACAGTGTCGACCTCGTATTCCCCGAGCGTCCGCTCCAGGCAGTCGCGGTCCCGCACATCACCCCGGACC
>OBLW0100003195.1_pt1 | contig 12853 bp, 12 predicted proteins | sample 1520161 | NCBI WGS metagenome assembly OBLW01 (sample SAMEA3539309, study PRJEB22396) | soil metagenome | biome: tundra; feature: field; material: soil | place: USA | collected 2010-05 | depth 0.15 m
GCAGCCACACTTCTTCGTTCACCCGCGTTTGCTCCAGCATGAAGCGTGAACCCTTATGAATGCGAGCCAGGAACAATCCCCAGGAAACCGTATCCAGGCATTCAACGTCCATTTTGGCGAGTTGGAAATCACTCTTATCGATCCAGACTCGCCCGCGGAATTTCGCTAGAAACTTGGATTGCTTCATATGAGGCACGAAGCCCGGCCGCGGCTCGCCGTCAATTACCCAGGCCTCGCGTCCGCCTACAAGTTCCGTTCCCACGAGCGTAAAGTTGTAGGCATCCGCTACTTCGAGAACGAACTTGCGATCCTCTTCGCGACCTTTCTCCTCTTTTTCCTCGCGTTTCTTGCGTTCGTTTTCTGATTCATCTTTGCGTTTGTTGATGATCTTCTGAATCTTCTCTTCTTCTTTTGCCGCGTCCTTGGCGTCGAGTGGCTTATCGTCTTTTTCTGTCAGCCGCTGCACCTGCTCGCCGTAAAGCTCCATCACTTCGTAAGTCTTTGCTTTTGTTGATTTCACCTGCCCCTTGCCATCGAGTTTGTGTTCTTCGTCGCGTTCAATGTAGGTGTAATTGCGCAGCCTCTTGTCGTTTTCGATGTCCTTGTCGGCGACCACGCGAAGAAGCCGCTGCATCTGCTCCTGCGATAGGGCACCGTGAGCGTCGGGCTTCAGGTCGGGCAGGGATGTAATGTCCGGCGTTTCTGCGGAGTTGCTGGCAGCGGGAGCCTCGACAGACGGGCGTTGATCCTGCTGACCGTGCGCCAGCCCGGAAGTGAGAAGCATGAAGAAAACGACGAGGCGATAACCCACGTGAACATTCTAGCTTTTATCTTCTATCTTCGCCGATACAAAGCAAGGGGCCTGAAGGTCGGGCCGGCGCGCGTGGGATGTAGAGACAGAAATTGTACAAATTAGTTACGAAATGGTGACAAGGTGGAATGGCGTAAATCCTAACCTTTGTTTGCGCTGCCGATGAGATGTGCAACTGAACCTTTGGCGGACGGCCCTCGCACTTCAACTACCAAGGAGAACTGACCATGTCCCGTTTTATAAGTCCTACCTTAGCGCTAACCTCCGCCCTCGGAGCGATGCTGATGTTTATCTCCAGCACGGCCGCGGCTCAATATCAACTCACAAACCTAAGTTCGAACCAAGTCAAAGCGGCTGGACACACCGATCCACTGCTGGTGAATGCGTGGGGACTCGTGCATGCACCCGGCTCACCTTGGTGGGTCAGTGACAATAACTCCGGATGGTCGACCCTTTACAATGCCGCCGGAGTGGCACAAGGACTGAGGGTATTAATCCCCACGGCAGGTAACGGCCCAGACTCGCCAACGGGAGCTAACGGCCCTGGTTTGCCGACGGGCATTGTCTGGAACGCATCGACGACCAAGGAATTCCAGGTCCAAGGATGGCCATCAATTTTCCTGTTTGCCACGTTGGACGGAACCATCTGCGGGTGGACGCCCCAGTCAAACCTCAATCAGGCGATTATCGCGGTAGACACCTCGACCAGTAAAACTCCATCGGTATACACGGGGTTGGCGATCACAAACAAGGCGTCAGGGAACCGCTTGTACGCTGCCGATATGGCGAACAATAAGGTGGATATGTTCGACGGAAACTTCAGCCTTGTGAAGTCCTTTACCGACAGCACACTGCCCGCGGGCTTCGCGCCGTTCGGCATCCGCGACATAAATGGACTGGTCTATGTGACCTTTGCCAGCGTCAGCGGTGGCAGCGGCGGCTTCGTCGACGTATTCAAAGAAGATGGCACGCCTGTAACTCCTGGGAAGCATTTGATTGAAGGGGCGCCGCTCAACCAGTCCTGGGGGATTACTGCGGCCTCGGGAACGTTTGGACCATTGAGCAATACGCTGCTGATCTCGAACAATACCAACACTGGGACCATCAATGCTTTCGACGGCACGACGGGGAAGTTCGTGGGAAGGCTTAAGGACACGACGGGCAATCCGATTGCTATTGAGCAACTTTGGGGAATTGATTTCGGCGATGGCACGGGCAGTAACGGAGGGAAGAACCAGTTGTTCTTTACGTCTGGTCCGAGCGGCAACCTGGCGGGAACCTTCGGAGTAATTGCGTTCCAGTAAATTCGGTGGAGCATCGCGCGTATGGGCGGGACGATTAGTTTTTGGAATCGTCCCGCCCACACGGTTTTTGGAGGGGGCGAGGGCACTAGGGGCGGTTCTTTAATGCTTTGCCCAGACACTCGGCTTGAAACAGCCGCTCGTCGGCGCGATGCAGTCGCTTTGACATAGCCGGGGTGATCAGCGGGTAATGCTTGATGTCGAACAGGTGATACACGATGAACCATACCGGCTTGTCGGTGGTCATCCAGTTTTGGCAATCGAAGCGTTTCAAATTGACCGGGACCGAAAATCGCCGCAACGTGCGCTCCCTCCGCAGATTGACGTAAATATTGAAATAACTTAAGGCCAACTCGCGCAGGGTACGATGGATGGGCTCGCGCCAGCGGCATCCGGTGTAGTTGGATTTCGCGACTGCGCCCCAACATCTGTTCTCGCGAAAGATGGCGATCACATGATCGGTGTCGTGTTCAGCTTCAAAGTCAAGCAGCAGCGGAGGATATCCATTGGCCCGTAATGCCGCCGCGGCAAAGATTGCGCCTTCCAGGCAATGCGCAGTTTGCTCTGCTAAAACTCGTCGCGGAGACCATGCCGTATCCGCAAGGTGATACGGAACATCGTCCAGAAACTGCTGAATGCCATGGGGGTCCTTCATGCTGCGCAGCTTGCGTAGTTCGGAAGCGGTGAACCCAGTCGAATCGCTCATCGTCGCATGAGTCTACACGAGGGCGCGGCCGCAGAATAAGCAGAAGGAACAGACATTTTTTCAAGCAAGAACTTCGGCGAGCTCGTGAGGCGCGTCCACGAGCACGTCCGGGTGGCTTGCCTCCAACGTATGCGGAGCGAAACCGTAACTCACGCCTACAGTCCACAGGCCGGCATTGCGTCCGGTTTCGACGTCTACGTGGGAGTCGCCAACGATCGCAGTTTCTTCCGGACGCACGCCGTTTTCCTCGAGCAACTTGCGCGCCCCTTCTGGGTCGGGCTTCTTGGTGGCAAAACTATTTCCGCCATAGACCTGCGTAAAGAATGGGCCCAGACCGAGTGCGTCGACGATAGCGCGAGACGGCACGACAGGTTTGTTCGAGAGCACCGCCAGCTTACGAAGAACGCGGTTCGATTCCCCAGGCTGATCGGCGTTGGGGCCTGGGCGAGATGAATTTTGAATTACGCTGAGCGATTCATGAATGCCGGCGTACACCGTGGTGTGATCAAGCTTATGTTCGCGATAGTAAGACAGAAAAAACTGCAGACCTTGGCGCACGATCGCCTCATCGACCGCCTCTCCTCCGAGCGCGCGTTGAATCAGAATCGGGGCGCCATCCCCCACGTAGCTGGCGATGACGTCATCGGGTAACGCAGGCCGCCCAATATGACGCAGGGCCGCGTTGACTGAGTGCACCAAGTCGAGGCGCGAATCGATTAAAGTGCCGTCGAGATCGAAGATCACCAGCTTGATGTGGCGCGGGTTGAAGGCTCGTCGGAACTGGATCATCGGCTTCCAGAATAAAGCACGCGACCGTCGACCGTCAGCATTCGCCCGAAAGCGACTCGCGATGGCAGCCTGCACTTGGTATCTGGCTCAATCACCTAGTTCTCTCGGAAAATCCGTCCTGTCGCAGCCTGCGGAACTTAGCACCAGCGCCCCGTATAATTCCGGCATGGCGAAGAGTTGGAGGACGCGTCTTATTCATTCCGATGTGCATGTGCCGGAGGGTTACCGGTCGCTGGCCAGTCCGGTATTTCGCGGATCGACTACATTATTTCCCGATGCCGCTTCGGTCGATGACAGTTGGGATCAGTACGAAGTGGGTTACACGTACGGTCTGTACGGTACGCCCACGACCCTCGAACTTGCGGGAAAGATTTGCGAGCTTGAAAAAGGTTATCGGACGATCATCACGCCCGGAGGGCAGGGCGCGATTTCGCTGATTAATCTTGCGTTGTTGAAGAGTGGCAATCATATTCTGATTCCGGAGAGTGTCTACACGCCCAACCGGCAATTGGCTCGCCATGTGTTGCGGCGGTTCGGAGTGGAAGCTGGTTTCTATCCGCCAGAAATCGGAGCGGGGATCAAGGATCTGCTGCGCGGGAACACGCGGCTGGTATGGTGCGAGAGTCCGGGATCGATCACGATGGAAGTGCAAGACGTGCCTGCCATCGCCGAGACCGCACACGCCCACGGGGTACTGGTGGCGCTGGATAACACATGGGCTGCTGGAGTGTACTTCGACGCGTTCGCCCATGGGGTCGACATTACGATGCAGGCTCTGACCAAATATGTAGGGGGACACAGCGACTTGCTGATGGGTTCGGTGACGGTGAAAGATCCGAAGCTATACCAGCAATTGGGAGCGACTCAGCAACTGTTGGGGAGCGCGTCGTCACCGGACGATTGCAGCTTGGCCCTGCGCGGCATGCGAACCATGGCGGTGCGCCTGCGGCACATCGAGACCTCGGCCCTTCGCATTGCACGTTGGCTCGTGTCGAGGCCGGAGATTGATCGCGTGCTTCATCCGGCGATTGAAAGCTCGCCAGGGCACGATCTTTGGAAGCGCGACTTCACGGGATCGACAGGCGTCTTTTCCATCGTCTTCAAACCAGAAGCCACGAAGGCGGACGTGCTGGCATTTGTGGATGAGCTGGAGTTGTTCGAGATTGGCTATAGTTGGGGCGGGGTGACGAGTCTAGCCGTGGCGTATGACTTTCATGGAGCGAAGGGGCGTCCCGAGTATGGGCATCGCATTGTGAGGCTGAACGTTGGGCTGGAAGATACGGAAGACCTGCTCCAAGATTTGGAGCGGAGCTTGGAACTATGCGGAACGGGGCAGCGCGGCTAAGGGTGCTTACCTTAATGCTCCGCGCTTTGCGCAGAACTTTGAGCATCCCTCCCTAGCGCCTCAGCATGATTGAGGACGTTACCGCTGAGGCCTCCAAGGGGTCCGATCTGGAGAAGGCGTACGGTCCCCACATTCTTGTCCCCAAGGGGCGTGCTATCACATTCGTCTACGCATCGGCAGACGTTGGCAGCACGGCGGCTGCGAAGGCCACAATTAATAGAATGTTGCGCGAATATGCGTCACTCGGCGGCCCGGCCTTCACCGTGAAAAGGGAAGGGATGCGCTTGCATGTCTTTCCGAACGAGGTTCTAAACGCAACGGGCGACCCGGTTAGGCAGGGATCTATCCTCGATACGGTGATCAGCATTCCTCCTGCCCGGCGAGATGGCGGCGAGCTCCTCCAGGCGATATGCGACCAAATCCGGAAGAATACTGGCTATGAAATTGGTGTTGGCCCCAGCGTTCCCGGCAATAGCCTGGCTCGCTACCGAACTAATGCGGGAATCGAGAGCCAGAGCGGCCGAGCAGCTCTCGAGCGCCTCTTGGACGGAGCGACGCTTCCTGGGAGCGTTGTCTGGGACCTGTACTGTGGCCCTGACGTCAAGGCATACGTGCTGAACTTAAGTTACGTTGGGTCTGCCGGCCCCGTAGCGAAATGAACGCGAATGAGCCGGAGACTGCCATTTATTTTGGTCGGCTGTCTTGCCCCTATCGTAGCTCAGGATTCAGTCGCGATTAAGAGCGATCCGAGCGACCTGTCCCGTCCCGTTCCAACGCTGCTGAACCAGATCCGGCGGCGCGAGAAGATAGCCGTGACCTATGAAGATCCCCGCTACAGCAAGCGCGACGACATGGAAGGCCCAAATATAAGCTTCACCTACTCAGCCCAAGGATTGCACGGCACTGATGGCGTTGAGGTGACAGTTGCAAGGCTGCTGCGTGAATATGGCGCCTCAGGTGGCTTGACATTTAGCCTCGCTAAGGATGGGCCGCGGCTGAATGTTCTACCTGACGAGGTTCTCGATGCCTCGAGAAAGCGGATTCGGCAAGGCTCAGTTCTCGACGCCACGATCACTGTTCCCGCAGCCCAGCGCAACGGCGTTGCAGATTCTTCAGGCAATATGCGACCAGGTGCAGAAGCAGACTGGCTATGAGATTGGCGCCGGCCCCCAGCGCACCCGTTAATAGCCTGCTTCGCTATTCCACTGCTGAGGGCATAGACAACCTCAGCGCACCCACTGCTCTTGCGCAGCTACTTGATCGCATTTCCGCGCCAGGAAACTTCGTCTGGGATCTATACTACGATCCTGCGGATGGAGGGTATGGACTGAACTTCGTCTACGTGGGTCGTGCAGGACGCGTCGGGAATAGCCCACAGACCACGTTCTCGCACTGAAAGCCTCGCTTTTCCGCTGCATACCCCTTCCCGAGCACGGCTAGTCGGAGAGCCGAGGCGATTCGGAATAGCGCCATACGCAAAACTTCCATGTTTTCGAATTTCCCCATCCCATTTACAATGCAACCTGCCCACTAGCGCTCCGCACCTTAAGTTTTCCGGCGGACATCTAATAAATTTTACCCAGGGAACCGGATGGCGACGACAAAAACCGACCCCAAGCTTTCCCTCACTGGCAGCAATAAGTCCATTAATTATGAGGGACTTACACGCGAACAGTTAATCTATCTCTACCGCATTATGTACACCTCCCGGCGGATTGACGACCGGGAAATCATGCTGAAGCGGCAGCAGAAAATATATTTCCAGATGTCTGGGGCTGGTCACGAGGCTATTGGCGCTGCGGCTGGGATGGCTCTTAAGGCTGGTTACGACTGGTTCTACCCTTACTATCGCGACCGGGCACTGTGCCTGGCGCTGGGGGCAAAGCCACTGGAGATGTTTTTACAGGCGGTGGGAGCGGCGGACGATCCGAGTTCCGGCGGGCGACAGATGCCCTCGCATTGGGGATACAAGCGGCTCAACATCGTGACCCAATCCTCGCCCACAGGATCGCAGATTTTGCAAGCGGTGGGATGCGCGGAGGGCGGACGATACTTTGCGCAACATCCGAAAGCTGTCGAAGTCCCGACTTCTCAAGGTGACGAAAAATCCGACTATCGCCACTTCAAGGATGTGAGTTTCCGCGGCGATGAAGTCACCTACGTTTCCCTGGGCGACGGCACCACCAGCGAAGGTGAGTTCTGGGAAGCGATGAATGCCGCTGCGCTGAACAAGCTGCCCGTGATTTTCTGCGTGCAGGATAACGGCTACGCGATTTCGGTGCCGGTGGAAGTGCAGACCGCCGGAGGCAGCATTTCTCGTTTGGTTTCGGGATTCCCGAATTTTCATTTCGAGGAAGTCGACGGCACCGATCCTGCGGCCAGTTACGGTGCGTTTCGGCGCGCCACGCAATATTGCCGAGAAGGTCACGGGCCAGCCTTTGTACATGCGCATGTAATTCGTCCGTATTCGCATTCTCTTTCCGACGATGAGCGACTGTACCGTCCGGATACCGAACGCGAGCGGGATGCGGCCCGCGATCCGGTTTCGCGCACCCAGATGTTTTTGCTGCGAGAGGGAATCCTCGACGAAAAGGGAATCAACGAACTGGAAAAGAAAGTTGAAGAAGAACTACAAGTTGCGGTAGACCAGGCTCTCGCAGCATTGCCGCCCGCACCGGAGAGTGTCCTGCAGTATGTGTACTCGCCTGATATTGATCCAACTTCCTCGGCATTTGATACGCAGGCGGTTGTCGGACCGGATTCCGCCGACGGCAAGAAACCCGTAGCCAAGACCATGGCCGATCTGATCAATACAACGCTGCGCGACGAAATGAAGCGCGACGAGCGCATCGTAATCTTCGGTGAGGATGTCGCGGATTGCAGCAGAGAAGAATATCTAAAACGCAAGCTAGTTAAAGGAAAGGGCGGAGTTTTCAAGCTAACCTTCGGCCTGCAGTGCGAGTTCGGCAATGACCGCGTGTTCAACTCCCCGCTGGCGGAGGCCGCTATCGTCGGCCGTGCGACTGGTATGGCGACGCGCGGACTGAAGCCGGTGGTGGAGATCCAGTTCTTCGATTACATCTGGCCCGCGATGATGCAGATTCGCGACGAACTTTCGGTGATCCGTTGGCGTTCAAATAATGTATTTTCCTGCCCAGTGGTCATTCGAGTTGCGATCGGCGGATATTTGACCGGAGGCGCGATTTATCACTCGCAATGCGGCGAGAGCGTGTTCACCCACATTCCGGGACTCAGAGTTATTTTCCCTTCGAATGCGTTGGATGCGGCGGGGTTGCTGCGCACGGCGATCCGCTCCGACGATCCTGTGTTGTTTTTGGAGCACAAGCGACTTTACCGGGAGACTTTCGGCCGCGCGGCCTATCCCGGGCCGGATTACATGATTCCGTTCGGCAAGGCGAAGATTGTGAACGCGGGAACGGACCTGACAGTAATCACATACGGAGCCGTGGTGCCGCGGGCGCTGCAGGCCGCGCAGAAGATTGAGCGCGAGCATGGCGTGAAAGTGGAATTGATCGATTTGCGCTGCCTGAATCCGTTCGACTGGGAGACGATCGCAGCATCGGTCACGAAAACGAATCGCGTTCTGGTAGCTTACGAAGATACTTTGAGCTGGGGTTACGGTGCGGAGATCGCAGCACGCATCGGCGATCAGCTTTTCGATCAACTGGATGCGCCGGTGCGCCGGGTGGCCGCTGCCGACACATTTGTCGCCTACCAGCCGATTCTGGAAGACGCCATCTTGCCGCAGGCGAATGACCTGTTCCGCGCCATGAAGGAACTGGCGGAGTATTGATCTAGGAGTACCCGGCCTTATTTGATTCCTGACCAGACTGTAGGTTACGAAGGCTTTCTCCGCAAGCCTCTTCTCGTTGAAGGTTCCTCTCTACGATGCTAGGCTGCGAGCAGTGGGGTCGACAACCATAAATTCTGTAACTGCGGATAAAGAGCGGAGCGCGGGCGCGCCAGCGTGGCTGCAATCGGCTACGGTGGAGGTGTGGGCCAAGTTTTTGCTGGCGCTGGTGGGATTGGCGCTGGCGTTTGGGGCAGCGCTTTTTTCGACCGCGTCGAGCGAGGCGGGACATTTATGGGCGTCGGTGATTCTGGCGGCTGTGGCGCTGTTGATGGCGGCATTTGTAGGGCTGGTCACAGTGCCGTACCTGGCGCGGCGCGTAGCATTGGAGCGGCTGCGGCAGACGTTTCATTATGAAGTGACGAAGGCGGGCGTGGTCTATGTGCTGGTCACACTGGTGATCGGCTTTGCGGCCCAGAACAGCGGAAACAATCTGCTTTTTATCGTGGTGTCAGCAATGCTGGCGGCGATTTTGGTCTCCGGCGTGGTATCGGCGCTGGTGCTTCGTGGATTAAGACTGGATGTGCATCTGCCCGATCACGTGTTTGCCGGACGGGCGGTCGTGGGAAGAATCGGGCTCCGCAATTCGCGGCGGTTGTTGCCGTCGTTTTCCGTTCGCGTCGTGCCGGCGCGCAAGGAAAAGAAAGTCCGCAAGCAGTGGCGATGGGAGCCGACGACTTTCGTTTTCCCCCTGAATCGTCCCCCGCAGAATCAGTGGGTGAGGTTGCGGGACTATCGGGTGCGGCGGGTCGAGGTGGCGGGGGCTCCACCGGGAATTTTCGAGGGCATGGTTTACTTTCCTTACTTACCTCCGCAAGTTGAGTTGACGGCGGATCTGGAGTTACGCTTCGATCGTCGAGGGCGCTATTGCGAATCGAGCTTCGGAGTGGCGACTCGGTTTCCGTTCGCTTTCCTCACCAAGACGCGGCACGTTGCCCTGCAGCGTGAGATTCTGGTCTATCCTCCGGTTGAACCGCCGGACGAGCTGTTTGAGATCCTGCCGCTGGTGCGCGGTGAATGGGAAAGTTTTGTGCGCGGGCGCGGATCCGACCTATACCGCATCCGCGAGTACTTGCCGGAAGATTCGGCGCGCCACGTGGACTGGAAGGCGACGGCGAAGTCGGGCTCTCTGAAAGTGCGTGAATTCAGCCGTGAGGACGAACGCAAGCTCTGCATCGTCTTCGACAACCCTCCGGCCGGGCTGATTTCCGATGCGGCCTACGAACGGGCGGTGAACCTGGCGGCGTCGCTGGCTTGGCATTTTTCCTCGCAGGACGCCGAAGTCTCATTCGTGGTGACGGGGCGGGGACGCAGCGTGGAGCTTAATGAATTCTTAGCGCGGCTGGCTGTCATTGAGCCAAACAGAGGCCCTGACGATGATCGACCGCCTCGGCTCGGAATGCCGCATGAAGATGCTCTTCGAGAGATAGGCCTTGGCAAGAGTGGGGAATATAACATCGTCCTCACGGCGCGGCCGTCCGGGAGCCTGCCCACATCGTGGTGGAACTGCTCCTACTTCGTGTTTCTTGGGGCGGAAGGCTCAACTCGCGGCAGTAAGACCGTCAGATAGGCCCGAATCGAGGTTCGGACGCGGCGCCTTCAGTCCCTATATTCTTCCCGGTTTCCTCAAATGGTCCCCCCTTTGATTTTTTCTTTTTCCCCAACTGTTTAGCGCTTCCCCTGCATCTGATTTGGGCATATACTCGCCCCCCGGTGTGGCTTTTTGGGGCGCTCGGAACTCACTAACCCGGGAGGATCCAATGCGTATTTGTGATCTGATCAAGAACCAGGAAACTTACCAGGCAGAAATGGGGCAGACAGTATTGGAGACGGTGCGTGCCATGGTGGAACGCAACATCGGCGCCGTACCCGTCTTGCACAATGGCGAACTAGTTGGGATTTTTTCCGAGCGCGATCTGATGAAGCGCGTCGTCGCGGAGGGTTGCGATCCTCGCAGCACCTGCCTCGCCGAGGTCATGACCGACGACCCCCTCACCGTCAACATGCATGAGGAGTTGGAAAACTGCATGACCATTATGCGGCGGCACAGCTTTCGTCACCTGCCGGTATGCCATGAAGGACACTTGGTCGGCATGGTCTCGCTGCGCGACATCCTGTTGCACGACTTGAATGAGAAAGACGATGAAGTGCGCATGATGCGCGCCTACATCCACTCCGTGCCCGATGCTTAAAAGGAGCGAGGCGGATGCACTTCGCAGGCTGGCGCTGAGAGTGTATGGGGGACTTCAAGATTATGATCACTCTTAAACCCCGACCTGGGCTCGACCGCTCCTTCTCTGAACTGCTTGGCTCAGCCAATGGCACAATGGTAACGTTACTTTGGATTACCTGAGTACATTGAACGTCCGCATCAAAAGGTTTAACTTCTCTTAGTCACCTTATTTGTTCAATTGAGCACTGCCTGTTTCTTGCCGGCCATTCGTTCTGAACATCTGGAGAACTGTTGCGATGAGCGACAAAATCAAGATTTTTTATTACGTTCTCTGGATTGCCCATCCCATTTTGCAGACGGCTATCGCGGTGGCTATGTTTCGCTTCGGCCGACACCGGCAGTTCAGGTATTTTTTCGCCTACATCGTTGCCCAGATTGCCACCTTTGCAGTGGTCTTTCCAACTTATCGATACAACCTTGCCGCTTGGCCTTACCTCAGCTGGCTGAGTACAGCCGTTAGTGTGGCTTTGGGCTTCAAGGTGATTCATGAAGCCTTCCTCGACGCTTTCCGGCCGTTCCACACTTTGCGGGACTTAGGAACTGTGCTGTTCAAGTGGGCCGGACTGGTCATGCTGCTGGTGGCTGGTGTGGTATCGGTTTCCACAAATTCGTCCGATACAGCCCCTTGGGTACAGGCTATCCTCACCGCGCAACGCTGTGTTCGCATTATTCAAGTTGGCATGGTGCTTTTCCTGATCTTCTTCGCCCGCTACCTGGGCGTGAGCCGGCGGCAGTACAGCTTCGGAATCGCTTTGGGGTTCGGTTGTTTTGCCATGGTAGAACTTTCGCTGGTGGCGTCCTGGGTGGGCGATCACTTGAATAATCTTTCGATGGGCTTGGTCAACATGGCCGCCTACAATTGCGCATTGTTGGTCTGGTTGACATATACTCTGGCCGAGAGCCCCGTCCGCGAAGCTCCAGCTAACCTGCTGCGACCCCAACGTTGGGAGCAGAGCCTGACTGACATTCATCATCCACTTCCTGCGGACTCTTTGATCCCAATGTTTGAAGGCATGGTCGATCGAGCTCTGTCGCGAACGCAAACTTCGCCTTCGATCCCGCAAGAAAATGTCGCCCCCGCCAAGGCGGCTGCCGCTCAGGCGGGTGCTGGCTCGAACAGTGCTTTGGGCTTTCCCAGAGTCTCCGACGGCGTCGCATCGACCAAGTAACCCCGGCCTTTTCAGAATCGCGGCGACGGGTCTTCCCGGCAGACACCTCCTGACTGCCGTTCCCGCCCAGAAGTAATTCCGGATTTCGTAAACTCCCGTTTCTAGCCTGGCCGAGCCCAATACCACCTGCGGTGTGGATTGCAAGTTGGGTTTAGACAATGATTGCGGGCTATTGATTAGGAAGGACTTGTCGGCTTCGTGAAGGCGTTCCGTCGGCCTCCATAATTTCCAGCTAAAAGTTGTGGCTAGGAAGAATCCAGGGATTCGTACAGGACGGCTTGACTCGTGCCGTATAATTCCCCCGCGTCGCAAAAAGCTTATTTTTCTTAGGCCTAGACGCGATTAGGAGAAAACCCAATGAAGCAAGCGATCAGGATTTCGATCCTGATGTGTGGATTAGTGGGCACATACTTGGCAGCCGCCGTTCCGCAGGTTCCCGCCCCGGACGGAGGGCCGATAGCTGTATGCCCACCACAACAACAACTGCAAGGTAAATGCGTTGCGTTACCACCAACGGTAAAGTAATAATCATCGAAGGACGGCGATTGCTGCAAGGTCACCAAAGTAACAATACGTAACTTGGGCCGAACCTAGGGCTCGCAATTTTTGGGCTGACGGACTCATATAA
>OBLW0100003196.1_pt1 | contig 12847 bp, 11 predicted proteins | sample 1520161 | NCBI WGS metagenome assembly OBLW01 (sample SAMEA3539309, study PRJEB22396) | soil metagenome | biome: tundra; feature: field; material: soil | place: USA | collected 2010-05 | depth 0.15 m
GCAATTACGACACGGCGCGAAAGCTGCTGGATTCCTCGCTCGCCATCCGCGAACAGGATTCCGGCCAACACAGCACCAGCTATGGATTGGGCCTGCTGAAGATCGGCGACCTGGAACGCGCGCGCGCCAACATGAGCGAAGCGGAAGCCTTTTACCAGAAGGCCCTCTCCGTTCTCGAAGGCACGCCTGACGCGGCCACCGCGCTCATCGACCTGGGAACCCTGGCATTGGCGGACAAGGTCAAGCCCGACTACGACCTGGCGTTCACCTATTTCGAGCGCGCTCAAACCGCCGATCCAGCCAAGGCCGGCACGGCCCTGATGTGGAAGGCCATTACCCGGGACCGGCAGGGACGGGCCGCCGAAGCGGAATCGCTGCTCCATTCCGCGTTGGCGGTCGAGGATCCAAACTCGGCCCAGGCCGCTACCATCATGGAACTCTACGCCCTGTTCCTCAGGCGCAACAATCGCGAGGACGAGGCCAAGTCCATTCAAGCTCAGGCCGACGCCCTGCGCAAGGAGCAGGGCCAGCACGCGCCAGTGGTTGCGCCCTCCTCCCCTTCGGATTCCTCGGGTGTGTTTCGCGTTGGCGGCGTGACCACGCCCCAACTCGTGCAGAAAGCCGAACCGGAGTACACCGAGGAAGCCCGTGCCGCCAAGTATCAGGGGACGGTGGTCCTCTATGTCGAGGTCGGGCCGGACGGCATGGCGCATAACATGCGCGTCCTCCGCGGCCTCGGTCTCGGATTAGATCAAAAAGCCATCGATGCCGTCGGCAAGTGGCAATTCAAGCCAGGCCTGCGCAACGGAGTACCCGTAACGGTACAGGCGACCGTCGAAGTCAACTTCCGCCTGCTGTAGACGGCGGCCGGAAGGAAGGTTCGTTTCATTACGACCGCTCTCCGCGCCACATGATCTTGCCGTTCACGACCGTAGCCATGGGGCCGCCACGGAAGGTAACCATCCCAAGTAGAATCAGTAAGTTGTAGTCAGGTTAACCCGCCTTCGCAAATCCTTTTTTGACATTCCGGAAAGGGCCTCTTGCGATACCCGTGTAAGTCACTGATAAGAATGGCTTCAACAGGTGTGGCAGCCGGGGATCCAGGACCGAAAGTCGAAAACCTGGGCCAAATCCGACATCTCAGGGATCAACGGAAACCGCCGGATGATTGACACGTGGCACGTATCACGCGACACTGAGAATACGATAAAGAGCTTCCGCCACAAAGGACTGATACGGATGTTCGAAAATGGCCAAGCTCGCCTGGTCAACCCGTCCCTGCGGTCCCGCGTGGAGAACATCCTCGCCGTTCTCGATGCCTCTCCGAGTGCGTTGGACCTTGCAACTCCGGGCAACCGTCTCCACGAACTTACGGGAGACCAAGCGGGCGTCTGGTCCGTCGCCGTGAGCGGGAATTGGAGAATCGTGTTTCGCTTCACGGACGGCAACGCATACGACGTGGATTTAGTCGATTACCATTAAGGAGCCAACCATGCCCATGAAGAACCACCCGCATCCGGGTCGCATCGTCCGCCAGGATTGCCTGGAACCGCTCGGCTTGACCGTTACCGATGCGGCCAAGGCCCTTGGCGTCGCGCGCCAGACCCTCAACAGCCTCGTCAACGAGAGGGCCGGAATATCTCCGGAGATGGCCGTGCGCCTGTCGAAAGCGTTCGGTAGCAGCCCTGAAATGTGGGTACGTCTCCAGGCCAACTACGACCTTTCCCAGGTACGCCAAGAGGAGATCGACGTTCGGCAATACAAGCGGGCGTCATAGGACGCCTGTAGTTGAATAAAGCAGTATGGCGCGGCCGAAATCGGCCTGCCGCCACGGGCAACTGTGCGCCACCTGGAATTAACCTGAGCCTCCACCGGCTCGGAATCGATTGCAGAGCTGCGGCACTCGCTTACGCCGGGTCTCGCCGCCACGCGATCTTACCGTTGACCACCGTAGCCATGGGGCCGCCACGGAAGGTCCGGCCGTTGAAGGGGGAGTTACGGCTGCGCGAGAAAGACTGGTTCACATCGTAGGTCCAGGCGAGGTCCTCGCTGAAGACGGTCACGTCGCCGGGCGCGCCGGGGGCCAGCGTGCCTCTTCCTAAACGCATGACGGCTTCCGGGCCGGTGGTGAATAATTCCACCATCCGGGTCAAAGTAATCTTGCCGGGCCGCACCAGTTCTTCAAGCGCCAGCGCCAGGGCGGTCTCCAGGCCGATGATGCCGAACGGGCAGCGCTCGAACTCCTGCATTTTCTCGCTGCCCGGGTGCGGCGCGTGGTCCGTGGCGATGGCGTCGATGGCCCCCGAGGCGATACCTTCCACCACCGCCGCGCGATCGTCCGGCTCGCGCAGCGGCGGCTTCATCTTGTAATTGCTGTCGTAAGGCGCCATCTCGCGGTCCGAGAGAGCGAAGTGGTGGGGCGTGGCTTCGCAGGTGACCGGCAGGCCGTGGCGCCGGGCGTAATCCACCATGGCGACCGAGTTGCGCGTGGAGATGTGGGCGATGTGGCAGCGCGCCCCGGTCAACTGCGCCAGCAACAGGTCGCGCGCCACCATCACGTCCTCGGCGGCGGCCGGAATGCCGCGCAGGCCCCAGCGCACCGACTGAGCGCCCTCGTGCATATCGCCGCCCGCGCTGAGTAGAAGATCTTCGCAATGATCGATCACGGGCAGATCGTAGGAGCGGGCGAACTCCATGGCCCGGCGCATGACGCGCGAGCTGGTCACGGGTTGGCCATCGTCGGAGATGGCTACCGCGCCGGCGGCCTTCATGCCGCCAATGGCCGCCAGTTCCTCGCCCGCGCTGCCCTTGGTGACGGCGCCGATGGGGAACACGTTGACCACGGCCGCGCGGCGGGCGCGTTCCACGATATAGCTGGTGACCGTGGCATTATCGTTCACCGGTTTGGTATTGGGCATGCAGCAGATGGAGGTGAAGCCACCGGCGGCGGCCGCGCGCGAACCGCTCTCGATGGTCTCGGCGTGCTCGAAGCCGGGCTCCCGCAAGTGCACGTGCATATCGATGAAGCCGGGGGCCACGATCAGGCCGGCGGCGTCGACGGTCTCCGCGTTGGGCGCGGATAGGTTGGGGGCGACGCCGGCGATGCGCCCGTCCACGATCAGCACGTCGGCGATGTGGTCCGTACGGGACGATGGATCGATCACGCGGCCGTTCTTAATGAGGATCGACATGGCTATCCAATCATCCTCTCGAGCACCGCCATGCGCACGGCGATGCCGTTTTCCACCTGGTTCAGAATCACCGAGCGCTGGAAGTCCGCCACTTCCGAGGAGAGCTCGCGCCCGCGGTTGATGGGGCCGGGGTGCATGACGATGGCGTCCGGTTTGGCCAGTTCCAGGTGCTCCAGGCTCAGCCCGTAGAACCGGAAGTATTCGCTAGCCGGGAAGGATGCTTCGTGCTGGCGTTCCAGTTGCACGCGCAACATCATGATTACGTCGCTGTCGCGGATGGCCTCACGGATATCGGTGGTCAAGCGCACGCCCGGCGCAAGGTCCGCCAGTTCCCGCGGCAGGAGGGAGGCCGGACCGCAGAGCACGATTTCCACGCCGAATTTCGCCAGCAGATGCACGTTGGAGCGCGCCACGCGGCTGTGCGCGATGTCGCCGATGATGGCCACGCGCAGGCCTTCCAGCGCGCCGCGGCGGTCCAGAATCGTGCGCGCGTCGAGCAGCGCCTGGGTGGGGTGCTCGTGCGTGCCGTCGCCCGCGTTGATGATGGGCGTGGACAGGTAGCGCGCCAGGAAATGCGGCGCTCCGGAGGCGAAATGGCGCATCACGATGGCGTCCGGGCGCATGGCGGCCAGCGTGTTCAGCGTGTCCACCAACGATTCGCCCTTGGAGACGCTGGAACCGGAGGCGGTGATGGAAACCGCGTCCGCGCCTAAGCGCTTGGCGGCGATTTCGAAACTGGTGCGGGTGCGCGTGGAAGCCTCGTAAAAGAGGTTGACGATCATCTTCCCGCGGAGCGTATCCAGCTTCTTGAGCGACTGGCTTTGCAGAGGCTGGAAGTCCTTGGCGCGCGCCAGGATCGCTTCGATCTCAGCGCGGTCCAGCTCTTCGATTCCGAGCAGTCCGGCGGGCATGTCGACTCCCTATGCTTCGGCGGCGTTGGTTCGTTCGACCAGGAGAACTTTCTCCATCCCGTCGATTTCGTTGAATTTCACTTCGATGATTTCGACGTCGGAGGTCTGGATCTTGCGTCCGATGTAGCGGGCCTCGATAGGCAGCTCGCGGTGGCCGCGGTCGATCAGCACGAGCAGCGAAACGCGCGACGGGCGACCGTGATCGAACAACGCGTCGAGCGCCGCGCGGATGGTGCGGCCGGTGTAGAGCACGTCGTCCATCAGGATGATGTCTTTGCCCTGCACGGAGAACGGAATTTCGGTGGCGCTGACCACGGGCTTGATATCGACCGTAGTCAGATCGTCCCGGTAAAGGTTAATGTCGAGGATGCCGACCGGCACCTTGAGCTTTTCGAGCGCCTCGATCTTGGCGGAGAGACGCTGCGCCAGGGGAACGCCGCGGCGGCGGATGCCGATAAACGCAAGCTGGGCCGGATCTTTGGTCTTCTCGAGGATTTCGTGGGCCAGGCGAACCAGCGTCCGGTCGATTTCGGAAGCGCTCATGAGCTGGGATTTTTCGCGCGTGAGGGGCATATAGGCTCTGAAAGTCAGGGTAGCATGCGAAGGGGGAGTGGGCTCCGCGTCTCTGCGTCCTAAGAGACTCACGGACGGATCGGACCCCCGTGGTAAACTCCATTTCATGCCGCAACCTGGGCAAGTTCCCGACGAGCCGCCGCCCTTCCTGGGCTCCTGGCGCCGCGTCTACATCGCCGTCGTCGTCTATCTTGTCCTCATCGTCGCGGGATTCTTCCTGTTCACGAGAGCCTACCAATGAGGCTGGCCGACTGGGTCGTCCTGGTCGGAACGCTGACCTCCATCGTGGCCTACGGGTTATACCGCAGCCGGGGCAGCAACACCGTGGACCGCTATCTGCTGGCCGGCAAAACCATGCCGTGGTACGCCATGGCGCTCTCCATCATGGCCACGCAGGCCAGCGCCATCACCTTCATCTCCACCACCGGCCAATCCTACGTGGACGGCATGCGCTTCGTGCAGTTCTACTTTGGACTGCCCATCGCCATGATCGTCATCTGCGCTACCGTGGTCCCTCTGTTTCACCGCGCCAGGGTGTACACGGCCTACGAATTTCTCGAAAAGCGCTTCGACGGCAAGACGCGCACGCTAGCCAGCGTGATATTCCTGTGCCAGCGCGGCCTCTCGGCGGGTCTCACCATTTATGCCCCCGCCCTGGTGCTCACCGCCATCCTCGGCTGGCCCGAACGCGCCACCACGTTGGTGATGGGCGGCGTGGTGGTGACCTACACCGTGCTGGGCGGCATCAAGGCGGTGACATGGTCGGACGTGCAGCAGATGTGCGTCATTTTTCTGGGACTGCTGGTTTCGCTCGTCACCGTAGTCGTGCTGCTTCCCCATTCCGTTTCCTTCGGCGATGCCGCGTACCTGGCGGGCGCCGCCGGACGCCTGAACGCCGTCACCACCAACTTCGATTGGCGCGACCGCTACAACCTTTGGAGCGGACTGCTCGGCGGCACGTTTCTGTTTCTCTCCTATTTCGGCTGCGACCAGTCGCAGGTCCAGCGCTATTTGACCGGCCGGTCTATCGAGCAGAGCCGTTTGAGCCTTCTGTTTAACGCCGTGGCCAAGATCCCCATGCAGGCGTTCATCCTGTTCATCGGGGCCATGGTGTTCGTGTTCTACGTGTTCATCCAGCCGCCCGTCCTGTTCCAGGAGTCGGCCCTCAAGCGCATTCAGGCGGCCGACGGTTACGCGGGCGTGGCGGCCGATTACCAGCGCGCCTTCGAACGCCGCCGCGACGCCGCTTCGGCCTTGCTTGAGGCGCATCACGCGCACAATGCCGCCGGCCGGCAGCGGCAGGTTTCGGAGTACCGCGCCGCGCAAACCGACATGGATGCCGCGCGCGTTAGCGCCAGCCAGTTGGTGGAGCGCTCCGGCGGGGAAAAGGGCTTCAGCGATACCAACTACATCTTCCTCACGTTCGTCACACGCTATCTGCCCACTGGGATCGTCGGACTGGTAATCGCCGTGATCCTGGCGGCCACCATGTCCGCCAGTTCGGGCGAAATCAATTCGCTCGCCACCGTGACTGTGGTGGACATTTACAAGCGCTACGTCCGCCGGGAGGCCACGGACCATCACTATCTGACGGCTTCGCGCTGGGCCACGCTCTTCTGGGGCGCTTACGCCGTGACCTTCGCCGGGTTCGCCGGGAGGCTCGGGCCGCTGATCGTCGCCGTCAACAAGGTGGGGAGCTTGTTCTATGGCACGCTGCTCGGTTGCTTCGTGCTGGCCATCGGCTTCCGGCGCGTGCGTGGCACGGCCGCATTCATCGGTATGCTGGTTGGCGAGGCCGCCATCCTGGCGACCTCGGCCTTCACCGACGTCTCCTGGCTCTGGTACAACGTAATCGGCTGCGCCGTGGTAGTAGCCGTCGCCCTGACCATCACGCACTCCCGCGACGTGGCCTTACGCTAACTGGCAGCCCCCGCGCTGGACGGGAACGCCTCCCGCGCCAGAGCGCACATCGCGTCGTGCGCGGCTTTGTAAACTCTCAAGCTCGTCTTGAATCTCTCGCCGCATGCCTGCCTGAGCGCATCGGCATCGGGCTGTCCCTCGGCCAGGAAATACCCGTCAATGAAAACCCCCGCAGCTTTCGCGACGTGGTCCTTGTGCGCGCTATCGCATGCCGCCAACGCCGCCTCTTGATCGCCCATTTCGTGCCTCCGTAATCAAATTCTCCGTGGTCTGCCCTTCTTACTTGATCGCTTTCCAGGCGGCCGCCGCGTCTTGAAACGTCGTCTGCCCCAGTTCAGGCACAAGCGTGTCGCCATTCATCCGTATCGGCTGGTTCGGCGCCATGCCTTGCACCCACAGATCCGCGTATCTGCATATTGCATCCACTTGCGCCTGCTGCACCGCATCCATGTCGCAACCCGCCAGGTACGTGAACTGGGCTGCGGTTAGGGACCCCGGCGGCGCCCACGTCCCGGCTTTTTTCACCGGGCTGAGCAGCGGATTCATGCGCACGATCCGGCTGTCGGCCGGCGGTTTGTTCAGTCCGATGCCGCTTCCCGTCATCACGTGCGCCAGGTATGTCGAGATGTCCGGCGGGTCGTCGAGAATGGATGACGCAAGCTTGTGCAAATCGCTGACGAATGTCCGATCGGCCGGCAGCTGAACATACGGCGAGGGAGCTTCCCCTGGCTGTGGCCATGGCAGCGCCACCGAGGCGGTCCCGAGGCTCAGCGCCGCAAGGTCCATGGTATTCTGTCCCGTTGCGATCGCTTCCGTGACCGCCACCAGAACGGGATTGTTGCAGCCGGAGATTGCGCCGTCCCAGTAACGGCCTGCGCGGTCCGGGAACGTGGCGGGTCCGTCGAAATAGTTCACCGGCGCATTGGTGGAAGCGTGAATCGCCTCGGCGAGCGTGACGTCCGCCGATTCGCCGGTTCCCCATGCCGGCCCGCTGACCGGGGCTGAACGGAAGAACGCGGCGCGGTTCCGGTCATAATCGAACGCCGTGATCAGGAGACGCAGTGGCCGGTCGCCCGCCGCGGCCCGATCGAGCGGCAGGGCGCCCGTTTTGGGAAACGAACTCTCCAATGCCGCGAGTTTGTTATCGGCGCTGTACTTTGGCCCCAACCCCGTCAGATCGTGCAACACCCGGTCGCCGAACGAATGCGTCGGGGAGAATATCGATTCCCGCTTCGCCTGATCCTGGAAGAAAGCCAGAATCTCTCCGAGCGTCATCCCTTCAACCAATCCTCCGAGCACGATGCTGCCGCCCGAATTCGCCGCGACCAGGTCGAAATCGTCCAGGACGGCCCGGCCCGAAGTGTTCTCGCCGTACAGCGCGATCAACGCCTTGAGCTCGATGAGCGCCCAGGTGCCGCCCCCATCGAGAGAAAGTATGCGATAACTCACGGTTGCCTCGCCTCCTCACCCCGCGTTGCCGGGCTCGCTAACAATCATAGCGCGCCGGGTATCAAGGCAGACTGCAAGACGGGGACTGGCGAGACTGTTGACTCGAGGTTCACGGTGCGCTACTGTTTCTAGCGCGTGCCAAACTCGCCCGCTTCCCGGCTGAAGAACATAACCGTCACCGCACAACAGCCGACTCGGACCCGCTTCGTCATCATGGCGTTGCTGTTCGTCTCCGTCGTCATCAACTACCTGGACCGCGCCAACCTGTCGATTGCCGCGCCACTTCTGGGAAAGGACCTGGCCATTGATTCCGTCAAGATGGGACTGGTGTTCTCGGCATTCGGCTGGAGCTATGTGTGCTGTCAGGTCCCGGGCGGCTGGCTGGTGGACCGGGTGCATCCGCGCACGCTGTACGCCATACTGATTGCGCTGTGGTCGGTGGCCACAGCGCTATTGGGATTTTCGCGGGGCCTGGCCATGCTATTTGCGCTCCGGCTGGCCATAGGCGCGCTGGAGGCGCCGTCTTTTCCCATCAACAACCGCGTGGTGACCACGTGGTTTCCGGAACGCGAGCGCGCCACGGCGATCGGCTTTTACACCTCCGGACAGTTTGTCGGCCTCGCCTTTCTGACCCCGGTCCTGATGTACCTCCAGCTCCATTTCGGTTGGCGCAGCGTATTCATTTCCGTGGGGATGATGGGCATCGTCTGGGCCGCGGCCTGGTACGTTGTCTATCGCGGCCCGCTGACCTATAGCGGCGCCAATCCGGCCGAGATCGAACTGATCCGCCTGGGAGGCGGACTCGTGGACCTCAGCGAGCAGAGCACGCCCAGCGCCAAAGGGGGGTTCAATGCCGGCGATCTTAGCCAAGTGCTGACCCAGTCCAAGCTATGGGGGCTTTACATTGGCCAGTATGCGCTCACCTCGACGCTGTGGTTCTTCCTGACTTGGTTCCCGACTTACCTGGTGCAGTACCGCGGCATGAACTTCCAGCAAGCCGGCTTCCTCGCATCGTTACCGTTCCTGGCGGCGTTCTGCGGGGTCCTTTCTTCCGGTCTAGTCTCGGATCTTCTGGTGCGGCGTGGCTTTTCGCTAGGCGTCGCGCGCAAGGCGCCGATCATTACGGGATTGCTGCTGTCAACGAGCATCGTTGGCGCCAACTATGTTCGCACGCCGACCTTGATCATCACCTTCATGGCTTTGGCGTTCTTCGGAAACGGGCTGGCATCCATTGCCTGGTCGCTGGTGTCCGCGGTTGCACCGAAGCGTCTGATCGGGCTGACCGGTGGAGTATTCAACTTCATCGGGAACATGTCCGCCATCACGGTGCCCGTCATGATTGGTTTTCTGGTGCGGGGCGGCGATTTCTCGCTGGCACTCGGCTATATCTCGGGGATGGCTTTGATCGGAGCTCTTTCCTACATCCTGGTGGTTGGCAGAATCGAACGGCTTCCAGACGCGCCGAGCGGGGCTGTCAGGCCGCGGCGGTGATGTCAGCCGCCGCGCCATACCGCCCTTGCTTCGCAGAACCCATCGGGTATAAGATCGTTCCGTGCTCCGCAGGTCGCTTAGCGGTATCCTTGATTTCCCGCCAGAAGTAGTACGGAAGTACCAAAACAGCATGCAAAACCCATAGCTGCCGCGTCCGCCGCAAGCGCCAGCGGCTCCGTTCAAACGTTATCGAAAGCGCCGCTTCCGGCCTTCGCGGCTTCATGCGCATCCGCGAAGGCGGCGCTTCCGATAAGTCCTAACGTTTTGCGGCCATTGGCGCAGCTTCCGAGTGCGCCGCCACTCGTTCCGATGCCACATGTCCCTATAGTTGGCCCGAGGAATGATATGCCGTAATGCCGCCGACAGGCCGCGGGTAGCGCCTTTCTGATATAGTAAATCGACCGGAAACGGCGAGTGACCGTTACGTCGCGACCGCGCGCGATAGATTGAGGCGCACGGCAGCAATGATGGAGGCGGAACGCGGGATATCACTCAGTTCAAGCGCGGTTTGGCGCGGCGGCCACTATTCTATTTTGCCGCTTGCACCATCTTCGGCGCCACGCGGATAGCGTGCGGTCTGGTCACGCGCGGCGAGATCAAGCCCGATCCCGCGCATCCGGTTCTGGCGATCGGGTCGAGCGCACCGGATTTTGCGCTACTTGGCGTGGACGGCAAGACACACAAGCTGAGCGATTACTCGGACAGCAAGGTACTGGCGGTCGTTTTCACCTGCAATCACTGCCTGGCATCGCAGCTATATGAAGGCCGGATCGGCAAACTGTACGGAGATTACCGGGACAAGGGCGTGGCGCTGGTGGCGGTCAACCCGGACAATCTCAACCAGGCCAGCATGGAGGAACTGGCTTGGACCGATGTCGACGATTCTCTGGCCGGGATGAAGGACCGCGCGACGTATCGCCACCTGGAATATCCCTATCTCTACGACGGAGGAACGCAGGGTGTGACGAGTAAGTTCGGGGTTGTGGCGACGCCGCAGATCTTCGTGTTCGATCAGGGGCGCAAGCTGCGCTACGAAGGGCGGATCGACGACAACGTGCGCGAGCCGCTGGCCAGGACCCAAGACGCGCGCAACGCGATCGATGCACTGCTGTCCGGCCGGCCGGTTCCGGTCTCACAAACGCAAGTTGCGGGGTGCGCCACAAAATGGCTGGGGAAAGGGTCCGGCCGTGACGCAGAGATGGCGAAGATCAACGCGGAACCGGTGACGCTCGACATGGCTACTCCGGATGTTTTGAAAAAGCTTCGCGGGAACGGTACGGACAAACTGGCGCTGGTGAACTTCTGGGCGACTTGGTGCGGGCCCTGCGTCAACGAGTTCTCGGATTTACAGGATACGTATCGTATGTATCGCAGACGCGGCTTCGATCTTGTCACCGTCTCGTCAAATGAGCCCGATGAAAAGGCGGCGGTGCTGGAGTTTCTGCAGAAAAAGCATGCCTCGAGCAGAAACCTGCTGTTCGCCACGACCGATACTTACGGACTGCAGGATGCATTCGATCCGAAGATGGGCGGGGCCGTGCCGTTCACCTTGCTGCTGGCGCCGAACGGCGGCGTACTCTATCAGGAGCAGGGCGAACTCAGCATCTCGAAAATGCGGCGGGCGATTTTGGCAAATCTGCCCGACGATGCGGAGCACGCGGGTTCGCAGGCATACTGGTCCGGGAATTGACTGTCCTGAGGGGAAGTCGCGGAAACGGTGGCGAATACGAGACGCGATTCTGCACTTACTTCGGGCGCGCAACCCATTGCGGTCGCCGCCGGGCCATTGAAGTTCGACGTAAAATGATACGCGAGAGAGGTGCAGGGATGAAAACAGAATGCTTACAGAATGGGCGCCAACGGTCGCAGATGTGGCGGCGTCTGGCGTCGATTCCACTCTGGGTTGTTCTCATAACGGCAGCGGTTGCCTGGCCGCAAGCGCCGTCGACCGGCGCCAGCGGGCGTGGCGGCCGCGGCATAATGGGGGACCTGCAACACCCGCTCATGGCGATCGGCGCGCCGGCGCCTGATTTCGCGCTCCCGGGCATTGACGGCAAGATTCACCGGTTGAATGAGTACGGCAGTGCGAAAGTTCTCGCCATTACCTTTGAGTGCAATCACTGCCCTGTATCGCAGATATACGAAGGCCGGATCAGGAAGCTATACGAGGATTACAAGGATAAGGGCGTCGCCCTGGTAGCTATCAATCCCAACAATCCAAAATCGGTTCGCCTGAATGAACTGGGCTACACTGACCTGGAAGATTCCCTGCCAGAGATGAAGATCCGCGCGCAGAACCGCCATATTACCTGGCCGTATTTGTATGACGGGGAAACGCAGACGCTGGCGACCAAATTCGGCGTTGTCGCCACGCCACACATCTTCATCTTCGATCAGGACCGCAAGCTGCGGTATGAAGGACACATTGACGACAATCAGGTGGAAAGCCTGGCTAAAGCACATGAGGCGCGTGACGCAATTGAGGCGTTACTAGCGGGCAAGCCGGTCGCCGTTACGCACACGCGGGCCTTCGGTTGCAGCACGAAGTGGCTGTCGAAGGCAACCGGCGCGGGCTCCCGGGAAGAGGAGATGACGAAGATCCAGGCCGAGCCGGTTAAACTCGACATGGCTGGCGCCGGCGAGTTGAAGAAACTGCGCACGAGCGCGCCGGGCAAGGTTCTGGTGGTCGCCTTTTGGTCGGTGAAGTGCCCGACTTGCGCCGGGGTGTTTCACGACCTGGAGACAACGTACCGGATGTATCGCGCGCGGGCGTTCCAGTTTGTCACCGTCGCGACGGATGCGCCAAGCGACAAACCGGCGGTGATGGCGTTTCTGCAAAAGCAGTATGCCTCGGGTCCAAATCTGCAATTTGCCACGAATGCCAAGAGTGGACTTCAGGCGGCTTTTGGCGCGAAGTGGAGGGCGGGAATGCCTTACACGGTCGTGATCGCGCCGGACGGCACGAAGGTTCTCTACGAAAAGGAAGGTAAGATCGACCTGCTGGCGCTACGGCGAACCGTGCTGGCGACCATGTCGGATACAACGGGATACCCGGGCAATCAGGCTTATTGGGCCGGGAATTAGTTGTCCGTCCCGGCGCCAGAAGCGGACGTCTGGCCCGCGCGCTGGCCAGTTTCCGGAAATCCCGTATATCTGGCCAATCATGATGCCCGCGCGGCGTTAACTCGTTTCTAATGTTGCGCGTGCACAGATTGGACCAGATATACGGCAAAAAACCGGCCAATCTGTTCATTCTAGATCGCTTACGCTGAAGACTTCGGTGGAACAGATTGGCCGGTTTTTTTAAGTTTC
>OBLW0100003202.1_pt1 | contig 12827 bp, 12 predicted proteins | sample 1520161 | NCBI WGS metagenome assembly OBLW01 (sample SAMEA3539309, study PRJEB22396) | soil metagenome | biome: tundra; feature: field; material: soil | place: USA | collected 2010-05 | depth 0.15 m
GGCGAGGTGAGCTCGTTGAAATTGGTCTGGCACAATCACAACGACGCGAGCACCACTGTAGAGTGCGGCCATTTCCGAGTTGTCAAGAAACTGTCAATTTTTTGTCAAATAAATCGCGGAAGGGTTCGTATTAAATAGTTGTCACACCTTGGTGCCCTTGGCGGTTCGCGGAGATACAGCTTATGCTGAAGGAACGCTGAAAGGTCCAGGTTTCGTTGGCAATGATTTCACTTCGTCTCTATACCTTTGCGCTCGGCACAATAGGAGTTGCTCTGGCCAGTTACGCGCTGCTGCGTCGCAAACCCAGAAATGCGACCGATCTCGAATTTGAGCGCCGCACCTGGCTGAATACCGTCGGGCGCATCACCGACGGCACGGTGATTGACGTCCAGGAAATCACGACCGCCGCGAATCGCCCTGCCACCATGCTGATTTATCAGTACGACGTGGCCGGCGTTTCCTACGAAGCCTCGCAGGATGTTACCTATCTGCGGCAATGGATCAATCTTCATTCCTGCCGGTTAGGCCTCCCGACGTCGGTGAAGTACGATGCGCGCAATCCCGGCAATTCCATGGTCATCGCCGAAGGCTGGATCGGCCTAAGACAATAAGAAATCACGTAGGGGCAGGTGCCTCACCTGTCCCATCCGGGCGCAGCCCGGCTCGCTTCGATGTGAGGAATTAGAGTTTCCCGAATGCGGCCAGAACCATGTAAACAACCTGCGCCGTCGCCAGCCCAACCCAAATGCGTTGTCGAATCCGCGAGCGACGAATGTCGCGCTGCAAGTCGGCGGAAGTTGGTTCGTTTACCAACGCCTCCCGCTTTTCCGCCGGCAACGGCGCCGGTTGCAGATTGATCGGACGGGCGCTGTCCGCCGCCTTCGGCTTGTCGGGATAGAACACTTTGGGCGTGTCCACCACTTCCGACCACAGGGGCAGCAGAATCCACGATTTCGGAATAATGTCGAGGATCGACTTGGAAGTCAGTTGGAGCGCAGGCTGCGTCTCCGGCGCAACGCGATCCGCCAAATTGCGCAGCAGCGATCCCCACCAGAAGTGGCTCAACTGGTCGGTAATCAGTTCCCCCACATCGACTGGGCGAGATTCCAGTTCGAGGGGAGGCAAAGTCTCTGGCGAGATCACGTCCCCGATGTTTGTGAATACGGTGCGAAACCAAGGCAGACGCAGACGATCTCCGAGCGCTAAGCCAACGTCCACTGGACGGGAAGTAAGCTGAAGCGGTGGGAGTTTCTCCGGCGCGAACGTATCGCGCAGATTGCCAGCCAGAGATCTCCAAAGCGGCCGCGTCAAGCTCTCGGGTGGAAGTAAATCGAGCGGTGTGTCAGCCAGCGGCGTTGTCGACTGGGGGTCGGAGTCCCAGGCTTCGGCGGCATTGGAGCGATAAGACATAAGTATTCAGGTGGCACCGTAGACAGTCGCAGGTTCCAAGTGACGGGCGACCCACTCGTCCCACCGGAAAGTACAAGCCGCGATTACACCGGCCCCACATCTGATCTTAGACGCCGCGCCAGTCTCTGTCACGCGCCTTTACGCAGTTTTACGAGCTTTGAAATACAAAATTCGCAGCCCGGAATCAGAATTGACCGAATCCCACCCCGGAGGGACGAACGCTAATCGCCCGGCATTTTCAGACGCCGGAAAAACGGGGAGGATAATTCGAGGTCCCGGAGGGACGACTGAATTTTCACCTATAGTCTGACGCAAAGGGCGGTTCGCCATAGCCCTCTGGGGCGGGATTCTTGGATTTCCGCGACGGCAACTAAAAACACTCGCATTATCCGTGGTACATGGACTTTGATGCCGTTGAGTACCCACCGTCCCCTGAAGCACAATCACAAGTTGACGTTATGAGGGAGACAGGAATGGAGATTTCCGAGTGAGCTCGCCCGCGGCCGCCAAACAACGCCGGTTGCGGCGTTACGTACGCTACCGTTTTGATGCGCGCATTCACCTCTCCGTGTTTCGCGAAGGTCGGACGGTCGCCTGTTGGGGCCGAGCCAGCGAACTGGGCCAGGATGGCTTAGGAGCGACCCTTAGCGGTTGTCTTCAAAACGACGAGGTTGTCACCCTGGAATTCTCCATCCCGATCGAACCGCATCACCTGAAGCTCCGAGCCGTAGTGCGCTACAGCGACGGCTTGCGCTGTGGATTCGAGTTTCTGGTACTCACCGAGGAACAAAAAAACAAGTTGCACCATCTGTGTGTGATCCTGGCCAACGCTTCTTGAGCCCTCCCGCAGAGAATCTGTTACGCCCGTAACTATCGACTCGTGTCCGAACTCCCTTACCATCAATGTAACTTTGAGCACCACGGGAAAGGATCTTATGGGGGAGAAGACTGTCCCGCCAGCAGCAGCGTCTAGGACCACAATGCCGCTGTTGCAAGCGCCCCCGACTCCCGTTTCGTACTCGTCCCGCCCACTCCAGGACCACGTCTCTGAAGCGAATTACAATCAAGCTACGGGAAACAACGGAAAGGGCGCCGAAGCCCCTGACGCCGTGGAGAAAGCCTACTTCGAGCAGATCATTGAGAACGCGCCCGAAGCGATCAGCATCATCGACTTGGACCTGCGCATTCTTCGCATCAATGCGGAATTCACCAACCTGTTCGGCTTTACCGCGACGGAGACTGCTGGAAGGCGCCTCGACGAACTCATCGTGCCTCCCGATCGCTACACCGAGACGGCTTGGATCGGCGAATGTATTAAGACGCAAAGCAAACTTCTGCTTGAAACCCGCCGTCAGCGGAAAGATGGCTCTTTGGTCGAAGTGCTGCTCTCCACCGCTCCGGTAATTGTGGATGGCCAACGCATTGGAGCCTACGCCTCCTATCGCGACATCACTGAGCAAAAGCGTGCCGAGGAATTGAACGCGGCTTTGTACGCTATCGCCGCACGCAGCCAGTCGGCCGAAGATTTGCAGCAGTTCTTCGCCGCCATTCACAACATCGTCGGCCAATTGATGACGGCGCGCAACTTCTATATCGCCCTCTTCGATCCGCAGTCGCAGTTGTTAACCTTCCCGTACTTCGTCGACGAAGCGGATCCGACTCCTGCGCCAAAGCCGCTGGGCCGGGGCTTGACGGAATTTGTCCTGCGCTCGGGCGAACCTTTGCTCGCGACACCCGCGGTCTTTGAAGATCTGGTCCGGCGCGGAGAGGTCGAATTGATTGGCGCTCCCTCCGTGGATTGGCTCGGGGTTCCGCTGAAGAGCGGCTCGACTTGTATTGGAGCCCTGGTGGTCCAGAGCTACCACCAAAACGTCCGCTTCGGCGAGCGCGACCGTGAGATTCTGAAATTCGTTTCGCAACAACTCTCCGCCGCCATCGAACACAAGCGCTATGAAGAAGCGCTCCGGCGTTCCGAAGCGCGTTCCCGCTCGCTGATTTTGAGCGCCGCCTTCGGCATTTGCCGCTGCACCCTGAACGGCAGATTCCTGGATGTCAATCCGGCGCTCATTACCATGCTGGGACACGAATCGGTCGAAGATCTTCTCCGTCTCGATGCCCGGCACGAAGTTTTCGTGCAAGCGAAGGAACTGGACCGGCTGGTTGAAGACTATCGCCGCACCGGCAATCTGAACGGCGTGGAAACACAGTGGAAGCGCAAGGACGGCCGAGTAATTATCGTGCGGCTCAGCGGCTGTGCGGCCATTGTCAGCGACGAGCCCGAAGAAGTACTGGAACTGATCGCGGAAGATATCACAGACCGCCGTCAACTGGAAGAGCAGCTTCGCCAGGCACAAAAGATGGATGCCGTCGGCCGCCTTGCGGGCGGTGTCGCCCACGACTTCAACAATCTCTTAATGGTCATTAATGGCTATACCGAAGTGTTGCTGGACCAGTTGGAAAAAGGCGGCGAAATGCACACCAAGGTCCTGTCCATTCAGCAAGCCGCCGACCGCGCCGCCACCCTCACCCGGCAACTCTTGGCGTTCAGCCGCAAGCAGCTCCTCGAACTCAAAGTCGTAGACGTTAACGCCGTCGTCGGCGACATGGAACGGCTCTTGCGCCCCTTGATCGGCGAGAACATTGAACTGGTGACCCGCCTCTCCTCCCAAACCGGACACACCCGCGCCGACGCCGGACAACTCGAGCAAGTCATCATGAACCTGGTCGTCAATGCCAAGGATGCCATGCCCGAGGGCGGCAAGCTCACTTTGCAGAGCGCTGACGTGACCGTGCGCCAAGGCTTCAGCGAACATCGTTTTATCCAGCCCGGACGCTATGCCGTCATCTCAGTGAGCGATACCGGACACGGCATGGACAAAGAGACGCAGTCGCGCATCTTCGAACCCTTCTTTACTACTAAGGAAAAAGGAAAAGGAACTGGGCTCGGCCTCTCCACCGTGTACGGCATCGTCAAGCAGAGCAATGGATATGTCTTCGCCCAAAGTGAGCCCGGAGCGGGCACAACCTTCTATGTCTATCTGCCACGCGTCGAGGACTCGGCGGAAGAGTCGAGTCCCGCCAAGGCGCAGCAGAATGACAGCGGCGGCAGCGAGACCATTTTGCTGGTGGAGGACGAGGAGTCCGTCCGCGAACTCGTTCGTTTAACCTTGACCGCTCGCGGCTATAAAGTGCTCGAAGCCGAAAATGGCGAAGCTGGTCTGCGCATCGCGGAAGCCTGCAAACAACACATCGACATTCTTATCACCGACGTCGTGATGCCCGGCATCGGAGGCAGGGAACTCGCCAAGAAACTGCTCACCCTGCGTCCCGAAATCAGCGTACTCTATCTTTCCGGCTACACGGAAGACTCGGTCATCATCCAGGGCGTGCTCGGACCGGCCTCTGCGTTCCTGCAGAAGCCCTTTACACTCCAGAACCTCGCCAAGAAAGTCCGTGAGGTCCTGCGGGCCCGACCCGAGCTGTCCTCCGCCCCTAAATCATTAGCGAAATCGGCCTCGAATTAATCCCGCGAGACTCGACGCGCATCAAAAGCGTCAGTCGGACCGGTGCGGCCATGCGACTGCCCAAACTACCGTTGCAGGAGAGTGGGAATCAGCTTCGGGCAATTCCACAATTTTCTTGCTCAGCCCCTTGACCTTTTCCTCGCGAAGAACCTAAATATAACAGGGGAGCCCGAGTATGGAGGAAAATCATGGTGTATTGTCCTGAATGCGAGACGGACCTCGACATCGATGAAGATGAAGTCGATGAGGGTGCAGTCGTCTCCTGCCCGGAGTGCGGCACCGACTTCGAGGTGGTCACCGTCAATCCAGTGGAACTGAAAATCGTCGGCGAAGATGAAGTCGAAGAGGACGAGGACGACGAAGACGACGAAGATGAGGATGAGGACGAAGATTCCTGAAGAATTCTCCGTTTTTTCCCAAGGTCAAACTCGAGGTTCGAGCCGAGCGCCAGGGGACTGTTAGCCTCCCGCGCCTGGCCATGGTCTCTCTATTCAGCTCATTGCTGCTGCTTTTATCAGCCTCTGCGAGCCCGGGAACGAGCCATCCCGAGAAGCCGAAGCCTTACGCCCTGATCTATGGAACGGTCTGGGATCCTGACGGCCATCCCATCTACGGAGTGAAAGTGAAGATCCGCCTGGCCGGCGACAACAAGAAAAAGGCGCGCTGGGAGCTCTATTCCAATCACACCGGCGAGTTCGCCCAAAGAGTGCCGGTTGGCAAGGCCGACTACATCGTTACCGCCGACGTAAAGGGGTTTAAGACGCCCTCCGGCAGACCATTGAAGCCGGGGCCGGAGGTTACGGTGCATATCGAAGCGGACGAGCGTTCTGATATCGGTCTTCATTTAGACTGGTAGCAGGCGCGCAGGGTGGTATCGCCGGCCGGACGTTCATATACATGAAGAAGGCAATCATCTCGTTTTCCGCATCGCTGCTGGTCACGCTCTCGGTCGTGAGTCTGTCGTATTTCTTCCAGTCAACGCCAGTCTGGGCAGCTCCAGCCCAGATTTTTGGCGGCGATTCGAAAAAAGACAAAACCCGCCTGCTCACCGGAAAAGTGCTGGACGGTGGAGACAACCCTCTACCGAACGCGGTCGTTTATTTGACCAACACCCGCACCCGCGCGGTGAAAACCTATATCGTTGGACCGGACGGAAGCTACCGGTTTCCCGCGCTTCAGCCAACCGTGGACTATGAAGTGTATGCGCAATTCGACGATCGCAAGAGCGGCACCAAGGCACTCAGCCAATTCGACGACCGTCCCCAGGTGTACATCACGCTGAAGGTCAGCGCTAAATCTGACAGCAAATAACTCTCGCCTAACTCGCGAAGAACTCCGCGATCTGCGGCCAGTACTTCCGAACAATTCGATCCGTGCTTAAGTGTCCGCCGCGCCGCAATAGCTTAAATTTCACGCCAGTGGCGCGCGCAAATTTCACGACTGATCGATAGGGAATGTACGGATCATCCTCGGCGTGGAAGATCATGACCTTGGGGGCAGTGATTTCTCCGGCGTGAAACATCGGATTGTAAAACTTGCCGCCGGATAACTTTTTCCAATTCTTGTCCGACAGCCGGTATCCGTTGCCGAACGCGTCGCGAATATAAGCCGCGTAGCTGGCGTTCGAGGTCTCTTTTTTCTGTTCGCGGGGAAGAATCGACCAATCCACCACGGGACAATTCGCAATCACTCTTTTCACTCGCGGATCAAGCGACGAAAGAATGGCGGCCGCGCCGCCGAAACTTCCGCCGATCACGAACACTTGATCGGGAGAAACGCGAAATTGCCTTCCAAATGCCAATTCCCGGAAGTCTTTCGAGAGTCCAGCGATGACGTCCAGAATGTCCAGGTGCGGGGAGCGTTCCAGAAACTCTCCGCTACTCTCCCACGCACCGCGATAGCGCGGATAAAACACCCAGTATCCCTTGGCCACAAAAAATTCCGCCAAAGGCTGTTTATGCGGAATGGAAGGCATGCCATCGCAAAGGACGATCACTCGGGCTATTTTCCCGAGCCGAGCGGGAGGCAAGAATTCGGTTACGATATCGCCGGCAAAGCGCGCCCTGAACATAGCTGTTGGTCGAGTTGCGGATCGGCTTGTGAGAAAAGTTCCAGGTGTATCAACGGTCTGAACACAGCGGCTAAAGAGGCTGCTGAAAAAAGCCGGTTCGTATCAGGATATCGCTTTAGCGATATCGCAAGATCAGCAGAATCAATGCCCCTTTAGGGGCTGAGGTACTAAAGGTCGACTTTTCCCGCAACCTCTGAAAGCCGTGCCCAAACAGTTCTTCCTCCAATAGAGTTCTGCAATGATCGTGGACGGGGCAGAGCCCCGTCACCACACGAGTTTGTCTTATTGCACGTCTGCCACCTTGCCGTTGATGAACGTGACCTTGATGTCTTTGTAGACATAGATCTGTTTGGCGCCGAGGTTTACGATCTTGTCGGGCTGTCCGAGAGCGGCTTTCACCTGATCGGGGGTTTGTCCCTTTTCGATCTGGGCGGGCTCGGGCGGAGGCGCTTGCTGCGCTTGTCCTCCTCCTCCACCACCTCCGCCTTGCTGATTACCGCCCTGCTGGTTGCCACCTTGGTCATTCCCGCCTTGCTGTCCGCCCTGATCGCTGCTGTCATCGATGGCGAGCAGCCCGGCGATGGTGTCTTCAACCTGCGAGGGGCTGGTATTGGCCAGCGTTCCTTTGGCAAACTGGAAAACCACGTCCGCCTTGTAGAACGTAGTGGGACTGGTATTGTTACAGGAATCGCAGGCGATGACGCCCATGGTCACCTGGTCCTTGGCCACATTCACCGCAATCTTCGAGGGATATACTTTTGTGTCTTTCTGGAAAAACTGGGTTGTAGGCGCCTGCTTGCCTAATTTTCCCAAGCCAAAGCCGAGAGCTTTTGATGCCAGCGGATTCGGAGAATGAACCGCGCCGCTTTCATACTTGGTAGAGAAAATGCTCTGGTCGGAGTAGGGGACGCCTAGAATTCCTCCCTTTTTGACTACCAGGATGGTGCCCTGTTCGACTACGGCAGCCCCATTTGAATCGGTACCCATTTTTACCAGGGTGTATTGAGCTTTGAGCTGATCTTCCATCGACACTTGCGCGAGTGCCGGGTTGGGTGCGATTCCGACAGCGACTAAACCGATCACGATGCAGGCGATCACCAGCCCCGCCGACGGAATTTCGATTCTCTGCCGCATTGCAGACTTCCTCCTGTGAAAACGATGACCCCTTGGCTCCGGGAATTGAATGACCGATTGTGTGCCGCCCAGGAGAGACGGGATGCCCCGCCTCTCCCGCGCGGATAGGGCTATTGCGATTGCTTGGCTTCCGCTTCCGCCGCGTCAGCATCTTTCTTCTGTTGGTCCAGGTCGCTTTTGACGTTGGTGTCCGCGGTCGGCGCTGGCGCTTCGCCCGCCGTAGTCTTGGTATCGGGAGCGGCCGGCAATCCGTTCTTACCCTGCTTGGCGGCCAATTCCTTGAGCCCGGCATCCATCTGGATGCGCAGTTGGTTATGCATCTCCTGCAAGTCGTCGACGGACACGCCCACCGTAGCCCCCACCGCACACTCGTCTTTCTTGCTGCTTTTTACGGTGGCGTCGACCATCTTGTCATCGTCAGGAGTAACGGTGGTGCGGTCGAGCACGTCGCCCGCGGTTAGAGTGCACTCGGTGCCGTCGGAGGTGGTTAGATCTTCGTCCGTGGAGACGACGAAAATGCGTACCTTGGGATCGACCGCGGCCGGTATCTGATCTCCGCTCGGAGCATTGGCACCCGCCGCCGCCGCAGCCTTTTCAGCCGCGATCTCGTTCTTCATCTCTTCGGCGATGGCATCTTTGGTTTCCTTGCTGAGTCCAGTGGTTGCTGGAGGCGCTCCGCCCCCGAGCATGTACGCGCCATAGGTGGCTTGAAGATTTGCGGCAACCAACGGATCGGTCGACCACAAAGCGGCGATTTCATCGCCAGTGGCATTGCTGATCGCGGGCGGAATCGCGCTTCCTTGGTCGCCGCCTCCTTGATCGTCGCCCCCCGCTTGCTGCGCGGCGTAGGCCGACTGCAGGCCTGCGGCGATCAAATAATCGGTCAGCCAGAATGCCGCAGTGGGATAGACCGGATAGGGAGCGTAATAAGCGCCGTAGTAGCCATACCAGGGCGCTCCGCCCCAGCCCCAGCCGTAATACACCGGCGCGGGCCACGGATTATAAGCCCATCCGTAATATCCGGCGCCGTAGTAATACGGAGGAGCGTAGCCGTAATAACCGTAGCCGCCGTAGTTGTAGCTGCGGTATCCATAAGCATAGGAGCGCCCGCCCACGAAGTAGGTGCGCTGCACATAGGCGTGACCACCGTGGTTATAGTAAGCGCGCTGGCTGTATCCGCCATGGCGTCCATAGCTCACGACGGTGCGCCCGTTGTGGACGCTCGTAACGTGCCGGTTGCCGTTCAATCCACGATGGACCGTCACGCCGTGAGACTGGACCGTACGAACGTGGCCGTCTTTGCGGAAGGTCGCTTTGCCGCCGCCCTTCATCGAGACCGTTTTGCTTCCGGTCGGCTGGTGGTGGTTGGCATTCGCGCCGCCGCGATTGCCGGCATTGGCTGTACCATGGCCGGCGTTGGCCCCGCCACGATTGCCCGCGTTGTTCCCACCACGATTGCCGGCATTGTTTCCCCCGTGCTGATTGGCATTCGCGCCGCCGCGGTTCCCGGCGTTGTTGCCGCCGCCGCGATTGTTCGCCCCCGCCTGTCCGGTTCGGCTGTTAGCCGATCCGCCCGGCCCGCGATTATTCGAGCCCGCTTGCCCGCTTCGGTTGTTGGCCGATCCGCCCGGCCCGCGGTTCTGTGCTCCAGCGTGATTGGCGTTTCCTCCGCCGGGACCACGATTCTGGGCGCCAGCTCCGCCCGATCGCTGACCGGCATTGCCGCCCTGGTGCTGGGCCGGGGCGGAATGTTGAGCCGGCGCGGAGTGTTGCGCGGGCGCCGAATGTTGGGCCGGGGCGGAATGCTGCGCCGGAGCGGATTTTGGAGGCCCACCGGCTTTGGCAGCTGCCGAAGCTACTGCGCTTACGCAGAATACGATTAGCAATACGGACCATTTCTGCAGGATGTTCTTTGCTCGCTGACTCGAATTCATAGACCACTCCTCTTAGGTATAAGCCGCTTCGGCATGTGTGCTCTTCGTGGGATCTTCTTGGTCCGAATGCCATGGGGGGAAGGGCCGGGCATTGGCTTTCGAAGTCCCGACAATTTCACACCCGTTTCACTATGGTGTCAAGCAAGGTTACTCAGATTTGCATTTGTTATTTTGAGCCAGATCATAACTCCACCGCCCCCAGGACGGGAATGAGAGCAGAGTTGGACCGTGCCCGGTTTTTCTCTGGCCGTCGACAACCAACCTCGACAGAAGCTTTACCAACCTTCTGGTCACCTCCAAGGGTAACCATAGTAATTGGGCGTGTTCGATCGTGCGCCGATGGAGCTAATGGAGTCGAATGCGAATGCGCAGGCACTTTCGGTTGGCGCTTCTGATTCTTATATCGCTTACTTGCGCCGCGGCCGCCCAAAATGGAGAGGCAGATCGGGACCTGGAATACTCGGAACGCTCCGGCCAGCCCACCTATCACAGCACGGTCTCGGAAGTTCGCGTCACGTTCTTTGCTATCGATGAGAATAATCGGCCGGTTGAGGCAATTACGAAATCCGACTTTGCCATCGTCGACAACGATATTGTAATCCGCAATTTTCGAAGCCTTACCCGCTCGGAAGAAACGGCTCTCGATATCGTTGTGCTCATGGATTTGAGTGAGTCGGTAGCGCCCCGCTTTCGAGCGGCCACGAATAATCTGGTGCAAGTGATCGGCCGGGAGCGGTCGATACCCGATGACCATATTTCCATTGTGTCGTTTGCCGGGATTAAGCCAGATCTGCTCTGTACCAATAGTTGCCGGTCTTCTGAAGCGTTGGAAAAACTGGCGAATCTGAGGAGTGGTGGGGCGACCCCACTCTTCGACGCCCTGACCTTTGCCGCCGAATTCATCTCGCCACACCGCAGCGCCCCGGGTGCGGCGGAGGCGCGCCGGATCATGATTTTGTTGTCGGACGGAAACGACACCATCAGCTTGCATACTGCCCAAGATGCGTTGGAAGCGGCGAGGCAATCGGGGGCGCTGATCTATGCAATCGACCTTGGACCGTCCGCCGGCTCCGGCAAGAGACAAGGAGGGAGCGTTTTCCTGCGCCAGTTGTCGGATGCTACGGGAGGGCGGTATCTCGCCTATTCGCCCCTGTTTTCGCAACCCAACGGCAGCATGGCGGTGCTCAACGCCGTGCTTGACGATCTGCGCGCTTCTTACGTCGTGACGTACGATCTGCCCAGCCACGAAGTTGGATTTCATTCTCTTCGCCTAATGCCAACCCACAAACTCAACCTCACATTCCACAGCCGGAACGGCTACAACTACGAACCCAGCGGTTACTGATTTGTAATCGCGATACTCGATCCCGATAGGAGACTTATGAGACTCACTTTGCTGATTGCGATGGTATGCGGTTGCTTTGCCGTGGCTTTAGCCGCTCCAGTGGGCGCTTATCAACAGGGAACTGTGGTCCGCATGCACATGGGCGACTGTGGCCTGATGCACCGGGGCTTCATGGCCCAGTTCGGCCCGCCGCAAGCGGCCGCCGCCGAAGACGCCTGTCCGGAATACACGCTGGTGACCGACAAGGTCGTGTTTCTGATCGTGGGCAAGTCGTCCAATCAACTGGTGCCGCTCGCGGAAGTTATCGATTTTCGTTTGGAGAATCGGGAGTTGGCGGTGCGGGTGGACGACGCCCGTAAAGAGACCAAGTTCGTCATCAAAGAAATGATCCTGCGCTCGGAATGGGAGTTGGTCCAAAAGCATATGCAGCAGGAACTCGCGCAACCGCCGCAGCCGGTCGATGCTTTGTTGCGGTTGAAGAGCCGGCAGTAGTCGTCAGCCATCAGCCGTCAGCCATCAGGTAAAGCCTTCATCAACGAGGGGGCCCTGATTTACCTGATGGCTGATGGCTGATAGCTGACGGCTGAACTTGACGGAAAACCTGCCCAGAGCCAGACTGAAATGGCATGGCGAAGCTTCGAGTTGGCATCCTCTTTGGCGGGCGGAGCGGCGAGCATGAAGTATCGCTCCTCTCGGCGGCATCCGTTGTAAACGCAATCGATAAAACAAAATATGAAGTAGTTCCAATTGGCATCACGAAAGAAGGGCGCTGGCTTACGGCGGAACATGCCGAGCGCTTGCTGAAAGGCGAAAAGCAAGAACAACAGCACGCGGGCGGGGGCGCCCGCGCCACACATGCAACAACGCTTCGCGCCGGCGATCCCGAGGCTACTCCTGGAGCGGCCGTGCTGGCGAGCGGCGAGTCGGTCATCGTTCCTCCAGAACCTTCGCGGCGCGATGCCGGCATGACTCCATTCCAAAGCGATGCTTCCGCACTTCGTCGCGCTTCCGACCGCGCCATCGACGTTGACGTCATCTTTCCCGTATTGCACGGAACTTTTGGCGAAGACGGCACCATTCAGGGATTGTTGGAACTGGCCGACATTGCCTACGTGGGCGCGGGCGTACTTGGCTCTTCCGCAGGGATGGATAAAGATGTGATGAAGTCATTGTTTCGCGCGGCGGGACTCCCCATCGTGAAACATGTGACCGTGTTGCGCAGTCAATTCGAGCGTGAGCCGAAGAAGGTGCACAAGCTGGTGGAAAGCAAGCTGAAATATCCGGTCTTCGTGAAGCCGGCAAACTTGGGCTCGTCGGTAGGAATCTCGAAAGCCCACGATCGCAAGGAACTCGCTCCCGCCATCGCGGAGGCGGCGAAGTTCGATCGCAAAATCGTGATTGAAGAGGGC
>OBLW0100003203.1_pt1 | contig 12823 bp, 11 predicted proteins | sample 1520161 | NCBI WGS metagenome assembly OBLW01 (sample SAMEA3539309, study PRJEB22396) | soil metagenome | biome: tundra; feature: field; material: soil | place: USA | collected 2010-05 | depth 0.15 m
CCGGGTGCCCGCCGCGTTCCGCCCGGCCATCGACCCGCGCCAGCGCCGGGTCCGCATCGTGCACCTGGGCATCGGCGCGTTCCACCGGGCTCATCAGGCCTGGTACACCGAGGAGTGCGGCGACTGGGGCAGCTGTGGCGTGACCCAGCGCAGCCCGCGGGTGGCCGAGCAGCTCGCGCCACAGGATGACCTGTACACGCTGCTGGTGCGGGACGGTACGGAGGCCAGGCCCCAGGTGATCGGCGCGGTCCGTGAGGTGATCTACGCGGGCACCGACCCGGCGGCGGTCACCGGGCGGATCGCCCAGCCGGAGGTGAGCATCGTCAGCCTCACGGTGACGGAGAAGGGCTACCGGCACGACCCAGCGACCGGCCGGCTGCAGCTCAGCGACCCGGAGATCGCCGCCGACCTGGCCGGGCGCCCGCCGCAGACCGTGATCGGCCAGCTCACCGCCGGGCTGGCCGCCCGGGCTGCGGGCGGCGCCGGGCCCGTCACCGTGCTGTGCTGCGACAACCTGCCCGCCAACGGGCCGACCGTGCGCGGCTTTGTGCTGGATTACGCGCAAGGCTACGCGGCCCGGCACGCTGCGGCCGCCACGCTGCCCGGCTGGATCCATGCGCAGGCCGCCTTCCCGGCCACGATGGTGGACCGGATCGTGCCCGCCACCTCGGACGCGGACCGGGCCGACGTCGCGGCGCTGCTGGGGGTACGCGACCTGGCCGCGGTGGTGGCCGAGCCGTTCACCCAGTGGGTCATCGAGGACAGCTTCGCCGGCCCCCGACCTGCCTGGGAGAAGGCCGGGGCGGAACTGGTGGCCGATGTCGCACCCTACGAGAAGGTGAAGCTGCGCTTGCTCAACGGTGCGCACTCGGCCCTGGCCTACCTCGGCGGGCTGGCGGGGCATGAGTTCATCGTGGACGCGGTCCGCGACGAGGTGCTCGCCGCCAGCGCATACCGGCTGATGATCGACGATGCCGGGCCGACTGTGGAGCCGCCGTCCGGCATGGAACCGGACACCTACGCGGGGCAGGTGCTCCGCAGGTTCGGCAATGGCGCGCTGCGGCACCGGTGTGCGCAGGTAGCCATGGACGGCAGCCAGAAGCTGCCGCAGCGGCTACTCGGCACGGTCGCGGACAGGCTTCTCGCCGGCGGGACGCCAGTGTGGGCGGCGCTCGCGGTCGCCGCCTGGATGCGGCACGTGTGGACCGGGCGCGCGGATGATGGGCGGCCGTTCCCGGTCGACGACCCGCTGGCGGGACTGTTCCGCTCCCGGCTCGCCGAGGCGGGAGCGCAGGACGTTGCGGGCGAGGCCGGGGCGGGGGCTGACCAGGCGCGCCGGGTGGCCGGGGCGCTGCTCGGGATCGGGGAGGTGTTCGGCGACCTGGCGGAGTCGGCGGTCGTCCGCGAGCTGCTCACCGAGCACCTGGCCCGGCTCGCCCGCGACGGCGCCCGCCGCACTGCCGCAGCGCTGTTGTCCGGGTGACCCCAACGGGACCGCTGAGGTCACCCGGCTGCCGGGCTGGCTGGCCTGCGATAAAGCCGGCACCTGCGCTGTACGCGTCATCCGCCCCGTCCGGCACCAGCGCGGCCATTAACACGGCGCGCGGCGGCCATTAACACGGCGCGCGGCGGCCATTGACACAGCGCGCGGCGGCCATTGACAAGGCACGCCGGAGGGCAGTAACGTTCCCCGCCATACGTCATATATGAGATGCCATACATGCATATGAGACGTCATACATGCCCGCCCAAGCGGGCAGGCATCACCCAAGCTGGCCAATGATCGAAGTTGGACATGATCGAAGTTGGACATGACTGAGCAGTGGCCGGGCCGCACTGACGCCGCGGCGGTGGCCGGTTCGGCCGCGCCCGCCGGGCGGATTTTCCTTGACGGGTCCGTGGGAGCCATCCCGCCGCGGACCCTGGTGGTGCTTGACGCCATCAAGCACGCGATCCTCACCGGAGAGCTGCGGCCAGGGCAGGGGCTGGTCGAGACGGAACTCGCGCAGACGCTCGGCGTTTCCAAGACGCCCGTGCGCGAGGCGCTGAAGACGCTGGCGGGCTCGGGCCTGGTGACGATGAGCCCGTACAAGGGCGCCGCGGTCCGCAATGTGGACGACAACCTGGCCAGGTCCGTCTACGACATGCGGCTGCTGCTCGAGCCCGAGGCGCTCCGCCGCTCGGTCCCCCGCACCAGCAACTGGCGGGCGGCCCGCCAAGCCCTTGATCGTTCGGACGCCGCCACCGACCGGGCCGGCCGGTCCCTGGCCAACCGGGACTTCCACCGCGCGCTCTACCTCGGCTGCGGCAACGCCCTGCTCGTTGAGGTGCTTGATGACCTGCGGGATCAGACGGCGCTGGTATCCGCGGCAGCCTGGGAGCAGACCCCCTCGTGGCAGCGCGAAGCCACCGAGCACCGGGCGATCCTGGCGGCTGCCGAGGTGGGCGATGCCTCCGGCGCCTGCCAGCTACTCAGCGCGCACATCGAGTCCTTCGTCGTGCGGAACTTCGGCTTCCTGCCCGGCGATCCGGGGGTCGCCCCCCGCGGGAGCACAGCGCCAGAGGGCGGATCTCGATGAAGTTGGCTCCTGCCGAGGCGGACAGGCTGCGCAGCGCACTCGCCACGGTGGTGGCGATCCCGGTAACGCCATTCGGCGCGGACGGCAGCATCGGCTGGGACACCTATGCCGTGTTGCTGCGCCGCCTGGTGGACAGCGGGGTGACAGTTGTCACGCCGAACGGCAACACGGGGGAGTTCTACACGCTCGTCCCGGCCGAGGCGTGGCGCGCCGCCGAGGCCACGGTCGGGGCGGTCGGCGACCGGGCCGAGGTGCTTGTCGGCGTCGGGCTCGACACCACGACGGCGATCGAGGCGGCGCGGCATGCCAAGGAGGCCGGGGCCAGGATGGTGATGGTGCACCAGCCCGTGCACCCTTACCTGTCCGCCGACGGCTGGCTGGAATACCACAGGGCCATCGCGGACGCGGTGCCCGAGCTGGGCATCGTGCTCTATGTCCGCGACTCGCGCATCGGCGGCACCGAGATCGGCCGGCTCGGGGACAGCTGCCGGAACGTGATCGGGATCAAGTACGCGGTGCCCGACCCGGTCAAGTTCGCGTCAGTGGCGAGGGACGCGGGGCTGGACAGGTTCACCTGGATCGCCGGCCTCGCCGAACTGCATGCGCCCGGATACTGGGCCGTCGGCGCCCAGGGCTTCACCTCCGGGCTCGTCAACGTCGCCCCAGCGCTGTCCATCGCCATGCTCGACGCGCTGCGCGCGGGCGATTTCAGCGTGGCGATGAAGGTATGGGAGTCGGTCCGGCCGTTCGAGGACCTGCGGGCCGCGGATTCCTCGGCCGACAACGTGAGCGTGGTCAAGGAGGCACTCGCCCAGCTCGGCCTGTGCCGCTCCGACGTCCGGCCGCCGAGCCGGCCCCTGCCCGGCGACGTGCGCGCGCAGGTCACGGCCATCCTCAGCGCGTGGGGGCTGCACGCGGGGATGGCAGACGCGGCGGGGGTGCGGCCGTGACGAAAAAGCCCGAGGAACTGCGCAGCCACCGGTGGTTCAGCGGCGAGGGGCTGCGCTCGTTCAGCCATCGCTCCCGGCTGCGTCAGCTCGGCTTCGGCGCCGAAGAGCACCGCAGCAAGCCCTTCATCGCCATCCTCAACACCTGGTCCGACATCAACCCCTGCCATATGCACCTGCGGGAGCGGGCTGAGCAGGTCAAGCGCGGTGTATGGGAAGCGGGCGGCTTCCCGGCGGAGTTCCCCGTATCCACGCTGTCCGAGACGTTCCAGAAGCCGACCCCGATGATGTACCGCAACCTGCTGGCCATGGAGACCGAGGAACTGCTGCGGTCCTACCCGGTGGACGGCGCCGTGCTGATGGGCGGCTGCGACAAGACGACGCCGGCGCTGCTGATGGGCGCGGCGAGCGCGGGACTCCCGGCGATCTTCGTGCCGGCCGGGCCGATGCTGCGGGGCAATTACCGCGGCCAGCCGCTTGGCAGTGGCACCGACATGTGGAAGTACTGGGACGACAAGCGAGCCGGGCTGATCGGCGACTGCGAGCTGGCCGAGCTGGAATGCGGCCTGGCCAGGTCACCCGGGCACTGCATGACGATGGGCACCGCGTCGACCATGACCTGCGCCGCGGAGGCGCTGGGCGTGACGCTGCCCGGCGCCGCGTCCATCCCGGCCGTGGATTCCGCGCACTACCGGATGGCCGCCGCCAGCGGCAGCCGGATCGTGGAGATGGTCTGGGAAGACCTGTCCATGGGTGAGATCCTCACTGCGGACGCGTTCGAGGACGCGGTCGCGACCGTGCTCGCGCTCGGCGGCTCGACCAACGCGGTGATCCACCTCATCGCCATGGCCGGGCGCTGCGGCGTGCCGCTCAGCCTCGAAGACTTCGATGAGATCTCGCGGCGGGTGCCCGTGCTGGCCAACATCCGGCCAAGCGGCGCCTACCTCATGGAGGACTTCTACTATGCCGGCGGCCTGCCCGGGCTCCTGCGCCGCCTCGCCCAGGTTCCCGGCACGCTGCATCTTGACCGCCGGATGGCATCCGGCGGCACGCTCGGCGAGCAGGTGGCGGATGCGCCCGTGTACGACGAGGACGTGATCCGCGCGCCGGATAAGGCACTTGCCGCCGAGGGCGGCATGGCGGTGCTGCACGGGAACCTGGCCCCGGACGGCGCCGTCATCAAGCACATCGCCGCCGAGCCGAGGCTGTTGAAGCACACCGGGCCGGCCGTGGTCTTCGACGACTATCACCAGCTTCAGGCCCGCATCAATGATCCGTCGCTTGGCGTCACCGCGGAGTCCGTGCTGGTGCTGCGGAACGCGGGCCCGCAGGGTGGCCCCGGGATGCCTGAGTACGGGATGCTGCCGATCCCCGATTACCTGCTCGGCCAGGGCGTGCGGGACATGGTGCGGATCTCGGATGCGCGGATGAGCGGGACCAGTTACGGCGCCTGCGTGCTGCACATCGCGCCCGAGTCGTGGGTCGGCGGCCCGCTCGCGCTCGTCCGCAGCGGCGACCTGATCACGCTCGACGTTGCGGCCAGGGAACTGCGCCTGGAGGTGAGCGAGCGGGAACTCGCGATCCGCCGCGCGCGATGGCGGCGCCCGCCCCGGAAGTTCGAGCGCGGCTACGGCGCGCTCTTCAGCGAGCAGGTCACCCAGGCCGACCAGGGCTGCGACTTCGAATTCCTGGCCAGGCCCGGCCATAATCCCCAGCCGGATCCGCAGTGATGTGCGAACCCAGTGTTGATCGCGGACGGGTCGATCTTGCGCACGGGTCGACCCGCGGACGGCACCCGCAAGCTCCCGCCCGGGCGGTACCGGCAACACCCTCAGCCGAGTTTACCGCCCGGGCGGGCATCCATGATCTGCCGGCGATGCGCGCCGTGACCTGAGGGTCAGGCGTGACCTGAGGGCCGACAGCCTTCAGCGGCCGGACGGTTCTGTCGATCGGAGGTAGCACGAAGATGTCCCACGAGATCGACCGGCGCGCGATGCTGCGCCTTACCGCTGTCACCGGCGCTGGTGCCCTGGCCGCGCCCCTGCTGCTTTCCGCCCGCGGCTCGGCGGCCAGCGCGTCGGCCGCCCAGGCCGGCCAGGCGGCGGCCATCGGGTTAAGGCGGGCCGACGCGGCCGCCGACCGCATCGTGGCATCGGTCCGGCGGCCCAGATTCCCCGACCGGTTCTTCCCCGTCACCAGGTTCGGCGCGGTCGGCGACAGCGTGACCGACTGCACCGGCGCGTTCCGCGACGCGATTGCCGCGTGCAGTCGCCGTGGCGGCCACGTCATCGTGCCCGCCGGCACGTTCTTCACCGGTGCGATCCACCTGCTCAGTAACGTCGACCTGCACCTGGAGCAGGGCTCGACCATCCTGTTCAGCCAGGACCCCAACGCCTACCTGCCGGCCGTGTTCACCCGGTGGCAGGGCATCGAGCTGATGAACTACTCGCCGCCTGTCTACTCCTACGGCCAGCGCAACATCGCGATCACCGGCCAGGGCACGCTGAACGGCAATGCCGACGCGAACCACTGGTGGAACTGGAAGACCCTGGAGACCCCGGACTTCACCCTGCTGGAGACGATGGCCGACGACAACGTCCCCGTGGCGCAGCGCGTGTTCGGCGCCGGTCACTTCCTGCCGCCGCAGATGATCCAGCCCTTCCTCACCGATACCGTTCTCATTCAGGGCGTGACCATCGAGAACTCGCCGTTCTGGCACATGAACCCGAACCTCTGCACGAACGTCACGGTCGAGGGCGTCTCGATCAACTCCTCGGGCCCGAACACCGACGGGTGCGACCCCGAGTCGTGCGACGGGGTGGTCATCGACGGCGTCACGTTCAACACCGGCGACGACTGCATCGCCATCAAGTCGGGCCGGGACGCCGACGGGCGCCGGGTGAACGTGCCGTGCCAGAACGTGGTCATCCAGAACTGCAATTTCGCCGACGGGCACGGCGGCATCACCCTCGGCAGCGAGATGACCGGCGGCGTCCAGAACGTGTACGCCCGCGACCTGACCATGAACAGCGCCAACCTGCAGGCCGGCCACCGGATCAAGACCAACACGCTGCGCGGCGGCTTCGTCCTGAACTCCAACGTCTACCGGATCACCGCGGGCACGATCGGCGGCCCGCTGCTGCTGATCCAGGGCACTTACAACGCCCAGACGGGAGATTTCCCACCCGACCTCACCGGCATCACCCTGGCCGACTGGACGGTGGACACCTGCGCGGGCATCTGGTCACTGACCGGCGCGTCCGCGACTGACCCGGTCGGCGCCGTTACCCTGACCGACATCGCGGTCACCACCTCGACGGCCGCCAACTCCTCGGTGGACGTCTCCAACCTGGTCATCAACGACGTGACCGTCGGCGGCGTGGCGGTCACGTCGTGAGGCCAGCATCGCGGCACCTGCTGCGCGCCCGGGGTGGCGCAGTGATCCTCGGCATCGCTGCCACGGCCGCGGCCGCCACGCTGGCGGTCCCGGCCCAGGCCGGGACCGCCGGAGCCGGTCACCGTGTCCTCGTCGTGGCGCAGGACCCCAGGCCAGGCCAGTTCGCCAGCGTCCAGGCGGCCATCGACGCGGTGCCGCCGGGCGGCAAGAACCCGGTGACCATCCTCATCGAGAAGGGAACCTACTGGGGGCAGGTCTACGTCCCCGCCGCCAAGCCGGACATCACCCTGCTCGGCGCCACGGGTAATCCGGCCGACGTGACGATCGTGGACGACATCGCGCACGGCACGATCGCGCCTAACGGCAACCAGTACGGGACGGATTGCAGCGCCACGGTGTCGGTGGCCGGCAACGGGTTCTCCGCGTACGGCATCACCTTCCAGAACTCGTTCGATCCCACCGCTAACCCGCAGATCACCTCGCCCCAGGCGGTTGCGGTGAAGACCGTGGCCGACCGGGTGATGTTCGCCCATGACCGGTTCCTCGGCATCCAGGACACCGTGTTCGCCAGCTCGTATGCCGATCCGTTCACCCCGGCGGAGTGCTTCGCGCCCGGCGGCCCCCCGGCCACCTCGCCGCCGGGCAGCACGGCGCCGCCGCCGGCCCGGCAGTTCTACTACGACGACTACATCGACGGATCCGTGGACTTCCTCTGCGGATCAGGCGCGGCCGTTTTCGACCGGGACACGATCGACATCCTCGGGCATCCCGGCGGGTCCGTGACCGCCCCGGATACCGGCCTGGAGCAACCGTACGGCTACCTGATCACCGACAGCCGCATCGTCAACAGCAACGGGAGCCTGGCCGCGGGCAGCAACTTCCTGGGCCGGCCATGGCAGCACACCGGCGTCACCAGCCCGGTCGGCCAGATCACCATCAGGAACACCTACCTGACCGCGGCGATCAACGCGCAGCACTGGGAGAACTGGTCCAGCCCGCCGTTCCCGTGGCAGGACGCCCGGTTCTACGAGTACCAGAACGCCGGCCCGGGGGCGGCGGACGTCGACGCGGACGTCCCGCAGCTCACCGCGGCCCAAGCGGCGCAGTACACGGTAGCCAGCTATCTGGGCGGGTGGCGGCCGCTGCGATCGGAGGTGGGCTGATCCAGCCGATATGGCCGCCAGTGCTAACGGCGTAGCGTCGACCGGCGTGCCGACGATCCTGATGACCGGCGCGTCCGGCCGGATCGGGTCCATGCTGCGGACGCGGCTGGCCCGGCCCGGCCGGACGCTGCGCCTGCTCGATGTGATCCCCCCGCCGGCCGTGGACGGCGTGTCTCCCGGAGCCGGCGAGGAGGTCGTCCTCGCGTCCGTCACCGATCTTGCCGCGCTGACGGAGGCCAGTGCCGGGGCTGATGCCGTGATCCACCTCGCGGGCCTGCCGGGCGAGGCTCCGTGGGAGCGGGTTTTGGAGGTCAGCATCCAGGGCGGTTATGCCGTGTTCGAGGCTGCCCGCCAGGCGGGGGTGCCCAGGGTCATCTTCGCCTCGTCCAACCACGCGGTCGGATTCACTCCACGGTCGGCCTTTCCCGTACCTGACTACGCGTTTCCCGCGCCCGACACCTACTACGGGGTGTCCAAGGTGGCGGTTGAGGGCCTCGCCGCCCTGTACCACTACCGGTACGGGCTGGACACGATCTGCGTCAGGATCCTGTCCTGTCTTGAGCGTCCGAGATCGGTGCGGTCGCTGTCCACCTGGCTTTCCCCGGACGACGCCGGGCGGCTGTTCGAGGCGTGCCTGACCGCGGAGCGGCCCGGCTTCCGGGTTATCTTCGGAGTGTCGGCCAACACCCGGGGCGGCTGGGTGTCGCTGGACGAGGCACGGGCGCTCGGCTACGAGCCCCGCGATGACGCGGAGGCCTACGCCGCCGAGGTCATCGCCCAGAATGGCGAGCCCGATCCGGCCGACCCGGTCCTGGCGTACCTCGGTGGCGAGTTCACCCGGCCCGACCTCGACGCCGACCACCTGACCTAACGGCCCGGGCCGGCGCCGTGGCATGGAGTGCCGTGCTGCCGCCTCGCTCAGCGGGGCAGCAGGTCCTCGGGCCGGTCGACGGGAAAGCCGTATGTGTCGATGACGATGCCGTCGGTCCGGCGGCTCAGGTCGAGCGCGGCCCGGCCGACGGTCAGGCAGATCTCAGCGCTGGCGGTGGCCGCCGGGTGCTTGGTGGTGAGCTCCCAGCGGCCGGGCTCCTGGTCGCGCAGCGCCCCGATGGCCGGTGCCGGTGGCTGGAGCGTCGAGTGTGACAGGCGCGGCGGCCAGTAGGCGGTGAAGAAGCGAGGGCTCTCTTCCGTAAGGAGAAAATAGGATTCCGGCACATCCTTGTTGTCCTCGACGAAGAGGGTGCCGCTCGCATAGGGCTGCAGCACGCTGATGACGTGCTCGGCCGGCAGCCGTTGCGGGCTGTAGACCGACGCCCGCAGGTCAATAGTCGTCGGTGGCCGGCTGCCGTGGACGCTGCCGCCGAGTCGCAGCGCGAGGCCGCGGATGAGCCGTTCGGCATCTTGCCTGGTCACATCCTCGGGCCGGCGCTGCCGTTTGGCTGGCGGGAGGATGCTGGCCCGGTAGGCGGTTGTCGCCTCGGCGGGAAGCCCGGCCTTGGCCGCTAATTTTGGCGTGATCTCGATCGGGCCGTAGAGCAGCACGCCGTTGCCGAACACGAAGTGGTCCCCGCGCGCCCGCACGGCCGGGTCATAGCGGCGCATGAGGCTGGCGACCGCCCCAGCGGGCTCAGCGGCCAGGGCCAGGGTCGGTCCCCTGGCCATGCGTTCTGCGGTGTGATCGAACAATGCCATGCGCGTGCCTTCCGGCTATGAAACGGAAACATCGTAGCCTCGGGCGCGGAGCCGCTCAGCCATGCGCTGCCTGGCCTGGCGCTCGGGTGGCAGCACGGGGGACAGCGAGCGCAGCAGGGCAGCCATCCACAGGCCGTAGCTGAGCGCGGCCGCGAGCACTATTAAGAGCTGGGCAAATACCGAGCCAGACCGGGCCAGGATGCCCAGCCCGCCGGCGCCACCTACCCGGCGCCGCCCGGCCATGAGGCTGGCGGTCGGCGTAGGGGCTGGGTGCTTGACCATGCGGTACATCAGGTAGCTGCCGGTGGTGAGGGAGAACACGACCTCGAAGCACAGCAGCCCGTAGAACCAGGCATGCCGCCCTGAACTCCGGTACACCCCCTGCAGGAACAGCACAAGAATGGCGGTGAAGAGGGCCAGAATCGCCGCCGCAAATACGGTCAGGGCCGAGCGCCGCGCCCAGTAAGCGAGCCCGCGCTCGTACCACGTCGTACCAACCCACTGAACCTTCTGCACGGTGATTCCGCGTGGCAGCCCGGCCCGTGGCGGGAACGCTCCGCTCCGCCCGGCCGTCGCAATGCCGTCACTCGGCTGGTCAGAAGACGGAAGTGATGCCATGCCATACACCCGATGCCATCTTTCCAAGATCGTGGCCGGTCTTGTCCAGCGTATCCACCGCGCCATGGCCGATCCCGCCGACCACGCCGTAGTGCTGAATGTCGGCCCCCCAGTGCTCCTGGAACGCGTTATGAACCAGGTCGCCGACCCCCACGGCGACCACCGCGCCGGCCGCTCCGGCGACGACCACGCCACCGATCGCTGCCCCCGTCGCGCCGACGCCGAGCGCGCCCAGCGCCGCGGTACCACCCAGTGCCCCCAGATCCCCGGCCGCCTCGCCGGCCACCAGGGCGCTGGCATTGGACGTGACCCCGTCCGAGACGGACAATCCCCACGACTCGCCCTGGCCGCGATCGCCGGCGATGGTCAGGCCGACGCCGACCCCGGCCAGCCCCTCGCTGGCAAACGGGATGTCGCCGAAGAACTTCCCGACCCGTCCCCAGTCTTCGCTGCCGTCCATGACGTCCCCTGCTCCGGTGCCGAGGGCTTTGGTGAGCAGGTTCTCGTGGGACGCTGCGTTCGCGGTCTGCTGCTCGACGGATGCCAGCTGGGTCCGCTGGCCGGCGAACGCCTGCCGGTCCTCAGCCGACCACGGGCCGAATCGGCCGTCCGATCCGCGGGCGTTTTCCCGGGCCGCGATCCTGGCGGCAGCAGCGCCTTGCCGCAAGCCGGGAATCTTGGCCTCGACCAGCCTGCGGTACGCCGTGGGCAGGGCGAACAGGCCGCGCACGTAATCGGCGAGCGAGTTCTCCTGGCCGAGCTTGTCGTAGTCTGGCCCGCTGGCGCCGGGGCCGATCTGCGCATACAGGCCGTCCAGCGAGCTGGCCGCCTGCTGCCGCGCCTGCTGCGCGGCCTGCATGCACTGCTCCCAGAACGCTTGGTACGCCTGGGCCCACTGCTGCTTCGTGGCGTCGGCAAAACGCGCCGCGGGCGGCAGGCCGTCGGCGCCCACCGGGACGCCTTCCTGCTCCACCTTCTGGGCCGCCGATTCCAGCGCGTGCTCGATCGTGGCGAGGTTGAGGGCGAGCTGGCCGACGACGTCTCCTTCCTCATCGAGGGCCACGCCGAGCGCCCTGGACGCCGTGGCGTCACGGTCCCAGCTGGTGCTGAACGCCGACGCTGCCGAGCCCCGCCAGCCCGCGGATCCGACGACCTGGGACACATTCTTGTCCAGCGCGGTCACCACGTCGGCGAACTGCGGCACGTACCGGTAGAGCGTCGCGGCAAACGCCCATAGGCCGTGAATGTCACCGCCGACCCAGTTGTCGGCAAACGCGGGCAGGCTGGGCGGGCTTTTCGCGGCCACGGGGCCCTCCCTCAGCTGATCCTGGCTTGGGCGGTCACGTCACGGGCCAGCTGGGCCAGGCTCATCTCGGTATCGCCGTACCGGTCGTGGGCAGCCTGCAGCTTGCCCGCATGCAGGTCCATGGCGCCTGAGAGCTGCAGGTGCGCGAGCCCGAGTGCCTCGGTGACCGACCGCATCATCCCGTTCAGCGCGCTGTCCCCGCCATCCGGGCAGGCTGGCCCGTCGTCAGGCATGATGGCCTTGCACGTCTCCGCCTCGGTGCGGAACGTGCCCGACAGAGCGAGCAGGTTCTGCATGACCACCTGGAAGCCGTCGCTCATCGGGGCTCCTCTCCGGCTCGGCCGGAAATACTCTCCGCCAGCTCGGCCAGATCAGCTGGCCGCCAGCGCGGGGCACTGGGCGCGACATCGGGATCCAGCGCGATCAGCTCCACCCCGGCCTTGCCCATCAGCTCCCGCATGGCCTGGAGCGGGAGTGCCGCCCAAGGCTGCGCCGGGCCGAGCGCGGCCGTCAGCCGGCTGGTGCTGCTGTACACCGGCAGCACGCGCGTGCCGTCAGCCAGCTCACGCACCTCGAAGACCAGATCTTCGCTCTGGCGGGTCTCCGGATGAGCGGGCGCGAAGATTAACTCAGGAAGACCCCGACCGGGGCCGTCGCCGGCCCGATCGTAGTGCGCCACTGTCCCTCCAAGGTGAGCCGACGGGTACCGTCCCAGATCCGCCGCCGCTGGTCCTCACACGTACCAGCATTATCAACCTACGGGTGCTTTCCGCGGCGGAAAAGTAGCCATACCGCGACTCACGCATTGGCAATACTGCTTCGGCCAGGCACGGTGTCGCTTGTGCCCGGGGGTAGGCGAGCTCGCATTACGATGGACCACGAAGGACGCCAGACCCGGAGAAATAGCACGTCAAGGCACTGACAAGGACCTATGTGGACGCCAGGGGCGTAATCCAGGGATATGACCCGCGTACCGGCAAGCCGGCCGGGGACCCGGTGACGGAAACCACGGACGACGCCGTCGACCGGATCGCGCTAGCCGCCGGCGCGGCCGCCGGCCCCTGGCAGGCCGCCAGCCGGGCGGACCGGGCGCGGGCGCTCGGCGCCGTGGCCGACGCCCT
>OBLW0100003204.1_pt1 | contig 12819 bp, 10 predicted proteins | sample 1520161 | NCBI WGS metagenome assembly OBLW01 (sample SAMEA3539309, study PRJEB22396) | soil metagenome | biome: tundra; feature: field; material: soil | place: USA | collected 2010-05 | depth 0.15 m
CCTCAGGTAAGACAACTCGAACGAAAAGAAGAAATGAAGCCGATCCATCGAACACCGAGGGCTTCGTCCAACCGAGGACCTCATTGAAGGATTGGCCGGTATAAAAGGACTTCACGGGACTAATATGTGGACCCGGGCGGTGAGGGTGGGATTCGGACACCTACCGGCCATTGATAGCACGTAAGTTGTTGATTCTACAGTACGTTCGGTGCGCGCGATACGCGGGTTCCACGGTTTTATCGTACAAAAAGCCGTACAGGGCCATAAAAAAGCGTGGTGCCGCACGGATGGAACAGCGGCGGTGGCACCGCAGGCGGGCGGGCTTCGCTGTCTTAGCCGGCCTTTCGGCATCCAACGCTCCCAAGCGTGCGGCGTAAGCGCGCCTCAAGGTGTTCGTAGTCGCCCAGGTGCACCCGCATCAAGCTCTTCCACAACTTTCCGTGATTAGGCACTGAGAAGTGCAGAAGCTCGTGGACGATCACGTAATCGGCCACCTGAGCATCGAGAGAAAGGAGATCGGAATTGAAATTCAAGTTGCCGGCTATGGAGCACGACGCCCACTTGTTTTGCATCGGCCGGACGGATAAAGACCGGATGGTTACGGACAGCCTGTCAGCCCACTCACGCACGCGAAGTTTGAATTCCTCTTTGGTGATGGCCATTGTTCTTACACGCCCGCGCCTTTTTGTAAGACGCCTAGAATCCCTTCGACCGTTGCGGTGACTCTCTCCAAGTTTTCCTCTTCCGCAAATACCGCAAACGTGATCTTCTTTCGCAGTTCACGGAGTTCGTTTTCGCTCTGGCGCCAGTTGGGAGACGCGGTGAATGCCGCACCTACCTTTTTGTTAACCGCCTCCGCGTTAGGAATCCCGTCGTCTCGCAGGCGACACAGGACGAAGTAGGCTACACTGTCGAGTCCCGCTCGGGCCTGCTCTTTCTTGCGCAGCTCGTCGCGCTCGATGTCCGCCAGGAGCTCCGAAAGCGCCGCTTCCGTGCTGGTCTGCCGTTCTTCAAAATTCTCCTGGACAGCTTTCGCGCGGTCCGCCAGGGCGATCAGGAATGGGTCGTCACTGTGTTCCGCCGCCGTCTTCTCGATGCTTTTGATCAGGTTGATGACCTTTGGGCCGTCGTTCCCCTTACGCTTTTTGATGAGCTCTACCGTATTGGCGTCGAGCGCCACCAAATCGGTGATTTCCTTGAGAGCGGTAACTCCGATGTGCGTCTGGACGAGTTCGTTCGTTTTTTTCTGGAATGCCTTGTCCACGTACACCTTCGTCGCGTAAGCATTCCGCACGACGGCGTAGATCGCTGAGAGCGTCGTATAGTCGTCGATATACGGCCGCAAGAAAGCGTCCGGTGAGATGATCTCATACAGCATCTCGATTTCCTTGTACTCCTTGAAAAACTCCTTACGTCGGTCTTTGTCCCGGAAGTGCTCGATCAAGGTATCAACGTCTTTATCGTCGAAATGCCGCGTCACGAGCGCGAGATACGGCGGGACCTTACTCTGCATTTTCGATTTGAAAAGCTGTTTCAGGAGCGCTAGGTCTTTGACGATGGCCTTTACCTCATCGCTGTCAAACGCGAGCGCCCTCTCCAGTTTGTCGAAGATGCCTACGAAATCGAGGACGAAGCCGTGTGGCTTCACTAATTCGACCGACTCGTTTTCATACGGACGGTTGACGCGCGCGATTGCCTGGAGAAGCGTATGGTCGCGCATCGGTTTGTCGAGATACATAGCGTACAGGATCGGCGCGTCAAAGCCCGTCAGGAGCTTTTCCGTCACGATTAGTATCTTCGGCAGCTCGCTCGGCTTGATGAAGTTCTTCCGGATATCTCGTTCTTTCTTCTCGTCAATATGCCACTTTTTGAGGTGCGCCGGGTCGTTGTTGCTTCCCGTAAAAACGATCTCGGCATAGGTTTCCGGTAGCCCTTCCGCCTTGAATATCTCGTCCAGAGCTTCTTTATAGAAGGCACATGCCTCCCGATCAACGCCCACGAGGAAGGCCTTATAGCCGAGCGGTTCCACGTTTTGACGGAAATGATCGAACACGTAGCGCGCCACCTGGCGCACGCGCTCTTTTCCTTTGAGGAAATTCTTGAGGTTCACCGCCCGGTCGAGGATTCGATTGAGCTCCTCGATGTCTGCAATCCCCTCCGTTTCCGCAAGCGCGAGGAATTCTTTTTCCATGAGCTCGTGCGGCACGAGCATTTCGTTCGGCGCCAAGTTGTAGTAGAGGGGTAGGGTCGTGCCGTCTTCGATGCTTTCGGCGATCGAGTACTTGTGGAGATATCCTTTGTCGTCGTCGCAACCGAACGTCTTGAATGTCCCTTTGCCGTATGCTGTCTTATCGACCGGCGTGCCGGTGAAGCCGATATAGCTCGCATTGGGGAGGCCCGCCATCAGGAAGTTGCCGAGATCTCCGCCCGTCGTCCGATGCGCCTCGTCAATCAGGACGTAAATGTTGCGCCTCCGATTCAGATCTGCCGGCATGTCGCGAAACTTGTGGATCATCGTCACCACGATGCCCCGGTAGTCCATTCCTCGCTGGTTCAATAGGCGGTTGAGTTCAGCGATGGAATGTGCGTGGGCCACGTTATTCAGGCCGACCGCCGCGAGATTCTTGAGCATCTGGTCTTCGAGCTCGTTGCGGTCGATCATCAATAACACCGTCGGCTTCTCCGCTTCCTTCGCTTTGAAGAGCATCTCCGCAGCCTTGATCATCGTGTACGTTTTGCCGCTCCCCTGCGTGTGCCACACGAGCCCCCGTGAACGCTTTGGATCGAGCGCTCTATCCACCACCTTCCCGACTGCCGCCGTCTGGTGCTGCCGGAGAATGATCTTTTGAAGCTCCTCTTCGCGCTCAGCGAAAACGATGAACTCTTTCAATAAGCCGAGGATGTGCGGGACCGAACAGAAGCTTTTCACTTTCGCCTCCAGGTTGCCCACCTCCTCTGACTTCCACGTGAATATATTGCGGCGCACCGTGTTCCACGTGACGCCATAGGCAAAGCCAATTGCCTCAGTGGCGGTGAAAATCATTTCCGGCACCATGACCTCCGGTGTTTCCCGGTGGTATCGGCGGATCTGATCAACGCCGAGCGCAATCGCTTCGTCTTTGTTGGCATTCTCGCACTCGACGGCAAGCACGGGAATGCCATTAATGAGGAACACGATGTCCTCCCGCGTCCCGTAGTGCCCATTGTTAACGTAAAACTCCTCGGTGACTTCGTACACGTTCCGCCACTCGCCGCGCGGGCGAGGCAGATCGCCGTAATCGATGACGTTCAGGTCAAGTTCTCGATTGTCCTCAGCGCAATGGAATTTTCCTTGATTGCGGAGGAAAGACAGGAACTCCCGATTGCCGGTAATGTCAGCGTGCAGCCGCGCAAACTCTCCCACGAGTGCCCCCTCGGCCTCCTTGTACTTCGGATTAAATGCGCGCACCTGGGCATACAGAAGATCGCTAAAGAAGAGGGATGCGTTCCGGGCTCGTTCTTCCGCAGTGGCGCCGCTAGAATCGAAACCGCGCCGAACTTCAGCTTCGGCCCGTGAGACGAAAAGCCACCCGAGGTCCTGTGCGTAACGGAGGATGCGTGCCTGAACGGTTTTGTGTTCTCCTGGAGTGGGCATGATGTCTATTCCTTGAGAGCTGTCTCCATTTCTGGCAAATCAAGGTTGCACACTGGAATTTGCGCTGTCATGAGTTGGTGCAGAAGCGTGTGGAATAGGGCGGTGAGAGCGTCCAGCTTGCGTTGATGAATCTCGCACTTCCTTTCGAGCGTCTGGATGGCATCCGCAACCTGCCGCTGAGTTTCCTTGTCGGGTAGCGGGATCAAGAAATTAACGACCTCGCTGCCCATGAGCGTCATGGTGCCATGCGCGGAGCGTCCAACCTTCTCGAACAACTTCTGCTTGAAGGCGGATATAGCGTACAACAGGAAATCGGCGAACAGCCTTTCACCAGGAATGATGGCTTTCATATCCTGGTTGATCGCCATCGGCACCTCGGTCAGTGCGACGGGGATATCCTTGGCCAGGATCATCCCGCGAACGACGACAAGTACCGACCAAGCGGGGGCAAGCTTGCTTCCCTCGTCCAGGGCTTCTTGTGAAATATGGTCCGCAACATCGGTCAGCCGCGGGCGCTTCATATCTTTCGGCGACACCCACGGAATAGTTCCTTCCCAATAATCGGGTCGTTGCTTGGAAGGCGTGCCACCACTCTGGAACGAACAGACATCGGAAAGCCTGACTACCTCCCAACTCTGGGGAACGGGGCCGATCTCGGTCTGCTGTTGTGGTTCACCGCGAAGGCCTTTAGTGAAAAGCTGGTTAACCAGTGACTTCTTTAGCTCGCCGGTCAATGCCAACAGGCGCTCCTGTTGGTCCAGAGTCCGCTTGACCATCTTTAGCACACCCGCAATCTTTCGCTGTTCTTCGAGAGGTGGTGTGGCGACTTCGATACCACGGAAGCCGTCCTTCTTGATCGATCTGCGCCGATTCACGGCTCCTGCGGAAAGCTTTTCGTAAGCCGCGATGAGTTCGGGCGTGCGCAGAATAAGGTCCAGGAAGCCACCATCATCCTCGGTTCGCTCCCAAACGACGTAAACAGGGCTGACGATGCCCGGAGTATCCCTTCGCAAAGCGTGGATTGCCCCCTCCCAGATGACGTAAGGGTTATAGACAATCCAGCCAGGACGGACAACCTTGTACTTATCGACGTTCTCAGTAGCCACTCTCTTTTCAAACCGCTGTGACTGTGGGATTAAGCCAAATCTTTTGGTAAGCGAGAGCAGCTCGATGCTCTTGCGCTGGTCGCGAGGCAGATCCATGACGCGAACGTCGATCTCGCGCAACAGCGATCCCAGCGGGCAAAATGTCCATCCCTTAGGAATAGCTGTGGTCGTTGGTTTCATATCCGCCCGAGGAGTTGGTTCAGTAAAGCGGTGAACGCGCCCTCCGATTCTTTCGCTTCGGCTTCCAGCGTTTCTAACTCATCAACAATCTCCCCTATGGGCCGGTATTCGTCCGTTTCGCCTGTGTGGATGTAGCGGCTTGGGGAGATGTTGAAGTCGTTTTTGGCATTGGCAATCTCGTCTCGGTGGATAATGCGCGAATAGTTATCGATCTCCTTCCACGTGGTGAACGTGTCGGCAACGCGGTGAATCGCGGCGTCGGGGATGTAGTTTTTGGGTCTGCCCTTCTCGTACTCACGGAAAGCATTGATCACGAATATTTTGTCCTGGCGATCCTTCGGCTTGGACTTATTGAGGAAGAGAACAATGCCTGGAGCCGGAGTATTGTAGAACAGGTTTTCCGGCAGGTAGATGACGCCTTCTATCAGATCGTGTTCCACGAACCAACGGCGGATATCCTTCTCCTTGCTTGTGTTCGCGTTGCCGGAGCCGCGCGAAGCGGCGCCTGTGTCTAGCACTACTGCTGCCCGGCCCCGCTGCTTGAGACTGGCGGCGATGTGCTGCACCCAGCCCCAGTCGGCGTTGCCGCCGGGATAGCCCCCACCTTTCGGAAATCGCCCGAGTTCGTCGGCGTCATAGTCCTTTTCCTTGAACTCGGTCTGGTTCCACATCGGGTTGGCAACGACTCTGTCGAAGGTCTGGAGCCGGTTGGCCTGGCGGAATTTGGGATTGCGGAACGTGTCCCCGATCTCGATCAGCCCCTCCATATCGTGGATGATCATGTTCATGTTCGCCATGGCCCAGGTGCCGGCTTCGTTCTCCTGTCCATAGAGCCGTGCTGGAGCATAGGGCTTTCGCGAACGCTTCATCTTCTCTTGCAGCACCAACTCGCATTTGATGAGAAGTCCCGCCGAGCCGCAGCAAGGGTCGTAGATTTCCATGCCCGGCTCAGCATCCATGATCCGCGCCATGATGAGACCGACTTCGCCGGGCGTGTAGAACTCTCCGGCGCTCTGACCGCCGCCTTCGGCGAACTTCCGGATGAGGTATTCATAGCTTCGGCCGATGATGTCGGCATCCACATCGCCGAGGCCCAGGCGCTTCTCGCTGATGGCCTCGATGAGGTTACTGAGCCGGGTATCATCGATATCACGCACGCCGTGAGTCGTCGCGTTGAAATCAACGCGATCGATGATTCCCTTGAGGAGCGGGTTGTTGTCCGCAATCGCTCGGAGCTGCGTCGTGAGTTCCTCGCCAATTTTCTCGGAGAGTGTGCGGATCACGCTCCAGACCGGGTCTTCGGGGTCCTTCGGCACCAGCGGCAGGTAGTAGCGCACGAGCTTCTTGTCGTGCTTCACTAGTTTGAACGCCTTGGCGCGTGTACCTACTTCCGCTGCAATGCGGTTCACCTCGTCATCGAAGACGTCGCACAGACGCTTCGTGAAGATCAGGGGGAGAATGAAGTCTTTGTACTTGGGCGCATCTTTGGCACCGCGGATCGAACACGCGGCGTCCCAGATCCACGATTCTAGTGATTTATCAGTTCCGCTTGGGTTCATTCTTTTTTACTCTCTAAATGTACCCCCCTGCCCCCGTATTCGCAACCCAATAAAGGGTTTATCGGGCTATCTTTCGTAACGGGCCGCGCCAAAAAAAAGGGCGGGAGATCGATCTCCTGCCCTTGAATGCCGTTGCCCCGAACGCCAGCGCCGCCCGTTATTGCAGCGCCCGCTCCAGAAACGGTCCCAACTTCGCCGTCGCCCGAAACTGCGGCACCGCGTCCAGCTCCTTGAATGAGGACGTGAACGCGTTCGACAGGCTCCATGCCGTGCGCGCCGCGAATTCCTCGTGCTGCGGCTGGAAGTAATTCTCATGGACGGCCCGCGCAAGATGCCGCGGGACCTCCAGCGATCCTTCCACGAACGCCTGGTAGATGATGAGCTTCGCGGCGTCATCCGTAAGCGGGGCGTGCCGGACGATCTCGATGTGTCCGGCAAGCGGCTCGAAATTCCGCTGCATGCGGTCCACGCCCACGGAAACGGCGTCCACCAGGCTGAAGTTCTTCGAGTGCTTGGCGAGGACCGGCGTGAAGTCCCCGTGGAAGGCCATGTTGTCGCAGACGAGCACGCGGTAGCCGATGCACATGGCAAGCCGCATGCTCTTGTCGTTCGCGTTCCGGATGCCGATCGAGAACCGGACGCCCGTGATGCCGAGTTCGAGGTCCAACACCCCGAACATCCGCATGCCGTCATGCGAGACGGCGTATTCGTCGCGCACCACCTCGATGCGGCGAAAGCCGAGGGTTTCGAGCAGCGCTTGCACGATTTCAAAGTGCGAAAGCGGCCGATGGGTTGAGGTGCCTGGCGGAACGGGAACGAGTTGAAGTTCCTGCCGCGTGATCTTCCCGGTCTGGGAAAGCAATGTTGCTGTCATATCAAGATTCTCCTTTTGTCGCTCCAATGAGCTGCCATAATCATCGCCGGGCAATCCCGGATGGCAAAGACCGCGATTGTTGCCGGAAGCGGCAACAATCTCCTTCTTTCGGTTCCTGCCCTGATCCGTATCGTGAGTCATAGCCCTTTATGAAAGGAGGCGCTATGGCAGAAAACCGTCCATTCCTGGACTTCAAGGAAATCAAGCAACGCGTCGCGATTGCGGATGTCCTCCCCCGGTACCAGGTGAACCTCGTCCGGGTGAACCAAACGACGCTCAAGGGCACCTGTCCCTTGCCGTCGCATTCGTCAGGCAGCAAGAACACGTTCTTTGTCAACGTCGCGAAATCGGTCTGGTATTGCCATTCCGATTCGTGCAAGAAAAATGGCAACCGGGCCGGCGGGAACGTCATCGATTTCGTGGCGGCCATGGAGCAATGCTCCGCCTACGCTGCGGCGAAACGGATCGATGAGATGTTCCGCGCCGGGAACGGCGGGAAGGCGCAGCACAAGCCGGAACCGGATGCCGGCGCAAGCGGTGCCAGTCACGGAGCCGAAGAGGGCGATCCCGCCAATGCCTCCGGCCACAACAAGCCGCTCGCATTCACGCTGAAAGATGTGAATCCGTCGCATCCCATGATCCAGGAGCGTGGGATATCGGTCGCGACCGCAGAGCGTTTCGGCGTCGGCTTCTTCCCCGGCAAGGGAAGCATGGCGGGAAGGATTGTCTTCGCGCTGCATGAAGGTGGATGCCTTGTCGGGTATGCCGGTCGCACCACCCTGCCGGTCTCGGACGCCAACCCGAAATGGCTTTTTGGGAAGGGACTCAGGAAGACGTTCCTCTATGGTCTCGACCGGTGCGATCCCGCGAAGCCCCTCATCCTCTGCGAGTCGCTCTGGGCGCCGCTCTGGTTCCATGAGCATGGCGTCCAGGCGGCGTCGCTCATGGGATCGGAGATGACGGAAGAACAGGAGCGGTGCCTTGATCCGTATCCCGCGATCACGATTGCGCTCGACAACGACCCGGCCGGCATGGAAAAGGCCGTCCGCATCTGCGAACGGCTCAAGGGGAAACACCGCGTATTGAAAGCCAGACTGATTGAATAGCGGGGGCTCCGGCCCCCGCGTTTTTGCTGAAAAACGGCCTAAAGCCTCTGATCGGCCGCCAGACGTTCCATTGCAACCGGAATTACCCGCATACCTGAAGGACGGCGGCGAGCTAGAAAGTAGCGCAGCAGATGGGCCACGCACGACCGGCCTCGACGACCGCCGCGGCGATGAGATCTAGCTCGACGAGGTGGAGCGGGTTGGGATACCGAAGACCTCGTTGCTACGCATGCGTGAGCGTAAACAGCTCAAACACACCTTGCATCTTCTTGGTTTTGTCAAACCATACACATTTTGCTTGTGTGTGGCCAGATCCGGGCACCATGCCGTATTCACCGATGTGTTCGATAGTCATTACTGGACCGCCGCTCTTTAACTGAACGGTGTCCCCTTCTTTAAACTCTTCATCTGCCATGCAAACAATTGTAAATCATCGCGTTGCCGAATTGAACTCAACTTTCGGCGCCATTCCACATTCCGCGCGGCATTTTTGACGCAGTGGATCATCCGGCCTAAAATCGTAGGTAAAGGCAAAACAATGGCCCAGGAATACATCTTCCGGAAGTACCCGATCTTTGCAGTCATCCAGAAGCAGACCGCGACAGTGAAAAAGGAAGTCCAGTCGATCCCGGCCAACACGCTGCTGAACGCGAGCGAGCACGATCTAATTCAGATGCTCGTCGAGAAACTCCGCCTGAGCGTTCCTGCTATTAACGAAGCCGACATCTATATAGCGCATTCTGGCGAAACTCAGGTGGATGTAAGCGGCGACCAGATGCGAGCGTTCCTCGACCGCTCACGGCCGTTCTATATCACGGGCACCGAGACGATCATCGCGGTGCCTTTTCAGGGCGATGCTGATTTCTTCCATGTCCAACCGCAGACGTATTCGCTCAGCCTGCCGCTCGTCGAGATCGGCAGGGGCGAACTGCTGCTGCGGTATGTGAGGACAGACCAGAATGGCGAGGCTATCCGGCAGGAATACCAACGCACGGTCAAGTCCATACAGGAGCACTTGCAATCGCTTTCGCAGTCGGCCACACAGTTTAATAGCCAACTCGAAAACCTCGTCAGGGCCGAGGTGAAGACCAGAAAAGAACGCCTACTGAAAGACGCTGGCATGACGGCTGCCATCGGCCTGCCGATGAAGAAACGCGCTGGCGTGCCGGTGACGTATTCCTTGCCCATCACACGCCGGGCACCGCAAATCGAGCACAGCAAGGTTAGTAGTGCATTCAAACCTGAGCCCGCCCTCTCCGATGAAGACTATCAAGAGATCCTGCGAATCATGGCTAATATGGTCCAGGTGATGGAACTGAGCCCGCACGCGTTCCTCGAAATGGACGAAGAGAGTCTGCGGAGTCACTTCCTAGTGCAACTTAATGGCACCTACAGCGGCCAGGCGACAGGCGAAACATTCAATTTCCAGGGCAAGACAGACATCCTGATCCGGGCGGAAGGGAAAAATGTCTTCATCGCCGAGTGCAAATTCTGGAAAGGGGAAAAGGCGCTCCTCGCCACCCTAGACCAGATCCTCTCGTATCTGAGCTGGCGCGACACGAAGACGGCGGTGCTCGTGTTCAACCGAAATGCTGACTTCACCGCTGTTCTTGGGAAGATAGGTGAAAACGTGCCCAAGCATCCGAACTTCAAACGCGATTTGGGTAAGCCGAACGAGACTACGTTCCGCTACATCTTTGCCCAGCCGAATGATGCCAACAGGGAAATCACGCTCACGGTGCTGGCGTTCGACGTGCCAACGGCGCCGGCGGATATAAAGACAATTGCGGCCGGCGGAGCCGCGCCGGCGTAGCCGAGCAAAATTTGATTTGTCTTTCTTTACTTTAAACTTGCCCAAATGAGGCCACGCTCTCGGCAGTCTTGCCCGTGCTGACGCGGCGATCCGGCGGTGCGCCGGGGCGGACGGCTCGCGAAGAGACACTGTGATACTCTTTTCGTGATCCAACGAGGTGTGCGCCAAAATGATCAGAGCCGATCTGACCGATCAGGTTCACCGAGCTATTGAAGTGCCCCGCAGGGAATCCGACGACGTCGTCTGCGCCATATTTGACAGCATCGCCCGTGCTCTACGATCCGGGGACAAGGTCGAGGTCCGCGGATTCGGAAGCTTTCACACGCGCCAAAGACCAGGTCGCATCGGGCGCAATCCAAGAACCGCAGCCCGAATCGAAGTGCTAGCGAAGAGAATTCCCTTCTTCAAACCGAGCAAGGACCTTCGCGAACTGCTTAATCGGAGCTGAGCAGGACTGTGTTTGCTCTTCCGCGTGGCGCATCCCCATCCGCACGCCGGCGGTCGCGGTGACGGACAACGGGCTGCTGGCGCCGGAACTGGCCGCCGGCATCGCCCGCGCGAAGAGCGCGGAGCCGATCGGCGTCAGGTCCGGCACCTGGCTTACCGATCCGGCAGTCCCAGGAACTCCTGGACCCACCGGACATCACGACCACCAAGGCACGCGACCTCCCCATCATCGCCGTGCTGCTCGGCTGCGCCCTGCGCCGGTCTCCGGTGGCGGCGCGCACCGATGGGCGCTGTCGGGCGCATTCACGCCGGAGGCGACGGTCGCCGCGCGCGGGATGCGAATACGTCAGAGCTGTCGGTGTAGTGACGGGACGCATAGCGCCTGTTGGCCGATTATGTCGGCCATCCGCACGCTGGCGGTCGCGGCGACGGACCACGGGCGACTGGCGCCGGAGCTGGCCGCCTGCGTCAGGCTGCGCAAAGCGCCAGGCATGCTCCAGGGCTGCGCGCCAGGTCCAGCCACAGGACGGCCGGTGGTGCATCGTGGAAGGGGCACGACCGCTGGGCGCGGGCGCCGTATCACGCGCGGCCTAGGGCTCGCGCGCTTCCGGCGCCACAAATCATGTATCCCATTTCGGCCAGGCATCGCGCTACCGTGACGTTGCTCACACGATGCCCGTCACGTGCTAACTCCTCGGCGATGGTGCGTGTTGACTTGCTCGTCCACTTCAGCGGGCTCATCGGGTCACCCGGCGTCGTTTCCTCGACGATAGTCTGCAAGCGGCGCTGCAGCACCGGGTCCGCTTCCTCTACCCTCTTCCGGCCGCCGCCGGGTGCGCGCACTCTACCGGCACCAGCATCCCGCAGTTTCCTGGCGCTGCGCCGTTCTTTGAGGCCGCTGGTAATGGTTACGCGCGACATCCCCGTCAGTTTGGACAGACGGCTTTTCCACCCCGGCCCAGTTCCAAAGCTTTCTCGGTTTGCGGGCCTTCAATATGCGCTCGATTTTATAGATGCGTTCAAGAATGCTCAAGGGAAACCCCGATTGTACCCTAGCGTCCGTGCAATCGGGCGACAGCAGTTGCCGACATTTGCGCTGACAGCCGAAAGTTGTTCTGATAGGAGATTCGGAAGGGGAGTTGTCGGTATTGAGTTTGTTTGGTTTGCGACTTGGCGCCGACAGCTTCATTTATTGAATCCGCCCGGTGTTTGGGGCGACCGATTTCGGACGGCCGATCCGGCGGCAATAAAGACCGCGCGGCAGAAGGGGAATGATGGGCAATAGCCGCAAGACAGTCATCACCGTCTCCACACGGAAGGCGACGCTCAAGAGGCGCTTGCGAAGCCATTTGAAGTCCTTGGGCTTTTATAAAACCGATGACGGCATGCTAACGCCTCCAGGTTCCGGGAAGGACGCCATCCGGACGATTCACAGCGTTCAACGAGCTGACCGGATCGCATTGAGCCAACGATTTATCTCCGAGCAATTTTCAAAGCTCATCAAATACTTTGCGTCAGGCAAGGAAGTAGATGCAACCCGAATATCGCCGGCGCTTCAGCTAATCTCCAGTGACACTTGGGAGGGGGAACTATTTCGTCTCGCATCATTGACGTGGTCCGTACCAGTGTCAAATGGCTTCGGCCGGCGACTTAGATACCTTGTCTGGGACGAACACAACGGAAAGCTGATAGGCATCATCGCTATCGGAGACCCAGTCTTTAACCTGTCCGTCCGTGACAACCTGATTAACTGGGATGCGCAGGCGCGCCGGGATCGGCTGGTGAATATTATGGATGCCTACGTCCTCGGCGCATTGCCGCCATACAATGCACTTCTGGGAGGTAAGATGGTCGCCTGCTTGATTCGCAGCCGAGATATCTATGACGATTTTGCAAAGGCCTATGGAAAGACTACCGGCATCATTTCGCAGCAGGAAAAAAACGCGCGGCTTTTGGCGGTGACGACATCATCGTCCATGGGACGCTCTTCAGTCTACAATCGCCTAAAGCTTGGCGGAATCGAATATTTCAAGCCTATCGGCTACACAGGGGGGTGGGGGCATTTTCACATTCCAGACAGCCTTTTTGCAGACCTTCGGG
>OBLW0100003205.1_pt1 | contig 12818 bp, 9 predicted proteins | sample 1520161 | NCBI WGS metagenome assembly OBLW01 (sample SAMEA3539309, study PRJEB22396) | soil metagenome | biome: tundra; feature: field; material: soil | place: USA | collected 2010-05 | depth 0.15 m
GGGGTGCGCAGCTCATGCGACACCGTCGCGACGAAGTCCGACTTCGCCCGGTCGATGGACCTCAGCTCCCCGACGAGGCGGTTCTCCTCCTCATACAGGCGGGCATGACGCAGGCCCCGCCCCAGGTCGGCCGCTATCGACTCCACCGCGTCGACCTCGGCCGCCGTCCACGGATGACCGGCCCGCAGCCGCTCGGCCGCGATGAGCCCCAGCATCTCGGCGCCCACCCCGAACGGCGTGACCAGATGCGACACCACGCCAGCCTCGCGCAACGCGTCACGTATCTCTGGTTCGAGCTGGTCGCCTTCCGGGCCGCCCACATCCTGCGTCACCGCGCTGGACTGGGTCCTGAGCAGGTCGTCCAGCGCCCGGATCCTGCTCGGGGGGAAATTGTGCAGGAAACTGTTCGAAAACAGCCCGTCATGATCATGATCCTGGCCCTCCGGCGTCCCTAGCGCCCCGTCCCGCGTCACGTACAGGGACACGACATCGGCGTCCAGGTTCTCCGTGAGGGCGGCGCGCGCCGCGCGGATGACCTCGTCGGCGTGCAGGTGCTCCCGGATGCGGAAGCCTGTTTCCCGGGCCATCGCGCGCAGCCGGTTGCTCTCGGCGTCGGCCCGGCGCAGCTGGTCGCTCTCGTCGGCCAGGGCGTTGACCGCGCGGGCGACGTCCTGGATCTCCGCTGGCCCCGCGGCCTGGATACGGGCATCATGGTCACCCGCGGTGAGCCGGTTGACGGTCGCGGTCAGGCGGCGCAACGGCCCCAGAGTGCGGCGCACCGTGCCCGTCGCGATGGCCAGCCCGAGCCCTATCGCGACGGCCAGCGCGCCCGCGCTCCAGGCCAGGCCGACACTGAGGGCATTCTTGCTCTGCCGGATGAGGCGGTTGACCGTGCCGTTGACGTCCGCCGCCATGGCCGCGTTGGCCGCCTTGAACCTCTCGCTCGTCGCCCACGCCTGGTCGGTCCGCGCCGTGTCCCCCGCCGTGTAGGACGGGTCATCGACGATATTGTTCGCCAGCGTGAACCACTCCGTGCCCGCCCGGGCCTGCGTGTCGATGAGACCTCGCTGGCCGGGCTGCGCGTAACGCCGCACGAAGACCAGATCGTTGGCGAAATTAGCGCCGTCGCCGTCGTATTCGCTCAGGAAGCGGTGCTCGAACGTGAGCTGGTAGTTGGCCACGGCCACCTGGCCGTCCGCGAAGTCGTTATCAAGCTGGGCGACGTAATGCCGCAGGACGTAGATCTGGTCGTTGAGCTGCCTGCTGGCCCCCCCCTGGTGGGCGAACCCGACATAGATGATCGCGCCCGCACCAGCGAGCAGGATCACGAAAAGGGCAAAGCCCGTCCGCAGCCGGCCGCCGATGGAGCTTGGCCGCCTCATATCCGCTGGCCTCCGTCCCCACCTCTGCGCATAGCGGTAACCAGTAGTTACCTATAACGTACCCTTCGTAATCAAACCCAGACGACGCCGGGCCGGCCGAGTCGTGGCAAGCTCGGCAGTATGACCAACCCGATCGACGATTCGGCCCGTGACATCGAGCCCCGTGACATCGAGCCCCGTGACATCGAGCCCCGTGATACCGAGCCCCGTGACACCGAGCACTGCGATGCCGCGCACGCCCCCGCACCGTCCGCTGACGACGTCGCGCATGGCTACGCTCCGCCGCCGGAGGCCGGGCGCACCCTCGTCGCGGTGTTCGCCTCCCCGGTAGCCGGGTACCTGCTGCGCTACGGGCAGGACGCCGGTTTCCGGCCGGTGCTGGTCGAGCCCGACCCGGAGCGCGCCCGGTCGGCAGGCGGGCCTGGCGTCACTGTGGTCAGCAGCGCCGACGGGTACCTCGACGGCACCGCCGACGTCGTGCTGACCGACCACCACCGGCCCGAACTGGGCGTCGTGCTGCGTGACGCGCTGGCCAGCCAGGCACGCTGGGTGGGCATCATGGGCAATCCCCGGCATCCGGCGCCGCACATCCCGGCGCTCACTGAGCTCGGCGTGCCCCCCAGCGAGATCGCGCGGGTGCACCGGCCGATCGGACTGAACATCGGCTCACGGACACCGGCCGAGATCGCGATAGCCACCCTGGCCGGGCTGATCGCGGACCGCAACGAGCGCCCGGGCGGCCTCTCGTTCTGATCAGCCCTTCAGCGCCCCGGAGACCAGGCCGCGCACATAGAAACGCTGGAGCGCAACGTAGACAATGACGCACGGGATCATCGCGATGACCGCGCCGGCCAGCAGCAGCCCGTAGTTGACCGAGCCGTACGTCCCGGTCTCGACGTTGCTGAGGGCCACCGGCAGGGTGAAGAGGCTGTCGTTGGTCAGGAAGCTCAGCGCGCCGAGGAACTCGGTCCAGGAAAACAGGAAGGCGAACAGGGCCGTGGTGGCGATGCCCGGCATGACCAGCGGCCGGAACACGGACACCAGCGTGGTGATCACCGACGCGCCATCCACCCGGGCCGCGTCGACGAGTTCCCTGGGCACCTGGAGGAAGCTGTTCCGCATCACGTACACACCGACCGGCAGGTTGAACGTGGTGTAGAAGAGCGCCAGGCCAAGCAGGCTATTGAGCAGGTGGAAGAAGTGCATCTCCAGAAACAGGGGGGTCAGCACGGCCTGGAAGGGGATCATGAAGGCGAGCAGGACCAAGCCGAAGGCCAGCCCCGAGCCGCGGAACTTGAAGAGCGCGAAGCCATAGCCGGCCAGCAGCGCCACCAGGGCGGTCAGCACCGCGGCCAGCACCGCGACGATCAGGCTGTTGGTGACATTGCGGATGATGTCATCCTGGCCGGACAGCAGCGCGTGGTAGTTCGCGAACGTGAGGTGGCCGAAGGTCCGCGACGATGGAGCCGCGCTCACGGCCGACTCGGGCTGGAGAGACCGGAATACCTCCCACAGCAGCGGGACCACGAACACGGCGCTGATCGCCACCCCGCCAGCGATGTACCAGGCCAGCCCGCTCCGCCCGGCACGGTCGCGACGGGCTGGCGGGTGCCGCACTGCGACCGCCATCAGGCCTCATCCCCCTGCAGGAAGTGAAACTGGACGAAAGTGATCAAACCGACCACGATCACCAGCACCACCGACATCGCGCTGGCCAGGCCGACATCCATCTGGGCGAAGGCAGTCTGGAAGATCGACATCACCACGGGGACCGTGCTCGTGCCCGGCCCGCCGTCGGTGATGATGAAGAACTGGTTGAAGGCCAGGAACGAGCCGACGACCGAGATGATCAGGCTCAGCGCGATCGACCGGCGCAGCAGCGGCAGCGTCAGCCGCCGCTCGATGCTCCACCAGGAGGCGCCGTCCACCCGGGCCGACTCGTAGATCTCGTGCGGGATGGCCTGCATTCCGGCCATCAGCAGCATCATGGTCAGGCCCGACGCGAACCAGACGACCAGGATGGAGATGGCGGTGAGGGCCAGGCCGGTATGCACCGTCCACGCGGTCGTGTTCTTTACGATGCCGAGCTTGGAGAGCACGAAGTTCACGGTCCCGGAACTCGGCTGGAGTTCGACCACCGCCATGTAGCTCTCGGCCACCAGCCCGACGATGTACGGCAGGAAGATCATCGTCCGGAACACCGTCGACCCCGGCCGGTTGGACCTGACCAATACCGCCAGGGCATATCCGACGACGAAAATCGGGATGGTGACGATCGCGGTGTACTTCAGGGTGAACGCGATCGACGCCAGGAACACGGAACTGTGCAGCAGGCTCTGGTAATTCGCCAGGCCGATGAAGTGATACGGCCCGATCAGCGGCCAGTTCGTCAGCGAGATGTACACCCCGAACCCGAGCGGGAACAGCGCGAACACGCTGACGAACAGCAGCGCCGGCGAGACAAGCAGGAGACCCGTCCGTGTCGTGCGCCGCGACTCGGCGGTAGCTCGCGACCGCCGGCGGAGCGTGGGCTCCGCCGGCGGCGCACCGATCGTCTTCGTCGTCAAACCGATCAACCCTTCACAGTGTCCAGAGTGCTCTGGACACCGGTCTGCCCTTGCTGGATGCCGGCATTCACGTTGCCGCTGTAGACCGCTTCCTCGAACATCTTGAACCACGGCGATCCCGGCTCGTTGAACACCGCGTCGTAGGCCAGGGTGTACTCGACGGAGCCCTTGGCCAGAGCCTTCAGCGCCACCGCGTCGTACGGGTTGGTGGCCGCGAAAGACGGGGTCAGCACGTCGGAACGGATCGGCGTCATGCCCTGCGAGGGGTACTTGGCCTGCTGCTGCGAGTCCAGCGCCCATTGGATGAACTCCCATGCCCCCGACGCGTTGGGCGCGCCAGCCGGGATCACGAAGTCGTCCCCACCGTCGAAGGTGCTGAAGCCGCCGCCGTTGACGGCGGGCAATGGCGCGTCAGCGAACTCCGCGTGCTGCGCCGGGGTGGTGAACGCGGCGGCGAAGCCGTAGTCACCGGGCAGGATGCCCACCTTGCCCGCCTCGAAGTCCTTACCCCAGGTCAGGCCGTTCTGCGTCTGGTCGGCCGCGGGCGCGAGGTGCTTGGCCCAGATCGTCTGGTAGGCCGCGAGCATCGTCTTGAGCGGCCCATCGCCCGTCACGTTGGCCTTCTGCGAGCCGAGCGGCCCGGTGATCAGGTGCTGGCCCGCCGCCCACAGCGAGGGCAGCATGGTGAAGCCCAGGCAGCCCTGGCAGTCGCCCGCGAACGAAAAGCCCGAGATGCCGTGACCGAGCGCGTTGATCTTCTCGGCGTCGGTCACGATCTCGGCGTAGGAACTGGGCGCGACATCGGGGTTGAGCCCAGCCTGCTTGAACAGGGTCTTGTTGTACCAGAGCACAGACAAGTCGGCGAGGTAGGGCACGCCGTAGTACTTGCCGGCGTTCGTGGCGAGCTGCAGGTGGCCCGGGCTGAGCGAGCTCTTGTACGGCAGCGCGTTGACGTACTTGGTGATGTCCATCAGCGCGTTCTCACGGGCGAACGCCGGCACGTCGATGTCGTTCAGCCCGACCACGTCGGGCACCGAGCCGGCCCGGATGGCCGTCGCGAGCTGGCTCGTGTCGTCGTTGGGCGGCGTCAGGTGCAGCACGACTTTCAGGTTCTTGTGGGTCGCGTTGAACGCCGCGACCAGAGCCTTCGCCGGACCATCGGTCGCCTGGCGGGCCCAGAAATGCACCGTCCCAGTCGCGCCGACACCGAAATTCTTCGACGAGGCAGTCGAAGACCCGGACGAGCCGCCGCAGGCCGCGGACAGCACGGCCACAGCGCCTACCACCAGGACAATCAGGAACTTCATTCGCCTATTGCGCCATTGCATGTGAATACCTCTCATAGTGAAGAACCCTGCATCCAGACCCGCATGGCCCGGCCGTCGCGGTTGTCCCAGTGCAGATAGGGGACCGCGGTCGCGGTGATGGGATCAGCCGCCGCGCCATCGCGGGGCAGCGCTGTATTCGGTTTCGGTGCGTCAGGCGCCGGTGTGTAGGGAAGCCCGTCGGGGCGCGCGGGGGGCGAAGCTACCGCACTGACCTCGATAAAGACGGTGTGCCCGACGCCGGGCACGGTGTCCTCGCGCTCAAGCAGGGCGCCGGGAACGATGGCGAGGTCATCGACGGCCGCCCCGGCAGGCTGGTCGGCCTGCTCGAAGCAGTACACGAGGGGGCCTCGCTCGATGGCTACCGTCCCGCGCGCGGCGTCGATCCGCCTGGCCGGGTAGGTCAGCCGCGGCCTGACGTCCAGGTCGATGGCCAGCACGTCACCGGGCTGCCAGCGGCGCCGGACGACCAGGTAGCCGTGGTCGGCGGGATCGCGAAAGACGGCCCGGCCGTTGAGGCGCACCCGGGCGTCGGTGCTCCAGCCGGGAATGCGGATCGCCAGCCCGCAACTGGCGGGCGGGGCGCTCCGCACATGCATGGTGATAGCGCCCGACCAGGGGTAGTCGCTCTCCACCTCCACTTCGAGGCTGCCGTTGACCAGCGGGGCGGCGATCATCGCCGCCGGGAATTGGTGCACGTACAGGACGTCGTCGGCCACCGTCGCGACGTAATGCTCAAGTGACGCGACGAGGCGCATGATGTTGGGCGGGCAGCAGGCGCAGGAGAACCACTCGCGACGGCGCCCGGGATCGTCTTCCTCAAAGTGATCCTCGCGCCGCTGCAGCGGGTTGACGTAGAAGAACCGCTTCCCGTCCGTGGACGTCGCCGCGGCGAACGCGTTGTAGAGCACCCGCTCCATCAGGTCGGCGTACTTGCTCTCGCCGGTCGCGAGCAGCAGCCGCCAGCTCCACTGGAAGCTCGCGATGGCCGCGCAGGTCTCGTTGTAGGCGCGATCCGGCGGCAGCTCGTAGCGGTCTCCGAAGCTTTCCCCGGAGTGGCGCGACCCGTTGCCCCCGGTGAGGTAGGTCTTGGCCGCGACCATGTCGTCCCAGCGGGCCGCGGACGCGCTGAGCAGTTCGGAGTCAGCGGTCTCGGCCGCCACGTCGGCGATCCCGGCCTCCAGGTAGAGCGCCCGCACGACATGGCCCTCTTCCGTGACCGACTCACGGACCGGATAGTGGTCTTGCAGGTAGCGGCGGCCGAACCCGGAATCCCCGATCAGCCCGTGGCCGCGTTGCTCGATGAACTGGCTGGCCAGCCGGAGGTACGGCTCGTGACCGGTCTCCCGGTACAGCTCCACCAGCGCGGTCTCGACGATCGGGTGGCCGTCGAGGCCAGCCTGCGTCCCCGTGAACTCCTCGACGAGGTGGTCAGCGAACCTCCTGGCCACGCCGAGCAGGCCGGCCAGGCCGGGACCCCGGTGGCAGGCGACCGCCGCCTGGATGAGGTGACCGGCGCAGTACAGCTCGTGGCTGGACGCCAGCCTGGTGTACCGCGGCGCCCCGGTGACCTGCACGTAGGAGTTCAGGTACCCATCGGACTGCTGCGCCTTCTCCAGCAGCGCGGTCGCCTCGCCGGCGAAGTCGGCCAGATCCGGGGCGGCGGTGCGGGCCAGCTGCCAGCCGATCGCCTCCAGGGTCTTGTACAGGTCAGAGTCCATGAACTGCGGGCCCCGGTACCCCTCCGTGGCCCCGCTGATCGCGAGGCGCAGGTTCGCGAGGTTGCCCGCGGTCTCCAGCTGGCGCAGCGCCAGCGGGAGGCTGACCTCAAGATTCCGCTGCTGCCAGGCGTGCAGCATCCCGCCGGTCAGGCCGACGCTGGCGCCGCCGAGGGGCCTGTGTGCGACAGCCGCGGCCGCGGTGGGACGTACCGGCCCGAGGGCGGTGTGACCTTCTCCGGCAGTGCTCACCTGAGCTGCTCCGCCTTCCGATGCCGAGCCGCTCCGGGCGGCTCGTTGCTGTGATGGGTGGTTTAGGTGTGAGGAAACGCTTTTCCCTAGCAAGGTAGGGCTCGTGGTAGAGGGCGTCAAGCCTGTATAGTCGCGTTTTGATCACAGATTCCCGACTGTGGGGCTGTGGGAAATGATGGAGCAAGCGTTTGCCTCCAAGGGGTTCGGCGCACGGTGGTTCGCCGCACAGTGGTTCGCCGCACAGTGGTTCGCCAAACCGGGGACCTGAGTCGAGGCGCGTCACCATCCGGGACGTCGCGGCGCTGGCGGGCGTCTCGATCGGCACCGCGTCGAAGGCCCTCAACGGCCAGGGCAAGCTGCGCTCCGAGACGAGGGACAGGGTCGCCGCGGCCGCCCGCGAACTGGGCTTCGCGCCCAACATGCTCGCCCGGGGACTGCTCGGCGGGCGGACCTACACCGTCGGCGTGATCACCACCGACAGCTTCGGCCGGTTCAGTATCCCGGTCATGCTCGGCGCCGAGAACGCGCTCGGCGCCGGGCAGATCTCGGTGTTCATGTGTGACACCCGCGATGACCCGGGCCGGGAGCGCCAGTACCTGGACATGCTGCTGAACCGCCAGGTAGACGGGCTGATCGTGGCTGGTCGGCGCATCGAGCCGCGGCCGAGCATCGGCACGGACCTCGATGTCCCGGTTGTCTACGCCATGACGCAGTCGCTGGACAGCGACCAGCCCGCCATCCTGCCCGACGACGTGGGCGGCGGGCGCATCGCCGCCGAGCACCTGATCGCTCTGGGACGGCGCCGCTTCGGCCACATCACCGGCCCGGAACGCTTCCTGTGCGCACGCAAGCGCGCCCGCGGCTTCTGCGATGCTGTCGTCGCGTCAGGCGCGGAGTTCTCGCCCAATGACGTCCTGTATGGCGAGTGGAGCGAGCAGTGGGGGCGTCAGGCGGCCAGCGTCCTGCTGCGCTCGCCCAGCGGCGTGGACGCGATCTTCTGCGGCAGCGACCAGATCGCGCGCGGGGTCGCCGAGAGCCTGCGGCGGATCGGGTGCCGTGTCCCCGACGACATCGCCGTGATCGGCTTCGACAACTGGGATCCGATGGTGCTGGGGGCCGAGCCACCGCTCACCAGCGTCGACATGTGCCTCGAGGAGGTCGGGCGGGTAGCGGCGGAGCACCTGCTCTCCGCGATCAATGGCGAGCCGACGCACGGCGTGCACACGGTGCCCTGCCGGCTCGTCGTCCGGCGCTCCACGGTGGCCACTGGCCCGGGGGCCAGTCGCCAGGAGGCCAGTGGCCAGAAGACCAGTCGCCAGGGGGCCAGTGGCCAGAAGGCCAGTGGCTGACCACCGAGCCCGAACCCCGGCCATCCGGATGTGAGCGGTCACAGTCATCATGGCATCTGGGAAGATAACGGGACCACGTCCCGGCACACCGGCAGGGCGGATACCAGGAGCCGAGGCAGGCAGGGCAGGATCAGACACAGCAAGGGCACACAGGCAGGCAGGATCGGTCACAACAAGTCACTGGGAGGCGGGTGTGACGCACAACGAACGCCGGCCGGACCGGCCGCCGGTCATGACCGATGTCGCGCGACTGGCCGGCGTCTCTCACCAGACGGTATCGCGCGTGCTCAACGACCATCCCAACGTCCGCGCGCGGACCAGGGAGAGCGTCCTGGCCGCGATCAACGAGCTGGGGTACCGGCCGAACGCCGCTGCGCGCACGCTGGTTACCCGGCGCACCCGGACTCTCGGGGTGATCAGCTTCGACACCACGCTCTACGGGCCAGCTTCAATGCTGTACGGCATCGAGGGGGCCGCGCAGGAGACCTACTTCGTCGCCATCGCCAGCCTGCCGTCGCTCGACCGGCGTTCGGTGCTTGAGGCCGTGGACCGCTTCGTCGGCCAGGGTGTCGAGGGCATCATCGTGATCGCGCCGCTCACCTCCGCCGTGGTGGCGCTCAGCGACTGGGCCGGTGACGTGCCGCTGGTCGCCGTGGGCTGCGGCACCCACGCGCCCCTGACGTCGGTCGCGGTGGACAACGCCGAAGGAGCCGCCATCGCCACCCGGTACCTGCTCGAACTCGGGCACGAGACCGTGCACCACATCGCCGGGCCGGCCTCCTGGCTCGACGCCTACGAACGCATCGCGGGCTGGCGGCTGGCGCTTCAGGAGGCGCAGGCCACTGAACCTGCCATCCTCGCCGGCGACTGGTCGTCCGCTTCGGGCTATGAGATCGGCAACCAGATCGCCACGGACGACAGCGTGACGGCGGTGCTGTGCGCCAACGACCACATGGCGCTCGGCCTGCTGCGCGCGCTGTTCGAGCACGGCCGGCGGGTGCCCGGCGACGTCAGCGTGATCGGGTTCGATGACATCCCGGAGTCCGCGTATTTCCTGCCGCCGCTCACCACCGTGCGGCAGAACTTCGGGGAACTCGGCCGGCGGGCGCTCAGCGCGCTGGTGGACTTGATCCATGGCCGGGACCCGGCCGGCTCACTCGAACCGGTCGCCCCCCGGCTGGTGGTGCGATCCAGCGCTGGCCCGCCTGAGATGTATCCCGTCGATCTTGGCCGACACTAGGCACCGGGCAGAATGCCCCGCTGCCCCGGTAGCCCATGCCCCCGATAGCCCAATACCCCGATAGCACGGATTGAGGAGCACACAGAGTGAAACAGGCCGGACATGGCTGTTAGCGCTCACAGCACGGATAAAGCCAACAGCACCGTTCACTACGTCATCGGGGTAGATTTCGGCACACTGTCCGGCCGCGCGCTGGTGGCCCGCGTCAGCGACGGAGCGGAACTGGCCTCGGCCGTCCACGAGTACTCCCACGGCGTCATGGACGCCAAGCTCGCCGCCACCGGCGAGCCGCTGCCGCCGGACTGGGCGCTGCAGGACCCGGAAGATTACCGCGATGTGCTGCGCGGGGCCGTGCCGGCCGCCGTGGCCGCAGCGGGAATCGACCCCGCCGCGGTCATCGGCATCGCCACCGACTTCACCGCCTGCACGGTCATGCCGACCACGGCCGATGGCACCCCGCTGTGCCAGTTGCCCGGAATGGCCGGCCGCCCGCACAGCTACCCCAAGCTCTGGAAGCACCACGCCGCCCAGCCGCAGGCCGACCGGATCAACGCACTGGCCCACGAGCGCGGCGAGCCCTGGATCGCCCGCTACGGCGGGAAGATCTCCTCGGAGTGGCAGTTCGCCAAGGCGCTCCAGTTGCTGGACGAGGACCCCGAGATCTACCAGCAGGCGCGACGGTGGATCGAGGCCGCCGACTGGATCATCTGGCAGCTGTGCGGGACCGAGACACGGAACGCCTGCACCGCCGGCTACAAGGGCATATGGCAGGACGGGCACTATCCAGACCGCGACTTCCTGGCCGCACTCGACCCGCGGTTCGCCGGCTTCGCGGCCGACAAGCTGGAGCACCCCATCTCCCCGCTGGGCGGCCGGGCCGGGTCGCTGACCGCCGAGGCCGCGGGCTGGACCGGGCTGCCCGAGGGCATCGCGGTCGCGGTGGGCAACGTGGACGCGCACGTCACGCCGCCTGCCGCCGCCGCCACCGAACCCGGCCAGATGGTGGCCATCATGGGCACCTCCACCTGCCATGTGATGAACGGAGCCACCCTGGCCGAGGTACCGGGCATGTGCGGGGTGGTGGACGGCGGCATCGTCGCCGGGAGGTGGGGGTACGAGGCCGGGCAGAGTGGCGTCGGGGACATTTTCGCCTGGTTCACCGAGCACGCGGTGCCCGGCAGCTACTCCGATGAGGCCGCGCGGCGCGGCATTTCCCTGTTCGACCTGCTCTCCGAGGAGGCGGCCAGGCAACCTGCGGGCGCGCACGGCCTGATCGCCCTCGATTGGCTCAACGGTAACCGGTCGGTACTTGTCGATGCTCACCTGTCCGGTGCCGTGCTGGGACTCACCCTGGCCACCAGGGCGCCGGACATCTACCGCGCGCTGGTCGAGTCGACAGCGTTCGGCGCCAGGGTCATCACTGACGCGTTCGAGGCATCCGGCGTGCCGGTCACCGAACTGGTGATCGCCGGCGGCCTGGTGAAGGACACGTTCGTGATGCAGGTGTACGCGGACGTGCTCAACCGGCCGCTCAGCCTGATCTCCTCGGCCCAGGGGCCCGCGCTCGGCTCCGCCATCCACGCCGCGGTCGCCGCCGGCGCCTACCCCGACGTGCCGGCCGCCGCGGCCGCGATGGGCAGTAAGCGCGATGCCGTCTACACCCCCGACCCGGCCAGCGCCGCCGTCTACGACGAGCTGTACGCCGAGTACGTGCGCCTGCACGACTACTTCGGGCGCGGCGCCAACGAGGTCATGCACCGGCTGCGTAGCGTGCGCGACCGGGTCCGGAAGGGAGCCCGCTGATGACCATGGACCCGGCGACGGCGGCGGCCGTCGCGCGAACCCGCTCCGAAGTCTGCGATCTGCACGCCGCCCTGGTCGAGAACAATCTGGTCGCGTGGACGTCCGGCAACGTGTCCGCGCGGGTCCCCGGTACCGGCCCGGGCGGGGGCCTGCTGGTGATCAAGCCGAGCGGCGTCGGCTACGCCGACCTGACCCCGGAGTCGATGGTCGTCTGCGACCTGGACGGCACACCCGTCGACGGCGAGTACAGCCCGTCCAGCGACACCGCCACGCACGCCTACGTCTACCGGCACATGCCGGAGGTCGGCGGCGTGGTGCACACCCACTCCACGTACGCGACGGCCTGGGCCGCCCGCGGCGAGGCCATCCCGTGCGTGATCACCGCCATGGCCGACGAGTTCGGCGGGGAGATCCCGCTCGGGCCGTTCGCGCTGATCGGCAGCGACGAGATCGGCCGGGGCATCGTGGCCACCCTCACCGGCCACCGCTCCCCCGCCGTGCTGATGCGCAGCCACGGCGTGTTCACCGTCGGCGGCAGCGGCCGCGACGCGGTCAAGGCCGCGGTGATGTGCGAGGACGTGGCCCGCACCGTGCACCTCGCCCGCGCCTACGGCGAGCTGGAGCCGCTGGCCCAAGACCAGGTGGACGCGCTCCACCGCCGCTACAAAGAGCACTATGGCCAGCGTTAGCCAAGCACGGGGCTGACTGCCGCGTGACTGGCGCCGGCAGCAGCACGGGGATCCGTTAAGGAGAAAAGCCTGATGACCGAACGTAAGCCGCGGATCGGGATCCTGGGCATCATGCAGGATCTCTACGACGACATGATCCCGGGTATCGCGCAGCGCCAGGCTGGGTACGCGGCGGAACTGGCCGCGCATCTCGCGGAGGTGGGCGACTTCATCCCGAGCAAGCCCATCAAGTACCGCGAGGACGCGGAACGCGAGATGCGCGAGTTCGAGAACGCCGGCCTGGACGGCGTCCTGGTGGTGATGCTCACCTACGGGCCGGCGATGCGGGTCGCGCGGCTGCTGTCGGAGTCGCGGCTGCCTATCTGCCTGGCCAACATCCAGCCCGAGCCGAACGTGACGCCAGCGTGGGACATGGCCGACATGACCTACAACCAGGGTGTGCACGGGGCGCAGGACACCGCGAACGCGATGGTCCGCGCGGGGCGGCGGTTCG
>OBLW0100003207.1_pt1 | contig 12816 bp, 13 predicted proteins | sample 1520161 | NCBI WGS metagenome assembly OBLW01 (sample SAMEA3539309, study PRJEB22396) | soil metagenome | biome: tundra; feature: field; material: soil | place: USA | collected 2010-05 | depth 0.15 m
AAAGCGTCGCTTCTTGGAGGAGGCGCGCGCGCTCCAATTCGCGAACCGCGGCCACAAGCTTCGGCGTCTCGACTCCCGCCGTTTGAAGCACGAATCCCAGCCGGTTCTGCAAATTCTGAAGCTTTGCCTGCCGAACCAGCCAATCCAAGTCCAGTTGATCGGCATATTGTCGGACCAGCCAAGGCAGAGCCTCAACCACCCGTGCATCGACATTGGGGCCGGCGAGAACCGACACAAGCAAGGAGTCGGGACTGGACTTTGGCCGGGCAGGCGTGACGTGAGCGAACTTCGGATACGCGAGGGCGCTCAGTTGCCTCCTGAAGCGGTCGTCTGAGGCCGGGCGATCAGTCTGACGTGCGTTCTTCATACGGCTCCGAACCGTCGCCGTCAACGGTCTCGCGCCTTTTTCAAGCAGCGATAGGTAGGGCTGGGAAACGCCGAGCAAAGCTGCAGCATTTACCTGGGTCAGGGCATTTCGCTGTCGCCAATGCTGGAGGCTGACCGCCATCTACAAATCCACCTCTATCGTACGATGTAATATTACAACGAGCCGCGCGCTATCCAGGCTACCAGGCTACCTCCGCGAAAGCTCACCAACCGATTATTGTGATCTTGTACCGGGCGCGAAGTCACAAGAGTGCGCCGGCGGGTCTGGTGCTTCACCCTTGCTCTTCGGCCGGTTTCTGATGGAACTCGGCGCTTTTGTATCGCTCGAAGATATTTCGGATGCCCAAGCGTTCGCCGGCCAATGCCGCCTTTAACGGAACCCTCTCCGAACAGTAGTTCGTGTTACTGAATTAGGGTATGCTGAGGATGCACCTGGCGGGCTGCGATGGCGTGGCGGGTCTGCCAAGTGGCAAGGAATGGCAGCTCTTCCCGTTCCTCTGCGTGTGATCAATGGGGATTACGGGCCTCCCCTTCGGCCAGGGTGGAGGTGTCCTCTGCGGGTGGGAGGCGGATAACTCCAGGGGACTGACGTTGCGCGGTGTCGAAGTTGGGCGACGCCCCACGACTCAGTGGCGACGCCCCACCGCGATGTTCTACAAAGCGCCCCCAGGAGAAGCTCTTGGAGCGCCCTGGGATTCATTAGCTAGCGGAAAAGGGTCTGTAATTGACGGTACGTTTCCCGGCGTCATTGCAAGTGTATCCTCTGCCCTCTGGAGAGGGTTCGCTATCAGACGGAACACTGGAGATCTGGAAGACTAGAGAAGAAACGCCTGGAAGATCAGCTTGCAGACGAAGGGACATGAGGATCAGCTAACAGCAGTAGCGGAGGGATCAGTTACAGATGAAGATGTGGTAGATAGGACAAGTATAATACACTTTCATCAATAGAATCATACACTTACTGACACTAGCAACCCACCCAATGCCTATAAGTCTCTATTGATCAATAACTTACCAGCTAGCTCAGCAAAATACTTGTCCTATCTACGTTTTCAAATAGCCGATTTACCTGTATATGGACGCAGAGCCCTAGACTGCAAACGAGTTACAAAAAAGATTGGTCTCATCACAACTTTTTTTCCACCTTCGCCCGATACCCGCGATTCGTGAGCCGCACCGGGGGTATCTCCTGCCCGCTACGCGCGTACATCGCGTCCTGCTCAGCGGCAGCCACCGCGCGGGCCTTTTTGCGCCGCGTTGCCGCTGACCGCTTCTTGGATTCTCTCTGCCGGGCGAGTTGCGCTGCGTCCACGGGGTGCTTTGCTGCTGACTTCCGCTTCGTTTCCGCCCTGGCAATTCGGCGTTCAGCCTCCGTCCCATACCTCTTGACGCGCACTACCGGAAGCTCAGGCTGCACAGCGGGCGGTACTTTAGCCTCTGGTGTGACCTCTACCTTCTTTGGCGTCTTCTTCGTCGTCTGCGTCTTCTTGGTCGCTGGGTGCTCGACGCGATACGCGCGGTTGTCACGCTCCTGTGCAAGGGCAAGCATCGCCGCTTTTCCTTCCGCTGGAAGCTCCAGCCAACAAATAAGCGGAATACCGGCGCGATTGGCACAGGCTTCAGCGTATGCTGCTTGGTTGGCTGCAATCTCTGCGTCTGTGGGGGTAGTAGTTGACATGAGTGCGATATCCGTACTTTAACACCCCGTACTCGTTTACGCGATTGCCGCCTGGGTTACAAAGGTCAAGCGCTGGCAACTTCCCCACCTTAACAGCGGGCCGAGTGGGAAGTAGCGGGCCTTCCTGCGCCCGTGGGCCAGTGGCGGGGCTGTATTGCGCACTGCGGGGGTAACGGTGGGCTCGGCTGTGCCACAGTCGCTACAGAACTTTTGACGGCCACTGGCGGGCACGTACTCGGCGCGGCAGCTTTCACAGTGACGCGGCTTGTAGATCTTCGGTTTGAGTATCATGTTGTCCTTTGGGAGATGGGGAATTAGTAAGCAAGCCACGCCTCGGAGGAGCCGTGCCCACCTGCTACCGCCAGCGTGCGACAGCACGCCGCATTAACCGGGAACTTTGCTGCTGAAGGTTGTTAGCTGAACAGGATTCCGCGACGGACGGCGAAGACCCGAAGTATCCGGCACTCATCCGGGTTGTCCTTCGCAATCTTGTTAGCTTCTAGTCCGACGCACTTCGGGCCGGACTTGAGTCCTTACGCCACGGCGGCCTTTCACCCAGTTTTGCCCTATACTGTTAGAATAGCACGGATCTCAAACATGTGTCAAGAACTATAGTAGGCTTTGTTTCAATGGTTTATAGCCTGTGTGTAGATGTATTAGAAAATGTGGTGATATAATACACCCTGTGGGGTATAGGCTAGTTTCTAGACTGTCGCTCATACCGGATGGGAAACCTCACATCACCCCCGCCCCGGCGAAGCCGGAACGGTGTTGCCCACAGCGCCCCGACGAAGCCGGAACGCCCTAGCCAACGACGCCACCAAGTGCCCGGTAGCCTTCAACACGCGCAGAGTGTGCGCAACGCCCCAACCAGCCTCTTAGACGCTAAGAGTATGTACGCGCTATGGCCCGGCGCAACTCGAAAGCTAAGGCTATTGCAATCATAGAGTCAGACGTACTTGCCAGTTTGTACATTCGAGCCAACAGAGTGGCCCGCTGGAGCGTTCGACAGTCTAGGGTGGCCTACCCATGGGCTAATGGCTAGGAATCGCATGGCGGGCTTCGCTGCGTCCAGGCCGTGAGGTTCTGCCGTAAGCCTCGAACGGCTGACGTGGCGACTGTCTCAACGACCTTGGGATGGCGGAGAATATTGTTCTGGTGCCGCTGCGGGGCTCTTGGGTTTGGTTGTAGTGTCTACGGCCAGTCGTCCGCGCAGACGGTGCAGCGCAAGAACGACGCCATGGCGACAACGGTCAGATCGCTTAGACTGAACCCTGGAGATCGGGCGTCCAACCGTGTATAATCAATTGCGATTAAGGACTCGTACCTCTGACTCTTCATAGTAGGCCATTCGATGCCCCAATCAGAACGTAAGAAGGAAGTCCAGGCCAAGCTGAGCTCAGAATTAGTATCGCTTGTCCATCACATTGAACTGAACAGAACGGGTTGGTGGCAGTTAGCGGTCCAACGCCTCACACTTTTGGGCCTCTGGTTAGCCCCTACGGGTACAACACTGGATGCACACGGAATCGCTATAACATTGACCGATCAGTTTGGCGTCGAGGTTGGTGAAGCCTTGATCCGTGAGCAGTTGGAGATGCTTGGTCAAACGAACAACGTCGTCCGTCTGCCCTCGGGCGAGTACAAGATTGCCGAGGCGGCCCTCGGTCAACTAGAAGAGGATCTGAGAGCAGCAGATGCGCTAGAGCACGAAGCAGAGGCTCGGTTTCGGGAACTGGTGGCTGAGCGGTGCCCGGCCTTAGCCACTGCGACGATTTGGCAAGAGTTCGTGGACGTCTTTCTGCTACCGCTTATCAAACACCTTGGCGCAAATACGTATAATCTCGTCACGAAGACAGCTTTCACTCAGGACGCACCGTTCTTTCAGGTACTAACTGACCAATTCGGAAAGGACAACGGACCGACCCTTAAACAGATTGCCGCCGACTTTCTAGACCCTGGGAATGCCACGGTTCGCCAATTCGTTTTGCGGCTAATGAACTCGTACTTCTTCGTTCAGGCGAGCAGTCTCGATGCGAAGACGGTCAAGGCCCTTTCCGCGAATGGCACACGTTTCTCTGCCTATATCTTTGTGGACACGAATTTCATTTTTTCGCTTCTCGGCCTCCATGACAACCCAGCGGACGAAGCGGCTCTCACGCTGCTGGAGCTCGTTAAGAAGCTCAGCCCAGAATATAAGGTCAAACTCTATATCCTCCCGCCAACACTAGACGAAGCTACCCGCGTGATCACCCAAGCGCAAGAAGCCGCACTGAAACTGCGATTGCCGCCAAGTGTGATCGAAGTGGCGCTAGAGACGTGGACTGTTAGCATTACCCAGAAGTTTCTGAAGCTAGCAGCAGCATCGCAACGCCCCATCGATGCAAGAGAGTACTTCGGCCCGTTCGTGAAGAATCTTATTGCGATCCTCCGGTCGAAGGGTGTTGAGCTCTTCAACCAGGACTTGGCTCCGTACAAGAAACGCCAGGATGTCATTGATGACTTGCTTGATAGACTTCGATTTGAAAAAAATAAGTACGGGTCGAGAAGCAAACCCTATGAACAACTGGAACATGATTGCGTGTTGTGGCACTTCGTCAAAGATAAGCGTCCTGTTCGCACTGAATCGCCACTTGAAACTGTCTACTGGATCGTTACTGTTGATTATCGCTACCTGGGGTTTGATGCGTACCTAACTCGAAAGGCCGAATCTGCGATTCCAGTTTGCCTGCATCCCGCGATGCTAGCCCAACTGCTCCAGTTTTGGGTCCCTCGATCCGTGGAGTTCGAATCCGCACTGCTGAGTGCAATGAGACTCCCGTTACTGTTTCACGAGTTTGATTCGAACGCTGAGGTCGTGACTATTCAAATACTCGAGGCGCTAAGCAGGTTCGAGAATATTGGAGACCTCCCGAAAGAAACGGTGAAAACGATTCTAGTCAACGATGCGCTTCGTCAGCGGATAGCCGCTGAACACGATATCAAGAAGCAGATTGAACTTGTGCGTGAAGCAGTGATCGAGGAAAACAGGAACGTTGCTCTCAGGCTGAAAGAAGCGGATGAGAGGGCGGCGGCTCTGGCGCAGGGACAACTCCTGCACGGGCACGCCAGCCTGTCAGCAGTCCGTCGAGTTGCCAGCGAGGCTGACCGAGCCTTCCGTGCGGGTGGTGTTCCTGGAACCGCACCCACTAGACTCTAATCGGGCCCAGATTCCCGGAATCGATGAGGCGTTGCCAATCAGCGGCGCCTTGTCGATTGATCAGGTGCGAGGTTGCCTTTATCGCTCCGTCACGATATCGGACCGCAGGATCGTCCAGAAACTCAATGGCGCACCTCCGCCCGCTTCGTTCCGAAACTCGCCGCTTCTGTGCGAACACCGCCTGTTGCTCGTGGGTGCTGACAGAGCGGTAGTGCTTGACGATCAGGTCATTCGGCTGCACCCGAGACTGGGCATCGTAATCGAGAACCTTGCATGAATCACTCATTTAATCTCATTCGCCAGCCGTTCCTGCCTTGCCACCGGATTGACGGCTCCGTCGTCGAACTAGGCCTTCTGGACGTGCTCAATGAGGCGCATCGGGTAAGGGCGATAGTTGACGAATCACCGCTCGTGACGGCTGCACTTCACCGCCTTCTCCTCGCCATTCTTCACAGATGCTTCGGGCCAGACACGCCGCAGGTCTGGACAGCGCTCTGGCGTGGCCGGTCTGAAGGCTTCCCGATGGACGGCATTCGAGCCTACTTGCGGCAGTGGAAACATCGATTCGATCTCTTTGATTCGGCCCGCCCGTTCTACCAGACGGCGGCTTTACAGACGTGGCCGCAACGCTTGCCAGTGAGCAAGCTTGTCCCCGAGTTGGCTTCCACCAACAATGCGACGCTGTTCGACCACACCTGCGATGAGGACGCTTACACGCTCACCCCGGAGGCGGCGGCGAGGGCGATCATATCGGCGCAGTCGTTTTCCGCTGGCGGCCTCGTATCATTCGCGCGAAAAGAGGATAGATCCGCTGATGCCGCGCCCCTGGCATCAGGAGCGGTGGTGCTGGTACGGGGAGAGACCCTGACCGAAACGCTCCTGCTGAATCTACACCAATACGACCAGGACGAAGGCGAGCCGTTCCCGGTGACCGGCAAAGACATCACAGCGTGGGAGAGCGACGGCGAGACGAAGGCCGAGGACCGTTCACCAGTAGGCTACTTGGACCTTCTTACCTGGCAGAGCCGTCGGATATTGCTGATCCCGGAAACTGGACAGAACTGCTCGACCGTTGTTTCCACCGTCGTCATCATGAAGGGCAACCAATTCCCCGATGACTGGCCGTACCGCCGCCGCGAACCAATGGTGGCATTTCGGCCCAGCAAAAAGCCAAGCAGCGTGCGTGACACATGGCTGCCTATTTCGTTCAGGCCGGGGCGGGCTGTATGGCGGGATAGCGGCGCGCTCCTCCAGTTCCAAGGGGAGCGGACCTCTCGACCAGGCCGCGCATTTTTGGGTGGCTGAACAGGCTGATGAACACCGGTGCTCTACCTGAGACTTCCGTCTTTGGTTTTGACGTATTCGGCCAGGCGACGGATAAGGCCAGCGTCCTGTTGTGGAGGCACGAGCACCTACCCCTACCAGCCGCTTATCTGGCGGAACCGGTGCTTACGGCCCGACTGCACGAGGCGCTGAAATTTGCTGAGGATTCCTATTTCAAGTTGCGCATTTCTGCACAGGAAGTCCTGAAGGAGCTGGGAACCGGAAAGGCGAGTCCGCATCTGGCGGCTCTCGAAGGCCGGTTTTGGGCTGCGCTCGAACTGGAATTTCTCCCGTTCTTTCGCTCTCTCGCTCAGGATCGCCGCGTCAGTGAAGATGGGAGCTTGTCTTTTGGCGACACGAAGCTGGACGAGTGGACAGATGCCGTCCGCCGGACCGCGCTGCAATGCTTCCAGAATTTCTCGTTTGGCCTTGGTGCCACCGCTCGCGTGACTGTTGCCACGGCGCGAGTCGAGAACCGGCTTCGCGCCACCTTGCCCCTCGGCACGAAGAAGGGAGTAGCGCAACCTACGCAGGAGATCGCTTATGACTGATCGTGAATCCGCATTTGTGAAGTACCTAGGAAGTCTCGTCACGCAGGGAAACCGGCAGGCGCTGGCCGAACTCAGGCGCGGCCTGTCAGGTGAACCGGGCCAACTGCTCCGCGTATACCGCTACGTGGGCCGCTTCCTGGCAGAGGGCGAAACAGGATGGAACGAGCAGAGACTTCTTCTCGTCGCTTCCCTTTTCGCGCTGTACCATCAAGGTTCGGAGGCCATCTCCGAGCCCACGCAGTTGGGATTTGGCACTTCGTTCCGCCGATTGTATGAAGCGACGGAACGCCGACCCAGCGTAGAGCGGCGTTTTCTCTCGCTGATCGGCTGCCATCCCGACACCCTGCCGGACCACCTCCGGCACGCAATCACCCTGATGCGTTCCGAGGCGGTCGCAGTGGATTTTGCACAACCATTGTCCGACCTGTCCTACTGGAGCCACCAAGAGCAGTGGGTCCAGCGCCGGTGGGCGCGCCAATTCTTCCGAAGTGAAGATCGAGCAACCCCTGAACAGCAAGTCACCAGCCAACCAGACGAAATTCCAGAGGAGATTGAACTGTGATTCTTGAATTGCACCTGCTTCAGAATTTTGCCCCGTCCAACCTGAACCGTGACGATACCGGGTCGCCGAAGGAGTGTGAGTTCGGCGGCTATCGCCGAGCGCGAATATCGTCGCAGTGTCTAAAGCGCGCCATTCGGCGGACCTTCAAAGACACCGCACTGTTGAAGCCCGAAGAGCTCGGAGTTCGCACCAAGCGCGCCGTCAAAGATCTGGCGGATGCTTTCGTTGCCAAGGGGAAGCCGGAACCGGAGTCTCTCTCGGTGGCGGCTCTGAGTGTCACAGTCCTGGGCCTCAAGGTGAAGCCTGGCGAACCGCTAACCGAATATCTCGTGTTCCTTTCCCGTTCTCAATTGGACCTGTTCGCAACCTGGGGTCTGGCGAACTGGGAGGAACTCGCTAGGTTGGCTCAGCCCGCTCAGAAGGACAAGCCAGTCGCTACTGACCCACTCCCTGCTGACAAGGGCAAAAAGGGGAAAGCGGCCAAGAAGGACGCGAAGGAAACCGCCCTGAAGCTGCCGCCGAACGCACCCGACCTCCTGGACGGCCACCATGCTGCGGATCTGGCACTTTTTGGTCGAATGATCGCGGATCTCTCCGATAGGAGCATTGATACGGCAGCCCAGGTGGGCCAAGCGATCTCCACCCATCGTGTGGACTTCGAGTTTGACTACTACACGGCCATCGATGATCTCAAGCCCGACGACAAACCCGGCGCGGACATGATCGGCACCGTGGAGTTCAATTCGGCGTGCTACTACCGGTATGCGAATCTCAGTTGGCCCATCCTCCTTGGCAACTTGGATGGTGATTTCGATTTGGCGCGCCGCTCGCTTGAAGCGTTCGTCCGAGGGTGCGTAGCCGCAATGCCGACTGGCAAACAGAACAGCATGGCAGCGCACAACCCGCCCTCGCTGGTTATGGCCGTCTGGAGCACCGGTCAGCCGGTAAATCTGGCAAACGCCTTCGTGAAGCCAGTCCGGCCCACAGGCGACACTGATCTGATTGCCGCCTCCGTCGAGGCGCTGGATCGTTACTGGGGCAGTTATATCGACATGTACGGCAAGAATTCAATAACCGATGTGGCAGTCGTGACCTTGGAGCCCTATTCGCTCAAGCGGCTCGAAAAGGCCAAGCTCGGTTCCGTCCTTGACCTTGTGGATCGCATCATGGCCCGCGTTCCCTTGGAGCCGCAGTCATGAAATCGACGCTGCTCCTTCGACTCTGCGGCCCCATGCAATCTTGGGGCACGCAGAGCCGTTTCATGTACCGCGATACCGGGCGCGAGCCCTCGAAGAGCGGAGTAATCGGATTGGTGTGTGCCGCCCTTGGAAAGCCGCGTGTCGAAGTCGCCGGAGATGGCCAGCCAACGCTCGCCCAACTTGCCGGATTACGAATGGGTGTCCGGGTGGACCGCGAAGGAAGCCTGGAGTGCGACTACCAAACGGCGGAGAATGTTGCGGAGGCGCACGGCAAGGGCCATCGTACAGTTCAGTCCTGGCGGTCTTACCTCGCAGATGCCGACTTCCTCGTTGGTCTGGAGGGAGACCGTGGCCTGCTGGAGCGAGTGGACCGGGCACTTGCATCCCCCGTATGGCACCTCTTCCTGGGGCGCAAGTCGTTCGTGGCCGCAGTTCCGGTGCGACTGCCCGACCAACCGCCATGGGGGCCGGGGCTGAGCGATCAAGCGCTGGAGATGGCGTTACGCTCTATTCCCTGGCACGGGCGTCCCGGCGAACAGCCTCCATCGCAACTTCGATTCGTAGGTGAGGATACATCAGGGGCCAATGTGGAGGTACGGAACGACGTGCCGCGTTCATTTGGTGTTCGCGCGTTTGCTCCGCGCAACGTTGCGACTCAGTTCCTGGACTTCAAGGAGGTGGCGAGGCCATGTGGCTCTCTCGGCTGATACTGGACCCTCGCAGCCGTGCGGTGCGGCGCGACCTGAGCGATTGCCACCAACTCCATCGCACGCTGTTGGGCGGCTTCCCTACGGTTCAGGTGAGTGAACCCCGCCGCGAGATTGGGCTGCTGCACCGCGTGGAGCAGGATCGGACCGGGAATCCGGTTTTGCTGGTGCAGAGCTTGGTGGAACCCGACTGGTCGCGCCTACCGGCGGACTACTGTTTGGGCGGGACGAGCGGCGGCGAGAATCCAGGTTTGAAGCCCATAGGGCACATCCTGGATGCCGTCCAATCGGGCTCCCGGTTCCGCTTTCGGTTGGTCGCCAACCCGACGCGGCGCATTTCGAGAGACGCCTCGCACGGTGGTGCGTCATCGGCGCGGGTGGAACTGAGAACCGAGGAAGAGTGGCATGGGTGGATGCTTCGCCAAGCCGACACCCACGGTTTCCGGCTGGAGGATCTGAGCACCGCTCCGGGTCTTCGGAATCTGATCGGATTGAACGTAGGCCGCCTACAAGGGAACCGGAACGGCGAATCCGTGACGGTGTTCGCCGTCCAATTTGACGGAGTGCTGGAAGTGGCGGATGCCGAGCATTTCCGGTCGGCCATCCGCTCAGGTATCGGACCGGGCAAGGCGTATGGTTGTGGGCTAATGTCCATAGGGCCGCCGGGCGAGCCTTGAGTTTGCAGTGGGAAGGGAGGTGATCCATGCAGGATCTCCACGAACTGCCGAAACTGCGTGACAGTTGGAGCTACGTGTATTTTGAGCACTGCTGCATTGACCAGGATGCGAAGGCCGTTGCCGCATCGGACGCTTCGGGCAAGATCGCAATTCCATGTGCATCCTTGACACTGCTCATGTTGGGGCCTGGCACATCGATCACGCAGGCCGCCATTCGCTGCTTGGCGTCTCACGGCTGCATGATCGTTTGGTGCGGGGAAGGATCGGTTCGTTTCTATTCGCTGGGAATGGGAGAGACGCGGTCCTCGCGGCGTTTACTGCGTCAAGCGTGCCTCTATGCCGATCCCGCATCGCGTCTGCGGGTCGCCGTTGATATGTACCGAACGCGCTTCCGTGAGACGTTGCCCGATGGGATGACGCTGCAACAACTCAGGGGGCGGGAGGGGATTCGTGTTAGGTCCACCTATGCGGCGTGCGCACAGGAATATGGAGTCTCGTGGGGCGGACGCGCGTACCGACGTGATGAATGGACAACGGCGGACCCGGTGAACCGCGCTCTTTCGGCGGCAAACAGTTGTCTGTACGGGGTATGCCATGCGGCTATCGTAGCCGCCGGTTACTCCCCCGCCATCGGATTCATTCACACGGGAAAGATGCTCTCATTCGTCTACGATGTGGCAGATCTCTACAAAACAGAGGTTTCCATCCCGGCAGCATTTCGGGCTGCGAGTCAGGCAGAGGGCGACCTGGAAGGACGTGTCCGTCGCCACTGCCGGGACTGCTTTCTCAACTCGCGTTTGCTGGAGCGCATTGTGCCCGACCTGGCGACGCTCCTTGGCGGAACCGATCTGCCTGAAGAAGGGGATCTCGATACGTCGGACGATCAGCCGGGGCATTTGTGGGACCCCGTAGGCGGGGCAATCGGCGGTGGTGTGAACTACGAAGAGCTTGACGAGCAGATAGGAGGCGACTGATGGTTGTCATGATCTTAGAGCGTGTGCCTGAGGCTTTGCGAGGCGAATTGTCGCGCTGGATGCTGGAACCGAAAACAGGCGTGTTTGTCGGCTCAATTTCCGCAATGGTTCGGGACAGGCTCTGGCAGAGAGCGTGCGGGGCGATGCGCGGGGGAGCGGGAGTGCTGGTATATTCCACGAATACCGAGCAGGGATTCGAGATGCGCCCATGGGGCGACCCGAGCCGTTCAGTGGTGGACATGGAAGGACTAAAGCTGGTCCAGGTGCATCCGACCTCCACCAAAACCTCATTAAAACCCAGTATTGTCCCCACGGGCGTGGGGGTGAACCGTTCAAGTGCCCGTGCCATGGAAGCGGGTACGAATTGTCCCCACGGGCGTGGGGGTGAACCGCAGGAACGCCGGACGAGCTTCATCCCCAAACGATTGTCCCCACGGGCGTGGGGGTGAACCGACCGCCTGAGTGTTAGAGGTGCCGACGACTGTATTGTCCCCACGGGCGTGGGGGTGAACCGCAGCAGGTCTTCCTCGTCAGCGGCACGGCGATCATTGTCCCCACGGGCGTGGGGGTGAACCGATGCAAGACTTGCCCCTTGATCCGGACAAGGAATTGTCCCCACGGGCGTGGGGGTGAACCAGCCTCCGGCTCGCCCTCTCTATCGGTCCAGTTCATTGTCCCCACGGGCGTGGGGGTGAACCGGCGGTGCCGGAGACGCGGCACTGTTTGGCGTGATTGTCCCCAGGGGCGTGGGGTGAACCGGAAACGACCATGAGCATGAAGGGCGGCAACACATTGTCCCCACGGGCGTGGGGGTGAACCGATTCCGGCGCCCATCGCTGGCGCCGCGGCGGGCATTGTCCCCACGGGCGTGGGGGTGAACCGCCGGCGAAGGTCTACCACTTCGCTCCAGGGAAATTGTCCCCACGGGCGTGGGGGTGAACCGCTCGAACCAGTGATGGATAATGCCGTGAGGCAATTGTCCCTACGGGCGTGGGGGTGAACCGAAAGAGCTGCCGCGTGCCCGCTGAATTCAGCGTTCCCCGACAGTCGGGGCCACGCTCCACCGCTAGGAACCCGGAATCGCTCACTCAGAGAGGTAACGCGCTGCGGCCCGCACGGCATCTATGTACCGTGCCGCTGCCTCAGCGCGGTCAAACAAGCGCCGCCCTTCTGACTCGTAGACGACGGAGTCTTCCTGTCAATAATTTCGTGTCCATATCGAGTCAGTGCGAGGCGGCGGAAATTCTCAGAAGAATTTCAGATGAACCTCTTGTGAGTAGCCAATTTCTGTGCCCAGACTCCATCGAACCTGGCTGCACGGAGGACAGCACTTTCGCCGGTTTTGTAGTCGGGAAGATGGCCGATGTTCTGGGAGCAGGCGGAAAAGCTGAGGGAGTCTGCCTGATGCGCAGGGCGGGAGCGTCGCCGAAAAGAGCAATTCTCAATCAAAATGCCCTATAGATACCCTATGTATTCATCAGATTAAATTGAGCTAAGTGGTTTAGATTCTATGGTCGGGGCGGGGCGATTTGAACGCCCGACCCCCTGCGCCCAAGGCA
>OBLW0100003209.1_pt1 | contig 12811 bp, 12 predicted proteins | sample 1520161 | NCBI WGS metagenome assembly OBLW01 (sample SAMEA3539309, study PRJEB22396) | soil metagenome | biome: tundra; feature: field; material: soil | place: USA | collected 2010-05 | depth 0.15 m
GCTTACCAAGCTGCCCCACAAACGCACCAGCATAAGTTGCACTTATGTTACAATGACCTCGTTTGCACCTTTTCGAAGCCAAGCTTTTCAAAGAAATCGCCCAGACCAAGAGTATCAGCAGGGCCGCCGCACACTCCGGCATCAGCCAGTCCGCAGCCACCCAGCACGTGCAGGAGCTGGAACGCCGTCTGGGTCTGCGGTTGGTGGATCGCAGCACGCGGCCGCTCGCGCTCACCGACGCGGGCAAACTCTACGCGGACTTCTGCCGCGAAATTCTGCGGCGCGAGGACCAGTTCCTGGTGGCGCTGGAGCGCTTCAAAGGTCAGGCCGAAGGCGCCGTGCGGGTGGCCTCCATCTACTCCATCGGCTTGTCGGAGATGTCGCGCCTGCGCCAGGAGTTCGAGCGCCGCCATCCCCACGCGCAGTTGCACGTCGACTATCTGCGTCCGGACAAAATCTACGAAGCGGTCCTGAGCGATCAAGCGGACCTGGGACTGGTTAGCTATCCCGTGGCCAAGCGTGAACTGGCGGTGGTTCCATGGCGCAAGGAAGAAATGGCCGTGGCCGTGCCGCCCTCGCATCCGCTGGCGGCCAAGACGCTCCTGCAACCCGCGGATCTCAACGGCCAGGACTTCATCGGCTTCGACGAGGACCTGCTGATCCGGCGCGAACTGGACCGTTTCTTCCGCGACCACGGCGTGGAGGTGAACCAGGTGATGCAGTTCGACAACATCCAGACCATCAAGGAAGCGGTGGCGTTGGGTTCCGGAATCAGCATCTTGCCGGCGCGCGCTATGCAAACCGAGATCGAGCAGGGCCGTCTGATTTCCGTGCCCCTGCATGCTCCGGAGTTGTTGCGCCCGCTGGGCATCGTGCACCGCAAGCGCAAGAAGTTCAACCTGGCCGCGCAGGCCTTTCTGAACCTGCTGCGTGAGCAGCCGCCGGCGCGGACATCATGAACGGGGCGCGCGCGGCGGGGCTGGCACTGTGCCTGGGGCATATCGCCCTGGCGGCCGGCGGCGACATCGTGGCGGACGTGCGCGCCGCATCCGCCCAACGGAACTTCGCGCTGGCCGAACGGGAGATTCAGAGCTACCGCGCGACGGCGGGCGTGACGCCGGAAATGCTCGAAGCGCTTTCCTGGCTGGCGCGCGCCACTCTGGACGCTAAGCAATACGATCGCGCCGACGCTTACGCCACCGAGACGCGGCAGCTATCGCTCGATCTGCTCAAGCGCGTGGGGAAAGGAGACGCTGCGCTGGTCACCGCGCTGGGCGCAGCCATCGAGGTGCATGCGCAGTCGCTGGCAGCCCGCAGCCGGCGCGCGGAGGCGGTCACCTACCTCAAGACCGAGATAGCTACTTGGGCCGGCACGCCCATAGCTCCCCGTATTCAGAAGAACCTCAATCTGTTGACCCTGGAGGGCAAGCCCGCGCCCGCCCTGGACGTCAGCCGCTGGCTGGGAACGCGGCCCTTATCGCTGGCTGCACTGAAGGGCCATCCCGTGCTGCTTTTCTTTTGGGCGCACTGGTGTGGCGACTGCAAAGCGGAGGTGCCCATCCTGGCGCGGTTGATGCAAACCTATGGTCCGAAAGGCCTGGTTCTGGTGGGACCCACGCAACTCTACGGATACACAGCCGCCGGCGATGCCACCCCCGATACGGAAATGCGGTACATCGACCAGGTCCGCCGGCAGTCTTACGCGCCGCTCGGAAACATGTCCGCACCGCTCAGCGCGGAGAACTTCCAAAGATACGGCTGTAGCACGACCCCGACGCTGGTGCTATTGGACAGCAGCGGAATCTTGCGGCTGTATCACCCGGGCGCGCTGAGCTACGATGCGCTGGCAGGCCAGGTCAGGCGCTTCTTAGGCGCTGAGGGCCCGCATCCTTAGCTTGGCACTCGGCATAACTTTCCAGACAACGGATGAGGCTTTCCACGGCCGACCGCCGGGAATAGAGCTCGACCAGTTTCTTGTTAATCGAATTAACGTCACGCGGAAATGTATTATTAAACCCCAAATCGGCAGCCATCACCGTTCTTTGTACCAAAAGTACTAGAGCGCTTCAATACCCCCATCCGCGACCGGATAATGCCACTCACATTTGGGGTATATGCGTCTCGGAAGCGTCTTCACCCCTGCAAGAATGCGGCGATCCGATCGGCATCATTGGGTACCACCACGGGCTGATTGCCAAACTGGGAATGTATCGCGGCTCCGTCCGGAGCCTCCAGTTTTCCGGTGTGATAACGGTAGATGTAATCGGGGTCCTTCAACAGGTTGCCGGTGAGAACCGCGACCACGTCGGCGCTGGCGGATATAGTGCCGGCTGCCGTCAGCTTGCGAATGCCCGCCAGCGTGGCCGCCGAAGCCGGCTCGCAGCCGATGCCGCACCGGCCGATCACCGCTTTCGCGTCAGCGATTTCCTGTTCGTTCACTTTCTCCACCACGCCGCCGGAGCAAGCCACTTCCCGCAGCGCCTTGGGCCACGAAACCGGATCGCCAATCTTGATCGCCGTGGCCAGCGTCTCCGGGTGGCTCACCGGGTGAAAGCCGTGCGCGGGCGCCTGCATGAGATCGTAAAACGGCGCCGCGCCCTCGGCCTGAATCACCGCCAGCCGCGGCATGCGGGCGATGAAGCCCAGCCCGTGCAGTTCCCGTAGCGCCTTGCCGAACGCGGCGGTGTTACCCAGATTGCCGCCGGGCAGGACGATCCAATCGGGCGGGTTCCAATCGCGCTGGTCGAGCATCTCGACGATAATCGTTTTCTGGCCTTCGATGCGAAACGGATTGATGGAGTTCAGCAGGTAGATGCCGAGGCGTTCGGCGAGCGTGCGCACCAGGGCTAGAATCTGGTCGAAGTTTGCCTCCACCTGGAGGGTTTTGGCGCCGTATTCGAGCGCCTGGGCCAGTTTGCCGTATGAGATATTGCCGTGCGGAATGAAGACGATCGGTGCCAGGCCGGCGGCGCTGGCGTAGGCGGCCATGGAGGCCGAGGTGTTGCCCGTGGAGACACACGCCACGCGCTGCATTCCCAGCCGCAGGGCCTGCGCGACGCCGCAGGTCATCCCGTTGTCTTTGAAGGAACCGGTGGGATTGAAGCCCTGGTGCTTGAACGTGAGCGCATCGAGGCCGCCATACGCGGCGGCGGGCGGCGCGGGCAGCAGCGGTGTATGGCCCTCCCGCAGCGTGACCACGCGATCGTATGATTCCAGGAACGGAACCATCTCGCGATAGCGCCACACGCCGCTTTGATCCAGCGGCGCGTTCGACGTGCGCCGCTCCCGCCAGATGCGCTTCAACTCGGCAGGCGCCGCCGTGGGAGGCGGATACCAAACTTCCAACAGCCCGCCACAATGCGGGCAATCGTAGATCGCGTCGGTGATCGGGAAGCGCGCGCGGCAGCGTTCCTCGAAGCAGATTAATTCGGCGGGCATGGAACTTTAATTATAGCGGCGGGGGCTGACGACAATCTGCACAAGATCAAGCACTGTGTGATCGGGTTTTTGTGAAAGCAGGACACGGCGAAGAAGAGGCGGGAGATTGGGTTTAAGAATCGCGGAACAGCGCGCGAAAACCTTCTTGCTCGAAGTGCCGGTCATCAGTGCGCATCGTCTGCATCGAAATGCAATCTGTGAGGCTGTGGCCTTTGTCGGGACGGGCGCGATAGAGCTGTAGCCCAGCCAGAAAAGACGCCCGGCTTTGCGGAATCACGAGGATGACTGAACTCGCCAAGATGCCCTCAACGCTATCGGCGGCTTCGCGGCGGCTCGGGCGCCGCCGAAAAAAACGTGAGGTATTCGGCCAACACTTCATCGGTGGTGACAATACGCGACGCCGCCCGCTCGGACGTGAGAGCCAACGCCCGCCAATGCGCACTGTCGGTGAAATCCGCCAGCGCAACCCAGTAGAACGTGTCGGCGAAAAGAGCGGTCATACCTCTCTTTTGGGCCAGCCGTAGATGTAGTGATCGTGCTGGCTTGCGCCGTCCTCGGGCATGGTCGCCATGATTTCGGGCGGGACCTTGCGCATGCTGGCGATAATGATGTCCGCCGCAGTTTGCAGCGGACGCGGGGGGGGCCGGTTCCGGGCCGGCCAGCTTGTCGAGCCATGCCTCAAGGGAAAGACCTTCAGCCGCTGCTTTCGCTTTCAGCGCGGCGGCCTGTTCATCGGGAAGCTCGATCACCGTCATAAGAAATCCCCCATCTCTCCATCCTATCAACGCCGATCCTACCCCGGTTGAAGGGTTTTGTCACGTGGAGGCGTGGGGCGTGGGTCATCCCCGCCGACGCCGCGCGGGCCCGACAGCACGGGCCGCGAAAAACGGTAAAATCGGGCCATGAGGCCGGAACCGGATTAGCGAGATCTTCGAGGCGGGAAAAGCGGGCGATCTTATTTCAAAAGCACGCGACGCCGGGCGCATCTTGCGTGACAACGACCTCGCCATCGCCGCTGGAGCTTGCCCGGAATTGAAGGAGTTTCTAAATGCCATCCTCCGGCTCTCAGAAAGCGAGTGTCTGGAATAGGTCATGCTGGCCGTACATCTGGAAAACCGACGCGTCGAAGTACGCGATCAGCCGCGCCCCCACCGGCCCGAAGGATTCGCCCTGATCCGCCTGCTCTGCGGCGGCATCTGCAATACCGACCTCGAACTCCAGCGCGGCTACTACGGCTTCGCCGGCACACCCGGCCATGAGTTCGTGGGCGAAGTGATCGAGGCGGATTCGCCCGCGTGGGTTGGCCGCCGCGTCGTCGGCGAGATCAACCTGGCTTGCGGCGCGTGCGAGTGGTGCCGGCGCGGCCTCGGCCGCCATTGCCCACGGCGCACCGTTCTGGGCATCGTCAACCATCCGGGCGCGTTTCGCGAATTCCTGACTCTGCCGGAACGTAATCTGCACGCTTTGCCGAACGCTCTCCCCACCGAGCGTGCCGTATTCGTGGAACCCCTGGCGGCCGCCTGCGAAATCCTGGATCAGGTGGCGCTGCCCTGCGGCGCTGAGATCGCCGTGCTGGGAGATGGCAAACTTGGACTGCTGATCGCTTTGGTGCTGAATGCGTATGGCCACCACGTCCACCAGTTCGGCCGGCACGCGGCAAAGCTCGAAATCGCGAGCCGCGCCGGCGTCGCCACCGAAGCTGCCAGCGGCACCCTACCCGACATGGCCTACGACTGGGTGGTGGACGCTACCGGTTCGCCCGAAGGCCTCCGCCAAGCGGTGCGCATGACGCGCCCGCGCGGCACCGTGATTCTGAAATCCACCGTGCACGGCCTTGTGGGAGTGGACACCGCGCCCGTGATCGTCAACGAGATCACGTTGGTCGGATCGCGCTGTGGACGCTTCGAGCCGGCTCTCGATCTGCTCAGCCGCAACCTGATCCCCGTCGAAGAGATGATCTCCGAACGATTGCCGCTGGCCGATGCCCCGCGCGCCTTCGAGCGCGCCGCGCAGAAAGGCGTGCTGAAGGTGCTGCTCGGATGAGGGCGATGCCGCGCTGGCTTTGGCTTCTCCTGGCCACCGCGCTACTCTGCGCGCAACCGGACCCGGAGGCCCAGTGGAGAGCTTTCCTCACCTGGCTCAGCGCGCAGCCGCCCGACAGCAAGCCAGCCAATCTGATCCGTCCCTACCGCGCCGAACTGATTCTCAAAGGCATGTCCCCCGCCGACGCGGAGCGCGAAATGGATCGCGTTGGCCATCTGGCGTTCACGCGACCCGACGGCGCGAAGGTCCTGTGGAACAAGGTCTACGGCGGTCACGATCCCATCTTCCTTCACACGCCGAACGCGCTGCTCGCCAGTGCGATCGAGGGCCGCAAGCCCGGGAAGGCCCTGGATTTCGGAATGGGCCAGGGCCGCAACACGGTGTTCCTCGCCATGCAAGGCTGGGACGTCACCGGCTTCGACCCGTCCGACGAGGGCGTACGACTCGCGCAGGCCAGCGCGGCGAAAGCCGGCGTCAAGATTCGCGCGCTGGTCTCGACGGACGATCAATTCGACTTTGGCGTCGCGCAGTGGGACCTGATCGCGATGACTTATATTCGCTCGCTAACCGCCCGCGATGCCGAGCGCATCCGGCGAGCGCTGGCCCCCGGCGGCATCTTCGTCTACGAGAACGGCAGCGATGGCCACAACGAACTGCTGGAACTGTTTCTCCCGTTTCGCATCCTGCGCTTTGAAGATGTAGACGCCTTCCCGGACTGGAATCCCGCGGAGAAAATCCGCCTGGAGCGCTTGGTGGCAGAGAAGCCATCGGAGTAACATCTCATCATGACCACATTCCGGTTCTGCGCCGCGCTGCTAGTCGCCGGCTCCGCTTTTGGCCAAATGCCCATCGTGCTGCGCGCCGCGCGCCTGCTGGACATCGAATCCGGCAAGATGCTCCAACCCGGCGAGGTGCTCGTTGCTGGCGAACGCATCGTGGAGGTGGGCGCCACCGTCACCCATCCGCCCACCGCCGAGGTGATCGATCTGGGCAACCGCACTTTGTTGCCGGGCTTGATCGATGCGCACGTGCACCTGTTTCTGCATCCCGGCGCGGAAGACCTGCAGACCGTCGAGGAATCCGTGCCGGAGCGAACCATCCGCGCCGTCGCGGCCGCCAAGGCCGACCTGATGGCCGGCTTCACCGCCGAGCGCGACATGGGGACCGAAGGCGCGGGCTCGGCCGATACCGCGGTGCGCAACGCCATCGATTCCCTCGGGCTGGCGCCCGGACCGCGGCTGCGCATCAGCGGCAATGCGGTGGATATTCTGGGCGGCCACGAGGACGCCATCGGCTACAACCCCGCCCAGCATGTGCTGCCCAACGCCACCTGGGCCAACAATGCCGCCGAACTGGTCGCGGTGATCCGCGGCCAGTTTAAGGAAGGCGCCGACTTCATCAAGATCTACGAAACCGGCCGCGACACGCTCCACGACGGGAAGTTCTCCACACCATACCAATACACCGAAGCCGAACTGCGCGTGGCCGTGGAAGAAGCCGCGCGCGTGGGCAAGCGCGTGGCCGTGCATGCCACCGGAGAGCCTGGCACGCTATATGCCGCACGTGCCGGAGTGGCTTCGGTCGATCACGCGCTCCAGCTTAGCGAGGAGACCATGCGGCTGATGCGCGAGAAACAGATCTTCGCCGTGCCCACCTTCGCGATCTCCGAATATTTCGCCGATCATGCCGCATCGTCCCAGGCAGCCGAGCGCGAGCGCGCAATGCTGGAATTTCATGCGCGTGAATTCAGAAGGCAGCTTGCGGCGGGCGTGCCGATGGCCATGGGTTCGGACGTGGGCCCATTTCCCCACGGCACGCAAGCGCGCGAGTTCGTGCTGATGGTCAAATACGGCATGTCGCCGCTGGCTGCGCTACAGGCCGGCACGTTGAACGGCGCCCGGCTGCTCGGCTGGCAGGACCAGATCGGAGCGCTCAAGCCGGGCTACTTCGCCGACATCGTCGCGGTGCCCGGCGATCCGCTGCTGGATATCGGCGTCCTGGCGAACGTCACGTTCGTGATGAAAGGCGGCACGATTTACAAGCGATGACGCGAACAATCGAGCTCCCAATTCCTGAGGAACTCCTGCGGCTCGTCGACGAGAGCGCCCGGACCGCCGGAGCTCCGCGGAAAGCTTACATTCGCGCCGTCCTTTCAAAAGACGTGCGGAGTGAGCCTTCCATAAGTGAGATCCTGGCGCCTTTCCGCGACCAGGTGGCAGGCTCCGGGATCGGTGACGAAGAGCTAGACCGCCTCTTCTCACAGGCCCGCGAGGAGTCTTACGGGGAGCGAAGCCCGCGCCAAATTGATGAACGCTGAGCGTCCGAGGATCCGCGCCGTATTCGGATGCAATCGAGTTGTATGTGTCCCGAGAAATCATGGCCGAAGTTCGCGACGTGCTGGCTCGTCCAAAAGGCAAGCCGCGACAACGACATTTTGGATTTGGCCGATGCCTCTACGCCCGATGGAGAGCGCCTTCGGCATCAGGCTCCTGAGTGGGCAGATTCTTAGGCGTGTTCCTCGTCGAGGTTCGCCACAAGCTACAAGATCCGAGCCGCGATTGAACGCCGGCGGACAGCGTCGGCTACTACAACACTGAACCGCCGGCATCGTCGCGGCGCAGGCGAGTCACTTCGACAGCGTGAAGTTCACAGCGATCTCCGTCACCACCTCTACCGGATCGCCGTTCAGCAGCGTGGTCTGGTACTGCCATTGCCGGACCGCGTCGAGGGCCGCGGCTGCCAGCAGCGGGTCGCCGCTGAGCATCTGGAGGTTCTCGACCTTGCCGTCTTTGCCGACTATGGCCTCCAGCCGCACTTCGCCCTCAATACGCTGTGCCTTGGCCTCCGCCGGATAAACGGGCGTCACCTTCACCAACAGCTTGGCCCGTTGCACGTTCGCGCCTATTCGAATCCGCGTGGGGGGTCCCGCCGGCGCCAGAGAGATACGCAGACTGGCGGAGTTTTCGTCGGATGGGTTCAGCAGCAGAGCCACACGCAGATGCTCGTCGAATGCGGCCGCGCTGGCCATGGTTGCGCGCATGCCGTCCGCATCCAGGATGCCTCCCTGGTGGACCGGCAAACGCTGCAGCAACTCGTCGCGCGACGAAGGGGTGAGACCCTCCACAGTGATGTTTTGGAGCATTACCCGCTTGCCTTCGAGATAGCTGTCGGGTGGCCCAGCGGGCGCTCCTTCCGGTGGCAGTTTGAAGTTCATCGTCACCTGCGTAGTCGCCGGCAGCGTCATGGCCTGGGGATTGTAGTGCCACTGCAAGACTGCCTCCAGCGCGGCGCTCCTCAATTCCTCCGGTCCGCTGATGACCTTTGGGCTAGACACGTGGCCCTTGGCGTCGATGTGAACCTCCAGCACCACCGCGCCTTCCACGTGTTTCTCCCGTGCCGCCTGCGGATACTTGGGCGCGACACTGTGCAGCAACTTCCCCGACTCCTGATCCTGGGGAACAGGCGCCGCTTGGAGCGGAAATGTGTGTAGCGCGAGCCAGCCCGCGGCGAGCAACACCCCGCAACTGGCGGCGCAGAACGATATGAGCTTGCGTTTCGACATGGTAATCTCCTTCAATAGCAGGGCCACCCGATTCTTCAGGTGACGTTTTCGCAAAAACAGAGTTGCCGGCGCCAGATCCAACGCCGGATGATTCCCGGCCATCGCCAGCAGCGCGTTCAAATACTGCGTGCGGTTCCCGGTGAGCGCCACCACCTCGCCATCCACGGTCTGTTCGCGCGCCAGTTGTGCTTGGCCGATCAGCCACCAGATAGCTGGATGAAACCACAGCGCCGCGCGGACGACTTGCTCCGCCACGCTGACGATCCAGTCGCAGCGGCGCACGTGAAGCAATTCATGGCAGGCAATCGCTTCCTGGATGTCCGCCGGCAATTCGGCGAAGCGGCTGGGCAACACCACCACCGGCCGCAACAGCCCGAACGTTACGGGGCCCCGTAGGGACGGCGACACCCGAAATTCCGCATGCGGCGCAATGGCCGCCCGCAGTAGATCGAGGCGAGGGGAGAGCGGCGAAAACACCCGCGCCTCCCGCCGGCAGCGGCGCAGTCTGCCGAATCCCACGGCGAGCCACAGCGCCCGTCCGGCGCAACCTGAAAGCAGCACCAAGAGCAGCGCCTGGCGAAGCGGCGGGAAGTATGCTGGAGCGCGGCCCGGCGAGACCGGTCTGGCTACCGTCGTGGTGAACTCGATGTTCCCTTCCGCGGCGCGGCGCCATGGTTCCACCGCGGGAAGCAACAGGCAGATCGCCAGCAAAGCTTGCCAGTACACCAGCCGGATCCGCGGTGCGCGCAATTGGAAGGCCCAGACCGCCATGCTTCCCGCGGCGACCATACCCGCGGCCTGTGCACTCCAGGCAGCCAGGTTGCCGAGCCAATAGGCCGCGCTCACGTCCGCCCTCCGATCAACCGCCGGATCTCCTCGACTTCATCCGCCGTCAGGTGGCGGTCCTCGATCAGGTGCACCAGCAAAGGCTCCGCCGAACCGTTGAACACGCGATTGACGAACTCCCTCACCATGACGCGGATTACGCTGTTTTTCGGCTGCGCCGGCCGGTAAACGTACGCGCGCTCCACTTGCTTGCGGTTGAGGTAGCCCTTCCGTTCCAGGATCTTCATCATCGTCATGACGGTGGTATAGGCTACCCGGCGCCGCTCCAGCAGCGCCTCGTAGACGTCCCGGACGGTAGCGGTTCGCCGCTCCCAGACGATCTTCATGATCTCCAGTTCCTGGTCCGTCAGGGTCTTGCTGGGCGATCTCATACTAAACAATTAGTACTATCTAATGAAAATGTCAAGAGTTTTTTTAGGGACGCGGCACGGTAACCGTTGCCACAACCGTTACCTTACCAATAAAAATTTGTGCCGGGGCGTGTTGGGAGCGCACGCTCTATCAGGAGGGGAAAATGCGCGGAATACTGCTGGGACTGCTGTTTGCTTCAATCGCGTTACGCCGTGATGGGTGCCGAATCGCCCGACACGCAGGCGAGCGAGGCCATCGCCCTGATCGTCGATGCGAGACAGAACCGGGCGGATGGATACTTCTACCGGGCGGAGGCGCAATACCGCCGGGCGTTGGCGATCGTGGAACAGATATCCGGCGCGGAGAGTGCGGATCTGACGCCGGCGTTGAACGGTTTGGCCGAACTCTACTTCGACGCCGGGCGTTACACGGACGCCGAGGCGTTTGCGCGGCGCTCGGCGGCGGTGGTGGAGGCCAATTTCAGCGCCGGACATCCACTGATGGCCACGGCTCTGCACAATCTGGCCGCCATTTACCACGTGCAGGCACAATACGCCAAGGCCGAGCCGCTCTACTTGCGGGCGCTGGAAATTCGCGAGAAGGCTCTGGGGCCGAATCATCCGTTTGTGGGCGCCACGCTGGCCAATCTGGCCGAGTTGGACCGCGCCCGGGGCATGCGGGGGCGAGCGGCGGCTTACTCCGCCCGGGCCATCCTCATACGGCAGTAGGCCCCCGGGCCAGGACTGCCGTTCTGACGACTCGCTCAGGCAGCCAACCAAACTTACGAAAGTGAGTAATCGCACGATTACGGCAGCGATTGCGCAAAATAATGGACTCAAAACTGGAGCGCTTGGGATATACTGGCTGATGTCTCGCCAAAGCTCTGGCGGGCATTCGGATTATAGTTTCTTGACCCAGGAGGGACAGAGAACCTGGGTTCCCAACAGAATAGACAGCCACTCTCGGAGGAAAAGAAGATGAAACGATTATTGCTGCCAAGTGCGATGCTTCTTGCATTTGCGGCTAACACAATGTCCGCCGCAAGCATTTGCCCCGCTCCTTATGCGGGCAGTGTGGACGCGGAGGGCGTCAGCTCGACTTACATTACGGACACCCAGCTTTCAGGCACCCAGGCCACCGGAACCGTCCTGAACGACACAGGATGCAACGTGTTGATTACGTTCGGCACCGGCGGAACAATTACCACGACGTTTCCAAACGCTGCACCTTCGTACGACAGTGGGGGTGACGACAACCTCATCGGTATTCTCAACAACAGCGGTGCGCCGATTACGTCCATCACCCTGACCAGTTCAACCGATGCCATCTTTGCTTTTGATTTTGACGGCATCTGCGGCGACATCAACGGAAGCCAGACCACAACGGCCCCCGGGTATACCTTTGTGGGTGGCGGAAACCCATGCGTCAATAGCACCGATCCCTCGGGCTATGGCGGCCCCTATACCCTGGCTACCGCGACCAACGTTAGCGATATGACGGGCACGATAACCTTTGGCAATGGTGGAATTGGCAACGGCGGCTCTTCGTTCTTCGCCCTGGAAGGACCGGTCGACCTTAATCTGCAGGTCGGTCCCGGCACGCCCGAACCGGCTACGTTTTCGCTGATGGGCATCGCGATGTGCGGCCTGCTCCTGATCCGCCGAATTCGCAAGGTGTGAGAGTCCGCTAGCAGACCCGCGGTCAAGCTGCCAAGCCGAGGTGCTTAAGCAGCTTAGCGAACCGCGGGTCGGAGCGCAGGGTGTCGTAGAAGGGCATCACTTTGGCATACGCGAGGAGCGGATTGCGCTCCTCGTACGCTCTCTCCAACCACTTCATGGCCAAATCCTTTTCGCCGATGCTGGCATAGACCTGAGCGGCGTAGCAGGATTTTCCGGGCCTTTCGGTACGATTGCCTTCCCGAATCCAATTCTCAATCAGCCCGCGAGCCTCGGCTTGCCTGCCCTGTTGCGCGGCGAGGCGCGCGCGGACAGAGGCGTCGTCCACATTGGGGAACGCGGCGCGCATCGCCTGCATGACCGCGTCCACCGCCGCGGGCCTGCCTCTCATGGTTTCGACACCCCGCAGCTCATCGTAAGCGTGATAGAATTTGGGGTCCAGTTCGATGGCTTTCCGATACTGTTCCACTGCCCGATCATATTCGCGCCGGTCGCTGTAGATCATCCCAGCCGCGGTAATCTTGTAGGGCGAGAGAGGATCGAGAGCCAGCGCGCGTTGGATTTCCGTCAGCGCCTCGTCCAGACGCCCCAGCGGCGTGAGGTACGTCACGCTGTAGGCGAAGTGGCCATCCGCATCGCCGGGGCTCAGTTGCAAGGCACGTTTGAATTCCCGCTCGGCGCCCCGCCAATCCCAGTCGTACAGGGCCTTGACGTATCCCAGTGAAACGTGCGCCGCAGCCAAAGTCTCATCCAGTTTTAGCGCACGGTTGGCGGCCTGGCGCGCTTGCGGCATGGCCTGCCGCGCTTCGGACCAGCCAAACACCCCCAGCCAGGTGTAACAATCCGCCAACGGCCGCCGGATCTTTGCACACTCCCTTCCAGCACGGTGGCCACG
>OBLW0100003214.1_pt1 | contig 12798 bp, 6 predicted proteins | sample 1520161 | NCBI WGS metagenome assembly OBLW01 (sample SAMEA3539309, study PRJEB22396) | soil metagenome | biome: tundra; feature: field; material: soil | place: USA | collected 2010-05 | depth 0.15 m
TGAAGGGTGTCCTCTACCGGGACACCCATGAGAAGGCCTGGCGCGACCTGCTGCAGCTACAGGCGCAGGCGCGCGACTACGTGGCCACGATCGGCCTCACGGTGACCATCGACGAAGCCGAGGGGTACGCCTTCCTGCGGTCAAAGCCAGATGACGAAGATCCAGATACGCAACGGACACCCCTGCCGCGACTCATACCGCGCCGGTCTTTGTCTTTCCACGTGAGCCTGGTCGTGGCCCTGCTGCGGAAGAAGCTGGCCGAGTTCGACGCCGGCAACGGCGATACCCGGCTGATGCTGACCAGGGATCAGATCGTCGACATGGTCCGGCTGTTCCTGCCCTCCAGCACCAACGAGGCCCGGCTGGTGGACCAGATCGACTCCTACATCGCCAAGGTGGTGGACCTGGGCTTCCTGCGCCCGGTGAAGAACGCCGAGTCGCTCTTTGAAGTGCGGCGGATCCTGAAGGCGTTCGTGGACGGCCAGTGGCTCGCCGACTTCGACCAGCGCCTGGCCGCCTACCGGGCGCTGCTCTCCGGGGATGACCCGGAGGCAGCGCCCGCCGAGGAGAACCTGTGACCAGCGGCCTGCTGGGGGCCGCCGACCCGCCCGAGACCGACACCACCAGCACGGACACCGACACGACCGTCATGGACACCGACACTGACGCCAGCAGCAGCACCAGCACTGACACCGACGATCAGCGCCGCGGATTCCGGCTCGACCGCCTGGAGGTCTACAACTGGGGCACCTTCGACCAGCGCGTGTGGACCTTCGAGGCAGACGGCCGCAATGGCCTGCTCACCGGCGACATCGGCTCCGGGAAGTCGACGATCGTGGACGCCATCACCACCCTGCTCCTGCCCGCCAACCGCGTCTCCTACAACAAGGCCGCCGGCGCGGAGATGCGGGAACGCAGCCTCCGCTCGTACGTGCTCGGCTACTTCAAGTCCGAGCGGAACGAGACCACCGGCACATCACGCCCGGTGGCGCTCCGCGACGCCACATCCTTCTCGGTGATCCTGGGCGTCTTCGCCAACACCGGCTACGGGGCGGCCGTCAGCCTGGCCCAGGTTTTCTGGATGAGGGACGGCAACGCGGGGCAGCCTGACCGGTTCTTCGTGACCGCCGACCGGACGCTGTCGGTCGTGGCCGACTTCAAGGATTTCGGCACGGACATAATGGCGCTGAAGAGGAGGCTCCGGGCCGCCGGGGCTCACATCCACGACCACTTCCCGGAGTACGGAAAGGACTTCCGGCGGCGGCTCGGCATCGAGTCCGAGCAGGCCATGGAGTTGTTCCACCAGACCGTGTCGATGAAGTCAGTGGGCAACCTCACCGACTTCGTCCGCAGCCACATGCTGGAGCCCTTCGACGCGGCGTCGTGGACCAGCCGCATCATCGCGCACTTCGAGGACCTGACCAAGGCCCATGAAGCGGTGCGCCGGGCCCAGGCTCAGCTGGCCTTGCTGGAACCCCTGCTGGCCGACTGCGACGCGCACGACACCCTGGCCGCCCAGACCACAGCGCTTACCCGCCAGCGGGCCGCTCTTCCGTTCTTTTTTGCCCAACGAAAAGCCGGGCTGCTCCAGGAGCACATCTCCAGGCTGGACACGGCGCGGGCCGAAAAGCAGGAAGAGCTGACCCGGCTGGAGGCCAGGCTGCGCCAGTTGCGGGAAACGGAAAGCGGCCTCACCGTCGAACTGGCCGGCCACGGCGGCAACCGGCTCGTCGAGATCGAAAGGCAGCTCAAGGAGGACTCGCACGCCTGCGACCAGCGGCTGACCAGAGCCGAGCGCTTCGGCGAGATGCTCACCACAGCCGGGCTGGGCCAGGTCGAGACGGCCGAGCAGTTCGCGGTGCGCCGGCGCGAGATCGGCGGCGCGCGCGAGGCCGCCAAGCAACTCCTGACCGAGTGCCAGAACAAGCTGACTGACGCGACGGTCGAGGCGAAGACGCTGGACGCCGAGGCCGAGCAGATCAATGCGGAACTGCGGAGCCTGCGCTCCCGGAAGAACAACATCCCGTCCCGCAGCCTGGAGCTGCGTCAGCGGCTGTGCCAGGAACTCGGGCTGAGCGAGGCGATGCTGCCATTCGCCGGGGAACTGATCCAGGTCCGTCCCGAGGAGGCCGCGTGGGAGGGCGCCGCGGAACGGCTGCTGCGCGGCTTCGCGCTGTCCATCCTGGTGCCGGACGAGCATTACCCGGCGGTGTCGGACTGGATCAACGGTCACCATCTCGGTGCCCGGCTCGTCTATTACCGGGTACCGGCCAGCGTGGGCACGCCGCCCGGCCCGACGGGCCAATCGCCGGGAACCGCCCTCGCGGCCAAGCTGGCCATCAAGGACACCGAGTTCTACCCGTGGCTGGAACGTGAGCTGGCCAGCCGGGCGGGCCATGAGTGCGCCGAGACCATGACCGAGTTCCGCCGGGCGCCCAAGGCGGTCACCATGGCCGGCCAGATCAAGGGATCCGGCGGCCGGCACGAGAAGGACGATCGTTCCCGCATCGACGACCGGAGCACCTACGTACTCGGCTGGAGCAACGAGCGCAAGATCGACGCCTTGCTGCGACGGGCCGCCACGATACAAGACAAGATCAATCTGGTCGCTGCCGACCAGGACAAGCACGCGAAGGCCCGGGATCGCGCCGTCGAGCGGGGGCAGCTGCTCAGCGGGCTCGACCAGACCCACGAGTTCGCCGAGATCGACTGGCAGACGCTGGTCAACCGGGTTGAGGAACTCAAGGCCGAGAAGCGCCGGCTGGAGGAGGCATCCAGCGAGCTTGAGCGCCTGAGCCGCCAGCTGGAATCGGTCCGGGAGCAGATCACCGCCGCGGAAGCCGGGCAGGGCGACATCACGAAGCTGATCGGCGGCTTCGACAGTGAGGTCGCCTCGGCCGAGCGGGACCTGGCCGAGGCGGAGAGCACGCTGGCCGATCCGGAGTGCGAGGCCGCCGGCGAGTTCTTCCCCGCCATCGCGGGCCTGGTCTCCAAGCCGCCGCTGCCCGGACTGCCGCAGACATCAGCCGCCTGCGATCGCGCGGAGACGGCCGCCAGCCGGGAGATCACCGCGTTCATCGACAAGCGGACCGCCCGGCAGAGCACCCTCGGCATCAAGGTCGCACGCCTGATGGCGGACTTCCGTCAGCAGTACCCGGTGGAGACCACCGACCTCGACGACTCGGTGCTGTCCGCCAGCGGCTACCGGGAGCTGCACACGCGCCTGGTCGAAGACGACCTGCCGCGATTCCAGAGCCAGTTCAAGACGTACCTCAATACCAATACCATCCGTGATATCGCCGGTTTCCACTCTCAGCTGAGCAAGCAGGCCGAGCTGATCAAAGAGCGTGTCGCCACGATCAACCGCTCGCTGGTCGAAGTCGAGTACAACCCGGGGCGCTGCATCCGCCTGGACGCCCAGCCCACGCCAAATACCGACGTTCGCGAATTCCGCCAGGACCTGCGTGCCTGCACGGACGATTCGCTTTCCGGCGATAGCTCCGACCAGTATTCAGAGCAGAAGTTCTCGCAGGTCAGCCGGCTCATCGAGCGCTTCAGGGGCCGCGAGGGACAGACCGAGGCCGACCGGGCCTGGACCAGGCGGGTCACCGACGTGCGGAACTGGTTCATTTTCTCCGCCTCGGAGCGCTGGCGCGAAGACGACACCGAATACGAGAACTACACCGACTCGGGCGGCAAGTCCGGGGGCCAGAAGGAGAAGCTCGCCTACACGATCCTGGCCGCTTCCCTCGCGTACCAGTTCAAGCTGGACTGGGGCACGGCGCGGTCCAAGACGTTCCGGTTCGTGGTCATCGACGAAGCATTCGGGCGAGGATCTGACGAGTCCACCCGGTTCGCGCTTGAGTTGTTCCGGCGGCTGGGACTCCAGTTGCTGATCGTCACCCCGCTGCAGAAGATTCACGTCATCGAGCCGTACGTGTCGGCGGTGGGGTTCGTGGACAACCCTTCCCACAACTACTCCCGGCTGCAGACGCTGACCATCGCTGAATACCGGGCGCGCCGGCTGGCGCACACCCTCGGGCAGCAGGCCGCTCTGTCAGCGACCGGGGCCTGACCGGGGCGCCCCATGAGACGGCCCCCATGAGACGGCACTGTTGAGACGGCCCAGACAAGACGGCCCAGACAAGACGGCCCAGACAAGACGGCCCAGACAAGACGGCCCAGACAAGACGGCCCAGACAAGACGGCCCAGATGAGACAGCCCAGATGAGACAGCCCAGATGAGACAGCCCAGATGAGACAGGCGCCAAGCTGGACGACCCCGGCCGATGTGCTGGCCCTGCTGCGCAGGCGGTGGCAGGCCGGGACGTTCCTCATGGCGTTCGCCAGCGGCCAGGTATTCGAGCCGCTCGGCGTTCCCGTGCGCGGGCCGGCCCCCGGCGAGATGGCCGCCCGCCTGGGTGAGGTGCAGGCCTGGGCCGAGCAGTGGCAGCGTCCGTACCGGACACCGGTCCGGATCGAGCACGCGAGGGTGGGCGGCCGGGTCATCGGCTCGAACGCCATCCCCTGCCGGGTGTGGATCGACAGCTACGAAGAACTCTGGTCGCTGCTGGGAGTCAGCCGGGAAGTGCGGCAGTTCACTGAACTGGCCGAGACGACAGGCGCGGAATGTCCCCAGCTCGCCGGGTGGATGACGGCCCACCCGATGCAGGTCCTGGGGCTGGAAGCGTCCTGGGCGAAGATCGTCGGCACCGTCCGGTGGATCGATGAGCAGCAGCAGCCCGGCACGTACCTGCGGCAGGTCGACGTGCCCGGCGTGGACACGAAGTTCATCGAGCAGCACCGCGGCGTCCTGGCCAGCCTGCTGGACCTTCAGCTTGACCCCGCGCGGGTGGATCCCGGTGTCCCGCGCCCGGACTTCACCGGCCGGTACCGGTTCCGTAAGAAGCCGCAATATGTCAGGTTCCGGCTGCCCCCGGCCGGGATCAGCCTCGGGTGGGGCCCATCCAGCGAGCTCACGGTCAGCGAGATGTCGCTGCGCGCGGATGAAATGACGGCCATCCCGCCCGGTATCACCGCCGCGTACGTGCTCGAGAACGAGATCACCTACCTGGCCTTCCCCGCGGTCGTGGGCGCCCTCGTCATCTTCGGCGGCGGCTACGCGGTGTCAGCGCTGGAATCACTCGGCTGGCTGGCCGGCGTCGACCTGAATTACTGGGGCGACATCGACACGCACGGATTCGCCATCCTGAACCGGCTACGGCGCAGGTTCCCGCACGCCAGGTCCATGCTCATGGACCGCGAGACACTGCTGGCGCACAGCGGCCAGTGGGTGACAGAGCCGAACCCGGTCGACACCCGCCTCGATCTGCTCGACCCCGCCGAGGCCGCTCTCTACCGTGATCTTGTCAGCCATGCGCTGGGCCAGTCGGTCCGGCTGGAGCAGGAACGGGTCCGCTTCGCCGCCCTCGAAGAAGCCCTGCACAGCCAACTCGCCCTATTCCGGCCAGGTGATTAACCGGCTCACCGCCGGTCCGCCACTGCCTCACGGACTGGGGCGCTGGCTGCCGTGGCCCGGATGACCCACATGACCAGCTCGAACGTGCCGACAAGGCTCACGGTCGGCCAGGCCGCCACGACCGCCCCGACTGGCTAATGGGACCAGCCGTGGGCCACGGTCGCCGCGAGGATGGCGACGATCCCAAGCGCCAGCAGGCAGCGAGCCATGACCGGCACGGCAGCTGATGCCGAGTCGCGTACCAGATCACCATGCTTGAGGAGTACACGAGCCCATTAACGATTGCCGGTTCCAGCCGCGCCGCCATCCCGGCCTAGCAGCAGACGCTCGGGGCGCGAGCAAACCAGAGGGCGCTGGATGAACCCAGATTTCACCAGCTCGCAGGTTCTGGACCTGGCCAAATCATGGAGAGCCGCTGCGCAAGCCAGCTTCCGCGGTCATCAACAGCCTCCTCGTCCCAGGTGTCGCGCTCGCCGAGCCGCGCATTCAGCAAAAGCTTGCTGTGCTTGTTGAGTTCGGCGCGTTTCTTGGGCCATGGCGAGTTGGACAAGGCCGCGTTGAGCGGCTGGGTGACGATGGTGAGATTGCCCAGCCGGTTCAGACGCGCCCAGCGTTCGGCCTTAACCTGCTCTAGAGCCTCGCCGTCGAGCGTCCTTCCGTCGGTGTCGGTGATCCAGTTCTCCTCCCAGGCCTGAGGGATCAGGTGCTCGATAGAGAGGCCGGCGGCGAGCGCGGGGATGTCGGTCTTGTTCGAGTACAGGCTGGCTTCCACAGCGGCGAGTGCCATAACAAGACGCGGCTGTGACACTGTGCCGTAGACCTCACGTGTGCGGAGGAAGTCCGTGAACTCGGCATCACGAGGCCAGCGGCTGATCTCGCCTTCGGTCCCAGACAGTGCTTTAAGCAGCGCATCGTCCGCGTGCTCCAGGTCGGCCTTCATCCTGGCGACCACGCGAGGCACGAGGCGGTTGTAGTTCTTCGTCGTCAGTCGCATGAGTGCCCGGCGTGCCAGCCAACTCTCCAAAATGCGCAAGGCACGGTGTCGGCGTTCATGCGTTACCTCCGTCGAGCGGAAGAGCAGCAAGACGATCGGAAGGAATGTGCCGGCGTCCAGCGCTGACATCCGGGCGAAGAATTCGGCTTCAGGGGTCTTCGGCGGTGGCGTGTCGAACGATCGCATCACCTGTGCATCGGCGCACAATTCGCGGATCAGGGCCTCAGCGTCAGTGGCAGGCGTCAGGACGAACTGGCGGAACGTGGCGAACAGCTCGGTAGCGGGTATGAGGCGCTCTAGTCGCATGGTCAGCCAGTGCATGAGGAACAGCTCGGCGTTTGGCCGGTTCAGGCGGCCCTGGCGGCGTCCTAGGCGCCAGTAGTTGTCGTCAAGCTGCGGACGCCAGACCTGCTCGTACAGTGCGTCAGTGTCGCTGTCCTGACGAGTGGCCTGATGGAATACGGCGTTCTTGACCAGGTCAAGAGCCAGCAGCGGCGTGCCCCGTGCGTTAAGGGTCTCGAAAATGACCTGGGCGTTGTCGTCGGCCTCAAGCGTGATTGACACCACTTTGAGCAGGTCGCACAACGTGATTCGCAGCCGCTCGACCCGCGCGGCTATGGCCTGATCCAAGCTGGATCGAACATGCTCGGCGTCCGCTGCCGCATCCTGGGAGCCCACACCGGCAAGGCCGACGCTTGATAGCTCTGTTTCATCCTCGTCGGAACCGGCAAGGTACTCGGCGATCTGATCGCTGAAGTACGCGAATGCCTCGTCGATGCGGTTATCTGGATCGTTGACGTGTCCAGCAGGGGGGCCGTCCGGTGACATGACTGCGGTGAAGGCCGTTCTGTTTGCGTTCGTCGGCCAGACCTTGAGCTGTTCGGTGCCCGTAGCCCTACGAGGGTTATTGACCGCCAGCTCTCGCAGGAGCGCAGCGTCGTTCTCCGCGCCGACCTCAGCCACGGCTCTCGCGGCAGCGGCCAGCATCACCTGAAGCGTCGTAAGGCGCTGTTGGCCGTCAATAACAGTAAATCGGGGGATCTGCCCCGGAACGGTCTTATCCTGGTCCAGCACGACCGCGCCAAGGAAGTGTGACCATAGGCCTGCGAGGTCACCGCCCTGTTGGTGCTGAAGCAATACGCTGATATCGTCCCATAGTGGTGCCCACTGGTGATCCTCATCCCAGACATACGGCCGCTGATACAGCGGCACGATGTAGCGCACATCGCGCTCAAACAACTGCTGAACCGTGTGTGTATCCGGCTTCATGGATTTATCACCTTAAATCATGCTCAACTCACACATGACGTGGCGGTAAAGGGTCCGCAACGCCCGATCAAGGTCGGCGACCCGCGCAAATACACAGAACGGATGGACAGTGCCGCGCCGACCAGAGTCGCACTCAGCCCGCCATTAAATCGACCGTATCGCCCCTACCCGTGTAATCCTAGACCGTATGTACCGAACCGTACTGCCCGGGTGCCGGCCAACTGCAAGACCGCAGCAGATCGTTCATCGAGTCCGGCTATCGCGCTCTAGAGAACCAGTCGTTGCTGGCGCCGCCGGGAGAGAACCAGACCAGCGAGACTGAATCCGGCGCTCTTCAACACCCTCGTGCGCGCGCTTAGCGCCCCATGCCGCGCCGTGCACGAACGTCCTATCGCGTCTGCAACACAGGCTGGCTACACAGCTTGAATTGCCAGGGTCTGTCTGCTTGATCACGTACGGCGCGCGCCTGCGTGATCAAGCGGACGGCCCCTTTCAACAGCCAGGCCGCTGCTCCTTCCCGGCCACGACGCCTGCCGTGCCCTTGCTACAGCCATTGTGCGCGGGCTGGGCGCCCATTACTGTGCTGGCGGGCCGTGACTGGCGTTCGGGTGGAGCACCACCGGGGAGCGGCCTCCCGGCCTTCGCCGGGCAGCGCCGTGCGCCTGGGCGAGCATGTAATGCCGCCTGAAGGAGCACGCTCATGACCAGTACACCTGCCGGCACGGCGGTCGGCCCCTTGCTTCCGGCGGGATGTCCGCTCATTGTCGGGATCGTCAACATCACCGCTGACTCGTTCTCCGACGGCGGCCGCTACCTCGACCCCGCGGCCGCCATCGCGCATGCCCGCCGCCTGCGAGCCGACGGCGCCGACATCATCGAACTGGGCCCCGCCGCCAGCCACCCAGACTCCGTGCCCGTCACCGCCGCGGAGGAACAGCGGCGGCTCGCCCCGGTCCTGGGCCAGCTCGCCGCCGATGGGATTCCCGTCGCGGTGGACTCGTTCCGCCCGGAGACTCAGCGGTTCGCCATCTCCGCTGGCGCGGCCTGTGTCAACGACATCCACGGGTTCAGTGTCCCCGGCATGTACCCGGTCCTGGCGGCAAGCGCCTGCCGGCTGATCGTCATGCACTGCGTGCAGCCCTCCGGGCCCGCCACCAGGGTGGTCACCGACCCGGCGACGGTCTGGGCCAGCATCGGCCAGTTCTTCAGCCGGCGGCTGGCCGCGCTGCAGGCGGCCGGCATCAGCCGAGACCGGCTCATCATCGACCCCGGGCTCGGGTACTTCCTGGGCAGCACGCCCGAGCCCTCCCTGGCCACCCTGGCCGGAATCCGGCAACTCAAGGACAACTTCGGCATCCCCATCCTGGTCTCCCCGTCCCGCAAGTCTTTCCTCCGCGCACTCACTGGTAAGGACATCTCCCGACCCGGGCCTGCGACGCTCGCCGCTGAGATCTTCGCCGCATGGCAGGGAGCCGACTACATCCGCACCCACGACGTCGCCGCCCTGCGCGACGCGCTCACCCTGCTAGCAGCCATCACCCGCCAAGCCCGCCAGGCCTAGCCCTACTCCCGCCGACACCCGAGATCCACCACGAAGCAGAGCAATTGTCAGGACCTGTGGATGGGAGCCGCACCGACCCAGCGGTGATAGGCGTCTGCGTCGACGTTGCTGCCGCACACGATAGTGACCACGTGCCGGCCGGCGAAGCGGTCATGGTCTTCGAGGATCGCCGCGATGCCGAGCGCGGCCGACGGCTCGACGACCAGGCCAGCGTGGTCGAACAGCATCCGCATGCCCGCGATGATCGACGCCTCCTGGACCAGGACGGCGTCGTCAGCGACCAGCAGCAGATCGTCCAGGACCGCCGGGATGGGACGCCGGCCGGCGACGCCGTCCGCGATCGTGTTGGTCGACTCGGTGGTGACGACGTGCCGCTGACGCCACGACAGTGTCATGGCCGGTGCGCCCAGCGGCTGGATGCAGATCACCTCGACGTCGGGCGCCTGGGCCTTCACCACGTGACCCACACCGGTGGCCAGCGCCCCGCCGCCCAGAGCAATCAGCACCGCGTCGAATGCCGGCTTGGCGTCCACCAGTTCCAGGCCGATGGTCGCCGCGCCCTCGCAGGTCTCGATGTCCAGGCTGTCTTCGACCAGCCGGATGCCGTCGCAGCGCGCGACGGCCGCCGCCCGCTCGCGAGCCATGTCGAAGTCGCCGTCCACCAGCTCCAGCCTGGCGTCCAGTGCGCGGATGCGATCAAGCTTGGCCGCAGGCGCAAAGCGGGATGCCACGACGGTGACGTCGAGCCCCCGGCCGCGACCGGACCAGGCGAGGGCCTGGCCAAGGTTGCCCGCGCTGGCGCACACCACGGCTCGCGAGCCATTGCCGGCGAGCAGGCTCGCGACGACCTCGGTGCCGCGGGCCTTGAAGCTGCGGACCGGGTTCGCCGTTTCGAGCTTGATGCTCACCGTGCACCCGAGGCCGGGCTCCAGCGCCTCGCAGCGGTACAGCGGAGTGTCGAGAAAAACCGGGTCGATCACCCGGCGAGCCGCCCGGATCCGGGCAGTGTCGAGGCGCGTCTGCTGCACGGCACAGCAGCGTAGCGCCGCCGGCGCTGTTCCATTCGGGTGAAAGCCCGGCGGCCTGTACCCGTACTGGGAGGTGAGTCAGCACCGGCAGAGAGGGAACGACCTTCCTCCTCGGCGAGCAGCTACGTAGTGCGCGGGGAACGGCGAGCCTCGCGCTCGAAAACGAACGCGACGGCCCCGCAGGCGGATGCCCACCGACCGAGGCGCGCGAGTTCGATCGACACGGCACTGGCTGCGGGCGCGAGAGCGGTCTGGTCCAGGGCGATGCGCACAGGCCCAGTCAAGATGTCCCCGGCGGCGCTCAGACTGCCGCCGAGGACTACCAGTTCCGGGCCGGTCAGATTAACGAGGGTTCCGATCGCGGTCCCGATCATCATGCCGGCCTCATGGAGAATGCGCCGGCACGCAACATCGCCAGAGCGTGCTCTGCGGACGAGGCTCGGCAGGTCGTCGATCTCCAGGCCATCCCGGCGGGCGCCGTCAAGCAACGCCCGGCCGCCGGCGTAGCGTTCCAGGCACCCACGATTGCCGCAAGGACACCGTCTGCCCTGATGGTCGAGCGTGATGTGACCTATCTCGGCCGCAGTTCCGCTGCTACCGCGCTGGAGGCGGCCGCCCAGCACGATGCCGCCACCAATACCCGTGCCCAGCTTGACGTAGGTCAGATCCCGCTTGCCCTCCCCCCAGCCGAAGAGGTATTCACCGAGAGCGCCTAGGTCAGACTCGTTGCCGACATAGACGGGACAGTCTGGAATGTGCCGGGCCAGTTCATGTCGCGGATCAATCTCTGCCCACGCCGGAAGCAGCGTGCCTGCGCCTGCCAGCCCAGCGCGAGTGATCGGCATCGCCAAACCGAACGCGATCCCCAGGACAGCCGAGTCGGTGCTGGCCTCCTGAAGAGCCCGGTGGACGAGGTCAACAGCCTGCTTGAGGACAGCCGGCGGATCGTTATCAGCGTCCGCGATGACTTCGCTCTCCTGGTCAACGATTCGCTGGTGGCCCGCGTCCATGACAACGATGTTGATGTGCCTGCGCCCGACGTCGACGCCGATCGCTATGCCAGCCTTGGCGGTGAGGCGATAGCGGTGCGGGCGGCGCCCGGCGGCCGATGAGCCACTGTCCTGTGAGCCACTGTCCGATGAGCCACTGTCCGATGAGCCACTGTCCGATGAGCCACTGTCCGGTGAGCCACTGTCCTGCCCCGGCACGATCTCGGCAAGCCCTTCTCTGGCGAGTTTCGTGAGCGCGGCCAAGACGGTGGGCCGCGACAAGCCAGCACAAGCGACGAGCTCAGCCTGGGAAGCAGGACCGCGCCGCAGCAATCGGTTCGCGACAGTTCCTTCGGATTTGGCGAGGCCGCGCAGCGCTATGGGTGCCCTCCCGCTTGGCGTGGCCGACCGCATAGCCGTATGCTCCAGCGGCCGTCCATGATCCGTCAAGTCATCTGATCATATGGCCGCTTCGCTCCCACAAAATGACTGATTCTTACCTTAAGCTCCCTCCTGGCATGATCATTCTGACAAAATTTGACAGATTATGACTCCCATGTCAGCATTCTGCTGTGTCAGCATTCTGCTGATGGTCATGCGAGCCGGCCGCCTCGGCGCAGATGCTCTGCCGTTCGCAGCGAAGTGAACCACTGTCCCGGCCCCCCGGCCACCGCGGTGCAGCGGACTCCGGTTGCCTGCCCGAGGAGGACTTGAACGTGAAGCAGTGCCGCGCCACACGGCAGGGTCGCCGCTCAGGACCGCCGTCTTCCACGCAGCCTGGCTCAGCGGTCGCTGCGGCGGCGGACCAGGCAGCCCTGGAATGCCCACCGCGCGGCCTGCAAGCAACAGAGAAGGGCTGACGAGCCCGTAATACCCACTGCGGCCTGTAAGCAACAGAGAAGAGTGCCGAGCCCGTAATACCGTGCCGTCATTTATGTCGCGCTAATGGCGCGCCAAGGTCGATATCGCCTGACCTGGTCGTTGTGCTTCGCTGGCTCTGCCATGCGCTTATTAGTTTCCGTCGTGGCCTGTTCCCGGGCAACTCGAATAAGTCTGCCAAGCGTCAGGAAGGTTGCCATCTAATGTCATATGTTACGAGCGCGATAAATGTTAGCTTCCATTGATTTTCTTGGGCCCGGATACCTTCCCCGCAGGAGCCGGGCGTGCTGAACTGTAACCCGGACCGCTGCGAGCGGTCGGTCAGGTGGTGCGGACGCACGCGATCGCAGGCATCTGAATAACGCGAGCTTCTGAATAGACACTGTAGCCAAGGAGAGTACTTAAAATGGAAAGTCTCCAGATTAGCCGACCGGCAAGGGTGACGGCTGCCGCGGCCGGCCGGATGATATCTGAATCGGGGGCCGGAATCGAGATCGCTCCCCCGGCCGTGCTGCTGTGCGGTGGCGCCGGCCAGCGTATGGGTGATTTAGCGGCCGCCGTTCCGAAGCCGATGCTGACCGTCGGCGGCACGCCGCTTT
>OBLW0100003216.1_pt1 | contig 12797 bp, 8 predicted proteins | sample 1520161 | NCBI WGS metagenome assembly OBLW01 (sample SAMEA3539309, study PRJEB22396) | soil metagenome | biome: tundra; feature: field; material: soil | place: USA | collected 2010-05 | depth 0.15 m
AAGTCATGGCTCAGTCCAGATTGGAAAAACACAACCGCTTCGCCTCCCAGGATTCCGTTTTTCGTGCCGCCAAAGGAGAGCACATCTACTCCCAGATCACGGGTAGCCCCGCGGAGAGTCTGTCCGAGCGAAGCGGCCGCGTTGGCAATCCGGGCCCCGTCCATGTGCAGAAACATGCCATTCTCGTGTGCAAATTGTGCGAGCGCTTGAATCTCCTGGGGCTGGTAGACCGTTCCCATCTCTGTCGATTGCGTGATAGAAATGACGCAAGGCTGAGAGTGATGTTCATCGCCGACGCCATGGTAGGCATGGCGCACGGACTCCAGCGTGATCTTGCCGTCCCGCTGCGGCAGCGGAATCAATTTGCAGCCGGTATGCTTCTCCGGCGCGCCGCATTCGTCGGTGTAGATGTGGGCGTAGGCGCTGCACAGTACCGAGTGGAAGGAGCGAGTCAAGGCTTGCAGCCCGAGAACATTCGCGCCGGTGCCGTTGAACGTAAAAAAAACAGCAATGTCCGCGCCGAAATGTTCTTCGAACTTCTTGATCGCCGACGATGTGTACGGATCGGCTCCGTAGGCCACCACGTGACCCTGGTTAGCCCGTGCGACCGCCGCGAGAATCTCGGGGTGCACACCGGCATTGTTGTCGCTAGCGAAGCTGCGAGTAGGATGGGGGAGTCGCTCCATAGCGAAACAATGTAGCAGAGTGAGATGATGTGTGAGAGAGCAACGACGTTCAAAACCTGCTTGTGCAACGTCCGGCTGGAGTTATTTTGTGCCCTAGGCGCCTAACGCTTACACCGTTCCGTCGTCTAAACAGGTTCAGGGCTTTCCTGAGGGCTTCGGATTCGGTATTGTAGTTGTTCATCGTGGTTGGATCGGTAACCGTGAGTTCATGTTGATGAAACTTCGACGACATTTGGTTCAGAGCCTTCTCATGCTAACCCTTGCGATCTGTGGGGCAACGTTGGCTTGCTCGAATAACGCCCCGCGGAATGCCCACGCCCAAACTCCAGCGGGAATGCCGGTCAAAGTGGAGGTGGCGCACGCAACTCCGGTCAATGATGCTACGGAATACGTGGCCACGCTGAAGTCGCGCGATTCCGCCGTCATCATGCCGCAGGTCGAAGGTCAGGTCACGAAGATCCTCGTTCATTCGGGAGAGTCGGTTAACGCCAGTGCCGCTCTGATGGAGATCGATCCGCTCAAGCAACAGGCCACGGTAAAGAGTCAGGAAAGCTCGCGGGCGGCGCAACTGGCGAACCTGAAGTGGACCACACAGCAGTACGAGCGCGCCCAAGGACTCTACTCTGCGGGTGTGGTGAGCAAGCAGGATCTCGATCAGGCGAAGTCCGCCATGGACGCGGCTCAGGCCCAGATGGACTCGCTGGACGCACAAGTGAGTGAACAGCAGGTTCAGTTGCACTATTACAAGGTCGTGGCGCCGTGGAGCGGAATCGTTGGAGACATTCCGGTTCGCGTGGGCGACCGGGTCATCACCTCCACGCAGCTTACGACGGTCGACAAGCCTGGAAGTATGGAAGTGTACGTCTACGTGCCGATCGACCACGCCACACAGTTAAAGATGAATCTGCCGGTGCAGGTCCTAGACAGCAACGGCAAGGTGATGGCCAACAGCCGCGTCAGCTTTATTTCGCCGCAAGTGGACAACGCTACGCAAACCATTCTAGTAAAGGCGCGCATCGCAAACAGCAATGAGGCGCTCCGTCAATCGCAGTTTATCCGGGCACGCATCGTTTGGGGTACGCACAACAATCCGGAGGTTCCGATCCTCGCCGTGTCCCGGCTCGCGGGCCAATATTTCGCGTTCGTTGCCGAGCCGCAAAACGGCGGCTACGTGGCGCGGCAGAAGGCGCTTAAGATCGGACAGACCGTGGGGAACGATTACGAAGTCCAGGATGGACTCAAGCCGGGTGACAAGGTGATTGTATCGGGAACCCAGTTCCTTCTCGATGGAGCACCGGTGATTCCGCAAAGCTGAGAAAGCAGGGTTCGCTTCCGGACTTCAGCTCTCTTTCACAGTTTTTAAGAATGAAGGTAGCGGTTGGCATTTGCCATCAGCCGTACAGCTTTCGTCGCGGCCCATGCAAGATGCCCGCCCGACCAAATCCTAGCTCTTAGTTGCGTAGTGTTCCGCCAACGCCCGACCTTACTATGTTCGTTAACTTTTTTATTCAACGCCCGGTGTTCGCCACAGTTTGCGCGCTGCTGATTGTTCTGGCGGGCGCTGCTGTAATCCCCACGCTTCCGATCTCGCAATTTCCCAACCTCGCGCCGCCACAGGTGAGCGTTTCCAGCGCTTACATCGGAGCCAGCGCGCAGACGGTGGAGAGTGCCGTCACCATTCCGCTGGAGCAGCAGATCAACGGGGCGGAGGGGATGAAGTATATGACCTCCACCAGCGGCAATGATGGCTCGAGTAGTGTCACTGTCACCTTTGACATAAACCGGGATCCGGACCTGGCCACGGTCGACATCGAAAACCGCGTCAACACAGCACAAGGACGGCTGCCCGCCGCCGTAAAAGCGATTGGCATCACGACCGCGAAGAGTTCGCAGAATTTCGTTTTTGGCGCCGCCATTATCTCCGACAACAACAAATACTCCACGTTGTTCATGAGCAACTACCTCGATATTTACGTGAGGGATGCGCTGAAGCGTATTCCGGGCGTGGCTGACGTAATTATTTTCGGCGAGCGCAAGTATTCCATGCGGCTGTGGCTGGATCCGGTGCGCATGGCGGGACGGGGACTGACCGCGCCGGATGTAGTGAACGCTCTTTCCGAACAGAATGTGGAAGTGGCGGCCGGGCAGGTGGGTCAGCAGCCTGCCCCGGAGGGACAGCAATATCAGATCAGCGTGCGCGCGGTTGGGCGCCTCAGCGAGGCTGGCCAGTTCGAGAACATAATTCTCAAGACGAATGCCGACGGCACCTTAGTCCGCCTGAAGGATGTAGGCCGCGCCGAACTGGGGGCGGAAGATTACAGTTCGGACCTGCAGTTTAACGGTCAGGACGCAGTCGGCCTGGGCGTCACTCAGCTCTCCACCGCGAATGCGCTCGACGTCGACCGGCGCGCCATTGCCGAACTGGAGCGGCTCTCAAAAAAATTCCCGCCGGGAATGCACTACAAAGTCGCATTCGACACCACCGACGCTGTGGGCGAGTCGATCCGCGACGTAGTCTACACGGTAGGTTCGGCGATCCTTCTGGTCATCCTGGTGATCTTTATCTTTCTCGGCGACTGGAGGACGACGATGATTCACTTCATCGCCACTCCGGTTTCGCTCATCGGCACCTTCATCTTTGTGAAATTGCTCGGTTTCTCCATCAACACGCTGACCTTGTTCGGCATCACCCTCGCCACCGGCCTGGTCGTCGACGACGCTATCGTCGTGATTGAAAACATCGAGCGCCATATCGCTGAGGGCGAACATGACTCCCACAAAGCGGCGGGAGCCGCCACTGCCGAGATTACCAGCGCTGTCATCGCCACCTCGCTGGTGCTTTGTGCCGTGTTTGTGCCAGTAGCGTTTTTCCCCGGGACGACCGGCATTCTGTTCCGCCAGTTTGCTCTGACCATCGCATTTTCCATCGCCATTTCCGCTTTCAACGCGCTCACCCTGGCTCCGGTGCTGGCGGCAATTTTTCTGAGCGGCCCCCACCGGCAAAAGTGGTGGTGGCTGCAAAAGTTTGACGATGGCGTCGCTGCCGTCACGCGCGGGTACCGCGGCTTGCTGCATTACGTGCTGGAATACAAGCTGGCAATGATGGTGCTGTTTTTTGCCGGTCTGGGGCTAGCTTATTTTGTGTTCATGCGCGTGCCGAGGGGCTTCGTGCCTGACGAAGACCAGGGGTATTTCATCGTCGTCATCCAGGCGCCGTCAGGGGCTTCACTCGAGTACACGAAAGCAATTGGGAAACAGGTTTCAGATTTGCTGAGTGATGTCTCGGAATCCGAGGGTACGTTCTCGGTGGCGGGCTTCAGTTTTTCCGGCAGCGCCTCGAACCAAGGAATTATTTTCGTTCCTCTCAAGCCGTACTCACAGCGCAAGGGGAAGGAGCATACGGCGTCGGCAATTCTGAACCGCGTTCGACCTCGTCTGTTTTCGATTTCAGGAGCGATCGCATTTGCCACGCTTCCTCCCGCCGTACAGGGCCTGGGACAATTCGGAGGCTTCCAATTCGTTGTGCAGGACCAGGCTTCGCACACCCTGGAGGAACTCTCTGCCGCAACGCACGGCATAATTCAGGCCGCGAGCGCCCGCAAAGATCTGGTCGGCTTGTATACACCGTTCACCGCGAGCGATCCGCAGTATCTTGTGACCATCGACCGCGAAAAGGCGAAGAGTCTGCACGTGCCCCTCTCGCAAATTACCGACACTCTCGGCGTCTATATGGGCTCGTCCTATGTCAACGATTTCGATTTCAACAATCGGTCCTATCGAGTCTACGTACAGGCTGATAGGCAATTTCGGGCCGAAGCGCAGGACATGAAGCAGTTTTACGTGCGTTCCGACAGCGGGGCGATGATTCCTCTGGACAATCTGATCAGCGTCACGCAGACGACAACCCCGCAGGTCATCAGCCACTACAACCTGTTCCGCTCGGCGGAAATCGATGGCTCGGCCGCGCCCGGGTACAGTTCTGGTCAGGCGATCGCTGCTATGGATCAGCTCGCCAGCAAAATGCCGCAGGGGTTTTCCTATAGCTGGACGGGGCTGTCGCTCGAAGAGTTGCAGGCTGGCGGCACGTCGCTGCTCTTATTTGCACTCGGAACACTCGTTGTGTATCTCACACTTTCGGCACAGTACGAAAGCTTCGTATTGCCGTTCATCGTGTTGCTTGCCGTTCCTATGGCTTTGCTGGGCGCACTGGGAGCGCAATGGATACGAGGCCTCCAGAATGACGTCTTCTGCCAGGTGGGATTGGTGATGCTGGTCGGGCTCTCCAGCAAAAACGCGATTCTGATCGTGGAGTTCGCCGAGCAATTGCGCGGACGCGGGATTCCGCTTGTAGAGGCGGCGGTGCAAGCGGCAGCGATTCGTTTTCGGCCGATCATCATGACATCGCTCGCGTTTATTCTGGGTGTTGTACCCCTGGTGCTGGCCACGGGAGCTGGCGAAAATGGACGTCATTCGGTGGGTACAACTGTCTTCGGCGGCATGATCATGTCGACAGTGCTAAATCTTTTCTTTATCCCTGTGTTGTACCTGATTATTGAAGGCTGGCGGGAGCACGGGAAGAAATCTGCAAAAGTAGAATGACGGGAGTGTAAGACGGTGGAACGCCGGAGGCTCACTGCGAGCTGGCAAGGACGCCCTTTCTCCTCCGAGGTATTTTTCCCGGAATCTTTTTTGCCGCCCGCGCAGCCGCCCGCTTTTCCGCTTTCTTTCGCGCCGCACGCCGCAACTTCGCCATCCATTCCCGCGAGTACATCGTTCCCCGACACTTGGCAGAGCCGCAGTGGCAGGGCGCAGGGTCATCGTCGTCGTATAGGTTGTAGTCCCAAAGCAGCTCTTCTCCGGCAGCGATGTTGCGGATGGCAAGAATCCACACACGATTCTTGAGCTCATCGACCTCGCAGTTGGGATCGCAGGAATGATTCAGGTAGGCGCCCATCCCTTCGCCGTCGATGACCGTCTTGCCGTCTTCCAGCCCATACAGATAAGTACGCGCCGCGCCATCGTATAAGCGGTTGGCCTCCTCGGGACTCAGCCGCGGACCGGAATATTCAACAACGCGGGAACCTTTGCGAATGGGCGCGGTGGTAAATACACCGGCTGCGTGAATGCGTGAGGGACGGATGACTAATGCCATCCAACTAATTTCGCACGGCCGGGAGCTTTGAAGGAAGTCGAAAAGATGGAAAAGGAATTTCTAACGCCGCTTGCGCGATGTTATGGAGCAGCGCGGCACCATTTTCGCATCTGTGAGTAACGCGTCTACGGATCGTAAACCGAGCTGCCATAGCCCTGTTTGCGGGCGGAATCCTGCATATCGTCTAGGCGCCTTTTCTGATCTTCCAGCTGAGCCCGCATCCGTTCCACCTGCTGCTGTTTTTCTCTCTGTCGTTCATTCCAACCCACGCAATTGGCAACGCAGTTTGCCGGAGCAAAACGCATGGACTCATTCAGTTCATCCACCTGACCTTGCAGGGATGCTATCTGATTTTTCTGGGCCAGAATCTGTGACTTCCAGTGCTCGGCTGGCTGCTTTGGACCGCTTGAGGTCGCAGGTTGCGCGGTCCGTTCCCCACCCTTCGCCGTCGTTGCGGTGGACACTTCCGGGTGCTCTGGAATTTGTTCGTTGGTAATAACCTTGGACGAGTTAGCTTCCCTGCCCGGCGCGGTCTTTGACTGTTCTTTTTGCTGGCGCTGCTGGCGCGCCAAGTCGCCCAGAGAAGGCGCGTCCTGGCCGTTGGCCACTGCGGAGATCAGCGAAATCGCTGCGGTGAAAAGCAGAAACATCCTGCGTTGTGTGCCCATAGCAAAACCCCTCTCCGCAAATGGTATCCGCAAACGAGTACTGAACCATCATTACGAATGGGGCATGAACGTCTGGTGCGCAAGAAGCGGGCTAAGTAGAGGTCAGCCCGTTGTTTTTTCAGGTTGGCCGACAGCGCTTCCCGCCCACAGGCACGAACCGAGTACAGCTATGGCGCAACCATGCTTTGTCCATGAATCCATAAGCCGCCTCGCTATTTCTTGGCGTACTCGCCGATGAGACTGTCGAGCTTTGCCAGAAGTGCGCCATTTCCTTGTCGCGGATAGTCCGCCAGTTTTTCCCGGTGTAGCGGGAGATTGTAGAGGAAAGATTCCACCCGTTCTTTGTTCAACTCTTCCCAATACGCTCCGTAGCCCATTTTCGCCAGCCAGTGGGCGTTAAAGATTTGTTCGAACTGGTGCTTCACGGGAACCGCCAGATACGGCTTTCCCAGATGCAAGGCTTCCGTGACCAGCGAAAACCCGGAGTTTGCTACGATGGCCTTGGCGCTGGTGAGGTCGCGCATAAATCCCTCCAGTGAAGGTTTTTTATAGACCACGTTCCCGTATTCTCCATCCCGGCCGAAACCGTAGGCAACAAAGCGGCCTCGCGCCGCGGCTAACGCTTTAGCCAGTGACGGTGCGGGCGAAGTGACATACACGAGCACATGCCCTCCTTGCGTAGGCGCGGCCTCAAGAATCTCTTGCCGCAACAGCGGGGGAAACAGAAACGTGTTTCGCTTTTTCACCGGTGCGGAGAAAAAAGAAATGACCAGGTAAGCGTCGGCGTGCGGAGTCATCAGCTTCGTCACCAGCTTCGCGGCTGCCGCGTCGCTCCGGTACTGCGGCGGATAGGAAACGACCGCATTGGTGAGGCAATGCTGGTTATCGATCGAAATGACGGGCAGCCCCATCCTGTGCGCCACGTGGCAACTCAAAGGCTCGAAGTCAGTGATCACGAGGTCTATCTTCCAAGTCGCGATCAGGTTCTTGAGCCGATTTGCGCTCTTCGCCGCCTGCGGAACCGTTATTAGGTTTTTGGCGATGGTGCGCTTGTAGCGCACACGATTGTTCACATAGGCAAAGCGGAAACCAAAGATCTCCGTGACTTCAAACTGATCTCTGAGGTTCTGCATCCCGCGGTCAAACGATGCGACATGCAGCGTATGCCCTTGCTCCCACAGATGGGTGAGAACTTCCTTCGAGCGCGTGGAGTGGCCGGCACCTTCGCCGTTGACTCCATAAAGGATGTTGGCCATAAGTCAACGAAGTATACGGGAGGAACTAACGGGAGTGGCGCTCGCGATAAGGCTAGAACACTGGCAGGGGCGCCCATTCCAGAGAGCCGATCGCCGGTGCGAGCTGAATCTGCACCAGTAGGCGGCGCCGCGGCCTTATCTTTCTTGGTCAGCAGATTAACCGAGGGAATGCCGGTCCGGGCGAAGGATTTTTCACAGTCCGCGGTAGAAGGTCCGCGCATGTTTCCTTCCATGAAGGCCAAGCCTGGACAGCGGGTGCAGGTCGAACCATGCTCGCACTGCGAGCAACCCGACAGGTCCTTCAAGCGGATCGATCGCACTTCTTTTTCAGTTGTTCCGACCCGCCCCAAATGTCGATGAAGCGCTGCTGTCGCACGTTGCCACCGGACAAGGGGAATTGCACGCAGGGATAAAACTCGCCGTAAGCCGAAATGTAGCAAGCAGTGTGGCCCGCGCTGCAAAGCAAGGATTCCAGGCTTCGGCCCAACATCCCCACCCCGCAAAGTATCAGCCGTCAATCTGGAATCAGTCGGGAAGAAGAGATGTAGGAATCTGCTGAGCGATGCCGCGAAGCTCTTCGAACAGTATGGTGCTCAGGTAACGTTCTCCAAAAGATGGGAGCACGACCACGATCAGCTTTCCCGCATTTTCCTTACGCTGCGCGACTCTCAGAGCAGCCGTGACCGCCGCTCCAGAAGAAATCCCCACGAAGAGGCCTTCCTCAAGCGGCATCCGTCGAGCCATCCGAATCGCCTCATCATTGCTGACCTGAATAATTTCGTCGATGTAATCCGTGCGCAGAATCCGCGGAATGAAACCACCGCCGATCCCCTGAATCTTATGTGGCCCCGGCTTTCCGCCGGAGAGCACCGGACTCTCTGCGGGCTCCACGGCAATCGCCTTGAAGGACGCCTTTCTGGGCTTGATGTATTCGCAGACTCCCGTAAGCGTCCCACCGGTGCCAACGCCAGAGACCAGGAAGTCGACTCGCCCGTCGGTGTCATTCCAAATTTCCGGGCCCGTGGTCTCGAAGTGGATCTTAGGATTCGCCGGATTGTCGAATTGCTGCAGCATGTAGCTATTCGGAGTTTTGGCCAATAGCTCCTCAGCTTTGAGAATCGCCCCCTTCATCCCCCGCGGACCTGGCGTCAGTACGAGTTCCGCGCCAAAAGCCAGCAACAGGACACGCCGCTCGAGACTCATGGTTTCCGGCATCGTGAGAATAAGCTTGTATCCCTTTACCGCGGCAACGAAAGCCAGGCCAATCCCTGTATTACCGCTCGTGGGCTCGATCAGCACAGTCTTCCCCGGCTGAATCTTTCCCGCACGCTCCGCGTCGAGGATCATGCTTGCGCCAATCCGATCCTTCACGCTGCCCACCGGATTCTGACTCTCCAGTTTGGCGACCACCTCAGCCACGCACCCTTCCGTGACCTTATTGAGCCGCACCAGCGGAGTGTGGCCGATCAAATCGGTAATGTCGTTGGCGATTTTCATGCAGTCATCCCCTTCGAGTTCCTTTGCGTCTCTACCCGTGCCGTCTCAAAAGACAGCAAGCCTACTACTCTGCTTGTGCCTCGTGCAAGCACTTCATGTAAATTCCAAGAGATGGCGGAAGCGAGTGGGGGCCGAACGTTTCAAGGTATTGATAACAAATAAGTTGCTTTGGAATAAACAGTGTTCCCGATGGAAACCACACGTTTTAGCACAGTGGAGCGGTTTCGTGCTGGACGTTCGCTGATTCCCGGTTGCGCTTCAACCAACGCGCCGTTTTCGCGAGTCCATGCCTGCACGTCCCCACCATGTCGTAACGCGGCTTCCATGGCGTAGGATTTTCCACATCTTCATACTCATTTTGCTGTGGAGGTTGGAATTGGTTCCCATGTAGAAAAAATCTTCATAGATGGTTCTTCTACACCGAATTGGCAGGTGATAGCAGACGCTTCATGGCAGTTACGCTGAACAGGTGATTCTTGGGTTTACGAACCAATCGTCTCTCCGGCTCCTGTGCCGGAATCTGACCTTTCGTTACCTTCGTGTGTGTTATGTCATAGACACCTTGGCAAACACAGCGTGAAATCACAGTGTGCGCTCGGCACGACCCGAGGTTAAGCGATGGCTCTGAAGCTCGTGAAACCCGGAAGAATCTCGCTCGCCAACACCACGAATAGCGTCGTACCGTAGCGTGGATTCCGACCTGTTGCGATGACCACCAACGTCGAACGTTGTATCAAACCCGGCGAGGATCAATGCCGTTCCCATCCGGCATCGGCGCACGAGATCGTACGCCGAACTGAGCGGGACGAATTGTCGTCAAATGCGTCCGCGGCTGAGGCCTGGGATTGGCGCGTTATACCGCTCTATAAGCAGTTGTTGCTAGGATTATTGTTTTTAGCCGCATTCCTGATCTCGGACGGGTCATCGACAGCATCTCAGGGGTGGGAGGGGGCGCCCCCGTGGTATCTGCCGGTAGGGCTGAGCCTGGCCCTGCTTTTGTGTGGAGGAAGGCGCTATTTGCCCGCAGTGTTCATCTCCAGCGTGGTCGCAGCCATAGTGAACTACCACCGGCCGATTCTTTCCTGGTGCGGAATACCTGGCTCCATTGCGATATATCTCGGCTATGTGAGCGGTGCGGCGATACTAAGAGGGCGATGGCGCATTGATTTAAGGCTTGGAACTCTGAACGACGTCGGGCGATACATCGTTATTTCTCTCGGCGCAGCAATCTTCAGTGCAGTAACCGGAATGATGACTCTTCTGGGAGACGGTAGGATTCGCCGATCCGACGCTCTCGGGACAACCATAGAATGGTGGGTCAGTGACGCACTGGCGATCATCGCCTTCACTCCTTTCTTGCTGGTGCATGTGGCTCCGCTCGTGCGTCGCTGGTTGAGCTCGGGACGCGGGGTTCGTCAATCAGCAGTTCGAACAGCTCGCTTTTCGACAGCTGAGATCCTCGAGCTGACGGCACAATGCGGATTTGTTGTATTCGCGATCTGGTTTGTCTTCGGTTATGCGCCGGCGATTCCCTATCAACCTCTTTATCTGTTATTCGTCCCGGTCATCTGGGTTGCGGTTCGGCGCGGTCTACCAGGGGCCGTCCTGACCACATTCGCCATCAGTGTCGGGATGATGTTCGCAGCCTGGATCACTCAGGCGCATCGAGGGTCGCTCCCCAGACTGCAACTCGCCATGTTGGCGCTAGGACTGACAGGTCTCTGTCTGGGAGCGGTGGTGACCGAGCGAAAGCGGGTCGGGTCGACCGTTCGCAAGTCTGAAAGACGCTATCGCCTTCTGTTTGAGCGCAACCTGGCGGGCGTCTTTCTCGCCACGCTCGCAGGGCGCGTCCTGGAGTGCAATCAAGCCGCCGCTTTCATGTTTGGTTATGACTCGCCGGAGGACGTCCCGGACCTCCCGCTGGCCAATTTATATGACACGGCCTCCGATTGGGAATCGCTTCTGACAAAACTCAAATCCGAGAAAAGCGTTACTAACCACGAGATGAGGTTTCGACGTAAGAACGGTGATTCCGCCTGGGCGATGTTAAATGTAAGTCTCATCGACGACGACTCAGGCATCGCCAATATCGAGGGAACGCTAATCGATATTACCGAGCGCAAGGTTGCTGAGGAACGAGTTCAATCCCTAGCCTACTATGATGCTCTGACGGGACTCCCGAATCGGATTCTTCTGCGCGATCGATTATCAAAGGCACTTTCCACTGCTCGGCGGCAGAATCACAAAGTTGCACTTCTGTTCCTTGATCTCGACCGCTTTAAGATAGTTAACGACTCCCTCGGGCACTCGGTAGGCGATCTCCTTCTGCAAGAAATCGCAAGGCGGCTTAAGAGCGTTGCGCGTGAGCAGGACACAATCGCCCGACTGGGAGGAGATGAATTCCTAATCGTGCTCACAAATATTAAGGATATCCCCGGCGCTGCAGTCGCAGTTGAGCGGTTTATGGATGCGATGACTCCCGAATTCGTCCTTCAAGGGCACTCCTTTAGCATCAGTTGCAGCCTGGGCGTCAGCATTTTCCCGGAGCATGGTGCGGACAGCGAAACCCTGATCAAAAATGCCGATGCTGCGATGTATAGCGCCAAGGATGGTGGACGGAACAACTTTCAGTTTTTTACCGCGGACATGAACGCTGAGGCTGTGAAGCGATTGACCTTAGAGAACGGCCTGCGGCCGGCACTGGAGAGGAAAGAACTCTTTCTCGTGTACCAACCGCAGATGGATGTTGTCACTGGAAAGGTCACCGGGTTGGAGGCACTCCTCCGATGGCAACATCCGGAATTGGGTCTCGTGCCACCCGATCAATTCATCGGAATTGCTGAGAACACCGGCATGATCCTGCCAATCGGCGAATGGGTACTCAGGACAGCCTGTTCTCAGGCCCGGAAATGGCAGGATGAAGGTCTTCGGCCAGTGCAGGTCGCCGTAAACGTCTCAGCGGTCCAGTTTCGGCAAGAGGGCTTCTGCCAACTCATCAGAAAAGTGCTCCATGAGACCGGCCTGGCTGCACACCATTTAGAACTGGAACTCACAGAAAGCCTTTTGCTAGCTAATGCAGACGTGACGTTCTCAGTTCTTCAGGAATTAAAGGCAATGGGGTTGACACTCGCGATTGACGACTTTGGAACTGGCTATTCCAGCTTCAGCTACTTGAGACAATTCCGGGTCAGCAAGCTCAAAATCGACAGGTCGTTTATTCGAGATGTCGCCGTCAACCCTGATGATGCGGCGATCACAACCGCAATCATCAGCATGGCAAAGAGCCTAAATCTCAAGGTGATTGCCGAAGGGGTCGAAAACGAAGCGCAAATGTCATTCTTGCGGGCACATCAGTGTGACGAGATTCAAGGGTACTATTTTAGCAAGCCTTTACCGCTCGACGAAGTTGCCGACAAATTGCGAGGCAACGCTCCTCACGCGAATTCTGAGGGAATTGTGGGCACGCCGGAGGGGAGTGGCTTAGATACTCAAAGCAACATGGCGATTGTGTTCACATCGCATTGCTGACGTCAAATCT
>OBLW0100003217.1_pt1 | contig 12790 bp, 11 predicted proteins | sample 1520161 | NCBI WGS metagenome assembly OBLW01 (sample SAMEA3539309, study PRJEB22396) | soil metagenome | biome: tundra; feature: field; material: soil | place: USA | collected 2010-05 | depth 0.15 m
AGTTTGGGACAGGTGGAGTTTGGGACAGGTGGAGTTTGGGACAGGGTCAGTTCCACACTATGCGAGCCGGGCCCGTGACGGCCGGCGCCGTCCGGCGCGGCGGCGCGCTTTCTGGACCGCCGCGCCTCGAGAGCCCGGGCGTCATGCCCGCCGGGTCAGTTCCACGGTCACATTCATCGTGCTGCTCGGCGCGCCGTGGTAGATGCCTTTGAGCGGCGGCACATCGCCGTAGTCCCGGCCCCGGGCCACGACGACGTGGCACTCGCCGACCGGGGCCTGGTTGGTCGGGTCGGCGGCCACCCATTGCCCGGTCCAGTACTCGACCCAGGCGTGGCTCTCCCCGGTGACGGTGTCTCCCAGGTCAGCCTCCGGATAAGGGTGCAGGTACCCGGAGACGTACCGGGCCGGCAGGCCCACCTCGCGCAGCAGGGCCACGGTGAGGTGGGCGATGTCCTGGCAGACACCCTGCTCCTTGTCCCACGCCTCCTGGGCGCTGGTCTGCACCTCGGTCGCCCCGGGCACGTACGCCACCCTGTCCCGTACCCAGCCGGCGATGTCCGCGGCCGCCTCCAGCGGATCCGCGTCCGCTGTGCGCAGCCTGGCCGCGGCGGTCAGCGCCGGATCGACGGTGGTCCGCGGGGTGGGCGACAGGTACTCTGCGAGCCGCCCGCCTCCGGCGATCTCGCGCAATTGCGCCCAGCCGAGCGGGGCGGGCGGCTGCGCGGCCCAGCCCGTCTCGACCACCGAGCGGGCGGTCACCGAGAGCTCGTGGTGCGGCGCCTGGATGTCGAACGAGCTGACCAGGGTGCCCCAGTAGTCGCGGTAAGGCGAGACCGGCACCCCCGCTCCGATCCACAGGCGGGTCTCCAGCGCGGTCTGCGAGGGCAGCGTGACCGGAGTCATCCGGGCCTCGTTGTAGGACGCGCGGGCCGTGCCCTCATAGGCCACGTGGGTCTTGTGCACGATCTCCAGCCGCCAGCCCACTCCTCAGCCCTCCTGCTCCCATGTGACGGGCTGCTCGTACTTGAAGTACCGCTCCGTGATGGCCTGGCTGGCCTCCTGGCAGGTGCGCTGCAAGCTTCTCAGGAGTTCCGGAAGCTGATCGGGGAGCAGCTGGGGGTCGGTGTACTCCAGCCGCGCGCGGAGCCGCCCGATGGGCCGGCGGGCCGGGTCGCCCATGCCGGACCGGGTCGACCCTGGGTCCAGCGCCGCCAGCACCTCCTCGGCGGTGGCCAGGGCGTACACCACCGATCTCGGGAAGAGACGGTCCATCAGGAGGAACTCGGCCACCTGGTGGGAATCGTCGGTCCAGCTGTGGGTGCGGATGAACGACTCGTACGCGCCGCACGCGCGGAGCAGCATCGGCCAGCCGATCTCATACGGAGTGGCCGGCATCCGCGCCAGGAGCAGCCGGGCGGTCATGTCCGCCCGCTCCAGGCTCCGGCCGAGGATCAGGAACCGCCAGGCGTCATCGTGGCTCATGGTGGACTCGGCGAGGCCGAAGAACAGCGCTGCGCGCTCCCTGATGAACCGGAGATAGACGTGCGGTCCCAGCCGTTCGGCCGTCCGGTGCTGGCCCGGCAGCCCGTGCCCGGTCACGTTCAGGCACTCCCACATCTCGCCGGAAATCACCTCGCGCACGCTGCGCGCGCCGTCCCGGGCGGCCATCACGGCCCCGGCGATCGCGCTCTGGCTCTTCTGGTCATAGGCCAGTTGGTAGAGGGTCATCCCGATGTCCAGCCGGTCCTCGCCGGCGTCCGGCAAGCCCAGTACCGCCAGCAGTGCCCGGCAGCCCGCATCCTCGTCGGCCTGCGGCTCCTCCAGCATGCGGTGCACGTAGACGTCCACCATGCGCGCGGTGTCGTCGGCTCGCTCGATGTACCGGCCGGTCCAGTACAGGGTCTCGGCGATCCTGCTGAGCAGGCCGGTGGTCACTGCTCCTGGCCCAGGCCAGGCCCGCTCTGCCGGGCCACGGCAGCCGCCGCGGCCTGGGGAACGGGGATCGTCTCACCGGCCGCCGGGGACCGCTGGGGAGCAGGGACAGGCAGCTCCTCCAGGGCGAGCACCCAGGTGTCCTTGGACCCGCCGCCCCGGCTGGAGTTCACCACCAGCTCGCCTTCGGGCAGCGCGACCCTGGTCAGCCCGCCGGGCAGCAGCCAGACGTCGTCGCCGTCATTGACCGCGAACGGCCGCAGGTCGATGTGCCGCGGCGCCAGGCGCTCGTCGATGAGCACAGGCGATGTGGACAGGGCGACCGGCCGCTGCGCGATCCATCCGCGCGGCTCAGCGGCCACGCTGGCATGCAGCTCGGCGAGGACCCGCTCATCCGCCTGCGGGCCTATCACGATGCCCTTGCCGCCCGCTCCGTCCACCGGTTTGAGCACCAGATGGTCCAGCTGGCCGAGCGCCCAGGCGAGGACTTCCGGATCGTCGAGGCGGTAGGACTCCACGTTCTGCAGTAGCGGCTCTTCGCTCAGGTAATACCTGATCAGGTCGGGAACGTAGGTATAGAGGAGCTTGTCGTCCGCGACCCCGTTGCCGACCGCGTTGGCGATGGTGACATTGCCCTCGCGGGCCGCGTTGAGCACGCCTGCGCAGCCGATCACGGAGTCGGGCCGGAAGTGCAGCGGATCCAGGAAGTCATCACCGACACGCCGGTAGATCACGTCGACGGGCCGGCGTCCCTGGGTGGTGTGCATGAAGACCCGGTTGGCCGTGCAGAAGAGGTCGCGCCCCTCCACGAGTTCCACACCCATCAGGCGGGCCAGCAGCGTGTGCTCGAAATAGGCGGCGTTGCCCACGCCCGGGGTGAGCACCACGACCACGGGGTCCCGGGCCGCCTGCGGTGCCGAGGAACGCAGCGCCGACAGCAGGCGCGCCGGGTAGCCGTCCACCGGGTGCACATGCTGCTCGGTGAAGAGCGCCGGGAACGTACGCGTCATGGCGAGCCGGTTCTCCATGACGTAGCTGACCCCGGACGGGATCCGGACGTTGTCCTCCAGCACACGGAACCGGCCGGCCTCGTCCCTGATCAGGTCGATGCCGGCGACATGGACCCGGACTCCGTTCGGCGGGGCCAGCCCCGCCACCTCACGGTGGAAATGCTGTGAGGTGGCCACGACCCGCCAGGGCAGGACCCCATCGGTGAAGACCTGGCCCGGGCCGTAGACGTCGGCGAGAAAGGCCTCAAGGGCCAGAACCCGCTGCCGGACGCCGCGCACCACGAGATCCCATTCGACGGCGTCGATGACCCGGGGGATCAGGTCAAGCGGGAACGGGCGCTCCTCACCGGCGTAGTCGAACGTCACTCCGCGGTCGGTGAAGACGCGGGTCAGCTGATCTGACCGGAAGCGCAGCTCGCTGGGATCGAGCGGCTGCAGGGCAGCGAGCAGTGCGGCGTAAGGGGCACGCGGCTCGCCTGGTTGCGAAAACATCTCATCCCAGGCGTCCGCGAGCCGGTAGCTATCGAAGATGTCCGCCACGAACGAAGCGTAAGGGTGCTGTGTTCCGTTGTCATTACCCACGATGACGTGTGTGTTTCCACCATGTTTCGCTCACAGCCCACGGCCTGGCCGGGGGCGGCGGCACCCGCAGGCCGCGAACCGCGGTGCTCACTCACGCCCGCTGGCCGCGGCGGCATTGTGAACGCGGCGGCCTAGCGGACACACTGGACGGGTGCCAGCGTCCCGGCGGCGGCCTGGCCCGGCGGCCGCGTGGACAGCACCACGTCTAACTGAGGAGGCCCTGCCGTGCTGTATGTCTTCGGATTCGAGCGGACCGGAGTCGTGCTGAGTGACCTGTACTTCGTTGATCCGAATCCGCTGGCAGGCCAGGAGAGCGCCGAGCGGGGCGCCCGGCTGGAGGTCCGGCTGCTCGCCCGGGGCGAGCTGAAGGGTTCCATCTACTCGGCCCAGCCGATCGAGATCGGCAGGCCGGTCTGGCGGGTCGACCTGCTGGAGTCGGCGGACGGGATGCCAGGCAGCTTCGACCGCACCCACCATCATCCGGGGCTGCAGGGATGGGAACCGGGCCGGCGGGTGTTCGACGAGGGCCTTTCCGCCGCTCCGCTGGACTGGCTGGCGTCACGCCTGTCGGACCTGGAAGGCCTGCTGGAGGCGGCCGGGCTGGGCGGCCATCCAGCCGACCCGGGCGACGCGGAAAGCCTCCGCCAGTGCCTGCCTGAGGTGCTGGCCGCCGCCGGCCGCCTGCTCAGCCGGGTGCAGGCGGGGGAGCTTGGCCGGCCGCCCGGTGACGAGCCGCTGGCCAGCGTGCGCGCGGGCTGGCTCTAACCGCTGAAGCACAGGAACGCTTGGCCGCCGGCCAGCCCCGGGGTTCAAGCGGGGCCGGCCCTGGGGTTTAAAAGGCTGGGGTTCGTCGTCACACTGGTGCTTGTGTACGACTTTGACCTGCTGGTAATTGGCTCCGGCCCGGGTGGCCAGAAGGCCGCGATCGCGGCGGCAAAACTGGACCGGCGGGTTGCCGTTGTCGAACGGCCGGACATGATCGGCGGTGTGTGCCTCAATACCGGCACGATCCCGTCCAAGACGCTCCGGGAGGCGGTCCTCTACCTCACCGGCCTTGACCAGCGCGAGATGTACGGGCAGAGCTACCGGGTCAAGGACGACATCACGATCGCCGACCTGGCCGTGCGCACGCGGCACGTGGTCGGCAAGGAAAACGACGTGGTCCGCAGCCAGCTTTCGCGTAACCGGGTCGCCATCCTCAGCGGCACGGCCCACTTCGCCGGGCCGAACGACATCGAGGTGGCCGACCGGGATGGCCGGGTGCGCATGGTCAGCGCGGAGAAGATAGTGATCGCGACCGGCACCAAGCCTGCCCGGCCCGCCAGCGTCGACTTTGACGAGCGCACCGTCATGGACTCGGATGGGATCATCAACCTGGAGCGCGTTCCGCGGTCGATGGTGGTCGCGGGCGCGGGGGTGATCGGCATCGAGTACGCCTCGATGTTCGCCGCGCTCGGCACCAAGGTGACGGTGGTCGAGCAGCGGGACCGGATGCTCGAGTTCTGCGACCTCGAGGTGGTCGAGGCGCTCAAGTACCATCTGCGCGATCTGGCCGTGACGTTCCGGTTCGGCGAGACAGTCTCCTCGGTCGAGGCCAGGCCGGACGGGGCGATCGCGTCCCTGCGCAGCGGGAAGAAGATCCCGGCCGACACGGTGCTGTACTCGGCGGGGCGCCAGGGCGCCACCGACGAGCTGAGGCTGGCGGCGGCCGGCCTTACCGCCGATGCCCGCGGCAGAATCGCGGTCGACGAGTTTTTCCGCACCCCGATCCCGCACATCTACGCGGTCGGCGACGTGATCGGGTTCCCGGCGCTGGCGGCCACATCCATGGAGCAGGGCCGCCTGGCCGCGCACCACGCCTGCGGCGAGCCCGTGCACCACGCCAGCACGCTGCAGCCGATAGGGATCTACAGCATTCCCGAGATCAGCTTCATCGGGAAGACGGAAGACCAGCTCACCAAGGATTGCGTGCCGTTCGAGGTCGGTGTGTCCCGTTACCGCGAGCTGGCCCGCGGGCAGATCATCGGTGACTCCTACGGGGTGCTCAAACTGCTGGTCTCGCCGGAGGACCGGACGCTGCTCGGTGTGCACGTGTTCGGCACCGGAGCCACCGAGCTGGTGCACATCGGGCAGGCCGTGATGGGCTGCGGAGGTACCATCGATTACCTGGTGGACGCCGTCTTCAACTACCCGACCCTGGCCGAGTCGTACAAGGTCGCCGCGCTGGACGCGACCAACAAGATGCGCCTGGTGGCCCGTTTCGCCGACTAGCGACGCGCGCCAGGGGACCCGCACGGATAAGGAAAGGCTGACTGCTGGATGTCTGAACCTGTGCCCACGGCCGGTGCGGTTGCCATGAATGATCCATTCGCCGAGCTAGCCGGGCCACTCGCGGGCACAACCCGGATGCAGCTGGAGGTCGTCAGCAACACCCTGCTCACCCCGCATATGCAGCGGCTGCTGCTCACCGCGCCGGAACTCGCCGAGTTCAGCTACCGGCCCGGGCAGGACGTGATGCTCATGGTCGCGGTGGACGGTGACCGCCCCGTCCGCAGGCGTTACACCATCCGGGCGGCGGAGGCGTCCCGGCGGCTGCTCACCCTCGATGTGGTCCGGCACGGGGCGGGACCCGGTGAACGCTGGGTGGCCTCGGCTCGTCCCGGCGACCGGATCGAGGGCATCGGCCCGCGGGGGAAGATCTTCCTGGCCACCGGGGCCGACTGGCACCTGTTCGCCGGTGACGAATCCAGCCTGGCCGTCACGTTCGCGATGGCCAGCGCCCTGCCGGGCCCAACGGCGGCCACCGTGCTCCTCGAGGTTCCCGAGCCGGCGGACGAGCAGGAACTGGACACGACGGCCAGCGTGAACCTGCGCTGGCTGCATCGCGGCGGCACCCCGGCGGGCGACCCGGCCGCCCTGGCGGCCGCGCTGTCCGGTGTGTCCCTGCCGGCCGGGCGGGGGCACGCTTACCTGTTCGGGGAAGCAAAGACGGTGCTGCGGCTGCGCGAGGTGGCCGCCGAGCGCGGGCTGGCCGGCGATCAGGTGTCGGCCAAGGCGTACTGGGGCCGGGGCCGGGCCAACGCCAGCCATGGCGAGCCAGCCCGCGATGATTAGCCGCAACGGATAACCACCTGGCCAGCATCACCCCGGCCGTAGCGCGGGGATGGCCGCCACGGTCAGAACGGGGTCGCGGCCAGCCAGCGCTCCAGCACGGCGCGGTCACCGATGATCTGGACCGGGGTGTCATCCGGGGCCAGCCGCCGGACCAGGACCAGCAGCAGCGCTGACGCTGGCCCGCGGATCGCGGCGTCGCCCTTGCTGTGACCGTGCTCCACCGTGATGCGGTCGCCGGTGCGCCGGACCAGCCACTCACCAGGCTGGCCGAGCCCCTCATCGGTGGCGTGGATATGCAGCAGCTGGCCGTCCGCGAGGGCGCCGAGCCGGGAGTTCTGGCCGCCGTCCAGCAGATCCCCAAAGCTGAGCCACTCGTCGATCCCATCGACAGCAATGCTGGCATCGATGACTGGTGCGCGGCCAACGACGATCTCGGCGTCGGCCCGGTGCACGGCCGTCTCGTGTGCCATCCGGCGGGCCCAGACGCTGGCCGGCCGCAGCCGGGCGAACGCCCAGACAGAGTCGGTGCCCGCCTCGCGGACGGCCGCTATGAGCCGTTCCGCGCCGTCGCGGAGCCAGCCGATGTGGCGCCCAGGATCGTCCGGCAGCCTGCCGTCGGGCACCGCGCGGAACGGGATGAACTCCGCCGACCGGGTGGCCACGATCTCGCCCGCCCACCGGTGGGCCCGGCCGACATGCGTGGCCAGCTGGCGCAGCGTCCAGTCCGGGCAGGTGGGCACGGTCTGGGTAAGGTCGGCTCCGTCGATGAGGCCGGCCAGTGTGGCCGTGCTGCCGTTGATCTCGGCGTAGAAGTCTTCGATGGTGACGCTGGTCATCAGGCTCCCTCTAGAACGCCAGCCGATTGTCCCATGGGATTCAGTTGCGGGGCGCCGGCCTGGTCGTCGTCAGCAGCCGTAATCCCGCCTCGACCAGTGCGAAGCCGATCCTGTTCCGCAGCTGTGCCCAGCGGTCTTGACCGCGACTGCGCCGCGACCCCCGGTGATATGCGCAGATTCGGCACTGCGCAGCCTGGCGCCGGATTTCCCGGAGGTGCGAATCGACCAGGCTGGCGGTCATCCCGTAGCTCATCATCGGAGGCCCGCCGGGTCCGTCGCGGCCGGCTGGCTGTCGGCTGGCCCGTGCGGAACGCCGGCTGCTGGTGTGGATCGGTCCATGGCGCCGAGGTCTCGCCAGCTTCGCTGGCTGAGCCCGGCGACGATGGCGACGGCGAGGGCGGCGGCCGCGAGCGGGAAGAACGGGGCGGGGCCCAGGTCGTGCACCACGAGGGCACCGAGCGCCACGGAGATCGGGAAGACCCCGAAACTGGCCAGCATCAGCAGGCCGGTGACCCGGCCCAGCAGGTCCGGTGGCGCCCATCGCTGGAATGTCGTGATCATCACCACGTTTCCGAAGCCGTTCAGCAGGCCAAAGGCGACGATGGCGGCGCCGGCCGGGAGGATCCCGCCGAGATAGGGGACAACAGCGAGGAAGAGCGCCTCACCAAGGAACGCGATCGAGCCCACGATCGCGGGCCGGCGCGCCCGGCGTACCTGGCCGGCGGCGAGGGTGCCGAGCAGAGCACCTCCGCCGAAGGCGGCGACGAGGCCTCCGTAGCCGGCGGCGCCCGCGTGCAGCGGCCCGTGGGCCAGCGAGGGGATGGCTACATCGCCCACGCCCCCGGAGCCCAGGTTGGCGGCGACGGTGACGAGCAGCATGACCTGGAGCACCCGCTGCGAGCGGATGAGCGTGCGCAGTGCCGGCGGGCGTGCGCCAGCGTCGCGGGCCGGCCCTGCGGGTGACCGTGGCGGGCCGGCTGCCGCTGCGGTGACGGCGGGCGAGCTGCCCGGTGGTGTGGCGGCGATGATCGACGGGGGGCGGCGCTCGGCGGAACGGATGCCGGCCAGCGTCACCGCCGATACGACGAACGAGGCCGCATCGATCGCGAAGGCGGGCGCCGGGCCGAGCAGCGCGACCAAGGCCCCTCCGAGGGCCGGCCCGGCCAGGGTGGCCAGCTGGGCTCCGCCAAATGCCAGCGCGTTGCCGGACTGCAGGTCCTCGTCGGGCAGCAGCGCTGGGACGATAGAAAACGACCCGGGCAGGAACAGGCCCTCCCCGGCCCCGAGCAGCACAGCGATGGGCACCAGGATGGCGGCGCGGGCCGGCCCCAGGCCCGCCGCCACCGCGAGCCCGGCGGCGGCGAGGGCCCGCACGGTATCGGACGTCATCATCACCGTCCAGGGCCGCCACCGGTCGCTGGCGTGCCCTCCGACGGCCAGCAGCACGGTGCGAGGGACGCCGTAGGCGACCAGCACGGTGCCGAGCAGCAGCGCGCCGCCGTGGCCGGCGAGCACATACCACGGCAGGGCCACCATGTAGAAGGCGTCGCCGACGTTCGAGGCGAACTGGCCCGCCGCCAGCAGCCGGAAGCCGCGGTGGCGCAGCGGGGCGAGGCTCCTGGCCACTATTCGGTCCCGCTGGCCGGGGTCTGGTCGCCGCTTTCCGTGGGCGGGAGACCTATCGGGTAGGAGAACATCAGCAGATCCACGGGCACCGATCCGGCCGGGCGCTGCGCCGGGTCAGTGAGCCGCTCCTGGAACCGGGGCCACAGCAGGCCCGCTAGCTCCCGGTTGAGTTGCTCCAGTTCCTCGGCCGTGAGGTAAATCAGGTACTCGCTGTCGCTGGCGGCTTCCCGCCACCGCCGCGGGTAGCTGGCCCTCGTCTCCAGCCACGTCTGGTACCTGCCGAGCTGGCGCTCTCGGAACAGACGGGCCAGGGCCGCGGCTGCTATCGCGGTCTCCGGGTCGTCGTGGGCATCGGTAAACGACATGCCGATCGAGGTCATCCGCCAGGGCCTGGCCCGGCCCTTGCCGCCCCCCGCCTCCTCCACGAACCCGTACTTCGCCAGCTGGCGCAGATGGAACGAGCAGGTGGTGGGCGACTCGCCGATGCGCTCGCCGATCTCGGTGGCCGTCATCGCGCGGCCCAGGATCAGCTCCTCGATGAGGGCGATCCGCACCGGGTGGGCGAGGGCTCGCAGGGTCCGCGCATCCGTGACCTCCCGCGGTTGCGGTGGTGCCTGAGGGCCCGGCGGTGGCTGGCCGGAGCCAGCATCGTCAAGAGACATCTCTCGATAGTGATAGATCGAGAGAAAACTGTCAAGAGAAATCTCTCGAAGCGGGCCGACAACCTATTCGCGCACTTCACACCGCGCAGATCCGCCGGGGCGCCGGCACCCGGGGAGGGCACGGAAGCCAGGCACGCCTGGGGCTGGCGATGCACCTGGGATCAGGGTGACGACGGCTGCGCCGCCTGATCCGGCGACACCATCCGGCCCGGCCAGCTTGACAAAGAACATGGGGACACCCCCGCCGTGCTGATCGCGGGACCGGTCAGCCGCAGCCGCAGCCCCCGCCGCAGCAGCCCCCGCCGCTCCCACCGCTGGACCGGGGCTCAGCCGCGCCGGCCCGGCCGCCGACGGCGACCGTGGACAGCAGTTTCACGGTGTCATCGTGCCCCTCGGGGCACGGGCACGGCGCAGACGCCTCGCTCATCGGGCGGCTGCGTTCGAACGTAGCTCCGCAGGCGCGGCAGCGGTATTCGTAGCGGGGCACGGCACGAGCCTACGCCCGCGCGCCGGGCCACGCGAGCGGCGGCGGCCGCCGGCCATGGTCGGCGCAGCGGGACGCGGAGCGTGCCGGGCGGAGTAGTGTCGGCCGCGTCATGATGGCGGTGACGGCCAGGGAGGGGAGCCGCTATGCCCGTGATGACGGACTATCCGCCGGGAATACCGTGCTGGGTCGATCTGTCTACCCCCGACGCGCGGGTGTCCAGGGCTTTCTACGGTGGCCTGTTCGGCTGGGGAATGCACTCCCCGCCGGGCTCTGACGCCGGTGCGTATGCATTCTTCGTGCCGGCCGGGACGCCCGCCGGTGAGGAGCCAGCCCGGGTGGTGGCCGGCCTGATGCCACTCACGAGCGAGGCACAGCCGTCCGGGTGGAACACGTACGTGAGCGTGACAGACGCCGCCGCCACGGCGGCGGCGGTGGCTGATGCCGGTGGCCAGGTGCTGGTCCCGCCCCTGGAGGTGGACGGGCAAGGCCGGATGGCCATGTTCGCCGATGACCAGGGAGCGATGATCGCCGCCTGGCAGCCCATCGCATTCCGCGGCGCGGGCCTGGTCAATGAGCCTGGCTGCCTCTGCTGGAACGAGCTAGCGTGCCGGGACACCGGGGCCGCCGAGCGCTTCTACGGGCGCGTCTTCGGCTGGCAGGCCGACACCCCCCAGATGGGGCCGATGACCTACACCGAATGGCGGCTGGATGGCCGCACGGTCGGCGGCATGGCGCACATGGACGAGAACTGGCCCGCGGGGATCCCACCGCACTGGATGGTGCACTTCGCGGTGGCTGACTGCGACGCCGCGGCAGCCAGGGCGGCGGAACTCGGCGGGCAGGTGCGTGTCCCGCCCACCGACGTCCCACCGGGGCGTTTCGCGGTTGTCGCCGACCCGGCCGGCGCGGTCTTCACCATCATCAAGCTGGCGGCGGCCGGATAACTCCAGGCCCGATAACTCAGGCAACAGTGTCCTGGTTCCGGCCCGCGGCGAGCACGTGGGCCAGCGGCGGGCGTTCCAGCAGGACGTTGAGGTGTTCATCGAGCCGCAAGCCCTGCTCGGTGGCCACCGCGTGCAGGTAAGTGTCGGACCGGCGCAGTGGCCTGACCCGCGGACTTCCTGACCCGAGGGCTCCACGCTGCGGCCCGCTAGCCCGGCGGGTCATCGCCCGCAGCACCACCGAGCTCATCAGGGCGAGATCCCGGAGGGGCTGGTGGCGGTTCTGCCGCGCACCGAGATCCACCTGTGCCATCGCGGGCAGCCCCACCGCGCGCAGGACGTCGACCAGGATTCCGAGTTCCACCCCGTAGCCGGTGAGGAAGGGGATGTTGCACAGCAGATCGCGGTACGCGGCGAACTCACCGGCCAGCGGCTGCACGAATCCGGTGAGCTCCGGGCAGAAGAAGTTGAACAGCGGCTTGGCCATCAGTTCCGTTACCCGCCCGCCGCCGTCGACGACCGATTGCTGGCCCTCGGTGAAAGGGCGCCGGTAGGCGGCCTTGCTGAACTGCAGCCCGGGCAGCGCAAGGAGCGGCCCGAGAGTGCCGTAGATGAAATGGTCATCGAAATTCTTGGTATCGGCGTCCGCGAACATCACGATGTCGCCGCGTGCGACCGACAGGCTCCGCCACATGGCATCGCCCTTGCCCTGGGCCGGGCCGAACGCTGGGAGGAGTTCGTTCTCCGAGTACACCTCCGCACCGCAGGCACGGGCAATGTCGCAGGTGCCATCGGTCGAGTCCGCGTCGACCAGCATGACCTGGCTGATGAGCCCCCCGCTCCGGTCGTTAAGACAGGCTATCCGGTACAGAATGGGGCCGATCGTCTCCGCGACGTTACGCGTCGGGAGGACCAATGTCGTGGTAAGCCGCCGCCCACTATGGCCAGGTTCAGCCAGGCCGGAGAAATGCTGATAGTGAAATGATCGCTGCTCGAACCATTCCCGGACGCTCATGTTCATGTATGCTGCCTTTCTAGCAGGCTCGCACATAATTCTCGCCCAGGCCGGAAATACACGGCCCTCGTATCTCCCGCTTCCACCGATTGCAGGGGATAGGCCACGGTAGTTCTGGTTTGTTATGCCTATGTAACAGCATGTTGCTTGCCTGTTACACGTCTGGGCGGCCGTCGGCGCCGGGTGGCCAAGGTCCCGGCCGGTCTACCGCTCCGCGTCGGCTGGCGGATGGTCCCGGGCATCAGATGACGGCCGCGTGTGCGGTGTCCGGCCGTTGCTCGGGGAGGTTCCGTTCGGTGGCGTAGCCCTGACGGGCGGGGGAGGGACCTGCATTTGCCCGTGGGCACCGGCTGGCGCCGACTCGTCATAGTAGAACTGGCGGCCGCGCATCAGCGACACCAGCGCACCGGTCAGCGACATGATGGCCGCCGCGCTGAAGACGATGACCAGCCCATGGTGGAACGGGCCGGAGATCAGGTGCGGGAAGAACTGCGTGCCGGTAAGGATGGCCACGCTGCGGTGCGGAAGTGTCGCGAGGACACCTGAGGGCTGCAGCAGGTGCTGCACCGGGTTGTATCCGAGCAG
>OBLW0100003224.1_pt1 | contig 12776 bp, 9 predicted proteins | sample 1520161 | NCBI WGS metagenome assembly OBLW01 (sample SAMEA3539309, study PRJEB22396) | soil metagenome | biome: tundra; feature: field; material: soil | place: USA | collected 2010-05 | depth 0.15 m
ATGAAATGTTTGTCGAGATGAACTGCGCCGCGATTCCCGAAGACCTGATCGACAGTGAACTGTTCGGGCATCGCAAATCGTCGTTTCCAGGAGCCACGGCGGACAAGGAGGGCAAGTTTCAGAAAGCGGATCGCGGAACTTTGTTTCTGGATGAAGTTGGCGACATGAGCTTGAAGACGCAGTCCAAAGTCTTGCGTACCCTGGAACAACAGCGATTCATCCCGGTGGGAAGTGACGATCCCGTGACCGTGGACGTGCGGGTGATTGCTTCCACTAATAAGGATTTGGAGGAAGAAATCGCCAAGGGAAATTTTCGCGAAGATCTTTTTTACCGCCTGAACGTGGTTCCGTTCGTGGTGCCGCCGCTGCGCGAACGCAAAGAAGACATCCCGTTGTTTGCGCGGCACTTTCTGAAAGAATTTGCCTCGGCCTATGGCCGGCGCCCAAGAGAAATCACCGACGACGCCATTGACGTCCTGATGCGCTATGCCTGGCCGGGGAATATCCGCGAGTTGCGCAATGTGATCGAGCGCATCGTGATCATGAATCCGACCACCTCACGATTTGAACGCAAACATCTTCCGCCACTGGTGCACCGCGACAGCAGCCGCCGAGTGGCGGGCAGCGAGGGTTCCACGCTGCACCAGGCGCGGGCGGCCTATGAGCGCGACTACATTCTCAAGAAGCTCGATGAGAATCATGGCAACGTCAGCCGCACGGCGGAAGTGCTCGGCCTGGAGCGCAGCCACTTGTATCGCAAAATGAAGACCTTGGGGATTGCGGCAAAGGAATGAGTCAGGTCTTACGGTCCTAGGTCTCAGGAAACCCGGGAAAGTTGGGCAATTGGCGAGGATTTTCCTTAGACCTTAGACCTTACACCTGAGACCTTTTCTACTGTGACTTCTGCCCTTGACTGATGCTAACTTCCCGGTATACTCAGGCGTTCTGCAGTTACCGGATTCTCTCTTGAGGGGGCGCGAATCCGAAGGAGGCGATATTGCTGTCTTCGCGGAGAGCCCTCATTTCCCCCCGGTTCTTTGGTTCCCCCGGCAACGAATTTTGCTGTCTTTATAACTCCGTTGAACGCATATTTACCCTGGGAGAGACGACTATGTTGCGGTTAGTTGAGTGGGCATTGGTAGGGCTTGCGGTGTGCGTGTTCGCAGGGCACGAAGCAAAAGCTGTAGGATTCCAGCCGGTTTCGCCAGATGAGTTGAAGATGACAAGCGAGCCGCAGGCGCCGGGCGCACCCGCGATCATCTTGTTCCGCCAGGTGGATCGGGATGACAGTATCCACACTCCCCACGAAGACAATTATTATCGCATCAAAATCCTGACCGAAGAGGGTCGCAAGCATGCCGACGTCGAGATTCCCTTCTGGAATGTGAACGAAAATGTGGTGAACGTGAAGGCCCGAACCATTAGGCCCGACGGCTCGATCGCAAACTTCGAGGGCAAGGTTTTCGATAAAGAGCTGGTCAAAGGCAAATTCGAAGGGCGGGGTATGAAGTATCGGGCAAAGACGTTCACTTTGCCAGACGTACAAGTAGGAAGCATCATCGAGTATTACTACACAATAGACTTCGCTGAGTTTCAGTTGTTTAGCTCGAATTGGATTCTAAGCGATGAGCTATTCACGAAGAAAGCGCAGTTTTCGCTGAAATCTTTCAACGACAGCTACTATGGAGTCTACAGGCTGCGATGGAGTTGGCAGCGCCTGCCTCCTGGAGCTGAGGCGAAGGTGGGGCCTGACCATATCATCCGCATGGAAGGGAATAACATACCGGCGTTCCAGACAGAAGACCACATGCCTCCCCCGAATGAATTAAAGGCGCGGGTGGATTTTATCTATGACCAGGGCACCGGCGAGACAGACCCGGCCGCCTACTGGAAGCGCGTGGGAAAAGAGCGGAATGCCCGTCTGGAGAGTTTCGTTGGAAAGCGCAATGCCATGCAGCAGGCGGTGGCGCAAACTGTCTCGCCTTCCGACTCGCAGGAGATAAAGTTACGTAAGATTTACGATCGCGTGCAGCAGTTCCGGAACACGTCGTACGAGTTGCAAAAGACCGAGCAGGAACAAAAGCGAGCGAAGGAAAAGGCGGTAGACAATGCAAACGTGGAGGACATTTGGAAGCGAGGCTACGGCAACGGCATCCAGTTGACTTGGTTGTTTCTTGGTTTGGCGCGAGCGGCGGGCTTTGAAGCCTATGGATGCTGGGTTTCAGGCCGACGGGAATATTTTTTCACTCCGAATACGATGCAGGGCGGGAAGTTGGACTCCAACGTTGTGCTTGTCAAGCTGAACGGGAAGGATCTTTATTTCGATCCGGGAGGAGCCTTCGCACCATTTGGGTTGCTGGAATGGTCAGAAACTGGAGTGCCGGGGCTGCGGCTCGACAAGGACGGGGGAACCTGGATCCAGACCACCCTCCCGCAAGCATCGGAGTCGCGGATCGAGCGCGTGGGAAAGCTCAAGCTCTCGGAGACGGGCGATCTGGAAGGCAAGGTAACTCTGACTTATACCGGCCTGGAAGCGATGTACCATCGACTGGATGAGCGACACGCGGACGATGTGGCGCGCAAGAAGTATTTAGAAGATCGGGTGCAGTCACAAATCGAAGCAGGATCCGAGGTGGAACTGACCAATAAGCCTGACTGGACCAGTTCGGAAACTCCATTGGTTGCGGAATTCAACCTGAAGATTCCGGGGTGGGCGTCGGGTGCGGGCAGACGTGTGATGATTCCGGCAGCGATTTTTACGGCCAATGAAAAGGGGATGTTTGAGCACGCTAACCGCGTGCATCCTGTCTATTTTGAGTATCCCCACGAGAAGGTGGATGACGTCACCGTCGAGCTTCCGCTGGGGTGGCGGGTCAGCAGCGTGCCACCGCCGCAAGACGCAAATGGAAACATAGTAACTTACACCTTGAAAGTCGAGCAGAGCCCGGGAACACTGCGGCTGACGAGAAAGTTATCCATTGACGTTTTGATTTTGGAGCAGAAGTACTATGCGGCGTTGCGGAAGTTTTTTCAGGCGGTAAGGACTGGGGATGGGGAACAGGTAGTTTTACAGCCAGGGGAAATTCATGCGAGTAACTAAGCGAATAACTGGGCGAATAACTGATTGTCCAACCCTGCTACTTTGTTTGTGCGTTGCTGTATGTACTGTGGTGATCGTGCCCCGGGCCGCGGCCAGTGGAGATGCTCCGCAATGGATGCACGCGCTGGTCGGGGTGACGTTGCCTTCCTACGATGAGAAGACCGACGCGGTATTGCTGTACTCCGAAACGAATGTCACCGTTCTGTCGGCAGATAGGATACGGAAGCATGTACGCGAGGCTTACAAAATTCTGCGGCCCGAAGGGCGGGAGCGCGGCACGGTGGGTGTGGACTTCAGTCCGAACAAAAAGATCACAAGCTTGCATGGCTGGTGCATTCCGACCCAAGGCAAGGACTATGAAGTGAAAGAGAAAGATGCAATCGATGTTGCTGCGCCGGCCGAAGGTGGATATTTGATCGAGGACACAAAGTACAGGGTCCTGCGGATTCCGGCGCCAGATCCGGGAAACATCGTGGGCTACGAATATGAAGTGGAAGAGCAGCCCTTCTTCTTGCAGGACATTTGGGACTTCCAGGGAACTGATCCGGTGCGGGAGAGTCATTATTCTCTGCAACTTCCTCCCGCCTGGGTTTTTAAGGCCTCATGGCTTTCGCATGAGGAAGTAAAGCCAGCCGAAGGAAGCGGCAATATACTGCAATGGGCGGTCGGCGAAGTGAAAGGGATTAGGCGTGAGCCAGACATGCCGCCGTTGAACGGCGTGGCGGGGCAGATGATTGTGTCATTCTTCCCGTCGGGCGGAACGTCGCTGAAGAACGAATTCGTCAGTTGGGAAGGCATGGGGACTTGGTACGGAAATTTGGTCAGCTCACGAATGGACGCGTCCGACCCAATCAAGCAAAAGGTCAACGCGATTATTGCTGGGAAGACCACAACCTTGGCCAAGATGCAGGCGATCGCGGGGTTCCTGCAGCACGATATTCGCTACGTCGCGATCTCATTGGGCATTGGTGGTTTTCAACCGCACGCCGCCCCCGATGTTTTCTCGCATCGATACGGAGACTGTAAGGACAAGGCAACTCTGATGCGCACAATGCTGCGCGAGATAGGCGTGGATTCCTACCATGTGGTGATTAATGGTGAGCGGGGAGCAGTTACCGGTGCGATGCCGGCTCACAACGCGTTTAACCACGTGATCCTAGCGATCAAGTTGCCGGATGACGCGAAGGATCCATCATTGATTGCAGTGATACAGCATCCCAAGTTGGGTAGGATTTTGTTCTTCGACCCGACCAACGAGATAACTCCGTTTGGACAGATTGGCGGTTACTTGCAAGCGAATTACGGCTTGCTGGTGGTGCCGGACGGTAGCGAATTGGTTCAGTTGCCGCAACAGCCGTCGACCATGAATAGTATCCAGCGCGTGGGCAAACTGACGCTCGATGCGAACGGGTTGTTAAAAGGCGATGTCACCGAAACGCGACTGGGAGATCAAGCTGCGTCAGAACGGTGGCGACTACGCACAGTGACCAAGAACGAGGATCGTATCAAACCGATCGAAAGCCTTCTTGCAGGATCGCTGTCCAACTTTCAGATTGCGAAGGCGACCTTGGTTAACCTCGACCATACGGATCAGCCCTTCGGCTTCAACTACACTTTCCAGTCCACCAACTACGCCAAGACTGCCGGGAACCTGTTGCTGATACGGCCCCGGGTGCTGGGAAACGATTCGTCGGGAGTACTGGAGACGAAGGAGCCGCGTCGGTTTCCGTTCGAATTCCGGGGGCCGCTGCGCGATACCGACAGTTTCGAGATCGCGCTGCCCCCGGGTTATGAAGTGGACGAGTTACCGCCTCCGATGGATGTGGACTACAGTTTTGCCAGCTATCACAGTAAGACCGAAGCAAGCGGGCAAACGCTACACTACACGCGCAGCATGGAAATCAAGGAGCTCAGCGTGCCGGTCAACAAAATCGACGAGCTGAAGAAGTTCTATCGCATGATCGCTTCCGACGAGCGGAATACGGCGGTTCTAAAACCGGCTGAGCCCGGCAAGTAACGGAGAGCCGCAGAGCGCATAGGCTCAAAAGAGGCTACGCGGGAATGTCGCTCTCTAAGTGCAGTAACGCAGAAGGCCACCGGCGGAGGCCTTCTGCGTTATTCGGACGCTGGACTACTTCAGGGCAATCACACCAAACGTCCCGGCCAGGTTGTTGTACGGACCGGCGGTGAAAAAGAGTTGATTGGTGCGTCCGCTGTTTGCGTTGCCTCCACCAAATTCAATTCCCCAGAGCTGGTCGATGACAATCTCCTTGCCGTTCGTGTCCTTGACGACGCCCACAAACTGGCCGGTAATGGGATTGAAGGCGTTGATGGTGCCGCTATTCGTGTTGTTAGAGATCAGCAGGGTGTTGCTCAACTTGCCGAAATTCTTGGGCGCAACGGCGAAGCCCCAGGGCTGATTCAAGGGAGCGCCCTGCGCCAATTGTCTTACGAAGGTCCCGTCTTCCTGGAAGATGTCGATGTAGCCTCCGCTGGCCCCGGTCGTGCTGGCAAACGCCACGTATACGAGTCCGCCGATGTCCTGAATGCCGAACGGCGCGAAACCTGCAGGAAGCGAGCTGTCGGTAAACGACGTGACCGGGTTGAAGCTTGCATCGTACACATCGACTTTGTTGTTGGCCTCGTCGGCGGCATACAAAAAGTTCCCCGACGTCTTGCTGGTAATCGCCAGGCCGGTGTAGACCGCGCCCGACGCCGAGTTATCCACCGCAATGATGGAGTCGTTGGCGTTGGACTGGGGAGCCCATCCGCTGATGGTCCCGTCTAAAGTCGCGAACAGGAAGAACGCCTTCCACCCCTGCACTTGAAAATCCGAGGTTGATCCGTTGAACACAATTCCAGTAGGCGAACCCGGACCGGCGCCGCTTTCCGATGGGACTAGAACCTGCAAGCCCTGCTTGACTCCCTTGCCATCGTAGAGGGTCGACCAGCCCGAACCGTTATCGCTGAGCCAGAATGGTCCGCCGCCGCTGCGAGCGAGTCCCCAGGCGTTCACTATCAGCGGATCAGTGTGTTTTGCCGCTCCAACCTGATTGGAATCCAAATTCGTGAGTTGATACTGCGCCAGGGCTGCGCTTGAAATCAGCATTACGGCGAGGCCGAGGCAAATGGTGAAAGCGAACTTGTTACGCTGCATACAGAATCCTCCTTGGATGGTGTGAGCCGGAACGGGGAGCGACGAAGTCGCGGAGTGACACGATGTTCGAACGATAATTTCCCGGTCCTGCTGGCAATCGAATGCTAGTTCCGGGGTGCAGTCTGGTTGTCAACGCGGTGTCACGTGTTTGTATATTTTTTGTCGGCACGTTGAATGGTTGGCGGTGAGTATTGCCTTTGCTTGGGATCGGACAATCCCAGGGCGGCATCGAGTAACCTCGCTGCGTGTTACGTCTGGCGGTTCAAGGCTGCGCATGCACTGCGATCGCTCTTACGGGCAGTAAGCAAGAGAACTACGTTGACCACGCACACTCTGATAGCCAAGGAGTTTTGTCTTGGATAAAACCCGCTAGCCGCGTCCTAAAGTCTTGGACCAGCGTGCCGATAGCTTAGATAAGCGAGAGTAGGACAGCGCTCCCGCGGAAGGTGAACTGGGGGTGACTATGCAAGTCGGTCCGATTTCTGCCGCGGGGCTCAGCCAGTACGTTCTCTCGTCCAGCAACGCCACGCAGGTGCAGCAGGCGTTGTAAACTTTGCAAAACAGTCTCTCGTCGGGTGACCTGAATGGCGCCCAGGCCGCATTCGGGACGTTGCAGAAGCTGAACCAAGGCTTGGCCACTGCCAGCGGAAGCAGTCTGTCCAGCAATTCTCAACTCTCTACCGATCTGACGGCCCTGGGCAGCGCGCTGAGTTCGGGCGATCTGTCCACCGCTCAGTCTGCCTTTGCCACGGTGCAGAACGACCTTAAGAATACTAACTCACCGTCGTTGACAAGCGAGACCAACGTCGCATCCCAGTCGGTGCAGTTGGTCAACGACCTTCTTAGCACGCTGAACGTGAATTCTTCTTCCAGCACATCCGATAGCACGACCTCCGTATTAGAGAGGGTGTATGGAAGCCCGGGCAGCCTTAACGTACTGGGATAGAGCCAGGCGCTCCCGTAAGCGTTCGGCGCTACCGGGCCAACAGCCACGATGCTTGCTGCAAGGTCCAGCCAACGTGGAACCGATACGGTTGGCCCGCGCTGCTTTCCAATTCCGAGCAGGGCCCGCTTTCGGCTTGCATTGGTCGGCGAGCACATTCGGGCATTATGGCGTCATTGGCACCAGCTTGTCGGCCGATCCCCAGCGCTGCATTTCGATGGCTCTGCTTACGACCAAGTGCGCCCGACATTCACGGGACGGTGTCCTGGGGCCCGTTTCGGATCTGGTCTCGCAATTGTGACGCGCGGTAGCAGGTAAATCTCCGCGATCGCTCGCCTCGGCTCTACTGAGACCGGCATGTTGATTTCCGTTTCTTCTGGAGAGTTAGGTACAGCCGTAAGTGAACTGAGAGTTACTAACTGTACCGAAGAACTTTCTCGTTCATCTCATGACTCCTATCCATCACAGGCGAATTTCCCAAATCGTGCTATAGTGGCGGCCTCCGCAGCTTATTCAGAGGACGGGCACACCATGGCCGAAATTTTGCGCCCCATGTCGACCGGCGAACTGATGGACCGTACTTTGGTTCTCTATAAGAAGAACTTCAAACTCTTTGTCGGTATTGCCATCGTAGGCCCAGCTTCTTACCTGGTCTTTCAGTTACTGACCATGAGTTCCGCATCAATTCAAGCCGGAACTCGCCACCGCGTCAACCCGTTCTCCGCTGCCTCGCTGGGTTTCGGATTCATGGCTGGAATCTTTATTATGCTGGCGGGGATGGCCATTGCTCACGGCGCAACCGTGAGGGCGGTCGCAGCGGTTCACCTGGGGTTTCCAATCAAGATTGTGGAAGCGTACAAATCTCTTAAGGGTAAGATTTGGCGATTGCTGGGTGTCTTTGTCTGCATGGGGCTGCTGGCAACGTTGGCGGCCTTGGTGGCGGTCTTGCTAGTCGCAATCGTGATCGTAGCTATCCGGGCGCTATTTATGAACAATCGAGGCCCAGTGGCGGCTTTGGCGGTCTTCATGGTGTTCGTTCCGGTCCTGATCATCGGTATCTCTGCGATGATCGTCTGGGTCCGTTACGCTTTGGCCATCGCATGCTGCGTGGTCGAAGACCTGGGGGTGGTGAAGTCGCTCAAGCGAAGCGCGGCGCTTTCCAAGGGGAGCCGCTTCCGCATCTTCCTCATCTATACTGTGTTTCTCATCGCGGGGATGCTACTCGGCGCCGCCTTGGGCGGGTTGGCGGGAGCAGCCGGCACTCTGATTCCGAACGTTATGACTCGGCTCATCCTGATCTATTTCGCAAGCTTCATCGGCGGCGCGTTGACTGGGCCGCTAGCCACTATCGGCATTGCTCTCGTTTATTACGATGAGCGTGTCCGGAAAGAGGCCTTCGATCTGCAACTAATGATGTCCAGCCTTGACCTGCCCGCTCCCTCTGCCGGAGCGCCGGTCCCCGTCCAACCGTGATGATCAGTCTGCGGACGATCACTCTGCGGGCAGCAAGCCTTCTTGCCATCCTGACCCTCACCAGCTTCGCCGCTAGTGACGAAGTTCCGCTCTCGCTCGCCGATTACAAGTCGCGACTCGACGCATACAGCGGCCAGATCCAGAGGGTCGTCGAACATCCCGAATACGCCGGTGATTTCTATCGCGAAGTCCCTTCCTCATTTCAGGTGCAAACGCAGTCCGGCGCCATTGACGTTCCCATGGAGTTTCTGCAGCAGGGGCTAACAGCCTTTCTCGAAGCCGCCCCGGGTTCCAAACCAGAAATTCTTTCCCAGCTTGCGGATCGCATCAAGCAGATGCGAGCCGAAGCCGACAGCTTTGAAAGGGCAGGCGCTGGCGATCCTGCGACTCGCGAGCGTCTTAACCGGATTCTTGCCGCCCGCGAATTTGGCCGAGTGCAAGGGCCGACCGAATTCGAATTGCTCAAGGAACGAATCGCCGCCTGGATTCGAGAGAAGATGCAAAAGCTGTTTCCAAGCGTTCCCGACCTCGATCAGATCGGCCAGATATTTGTATGGATCGCGATCCTCCTGGTGAGCTCGATTCTCGCCGTCTGGCTCTACCGGCAGTCACGCGAGCGTCTGCTCGATCGTCCCAGGGAGATCGTGCCCTTTGTTCCCTCGGCGAGAAGTTGGCGCTCGTGGCTGGCCGAGGCCCGCGAAAAAGCAACTCTGGGCGAGTGGCGGGATGCCATCCATCTCGGCTTCTGGGCGGCCGTTTCACGGCTGGAGAGCGATGGCGTTTGGCGTCCCGATAAAGCGCGCACGCCACGGGAGTATCTCAACGCTATTCCCGCTGTGAGCGAAAACAAACCGCCATTTGCCGCGGTGACCAAGACCTTCGAAGCGGCCTGGTATGGTGGACGTCCAGCTTCGGCCAGCGACTTCGAGCGCTTCATGACGGAACTGGAAAGGTTGGGATGCCGGGGATGATTCGCCAGAACCGGCTTGCGATTGTCCTCGGGGTCGGCATCTTGCTGATCATGGCGGCCGCCGCTTATCTGAAATCGGAAGAAGAAAAAGGAGATGGACATCCCTCCAGCTATTCCAGTCTCCGCCGCGGCGCCAAAGCTGCCTATCTGCTTCTGCAGCAGAGCGGATATCCGGTCGAGCGATGGCGACGTTCCCCGAAACAGCTCCCCGCGGACGGCCACGGAATTCTGCTCATCGTCGCCGAGCCCGTGTCTTATCCCGCCACCGAAGAGACCAGCGCCTTTTCTCTGTTTCTGTTGCACGGCGGATCGATCCTCGTGGCCGGCCTGCTTCCGGATGCGTTTGTGCCCAAGGCAGCGGCTAGCGATGAAGCCTTGCGAGTCGGCGCCGTCGAATGCAAGCCTGTGGCTCCAACTCGTTTGACCCGCGGAGGCTCGATCTCGCAGGATGGGAGATTCCTGTGGGATTCCACCGACACGGGCAAGGTCGTGCATTTCGCCGACGATAAAGGGAAAGCGGTTGTCGTTTCGTATTCGGTCGGCGACGGCTCGGTGGTGTGGTGGGCAAGCGCGTGGCCGCTGGAAAATACCGGGATTCGCGAGAAGGACAATCTGGAGTTATTGCTGAATTCGACGAGTGGTTACAGGCGCGTCTTGTGGGACGAATTTTATCAAGATGAACATAAGCGGAGCGCTGAGCACAAGCCAGTGCGCGCCTACAATTGGGCACTGGCACAAATTGCCCTCATTGCGCTCGCTGTCGTGCTGACTTACTCCCGGCGCAGCGGACCTCTGGTTCCGCTGGTCGAGGAATCGCGCCTGTCGCCGCTTGAATTCGTGGAAACCCTGGGCAACGTCTTTCGCCGTGCCGAAAGCACTCACGTCGCGGTGGAAATCGCATTCCAGCGTTTCCGTCAGATCGCCGCGCGACGTTTGGGCATTCGCGGAACTTCGAACCCCACCGAGATTGTCGACGCCATGTCGCAACATGGCATTCGTCTTTCTGAATCGACGGCTAACCTGGTACGGCAAAGCGAATCCTCGGTCGGCGATGCTGCGCTCACGGAAAAGGCCGCGCTCCAATACGTTCGCGCGCTGAACGATGCAACTCGCGCCATGTATCCCGCAAATAAGATCCTCAACCATAAGATCATTGCCAACAAGAACACCGAGGAGAGGAACTGACCCGCATGCAAGCGATTACAAAACTGGTGACGCACGGCCGCACCGAACTGGCAAAGGTCATCGTAGGACAAAACGATCTGGTCGATGGCGTACTGATCGCGCTCCTTTGCGGCGGTCACGCATTGATTGAAGGTGTTCCCGGCCTGGGCAAAACGCTTAGCGTAAAAATTTTGGCGCGCAGCCTGAACGTTAGCTTCCAGCGGGTGCAGTGCACCTCCGACCTGATGCCCGCCGACCTGCTCGGCACCAACGTTCTGAATCTGGCCAGCGGGACTTTTTCTCTTCACCGCGGACCGATGTTCACCGACCTGCTGCTGGTCGATGAAATCAACCGCATGCCTCCCCGCACCCAGGCGGCGCTGCTGGAGTCGATGGAAGAACGGCAGGTCACGATTGATGGCGAGCGACACGCCCTTTCCCAGACGTTCACTGTCCTGGCTACGCAAAATCCGGTTGAATTCGAGGGCACTTACCCGCTCCCCGAGGCGCAACTCGACCGCTTTCTACTGAAAATAAAAATCAACTACCCCTCCGCCGAAGAAGAGATAACGATTCTCGACAAGCACAACGGCGCATCAGGGCTGGGCGACGCAGATCAAGTGGAGATCGCGTGCCTGGAGAGCGACACCCTGCAGCAAGCGCGCCGGGAATTGCGCGATCTCAAGCTGGAGCCGTCTCTGGTTCGCTACATCAGCGAAATCGCACGCCGCACGCGGAGTTGGCCCTCGGTTTCACTTGGCGCCAGTCCCCGCGCCGCAATCAGCCTGATGCTTGTGGCCAAAGCTTTGGCTGCTCTCAACGACCGCGACTATGTGATCCCCGACGACGTGAAAGCGGCAGCCGTGCCGGCCTTGCGCCATCGGCTCGTGCTGCGTCCCGAGGCCGAACTGGAAGGCTTCGATACCGATCGCGTACTGTCCGACGTTCTCGCGGCCGTCGAGGTTCCCAAGTGAGCGTATCCATGAGACGGGTCCTGTGGAGACGGGGCTCCGCACCGTCTCGGCGGGGCGAAGGCCCGCCACCACACAAGTGGCCGACAATGAGTGGCCGACAATGAGCGTGCCTCGACCTCTTGCACCTCCATCCGTGGAAGCCGCTGCCACGCCGCATGGGCGCTTCGGCGGCGGCGGCGGACCCCGGCTTTTTCTGCTCGCGGGAGCCGGTTTTGCCTGGCTGATTCCGGCCCTCTGGAATCCGACTTATTTCTATGCGCTCGCGATTTGGGACGCCCTGCTGTTACTCGCCTTTCTCGTCGACTGGTTCTGCCTTCCGCACCCCTCCGCGCTGCAGGTGAAACGCGAATGGCACAGCTCGCTCTCCATCAAAGTCGCGTCGGACGTCAGCATCGCGGTCAGCAATCCAGCAACTAGCGGAATGAATCGCGATCTTAGAATCAGCGTCATGGATGAACTCGCCCCCTCGCCCTGGCATCGCCTAACTTGGCTGAACCTCATCGTCCCTGCGCGCGCCACGCAAAGCGTCACGCAGAAATTTATTCCCGGCGAGCGCGGCGACACTCGACTCGGACGAGTCTATCTTCGCTATCGCTCGGCGTTCGACATGGCCGAGCGCTGGGCCGTGGCCGATCTCCAGCAGACGGTGCGTGTGTATCCCAACTTCGAGCACGCCGGCCAACACTCGGTCTATCTGGCGCGCAGCCGGCAGATTGAATTGCAGATGCGCCTCATGCGACTGCGCGGCTCGGGGTCGGATTTCGAAAGCTTGCGCGAGTATCGTGAAGGCGACGAAATTCGCAACATCTGCTGGACCGCTACGGCCCGTCGCGGCAAAGCCGTTGCCAAAACTTTCCAAGTCGAGCGCAGTCAGGCCGTGTGGCTGGTCCTTGATTGCGGTCGCCTGATGCGCACTCGCAGCGAAGGCTACAGCAAACTCGATCGCTCCGTGGACGCCGCCCTCTGCCTCTCGCAGCTCGCGCTCTAAGATCGGA